>Ga0181593_10005917_pt1 | contig 11018 bp, 5 predicted proteins | sample 071ome_19_FD_133756 | JGI IMG/M metagenome (GOLD analysis project Ga0181593, IMG submission 133756) | Coastal salt marsh microbial communities from the Groves Creek Marsh, Skidaway Island, Georgia - 071413AT metaG (megahit assembly) | ecosystem: Environmental > Aquatic > Marine > Intertidal zone...
AATCCAACCCTGATTCGTTCACACCGAACATCGGTCGCGCGTTTTTGAAGCGGGGCTACACCCTCCTTGCGCTTTCTCATCTATCCCAACCCAAGGCTACCATTCCAGAAATTGTTGAGGATGTGACCCAAGGCATGCGCCACATCCGGCAACATGCCTCCGATTATGGCATTACAGCCAAGTCCCTGGGGGTCACCGGTGCGAGTGCCGGCGGGCATCTCGCTCTGATGATGGCCACGCGCGGCAAGGAATGGACCCCTGATGGAGATCCGATGGTGCATGCCGCTGCGGTCTTTTTTCCAGTGACCGACATGCATCGACTCGGGAAAATAGAAGAACGCCTGGCAGATGGGGGGCCGCCGGAATCCTTCCGAAAATATTTTGGCATTCCCCAAGGAGATACAGATACCTGGAAGACTGTCGCCACCAACCTGTCCCCACTGAAGCACGTCAGTCCTGATCTCTGCCCGGTATTGATGATTCATGGGGATGACGATGAGGTCGTACGCTGGGAACAATCGCAATGGTTTCTTGAGGCAGCCCAAAATCAGGGTGTGACGGCAAAATTGATCACCAAATCCGGTAAGGGACATGGGTGGGCGACCATTCTTTTCGATATGAACGACCTCGCCCGGTGGTTCGATCAACATCTCAACCACGCGCCATGAATCTCTTTTGGCGCCTTCTTCTATTTTGGGTTTCCGCGGCAAGCTGCCAACAGTCGGTAGCCGAAGAGTGGAATCAGTTCCGTGGCCCCAACGGATCTGGGGTGCTGGAAGGTGCTCGCCCCCCCATCCGATTCGAGGGTCAAGCCCCTACCTGGCACCAGGCCATCCCGAGTGGGCATGCATCTCCGGTTCTGTGGGGGCAGCACCTTTTCCTGACTGGTGTGGAGGAAGGCGTCTTGCAAACCCTATGCCTGGACACAAGAAATGGGCGTCTATTGTGGAAGCAGCGAGCACCCAAGGTCACCTTGGCCCCACATCACAAGGCGAGCAGCCCGGCAGCCTCCACCCCATGTGTGGACGAACAGCGTGTCTATGTGTATTTCGACTCCTATGGATTGCTTTGCTACGACCATGAGGGCAACGAAATATGGAAACGCCCGATCCCCACTCCGAAGTCACTTTATGGAATGTCCAGCTCACCTATCACTTCCGATGGAAAGGTTTTTCTGGTTCTCGACAACGACCTGAAATTACCCGAAAGCCAACTCAGCCAATCCAAGCTGATGGCCCTTGATGGAGCGACCGGGGAGATCCTTTGGGAAACACCTCGCCCCTACCAAAAAAGCGGATGGTCCACTCCGGCTCTATGGGCACATGGAGACGAGGAGGAACTGGTGGTTCTGGGTAACGGGAGGGCTTACGGCTACGACCTTCAGGAGGGAAAGGAACTTTGGTATGTCAACGGGTTTTCCCGGGAAACCATCGCCGTTCCCATCATGGATGAGGAACGACTCTTCCTGTCAGCGGCTCGGCAGGGAGGGGCCGGCGATGAGGTCATCGATCCGGAGCCTTTTTGGTCCTCATTGCTGACATTTGATCAGGATCAGGATGGACGTATCAGCAAGGAAGAGATCACCGACCTCTTTACCCTGCCCATCCGCCCGGAACTACCGGTGGAACACCCAGGGTTCGGCATCCCACTCCCCAAAGACCCTAAACAACGTCAAAAACGTCAGGCAGATTTGTTCGGATGGCGTGATAAGAATCAGGACGGGTTTTTGAGCAAGGAAGAATTTGTGTCCGAAATGATGATTGGAAGCGGTCGACCTCATTTGTGCGCCATCACGCCGGGAGGCCGGGGAGACATCACCCAAACGCATATTGCCTGGAGCCTCCACCGAGGCATCCCGGAAATCCCCTCTCCCGTGGTTTACGAGGATCGCCTTTATCTGTTGAGGTCTGGAGGCATGCTCAGTGCAGTCGACACCATCACCGGGAGGATACTCTTTCAGGAGCGCCTGGGTGCCTCCGGTCAATACAGTGCCTCTCCCATCCGAGTCGACCAGCATCTGCTGGCGATCTCGGAATCCGGCATCCTCTCGGTCATTCCGCTCAAAGGGCCTTTTCATGTATCTCATCAGACATCCTTGAACGGATCGGTTCATGCCACTCCAGCCATGGACAGGGACACCCTTTATATTCGAACCACTGAGGCATTGCTCGCGTTCCGCAGGGATACTTTCCTCCCGCCAAAATAAGGAGTGATACCAGAGAAAGAGCCGACCTCTTGCAATCGCCTCAAGGTGTGGCATGGGAAATATATGAATGGCTCTACCAGCTGCATGCGTCTCGTTGCTTGGATGTGTTTATCCATGGTCACTTTCTCCTTAATGAGTCGATCCGAAACCGAATCTAGCATCATGCAAACACCTACCCCGATCCGGTTTGACGAACCCGATGCATCTCGTCAATGGGTCACCGTCAACGACAACGTGATGGGAGGTCGTTCCATCGGTGATTTTACGATCAAGGAGGGAAAACTGATCTTTCGTGGCAGCACCAACACCAATGGCGGGGGGTTTTCATCCATCCGATCCCGCCCATTGGAACGAGACATGAGTGCGGTGGCTGCCTTTCGCGTTCGCTGCAAGGGGGACGGCCGCACTTATTTACTAAGTTGTCGCACCAAGGAGACCTACCGAGGCATGCAGGTCGCCTATCGAGCTCCATTTGAAACGCAGGCAGGAAAGTGGGTGGAGATCGTCGTGCCGATGTCCGCTTTCAAGCCCTCTTTTCGAGGCATGGACCTCAGCCGACGTGCTCCCAAACTAGAAGGTGCGGACATCCTCTCCATGGGACTCATGATCTACGACAAGAAGGACGGCCCCTTTGATCTGGAGGTCGAGTGGATTGGATTCCAAGACTCAGCGCTGTAAGCAGCTGATACCTTTTTTCCAAAGCCCACGATTCTTTAGGATCGGTCGATGATGCCATTGAAGGTGGCACTCGGACGCATGGCTACCGAAGCCTTGGCATCATCAGGCAAGTAGTAGCCTCCAGCATCAGCCTGACTTCCTTGAACGGAAAGTAGCTCTGTGAGAATCGTCTCTTCGTTACCGGCCAATTTCTCGGCAATCGGAGTAAAGTGCTCTTTCAGGGAGGCATCCTCTTCTTGAGCAGCAAGCGCCTCAGCCCAATACAGAGCCAGGTAGTAATGGCTTCCTCGATTATCGATCCCCCCCAGACGACGCGTGGGAGACTTGTCTTCGATGAGTAGTTTTTCGGTTGCGAGGTCCAATGTCTTTCCCAGCACCGCTGCGGCGGGATTCTGGCAAAAGGCCGAAAGGTGCTCCAACGAAACAGCAAGGGCAAGAAACTCGCCGAGAGAATCCCATCGCAGATAATTTTCTGCTTCAAATTGTTGTACATGTTTGGGAGCGGATCCCCCTGCCCCGGTTTCAAACAAGCCTCCACCGTTCATCAAAGGCACAATGGAAAGCATTTTGGCACTGGTTCCCACTTCCAGAATGGGAAACAGGTCGGTCAGGTAGTCACGCAGGACATTGCCGGTGACCGATATGGTATTTTCCCCCTGTCCCAGGCGCTCCAATGACAGCTTCGCTGCCTCCACGGGACTCAGAATACGAATGTCAAGGCCGTCGGTATCCTGTTCTTGGAGATAGGCCTCCACTTTGCGAATGAGTTGGGCATCGTGCGCACGCTGATCATCTAACCAGAAAATCGCAGGCCATCCCGTCGCCCGAGCGCGGTTGACCGCCAGCTGAACCCAGTCCTTGATAGGGGCATCCTTGGTTTGGCATCCACGCCAGATATCTCCCTCTTTGACAGCATGCTCGATCAGCACCTTCCCCTCGGCATCGACCACACGGATCACCCCCTCAGCAGGTGCCTGAAAGGTCTTGTCGTGAGATCCGTATTCCTCAGCCTTCTGAGCCATAAGCCCCACATTGGGCACGGTCCCCATGGTCCTTGGATCAAAGGCTCCATGCTTCTTGCAGTGATCAATGGCTGCCTGATACACCCCGGCATAGGAGCTGTCCGGTATCACTGCCAGGGCGTCCTGCAACTCGCCTTGAGCATTCCACATCTGCCCGGATGAGCGAATCATGGCGGGCATGGAAGCATCAATGATGACATCGCTGGGCACGTGCAAATTGGTGATCCCCTTGTCCGAGTTCACCATGGCCAAATCGGGCCCGTCCTCAAAAGCCTGTTTCAATGCGACTTCCACCTGCTCACGCGTCGTATCAGGCAATTGATCCATCTTCGCCATCAAATCACCCAGGCCATTGGAAAAGTTGACTCCTGCGGCACTCAGCGCTTCGCGATGCTCGGCGATGAGTGATTGAAAGAAGACCTCGACACAGGCACCGAAGATGATCGGATCGCTCACCTTCATCATGGTGGCCTTCATGTGCAGTGAGAAAAGAACACCCTCCTGCTTGGCGCGTTGGATTTGCTTTTGCAGAAACTCTTCCAATGCCTGCCGACTCATGTAGGTGCCATCCAGGACTTCCCCCTCCTGCAAGGCAAAGGCTGACTTGAGGGTCTGAGCGGCCCCATCAGAGGCAACGAACTCGATACGAGCCTCGGTTGCTGCGGTCAATGTGATGGAGGTTTCGTTGGAGCGAAAATCCCCTTCCTCCATGGTGGCAACGCAGGTTTTCGAATCAGGACTCCAGGCCCCCATGCTGTGAGGATTGTTCCGAGCATAGGCCTTCACAGCCTGGGGAGCTCGACGATCGGAATTTCCCTCGCGCAGCACCGGATTGACGGCACTCCCTTTGACTTTGTCATATTTGGCCTTGATCGCTGCCTGCTCATCATTCTGAGGATCCTCCGGATATTCGGGCAGTGCGTAGCCCTTGCCCTGAAGTTCAGCGATGGCTCCCTTGAGTTGAGGGATGGAAGCGCTGATGTTGGGCAATTTAATGATATTGGCCTCCGGTTGCTTGGCCAGAGCCCCAAGCTCTGCCAGAGCGTCTCCGACACGCTGCGATTCCTCGAGGTATTCAGCAAATTGGGAAAGAATGCGACCAGCCAATGAGATATCACGCGTTTCCATCTGGACGCCGCAGGGGCGGGCAAATGCCTCGATAATGGGAAGCAGGGAGTAGGTTGCCAGGGCTGGCGCCTCATCGGTTTTGGTGTAAATAATCGTCGGATCGGACATGTTTTTACTAGGGATACCTCGTTTGGTGCAAAATCGCGCAAAATATCACGCAAAAAAGAGCTACACGTTTCCCTCTTATTTGGCAAACCCGGAGATCGGTAGATGAGGATAGCCAACCTCACCTGCGGTCATTCGGGTCGGGGAGCAAATGGGCTCTTCGATGCCTGATGCGCGTTTGCATCATGGGCTACAACTTGATAAAACCCTACGAAGCCTCATGTTATCGAGTTCGCAACAACATCTGTCTCGGGTGTCCGCCTGGCGAGACCGCCTGCCTTGGCTGATATTCTGGCTCTGCCCCCTGATCCTCGCACAAAAACCTTCTTCCGAGGTCTCCTTCATCCGCGAGATTGAGCCCGTGATTCAGAAGAGCTGTCACAAGTGTCATGGCCCGGACAAGCAAAAAGGCGGACTTCGCCTGGATCAGCTCCCAAGGCTTTTATTGGGAGGCGATAGCGGTTTGCCATCGGTTGTTCCTGGAGAGCCCGCCTCAAGCCCACTCAACCAACGCATCCATTCACTGGATGAAGAAGAGCGAATGCCACCCGAAGGCGAACCGCTGACTCGCGAGGAAAAGGATCTGCTGGATCGTTGGGTCCTTCAGGGTGCCATCTGGCCCAGTCAGGGGAGCGGAGCGGATCCCTCAGAAGCAAGGCACTGGGCTTTTCAGCCGATCAACACCGATAAGCTCCTCGATGGAGCTGCCCATCCAGTGGATCACTTCATTGGCCGAGCCCTCTCAAAAAAAGGTATCACCCCCAACCCACAAGCGGCTCCCTCACAGCTACTGCGCCGACTTTCCATTCTACTGACCGGATTGCCTCCCACCGTTGAGGAGCTCGAGGCTTTTGAAACCTCCTACCAAAGGAATGTCAAAAAGACAGTCGCTGACTGGGTCGACCGAAAACTTGCCTCGCCGCATTATGGAGAGCGCTGGGCTCAGCATTGGCTCGATGTCATCCGCTGGGCGGAAACCAATGGATCGGAAGCCAATCTCTATCGAAAAGGCGCGTGGTTGTATCGAGACTATGTGATCGAGGCCTTCAACCAGGACAAGCCCTACAACCAGTTCGTCACCGAACAGATGGCAGGGGATGTACTGGGCGCAGGGGCTGCCACCGGATTTCTCGTGGCCGGCCCGCATGTGCCCGCAGCCACAGTGGGACGAGAGCCCAGTGCCATTCGCCAGGCTCGGGCAGATCGCATGGATGAAATCATGCAAACCATTGGAGCTTCCATGCTGGGGATCACCATGAATTGCGCCCGATGCCATACACACAAATTTGATCCCATCACCCTCAAGGACTATTACGCCATGAGTGCGGTGTTCCAGGATATCGAATTTGGAAGCCGCAAGGTCGAGTGGCCCGTACAGGATGCCCGACAACAAAGGGCTCAAGGTCTTCAAGACTCTCTCCAGAAGGCGCGAGATCCTTTACGCGACCTCGGAGCCTGGGAAGAAGACTGGACCGCCTACCGCGCCTGGCATTTTCCGGGTATTCAGACCCAGGCCATTCGACTGCGATTTCTCAAGCCCAATGTCACCATCGATGAACTGGAAATCCTGGGACCATCGCAACCTGGGGTGAATCTGGCTTTGAAGCGCCACGGCACCAAAGTCACCGGCTTTCCTTCGCAAGGGGTGGACAACCGCAACCCCATTGAGGTCATTCAGGATGGCATGTTTGGCACGATGGCATGGCGCACCAAGAAGCAGAAGGATCTCGAGGACCTGCCGTGGCTTGTATGTCACTTCGAAGAACGCCAGTGGGTGCACCAGATCAACCTCAGTGCCAACCGCGAAGCCTTTTACGATACCGATTACCTGGAACAGTCTCCACACCTCCCAACCTACGCCTTCGCTGTCGATGCCCAGCAACCCGACGGGGCCTGGAAGGAAGTCTGGAACACCAAAACACTCCTTTCACAGGGCAGTCATCCCCCAGAAAAGCTGCAGGCCAAGGTCCAGGACTTGCAGACCATCATTCAAACCCTGAAAGCGGAGGGCCCTCCCATGGCCTTTGTGGGGCGTTTGAGGGAACCGTCTCCCACCCGTGTCCTTTATCGCGGAAGTCCGGAGAGCCCAAGGGAGGTGGTTGCACCGGCAGCCCCCGCCATACTCAATGGCTCCCTTGGGCTGACCCAGGAGACCAGCGGCCCCGACCGGCGCTTGCGCTTTGCCCAATGGATGACACACCCCGACCACCCCCTGCTGGCCCGCGTCATGGTCAATCGCGTCTGGCACCACCTCTTCGGTGTGGGGCTCGTCCCGACCACCAGCGATTTTGGCAAGGCAGGCAGCCCGCCCAGTCACCCAGCACTACTCGACTGGCTGGCTCACCATTTCGTGCACCCCAGAGAGAAGAGTGACGCATGGTCCATCAAGGCCCTGATTCGCCTGATCGCCACCAGTGATGCTTTCAGTCGCTCCAGTGCTCCATCACCGGAGGCCATGGAGCTAGATGCGGACAATCGATGGTTGTGGCGATTTGCTCCCAGACGGCTCGAAGCCGAAGTGATCCGCGACAGTATCCTGATGGCGGCCGATCGTCTCGACACTCGCTTGGGGGGGCCCGGCTACCGCATCCACAACATCAAGAAAACTTATGCGCAGTGGGAAGTAACCGACAATCATGGCCCCCAAACCTGGAGGCGCATGATCTATCAAGAGCGCATGCGGCGGGTAGATGACCAGTTATTCACTGCTTTTGACTTTCCGGACTGCGGCCAGATTCGATCGAAGCGACCTATTTCCACCACCCCCCTCCAGGCGCTGAACTTGATGAACAGCCACTTTGTTGTCGACCAGGCCAGAGCCATTGCCGATCAGGCTCAAAAGGAGACTGGCGGCAAGGATCAACGCGCGGCCGTGATCCGCTGTTTCGAACGCCTTTTCGCCCGACCACCCAATGCTCAAGAACTGAGCCTGGGAATGGAACTGGCCGAGAGACAATCTCTTCACCTGCTCTGCCGAAGCTTGATCAACGCCAATGAATTTGCCTTTCTGAGATGAGCTCTACCAATCCTCCTAATCAACGGTGCGGGTGGCAAAAGATCCTCATGACCTTGAGCCTGAGTCTTGGTGTGGCTTGCTGCGAGTTGCAAGGTGCCGATCCATCCCCAACACACCCCAACATTTTATTCATTGCCGTCGATGACTTGCGTCCCGAACTGGGTTGCTATGGGGCAGAAAAGGTTCACAGTCCCCACATCGATCAACTCGCTGCCGACGGCCTGAAATTCAATCGAGCCTACTGCCAGCAGGCCATTTGCAGCCCTTCACGTGCCAGCCTGATGACTGGGCTTTATCCTCACCGCCTGGGTGTGATTGAAAACACCACCTATTTCAGAGACCTTCACCCAGACATTGTCACTTTACCTCAGCATTTCAGAGGACAAGGCTACGAAACGGTCTACTGTGGAAAAATCTTCCATGGCCGCATGACCGACGAGCCCCTGTCCTGGAGCCGAAAACCATCCAGGAAAGGCATTCACTACCGAAGGGAGGCCACTCCGGGCGGCTATGCACTCAAGGAGAATCAGGAACTTTGGCGAGCCAATCGGGAGCAAATGGTGGCGCGCTACGGACAGGCCCGAGCCGGCGGCTTGTTTAATGGACCGGCCTATGAGGCGGCTGATGTGCCGGATCACGCTTATGTGGACGGATTCCAAACCGACCTGGCCATTGCCACGCTCAAGGAACATACGGAATCAAAGCCGGAACAGCCCCTCTTCCTGGCCCTTGGGTTCCAAAAACCCCATCTGAACTTTGTCGCTCCCAAACGCTACTGGGATCTCTACGATCCGGCGTCTCTCCCTCTGGCCGAGGAATCGCGGCCACCCATTGGAGGAGCTGCCATGGGTTTGCATGCCTCGTTTGAGCTGCGCACCCGTTCAGGGATACCCAAACAAGGCCCCTTGGACCCTTCCCTGCAGCGGAAGTTGATCCACGGCTACTACGCGTGCATCAGCTATGTCGACGCCCAAATCGGCAAGATGATGCAGGCTCTCAAGGACACACAAACAAGGAGGCATACCATCATTGTTCTCTGGGGAGATCATGGTTGGCATCTGGGGGACATGGGTATCTGGGGGAAAGCAACCAACTATGAAATCGCCACACGAGTCCCTTTGCTGGTCTGGGCACCCAACATGCCCATCAGCGGGCAAACCACTCAAGCTTTGGTAGAACTGATCGATCTTTATCCCAGCCTCTGCGATTTGGCGGGCCTACCCACCCCAACCCATTGTCAGGGACGCAGCTTTGCTCCCTTGCTCAAAAACCCTCACCAAGCCTGGAAATCCTCTGTGCTGAGTCAGTATCCCAACCCAGCGCTTCGCGAATGGGCGGCCAACCCTCTTTCCGAAGGCATGCGAGCAACGTTTTTTGGACCTCTGATCGAAAAGGTGGAAAAAGGGATCATGGAACAAATGAAGGAGGGATGGGATCGAAACTTGTTTGAACAACACCTCATGGGCTTCAGCCTGCGCACGGATCGATATCGATTCGTATCGTGGCGGGATACTCGCAACCCTTTGGCACCGGGTCTTTTCACGGAGCTTTATGACCATGAAAGGGACACCCTGGAAAGTCACAACCTAGCGCATGAGATGCCTAATATCGTTCGCAGGCTCCAGCAAGAGCTTGCGGGCTATCTGAAGCCAACCCCCTGAACCCTTGGATCATGGAATCTTTTTCATCACTCACACCTTCGGGTCGTCGTCTTTTGGATCGCAGAGGATTTTTATTCCAGAGCAGCGGAGCCTTAGGTGCCCTGGGCCTGACCGAACTGCTCTTCAGGGAAGGTTGTCTGGCTTCCAGCTCCTCGCAACAAAGCGAAGCCCCTTACGCACCCCGCGCGCCTCATCATTCGGTGCCTGCACGCCGCGTTTTAATCATTTTCTGCCCCGGCGCAGTGAGTCATGTCGACACCTTCGACTACAAGCCCGATCTCATCCAACGCCACGGAGAAAAACCACCAGGCCTTCCCTCAGTCACCTTTGAAGGCCCCAGTGGAAACATTGCCAAACCCTTCTGGGACTTCAAGCCCCGTGGTCAGAGCGGGAAAATGATCTCGGAACTTCTCCCTCATCTTGGAGAGCTGGCAGATGAATGCTGTTTTATCCACTCACTGCAGACCACCACCAGTGCTCACCCTCAAGGTGAAAACTTTCTGCATACCGGAATGACCATGGAGGGATTTCCCTCGGCGGGAGCCTGGATGACCTATGCCTTGGGGTCGGAGAATGAGCAACTACCCGCCTTTGTAGCCATCAACGATCCTCGAGGACTGGCGCGCTCAGGGAAAAACAATTTTGGCAATGGTTTTTTACCCGCGGCGTTTCAAGGAACCGACTTCAGCGCCAGACGCCCGCCTGCGAATCTTGGGCGACCATCAGGCTACACCGAACAAGACGACCTCCTGACTCGCCAATTGCTGGACCACTTGAATGAGGGCTACCAAAAAAACTATCCTGGCGATCACGATCTGGCTGCACGCATCGCCAGCTACGAGCTTGCCGGTCGCATGCAAACTTCGATACCAGAAGTGATGGGCCTGGAAAATGAGCCCACGCACGTTCACCGCGCTTACGGAACCGATCAAGGAAGCGATCTCAAACGGGACTACGCCCGAAACTGCATCCTCGCCAGGCGCCTGCTGGAAAAAGGGGTACGTGTGGTTCAACTCTTCAACGGGAGTGATCCTTCCGGCGGCAACGGGATCACCAACTGGGATTCGCACGCCAACATTCAAAAAACCCACGCCATGCAGGCAGAAATCATGGACCAGCCGACGGCTGCCTTGATTCGCGACCTCAAGCAGCGCGGACTGCTGGAAGACACTCTCGTCGTATGGTGCACGGAATTTGGGCGC
>Ga0181593_10005919_pt1 | contig 11017 bp, 10 predicted proteins | sample 071ome_19_FD_133756 | JGI IMG/M metagenome (GOLD analysis project Ga0181593, IMG submission 133756) | Coastal salt marsh microbial communities from the Groves Creek Marsh, Skidaway Island, Georgia - 071413AT metaG (megahit assembly) | ecosystem: Environmental > Aquatic > Marine > Intertidal...
AAGCGTGAGGCCGAGATGGGCTTCGACACGCTTCTGCGGATGATGATTGAGTTCAAGCGCAATATCGAACATGCGCAGGACAACAAGTTTGAGCGCGGGTTTGCAGTCGTCAAAGTTGTAGGCAATCACACGGCCTACAAGCGGTACACAGGTATTGATGAGCCGATCCCCGATATTGAGGTGGTTGATCCCTTCAATATCCTAGTGCCGAACGGCACCCGCCACCTTCAAGACGCAGAGCGCGTTTGCCAAATGCACCGTTACAGTGTGCGCCAGTTTGAGCAGTTGGCAGAAGATCGTGGTTGGGAAAATTCTAAGGAAGTGTTGCGGCTTGCCAAAGAGAAAAGTTCAGCCGAACAAGAGTCGGGATACGACAATAGCGTTGGTTACACGCCGCACATTTCTTTGGATGAAAGCGAAGATAGTGTCGAGTACGTACCCGTTTGGGAAGTGTATCACTACCAAGGGCAGAAGAAATACAGAACGCTTTTCAGCCCCACCGCGCCCAAGCTCATTTTGGAGCAACGGGCGTGGGTGTGGTTGGATGACGGAAGCGACCGTCCTTGGCCTTATGTCCAATTTCGCAACGAGAACCGCCGTTTGGAGTTCTATGACACTCGCGGCCTGTGCGAATTGCTGATTGACAACCAAAAGATCGCCAACGCCATGCAGAACGCCAAGGGCATCCAACTGGACTTCTACACGAAGCCGATGCTCAAGGGTGGTCGCGGCAAGGCGCAGAACATCAAGTGGATTCCGGGCGAAAGCCTCCCGGATGGCGTCGAGCCAGTGCAGATGCCTCGCGTCGATCAGATCTTTGACTACAGCACCAGCAACGAGTACAGCAAGGCGCAACGCCGCAGTGGCTCCGCGCAGGGGGGCTTTAGCGACAGCAGGGGTGGTGGCGACAAGACTGCAACACAGGTGAATGCCGAGCAGTTAGCGCGGCAACGGCTCACCAATGTTAGCGTCATGCGCGACACCGAGCCGCTTACCCAACTTTACAGTATGATGTGGGAGTTCCTGCGCCACAATCCCGTGCCGCTACCTATCGTAAGCGAGTCGGGTCAATACCAAGCCCAATTGTCGGAAGTGGTCTTTGCCATGCCGTTTCGGGTCTTGGCGGCAGGCTCCAACCAACACGTCAACCCAGACTTTGTTCTTCAGCAATTGATGACGCTGGGGCCGATGCTGATGCAGATTCCATTCGTTCGCCAAGAACGATTGGCGGCGATCATGGTCGATCAGTTGAATCCGCAGTTGACTAACGAGCTAGTTCACGACCCCGAACAGCCAGGTCAAGCCCCGCCGCCGCTTACGATGCAGATGCAACAGATGCAGGAAGGCGCACAGCAAATGGGGCAGGTGGTTCAACAGAACTACGAGCAGATTGGCAACTTGACCGAATATGTCGGTCAACAGGCGCAAGCCGAAATAGAGCAAGGAGAAGGCGAGGATGTTTAGTTGGTTGAGAAAGTGCTTTCCGGGGTCAAAGACCGCAAGGACAGAGATTATTACGGAGATGCCTTCTTGGTCGGTTGCTGATGCAAATCAGTTGCACGCCTTCCTTGAGTCCAGAGCCGGTCAAAAAATGATGAATCGGATGAAGCACACAGTCACGGCCATGTGCCTTGACCCGCGCCATTTTGACGAGCAAATGTCTGCTGATCGCCGCGCACTGGCGTTGGTAATCAATGGCATCGAGCATCTTGCTGACGACGAATATTGGAAGTACCGCGACAGGGAATACCTTGAGCGAGTTTATAGCGTCAGCGAATTTGATCCCTCCTCGCTTGGTGAGGATGAGGACGACGAATTTCTAGCGGAGTAACAAGTGTCCCGCGCACTAAACCCAAATGGTCAATCCACTACCGACCAAAAAAAGGTGTGAGTAACATGCAGGAAGAAACCCAAACCGAACAACCCGAAGAAGTGGAGGCTGATGCCCCCGTCGAAACCACTGAACTCGACAACGAGTTACAGGACAGCCTTGATCGTTGGCAGGAACAGCTTGAAGCTGAAGACCTAGAGCGAGATAAGCAGTTTGACGAGGCAGTTGCCGAAACCGACGACGAGCCAGAGGCAGAACTTGAACCGGCTGTGGAAACGAGTGACCAGCCCACCGAAGTTGAAGCCGAGGCAACGCCACAACCCCAAGACGACGAGCCATCCGAAGGCATTCGCGCCCTGCGTGAAGCCAACAAGGACAAGGCAAAGCGTTTGAAGGAGCTTGAGGCGCGGTTGGCCGAGCTTGAGGAATCAACCAAGCAAAAACCCGAGCCACCCGACGAGTTGGCGCGTATTGAGCAGAAGTACAGCACTGAAGACATGCTGACCTTCTTGGCGCGTTACGAGGCAGGGGAAGCCGAGGGAGACGAATCACAGTTGCGCGAGTTGCGCAATCTAGCCATCCAAGCTCTTGAGCGAAAGGATAGCGGTGAAATCTATGACGTAATGCGTGCGGCACAGGCCAATCGCTTTGGCGGCTTGAGCCGTGACGTCGAAGATGCCGCCACCCAAGCCTTGACCCGAGCCATCGCCGCAGAAAAGCGGAATGCTGGTACGGTGCAGGCACAACGCGATTGGCAAGAGCAACGAAACGCTTCACTTGGATCGCTCAAGGAAGTGGAGGGCTTGATTGACGACAAGGGCAACTTCAATGACGAGTCTGAATTTGGCAAGTCTTACATCACCGCTGGACAAGAACTGGCGCAAATCATCCCCAATTTCAAAGATCTTGCGGATGCGCCAAGCCATGTCCTTCGTTACACTCAATTGCTCCAGAAAGAATCCCAGTATGAAAAGCTGGCACAGGAAAATGCGGAGCTACGGAAACGGCTAGGACGCGCCAATGCGCCAATCCCTGCCGGTGAGGCTACGACTACCCGTCGAGCTACCCGTAGTGCCGAAGATGAACTCCTTGCCGCCTTTACTGCCGCTGGGGTCACTGGGGCATAATAATCCACAGGAGTAGCCACAATGGCCGCAGAAAACTTGACCTCTGGAATTAGCGGTTCCGTACAGGTCTATTTTGAAAAGAAGTGGATGGATCAAGCACGTCGTAGCTATGAGACGCCTTTGGCGAACTCAAAGCTCGGCATGAAGGCATCCATTCCGAAGCACGGCGGTGCTTACGCTGAGTTCCGCAAGTTTGATGATTACACGATTCCGTCCGAGTCGGCTGATGACGCACCGAAGTACTTCGCTGAGTCTGACGGCGATCCGGGTTCGGGTCAGACCGAAACCGCCACCATCATCCAAGTTCCCTTGGCTGAGTTGCGCGACTATGTTTCCTTGGGCAACATGGTTCGTTCGGTTGATCCGATTGACGTCGTAAAGGCTTCCTACGCGAAGTTTGAGACGCAGATTCGTCGCTGGGTACATCGCCACGTCAACGAAGCCTTCGTGAACGGCGTTGCCGACACGAACTCGTACACTGGCGGTTCCAACCTCGCTGGCGCGTTCAACACGATGTACGCAGGCGGTGCTGAGAACTTCAGCGACCTCAACTCCGGTAGCAAGTTCACGGTTGAAGACTTCAAGCGTGCTAAGGTTGCCCTCTCCAACAGCGGCGTTCCCGAAGTTTATCCGGGTCTGCACGTTGCCGTTATTGACCACGCCATCTGTTCGCAGTTGGAAGCCGATCCGTACTTCCGCGAGTTGGTTATCCGTGGCTACAAGACTGACAAGGTGTTTGGCGGTGCTAAGGCCATCGACATCTACGGTCTTCGTTTCATTATCCAACACGATGCATACCGTTGTAACCTCCCCGGTGCTGGTGGCGCTCTTGCTACCCGTGCTGATTCTGGTGCGGTTCACGTTGCTCACGTGCTTGGTAAGAACTCGTTCGGCTATGTCGATCTGGGTGATGCACGCACTCGCTCCCGCCTCATGCGCGGTACGGGCTTCAAGGTGCAGGACATCACCAAGACTGGTGTCGAGTTGACCATTGGTTACAACATTCCGTTCAAAGCCGCCGTCATTGACGACGACTACGGTCTGAACATCGCTGGTACGACCGACTACGACCTCACCGTTTCGAGCTTCGCGTAAGCGGTAAACATAGGAGGTATACCAAATGAGTGACCTAGTAAAGAAGTCCAACAGCAAAGAGTTTAGCTATGCGCGTGTTGGCCCCGCTACCGACCAAGAGTTGGCAATTGTCATTCCGGGCAAGGCTGGCGTCCAGATTGTTGTCGATGCACTCGATGCAACTGGTGCCAATGCTGGTGCCGTAGTCAAGTTGGGCGCTTGCACAAGTGCGCTTGAGACTACCGTTGTTGGGGCGAAAGCCGCCGCCGCAACGGATCATATTCTCAGCGGAGATGATGATGGCTACATCAATGGCTACCAAATCACGGACAACGACTATGGCGTTTTCGTGACCACGGCCACCAACGCTCAGAACAGCACTGGTGCAGACACTAGCCTTCGGGTTGGCTTGATCTCCGGTGCCGCTGAAGATGCCGCCAACGACGAAGTTGACCTTACGGTTGCTGGTCTTGACGGTATCACCGGCATTGAGGGTGCGGTTGCCGCAGGTGCCAAGGCATGGGTTGTTCGGGCTGATCGTCTCACCACGCACACGGTTGGCTCGGCAACGATTGCCAAGGAAAACGTAATCGCAGGCGAAGTGGGTCAACCAGTCGTCTTGATTATGGATCCCGGTGGTGCCGCCGCCCATGATGTTAGCGTAAGCGGTCGCTACGTCTAAACCCCATTGCCCCGCAGGGAGTGTATTCTCCTTGCTCCTCTCCGCTTCCTGCGGGGCTTTTTTCCGAGGTGATTAGGTGCGCGTAAAAGAACTGCTTGACTTCGCGTTGGTTCAAACCGGCTCGGCACGGAAGAATGAGATTCCAACCGACCTACACGACCACGCTCTTGACGCTCTCAATCTTGCTTATCAGCAGGTTTGGGACGTTTTTCCTTGGGATAACAGCAAGATCATTGACGTTGAGGCTACGACCTCTGACGGACTGATTACGCTCCCGAGCTATGTGGACAACGTGCAGGCGGCACGGGTCACTAACCGTCCGATTTCGGCTGTTGGCATGATCCGCACCAACAACTTCAACCCAGAGGCTTTTGAGACAGCAGGGACATCATGCGAGTACCTATGGAAGCGAAACGATCCCGTCCTTACCCAACCGACGAGCGCAATCAACGTGCGCGTCGTCAGCACAAGCGCCAGCGACACCAGTGCAGTGGGCAGTGTGCGAATTGTGGGAACTGTCGGGGGCGTGGAGACTGTGGAGGACATTGCGCTAAACGGGACGAGCAACTCGGACGGAACGGCGAGCTTTACCGAAATCCGAAAGATCAGCAAGCCAGTGACCACGGGTCGCATCACGATCAAAGATACAAGCGATAACGAGCTAGGGATCGTTCAGCCATGGGAGACGATTCCCGAGTACCCGACGATCCAATTGGTGCCGCCGCCCGATACGGCCACCACAGTCAAATTTCAATGCCTGCGCAAGTTTGAGTGGTTGGTGGATGACAATGACGCCATCCAACCCAGTGAGATGGTCAAGCCCATCCTTCACTTCGTCATGGCATCGCTCTATGAGAGATTTGGGGAGATTCAACGAGCAACGAGAGAGCGCGAGCTAGGCGCAGACGCCCTCAAGGTGATGGAGCAAAACGAGGCGCAACACAATGACAAGGACTTCAGTGCCGCCCCTGCTTACGGCATGTTTGCTGGCGTTGGTGAGTATTACTACAACATGGAATCATGGCCGTACTACAAGACCCGATAAAGTGAGAACGACCGAGGCACAATCAGATTTTACCGGCGGGATGAATGACCGCCTAGCGCCCGAGAGGCTTGCCCCCAACCAGTTTGCATCGGGGAAGAACATTGAGACGCGCTACGGTGGCGTGCGTTCGCGCCGTGGTAGCTGGCGGGTAGAGGAGCCATTGCTGGATGATGCAGGCGATGACGTGACTATAACCGGAAGCATGGTGTTTCGTAGCCCAGGTGTTGGTTCTTCTGATACCGTCGTCTATTCCGCACACTTTCCCGACCAAGATTTCACTAGCATATATCGGACTTCATTCCCATTGCGCGAAATAAGGGAGAGGATCCCCACGCCATACCCAATGGAAGGAAAGATTTCGATTAGGTTTGTGCAGGCGTATGGCTACCTGTATGCTTTTCCGGATAATGGGGATCCAATTCGGTGGGATGGTGAGGTTGGCTCAGAGTTTGAGTACGTCCCGAATGGGACTAGCGGGGCAATACCGCAAGCACGCGACGGGGTTTATGCCTTTAACCGTCTTTGGCTCATTGAGGGTGATGACACAATTATAGCCAGCGATCTTCTTAGTGCCAACTGGGATCGTATCAATAATGAGTTTCGCGTGGAGCAGGGAGATGGCGAAAAACTTGTTGCGCTTCGCCCATTCAGCAACGGCAACCTCATTGCCTTCAAGGAGCGCGGAATTGCGGTCATCACTGGGGCTAATAACTTCACTACCACGTCTGATATGACCATGCAGTTTATTGATGATCGCGTTGGTTGCGTTTCACCCGATACAGCCGTGGCCGTTGGCAAGGATATTTTCTTTCTTGGCCGCGAGGGTGTGTGGACGATCCAGCAGACAAGCGAGCAAAATGCGCAATTGGTTGAATTGCCACTCAGCGAGCCTATTTGGGGGTTGATACAGGAGATCAATTGGCAGTACTCGGAGAACTTCTCCGCTGTAAACCACGACAATTACTATATATGCGCAGTTAGCGTGGGTGGTAGCGAGTATCCGAACCGACTCATTGCCTACGATCTGACATCGCGCTCTTGGGTTGGGTACTGGGAGCTTGGGGCAACGCCAGTGGAGATACAGAGGCTCGACTCAATTGACCACTCCAGTAAACAATACCTGCTTGGCCTGCAATCAAATGCCGCAACAAACGCCCTATTGGAGGGTGATTGCGAGGATTTTCTTGGCGGGTTTGTGGACTATTTTAGCACAACCCCTACCGGATCAGCCGAAATAAAGTCAACGGGGTTGGGGCTGTCTGAACACACCACTGGAATTATCCGTGTTAGGTTCAAGCCAGACTTTTTCGGCACACAGCGACTACTAAGGGCGCGAGGATCGGGGAACGGCCACATCTCCCTAGAGGTGACGAGGGAGGATCAACCGGGCGCAAAGTGGCCGGGTGACAAATATTGGCAGGTGGAGTTCCAAGCTGGTTTCTCAATGCCTTCTGGCACCTACGATGCGGATTTTCCAGAGACCTACGCTGGCACTAATCTTGGTGGATACACGGATGAGGATTGGTATGTCCTTGAGATCGAAGGACGTGCAGATGGCAAGGTTTACGCTACACTGAATGGAATTGGCCCAAGGGAGATGGTCGGCACCGGATACACTGGTGATTGGCTGTCTAGCGGAGAGGAGGACATTATAATTTGGGGCGACAACTGCTTGGTGGATTATGTTTCAATCTACACAAGCGAGGCGGTTGTTAGCGACCCTTGGTATATTTATTGGGGAATGAATGAGGTCACCGACACCACAACCACAAGGTATGACGTAGCGTCGGATGGAACCGTTACGGAGACTACAGAAACGGTGAGGCTCGCCAGTGACCAAACTACGCCAAGCTCGGGTGCGCTCGGTTCGATTGCGGCTACCAACGCGAACATCACCAGCGAGCTAAAGACCCGTGGCTACACGCATGGTGGGGAGTTGATCCAAAAAAGCGCGTATCGCGGCGAGGTGCGGTTTGAGCATGGACAACCCAGCGTGACGGCGGTGATGGGGTCAGATAAGCCCTTCGACACGGAGACGCTTGCTTCGCTGAACGCGAAGACCTATAGCCTTACGGCCTATGACATCCACAACAAGACGGCGTGGGTGCAGGACAATAGCAACGATGACTTTGCCACGCCATTCCGCGAGGACTACGCCCCCATTGCCCTCAATGGCGCTGGTAGCGGCGTAGATATTGGTACAAATGGTTTGGACTTAGACGTTTATGCCGAGCATACGGAGCTTTTCACCTCGTTGGCGGTAGCCGGTTGGGTGCAGTTTACGCTGACCAACACGCAAGGTTATGTGCGCTACAACAACCTACAGATTGAAGCAGACAACAGAAAATTACAGCAGGACGGAGGCAATCAATAATGGCTCTAAACGCACCCGTCGAGGCGGGACATACCTTCACCACTGGCGACACCCTAACTGCCACGCTCCTCAACAAGGCATTTACTCTGGCGCGTGCGGTTGTTCCCACGCCTATCGCCCTAGCCAACGGCGGCACTGGTGCCACCACGGTTGCCAACGCCCAAAAGAACCTTCAAGCGGTTGGTCGCCTTGAGGGGTGGGTGGAATACACGGATGACGGCACGCCAGTTACAATCGGCACGCTCCCGGCTGATAGCTTTGTTTACGACATCAACATTCACGTGACCACGGCCTTCAATGGCACGGGTACGGACACAATCGAAGTCGGTTGGGCGGCAGACCAAGACGCCCTAAGCACTTCGCAGGATGTTGCGTCTACTGGGGTACTTGAGCCGACTCACGGAGCCAGCGATGGCTACAATAGCACGCAACGCACCGTTACAGCCCTTTACACCGACCAGAACACGAATGCAAGTACAGGCAAAGCCCTTGTGGTTGTCTTGTATGCACAGGTAACAGCGGAGCCGTAATGGAAGCAAGTGCCGTCAGACTGAACTACAGCTCGGAAGCCCTTGAATGGGTGATGCGCTTCTTTATGGACTCGGAGATCCTTGCGGCCATGCCAGACGAGAACCAAAACATGGCTTCTCTGTACGAGGTCGGCAAGGCATTGGAGTGTGGAAGCTCAATCATGTATCTGCCCGTTGTGGATGGTCAAGCCGTTGGGTTGTTTTGGGGAAGTTTCTTCGGGGCTAACACGATTCAAGCACATTGGGGGATCTTGAAGGAGTACCGTAAGCGTGGGGTGGCGAAAGCCGCCGCTGATGCCACATTTGAGCAGATGCTACAGGATTTTCCCGAGGTTACGAATGTGATCGGGCAGGTGCCTAAGTGCAATACGGCGGCTTATGCGGCCTCATTGCGTTGTGGGTTTGAGTTGGTGGGGGAGCTTCCGCGCAGTCACCGTAAAGACGGTAAGCTTTACGATTCATGGATTATTAGACGGGAGGTATTGTAATGCCCACTCGCGTATACACCCGACCACAGGGTTCTAAGACGCCACAGGACGGGGGGACGCCAGATGTCCCACAAGGCCAGTACGATATTTTTAACAGGTTGTTCGGCAAAGAGCAAGAGGGGGGTGGCTACCTAGCAGACCCCATTATTGCCGAGACGATGGCAAACCGCGATGTCCTGCCAGCGCCGATAGATTACACGGGCGGCGGGGTGTCTCCACAGATACAACGCCGTGTGGACTTGATGCAGTCGAGTAATCCGGTGGATGCGTTGCGCAACCCGCCGACAGGCCCAGCGATGGCGCGAGACAACGGGCAGGCGATTGCACGGAACACCCCAAGCATTGGCTTGGCGCAGACTGGGGTTGCCCCCGCAAGGAACTCCAAGCCAGCCCCATTTGCTGGATCTGCAACAAGAGGCCAGATTAGGCGCGGGGAAAAGCCGATGCCCGGCTCCCCAATGCTACCCGCGAACCTCCAGAGCCAGTTACAAGGACTCCTAAACGCGCCAAGCATGGGGGTGGGTTTTCCCAATCAAGTGATGGGTACTGGCGAATTTCAGTCACCACAGTCTGCGGGGTGGGGTAGTTCATCGCTGAATACTGGCGTCGACACAGGCCGCCGCGCCGATGATTACGCCTCTAGGCTTGGATCTAAGATGCCGCAGGGAGGTGCATAATGGGAAGTAAACCCAAAGCCCCGAAGGTGCCTACTGCCGGGGAAAACTATGCAAGTGCCATTGAGGCATACCTAGAGAACCAAGGTTCCCTGCGGGAGGCTGAGTTCTTTGACCAATTATCCAACTTGGAGATGCTCTCCACCTTCGCACCTGCGATGGCAGAGTTGCAATTGGCATTTGAGTCCCAGTTTGGTACGCCATTGCGTGCGGCTGAGTCCGAGGCGACCCGCCAGACCCGCTTGGGTGATATTGCGAACATTCAAGAGCTTGGCCCCGCCTTTCAACAGGCGTTGAGTGCGAGTTCCGACCCGCAAGCCGAGGCGATCCGTCAAGAGCTTGGACGGCAAGTAATGGGTGAATTGAGCGCGGGGCAGGGCATGAGTCCCGAGCTACAGCGCGAGGTCGAGCAGGGTATTCGCCGTGCGCAAGGTGCGCGTGGTATTGTTCGCGGATCGGCACCAGTGGCCGCAGAAGCCTTTGCCCGTGGTAGCCGTGGGTTGCAACTACAGCAACAGCGCCAACAGGCGGCAGACAACTTCCTGCGGCAAACGGCGGCAACGCGACCGGATGCGTTCAGCTTTATTACTGGCCGACAGGGCGTACAACAGGCAAACCCCGCATTGGCGGCTAACACAGGTGGTCAAGGTATGGGGGTCAATCAGCTATTTGGTGCCGCAACAGATGCCAGTAATCTGCAAAGCCAATTGAGCTATAATGCGGCTCAAGCGGGTGCAGGTGGCGGTATTGGCGGCCTAGCAGGTGGCGCTCTTGGGGGCGCGGCAATGGCTAAGGGCGCAGGCATGGGTAGTGTTTTTGGATTACCGGGCATGGCGGTTGGCGCTGGCCTTGGTGGAATAGCGGGGCTTTTCTCATAATGAATTTTCCTACAAGTTTTACGCCGCCGATTCAGCCGACAGGTGGCAAGATGCCACAAGGCAATATCCCGACCCCCACGGATAAGGAGCGTATGCTTCTTGCGGTCGGTCAAGGATTGTTGCAAGGAACGAAAGGCCAACTACAAGATATTGGCGGTGGCTACCAGATGCGCGTGCGTGACCCGTTTGGTGGTGCTATGAGTGCTGGCATGAAGGTCTACGGCGACATCGACTCTGAGAAGCGTGCGGAGAAAAAGCGCAAACAAGAACGCAAAGAACGCATGGAAGACCGCATCAAGATCTTTGAGATGGAA
>Ga0181593_10005920_pt1 | contig 11017 bp, 6 predicted proteins | sample 071ome_19_FD_133756 | JGI IMG/M metagenome (GOLD analysis project Ga0181593, IMG submission 133756) | Coastal salt marsh microbial communities from the Groves Creek Marsh, Skidaway Island, Georgia - 071413AT metaG (megahit assembly) | ecosystem: Environmental > Aquatic > Marine > Intertidal zone...
ATTTAGATCTTGGAATTATTTCTGAGGACGTGATACCAAACGTGCGTTTGAATACCGAAGATGGGCTTTCTACGGTGTTAAATAACTTACAAGAGGATGATGCGGAGTCTCAGCCTCGTTCCTACATTCCACCTTCACCACCCGTTCCCTTAGGACAGTTTTCCAATGACAAACGATCGTTAGAAGATGTAGGTTTAGATGGCGCCCCAAATCCAAATACTCCAGGCGCGGAAAACCGAGATGAAGGAGTACTTTTTGCTGATTTTATAGAGCAAATGCGATCGCAATATGGCGAGGGAAGTGCCGAGTTCTCGCTCATTCAAGAAGACCCATCCAACGATGATTACGTGTATTATGGAGAGAATAAGGTCATTGACTATAAGTTACACGAGCGCTTTTTCCGCATGCTGGGATACCATGATGGAAACACTCCTGAGAGTGGAGGTAGTGATAATAAAACAGCGGTTACCTTGAAGCCGGATACCGAGGGTTTGGTGAGTGCTTCATCGATTCAGCAAACCAATTCCTATTATCAGTATGAAATAGATTTTAATCCTGCCGATGTAGCTCAATTGAGCATAGGTGCTCCTGGGACCTACATAGTGGATAAAATCTCTAAAAACCCACAGTATAAAACCTGGTATTTGGTACGTGTACCCTTAAGTGACTTCAAGCGTAAATTTGGTGATATCGAGAGTTTTCAAAACATCTCATACATCCGAATGTGGATGTCGGGATATCAGAAACCCTTTACCATGCGTTTTGCAACTCTTGAGTTTGTAGGTTCTCAGTGGAGAAAAGTAACGGGCCTCAGCGACAGCCCCGTAACTCCAGGCGATTTTAAGCTTTCGACCATTAACATTGAAGAAAATGCCAACCGAGAACCTTTTCCATATCGTCAGCCCGATGGTGCGATTCGTGCACTCAATAGAAGTGCGCAGATTCAGGCCTTGGAAAATGAACAATCGTTGGTGTTAAGTGTTCAGGACCTTGAAGCTGGAAAGGTTCAAATGGTAAAAAGGGTCTATCCAGGGAAATTAAACCTGTTGAATTACTCAAATATGCGCATGTTTGTTCATGGGGAAGGCTACGATAAAAGGGGAGATGCCGAGTTGGTGGTGCGAATGGGGACCGATTTGGAAAATAACTATTACGAATATCGCCAACCCGTAACCCCATCGGAACCCATGCCCTTTAACTATAACCCTTCGGATGCGGGACAATTGGAAGTAGAAGCGGCTGAGATATGGCGGTACGATGAAAATAATATGAATATTATTATTTCAGCTTTTAACGTGCTAAAACAGCTTCGAGATGATGCGGGAGCAGATCCTACAGAAGTATTTGAGCAGCGTGGTTTATTAGATCTTGATGTGGCCGTGGATGGAGCAGTTGTATCGATTAAAGGGAATCCATCTCTTGACCGTGTTACTGAAATCGGGTTGGGAATTCGCAATCCCTACGATCCCCAAAATATGAATTCAAAAGGCTCTCCATTGCTAGATGCTGAAATGTGGCTTAACGAGCTACGATTGAGTGGTTTTGATAATGAAAAAGGTTGGGCAGCCAATGCTAAGTCTTCAATTAAGTTTGCCGATTTTGCCACTGTAAATGCGAATTTAACCCGTAGAACCAATGGATTTGGTGGATTGGAATCCCGATTGGGTGATCGTAGTGTTTCCGACCAAACTGCATATGGAATATCATCTACGGTCAACTTACATAAGTTAATTCCCGATCGTTTTGGTTGGAATTTTCCAGTCACTATTTCATCCCGTGTAAATACTCAGACGCCTAAATACTTACCCTCACAAGGAGATATTCGGTTGACAGATTTTATTGATAAGGTAAACGCAGACGAAAGCGTGCCTGCCAACCAAAAAGATCAGGTGATTAATGCCCGAATCAACGAAATTGAGACCGTCAACGAGACATTTTCATTTAATGTATCCAATATCTCCAAAAAGAATTCTAAACCGAAATGGGCGCAGCTTACCCTCGATAATACCAAGCTGAGCTATGTTTATAATGAAGGATATTCAAAGAATCCTCAGCTGGTCTTTCAAAACAAATGGGACTATAAAGCCTCCGTTCAATACAATTTATCGTTGCGTCGAATAAAGTTGCTTCAACCCTTTAAATTCACGGAAGGAATACCTGTTTTAGGGGCCTTATCCGAACTTAGATTGGGCTATTTACCCTCATCAATTACCGCTTCTTCTACCTTAACGCGACGGTATGATGAATCCAGAAGGAGGAACTTAAGCAATCCGGATGAGTTGCAAGCATTGCAACAGTCACATGCCTTTACCCAGCAGAACCGGTTTTCTTTCAGTTATAATTTCATGCCATCCATTCCAATTACCTTTACCAGTTCATCGAATTTCGATTTTTCTAGTTTAGGTATACAACCAACAAATAAAGACGATGTAGATAGCTTATCCTATTCCATCAAGCCTAGTTTTGATGTCATTAAAGGGGCTATTCAAGATACGCTTATTCCTCGTAGATCATCCTATCAAGAGACCTATTCGGCAAGCTGGAGGCCTAAACTCAATACTATTGATGCCTTGAATTGGCTAACCTACTCGAGTTCATACGGAGGAGGGTATCAATGGACCAACAGCCCAAGTGGTTCGAATCTTGGGGCTAATGTTTCGAATTCCTTTCAACTGGATAATACTTTTAAGGTGAGTACCAGTAAAATCTTGGACAAATTTGGATGGTATGGGACATTAGAGGATGCAAATAAGGCAGAGACTAAAGAACGAAGTGATGCAAAGGAAAAACGTAAGGAAGAAATAGAAAAGGGTACTCCTGATAGTTTGCGTACGCCAGCGCCCGCACCAGACTTGGTAAAAGATGTGAAATACCTATCTAGAAAAATGATATTGACTCTTCTGAGCCTCGAGGATATTTCCATGGGGTACAAACGTCAAAAGAGTGGTAGCCAGCCTGGTTATTCGGGATCTTCTGAGTTTTTTAAATCCTTTAATGAGGCAGGTACCGGAGATTATTCTCCGCCGTTGGCGTATCGTTTAGGGCTAAAAGACCGAATTCCAAAAGAGCAACTTATTGGGAACTTGAATGGAAATAATAATATCCAGTTGCCTGCAAACAATACACAGGGAGATAATTTTACGGCAAGTACCCGAATTAGTCCATTTGAAAATGTTACCGTAAATCTAGACTGGGATGCCAGTATATCGCAAAAAAGCACAGAAACCATCACCTTAACACCCACCAATGAAATCACATCGATAGCCACCGAATCGGGGTCGTTTAGTTCATCGGTATGGGCCTTTGGTAGTGGTTATGATGATTTATTTAGAAGGCAGTTAGAAACGGCGGTCTTAGACATTCGAGCAGGTGAGCGTAACGTGGTGGATTCACTTGGAAATGCTGACGGGCGAAGTGTATTAAACCGCACTACACTGCAGGAAGATTATATGAAAGCCTACTTAGGTGCAGGCTCTAGTGGACTGGGAGATAAAGGATTCATGGCCTTTCCTAAGCCAGGGTGGAGGGTCACTTGGAACCGGCTTGAAAAGTATATCCCATTCATTGGAAAATACATGACCAATGCCTCACTTAACCATGCCTACAGAGGTACTTATAAAGTAGATTGGAGCTTGAATGCCTTGGTGGGTGAGCAGGCTGGGCAAAATATTGGAGACTTTTCAATTATCGATGTTAGGGGAATTTATGAGCCTACATCTATTCGGGCTGAACGTCGATTTTCACCCTTTGTAAAACTGAATATGACTTGGCAGTCGGGATTAAAAACAGATTTAGGATACGACCGAGGAACCATTTCAACTTTTGCAGTTAGTTCGAAAAGGGTAACCGAAACATTGACTCAGGGTATTGATGCTTCGGTGAATTATGTATTTAGAAATGTGAGGATTTCCTTCTTGCCTAAAGTTCAAAATAATATCGATATGAGCATTCGAGGGAGTTTTAAAAATGACACAGAGGTCTCCTATAAGTTGGATACGGATCTAGATAATGCTTTAACCGATGGAATTACAATGGATCAAATAGCTTCTGCTGAGACCTTGAGTGCTCGTGAGACAGGTCAACGAAGAATTAACGGTAGCTTTACCTTGGGATATAAAATATCCTCTACCATCTCCTCTAATTTTGAATACACCTACTCTAGAATAGAATCCAACAATATCCCTACCAGAACCAATCACGATATACGATTCAATTTTAGAATAGCTATTCGTTCTCGTTAGTCTTTGCTTAAGAACCCTTTTGAACCCTCGGTTCGAATCTTTGGCTAATCCTTGGTTAATCTCCCGTAACCGACCGAGAGAAGTACCATAAAGAAAGAAAACATAGCTAACCAATCTCCCCATTGAGCATAAATGGTTACATCATTTCGAAGTGGAATTCGAGAAGTGAAAGAGGTTCGAGTCCAGTACTCCGTTTTTTGTTCAATGCTTCCATCGGGGCGTATGATTCCGGAGGTTCCATTATTGGCACTGCGTACGACCCATCGACGAAATTCAATGGCTCGTAAGCGGGCATAAGCAAAGTGCTGAAGATGCCCACTGGACTCTCCCCACCAACCATCATTGGTAATAATGGTGAGAAACTGGGCTCCATTTAGAACAAATTCTCGATTCCATGAGGGAAATACGGAGTCATAGCAGACCAGCCCAGGGGTCGAGAAGCTTGGTGTACTTAGCATATCGGCTTCGGTGCCCTTCCCAAAACCTGCATGTTTCCCCCAATCAATCCAATTTCCCACATCAAGGGCGTTTAAAGCATCCACAAATGGAAAGCGTTCTACAAAGGGAACTAAGTTAGCCTTATCATATCGACTTAGATGACCGGTTGAATCTGCAAAGAGGGTAGCATTATAGGCATTATAAGCCATACCATTGCTTGTAGTTCGATAGAGACTTGGTTTTTGATCGGGGTACAAGGTATAAAGACCCGTGCCTATGATGAAATTGGTGTTCCAGCTTCGAGCAGTATCAGCAATTCTAAAGGCATGCCTAGAATTCATTTGAATAGGCTTATCAATGGCATTTTCTGGCCATACAATTAGTGAAATGGTGGAATCATAGAGCTGGCTACTCAATGTGAATAAGCTATCAAGCACTTCATCTGGCCCGCTCATGCCTCCGTAATCTTGGTATGAGTCATGGTTAGGCTGCGTAACCAATACACCGGTTGAAGGGGAGCTTGGTAGTTGTAGGTTTTTGGCCGTTGAGTAATAAAAAATCATAGACCCAGCCGGAATTCCCAAGAAGCTAAGGTAGAGTAAAAGATGATGTTTTTGAGATTTTCTATCTAATAGCAACCAATGAGCCATCAGGAAACTACTGAAAGTTACCCAAAAACTAATACCCAAATGCCCCGTCCAGGAAATGTATTGAATGATAGTGATTTGGTTCGACCAGGCATTCCCAAGGGCAAGCCAAGGCCAGGCCAAATCCCAATGATGATGCAGATATTCATACAACACCCAAGTAGCTGCTTGCGCTAGGGCGGTCCATCCAAACCAATGATAACGATGATATAGGAAGCGAATGATTGCAAGGGGTATGATCATCAAGGCACTATTGGCTACTATGGCGGCCACCCCTGCCGGTATGCTTGCCATCATTAACCAGTAGGTTGTGCCCAGATTCCAAACCAAAAAAGCAGGATAGGACAGCATAGCAAGATGACGCCAGTTATGGCTAACCACCACTAGATGATATAGCCCTAAAAAACCAATAAAACTCAGAAAAGAAGCATTTACTGGAGGAAAACTAAGGCTCAAGAGCACTCCTGAACCCAGGGAAATGAGCCACGGGTTAATAGGCGACCCTTTCCAGCTAAAAATTACCTTAAACTTGTTCATTATCTTGGCCTTGTAAAGAGGTTTCTTGGTAGCTTTTAGGAGCAAAAACGATACAGATTTCCCCTTTAATAGAAGGTCTTTGTTCGAATACCGAACGTACGTCTAGAATAGTACCGCGTACGGTTTCTTCAAACGCTTTTGTTAATTCTCTGCAAACGGCCACCATCCGCTCTTCACCGAGATATTGGCCAGACTCTTTAAGACATTTGAGTAAGCGATGCGGACTTTCGTAGATAATGATTGTACAATCAAGCGTAGATAGAAAGTCCCACTGTTTTTGACGCCCTTTTTTATGAGGCAGGAAACCATGGAAGTAGTAAGAATCGCTTGGTAAACCACTACTTACCAGTGCCGAAGTTACGGCGTCGGGTCCAGGAATTACCCTAACCTGGTGTCCAGATTGATGAGCAGCGCGTATCATCAAAAAGCCCGGATCGGAAATACCAGGCATGCCGGCATCTGTAATCATAGCCACGTTATTCCCTCCGTCTAGCTGGCCAATGAAGTAGCTATACTTATGATGTTCATTATGCTGATGAAGAGAGCTAGTAGGGGTTTGAACGCCAAAATGTTTCAACAACTTAGAAGAGGTTCGAGTATCCTCACACGCAATTACGGATACCGAAGACAGAGTTTCGATAGCTCTGGAAGAGATATCCGAGAGATTGCCGATAGGAGTTGCTACAACGTATAAAATAGACACAATACAAGGGATTAAATATGTAAAACCAGAAGTGTATTTGCTTGAAAAATACTTATTTTGATGTTCATCTTAAAAGTACACTTTCGATATGTTTAAGCCAAAAGGACTCAATCACATAACCATTCGCGTAAATCGAATTCAGGATTCTAAGCACTTCTACGAAACAATTCTCGGTTTAGAATTAGTAAAAACCATGGGCCAAAGTATGGCGGTGTACGATCTTGGCAATGGAGATACCCTGGTTATCGTAGAAGCTGAAACCAGCTATGATCCAAGTTCTCGTGATTTCCGAGTTGACCATTTTGGATTTTATGTGGAGGAGCCAATACAAGTAGACGAATTGGCAGAATACTTCCGAAAACATGAGGTAGCCATTGTGAGTGGCCCAGCAAACCGAAAAAAAGGCCGATTTTTGTTTGTGACCGATCCTGATGGAAACATGATTGAATTTTTCTACGAAGAGTAAACAGGTTCCTCAACCGATGAAGCATTCTGAGACCATCTATTTGGTTACCGAGGATCGTTACATTCAGCCTAAGCCTGATAAGCCGTATGTGGTTAATATTTTCAGGGAAGAAACGCTCGTTACAGATGCTCTTCACGCCTTAGGATATCGCACGAAGAGAGTCAGCTGGTCAGATGCAACGGTAAAGTGGGATGAAGCCGATTGGATAGTCATTCGCACAACGTGGGATTACTTTGATAGACTTCCTGAATTTAAGCTCTGGTTGAACCGTATCCCAAAGCCCAAGATCATCAATCCCTTCACATTACTACAGTGGAACATCGATAAGCACTATTTGAATGATTTGGCTAAAAAGAATCTCTCCGTAGTGCCCACTAAAATCATTCCTAAAGGTAGCGTAGCTAATCTACTAGAGAGGGTATCGGAATGGGATGCTTCTGAATTCATCATCAAACCAACCATTGCAGGAGCGGCTCGTCTTACCTATCGGCTAAAAAGAGATGAATTAACCTCTTTTGAGCCTAAACTTAAGGAATTCTTAGCGCATGAGGATTTTATTATTCAACCTTTTGTTGCCAATGTAATTTCGTTTGGTGAGTTGTCTCTAATGGTGATTGGGGGAGAGTATACCCATGGAGTTCGCAAACAAGTAAAAAGGGGTGATTTCAGAGTTCAAGATGATTTCGGGGGTACCGTCGAAGCTTATCAGGCAAGTAAGGAAGAGCAGAATTTGGCAGAACAGGTGGTTGCTCAGATTCAGCCACAACCGGTATACGCGAGGGTGGATCTTTTGAGAAACGATGCGGGGGATTGGATGGTTTCAGAAGTGGAACTAATCGAACCCGAGCTTTGGTTTCGATTTTCACCTGATGCAGCCACTGAGTATGCTGCCGCTATCCAACGCTACATTAACCAAAATCATGCGAAAAAGCCCGAAAGTACCCACTAATAATCTACCGAAGCATTGGGATGCCATTGTTATTGGATCGGGTATGGGAGGAGTTGCTGCGGCAAGTATGTTAAGCAAGGATGGTCGAAGTGTCTTGATTCTCGAGGCGGCGCTACATCCCGGTGGGTGTAGTTCTTCGTATTCTCGCAAAGGTGTTGTCTATGAATCAGGGGCTACCACCTTGGTTGGATTTGATGAGCATCAACCCCTGTGGTATTTGGAGCAGGCTACTGGTCTTCAAATTCCTCGCCAGGAAATAGAGCCTTCCATGAGTGTGTGGGAACCGGATAGTGACCGGCCGCTTATTCGAATGAAAGACCGAAAGGAGTGGGTTAACGAGTGCATCAACCGTTTTGGTGAGGCGCAAGCGCAAGCGAAGTTTTGGCGAAAAGCTTTTATGGTGAATGATAGAGTCTGGCAGATATCGTTGAAAAACAGAACATTTCCACCCAAGAATATGATCGAGTGGTTGAAGCTACCTTTTACCAATTCACCATCTGATCTGCTCATACTGCCCTTTATGCTTCGGTCTGTGGCTAATGTGGCCGGCAGGCTAGGCATCTCGAACCCTGCTTTTTATCGTTTTTTGGATGAGCAACTCATGATTACAGCACAGGCAAGCTCGTTGGATACACCTTTTATATTCGGTGCTCCTGCTATTTGCTATCCCAATGCGAGTAATTATTATGTACCTGGTGGGCTCATAGAAATGATCTATACTTGCTTAGATTTTGTTGAAAAAAAAGGTGGGAAATATGTGAATAAACAACGAGTTAATGGTATCGAAAAAAATGAAGGGGGGGCTTTTGAGGTTCAAACCGAAGAAGGCTTAATATTTAGCGCTCCCATCGTTATTTCCAATGTTCCCGTGTGGAATATGTCCGAATTAACCACGGGTGAACTTAGTAACTATTTTGAGAAGGAATCCAAGAAATACGATGAAGCTTGGGGCGCTTTCACGGCGGGAGCCCTTATCAGTGACACCTTGGAAGAAGAAGCAACGCTGCATCATCAATTTCAATTGGAAAGGGATCATCCTTTTCATGAGTGGATTTCAGATTCCTTTTTTGTCTCAATATCAAAAAGGGGAGATGTTGAGCGAGCTCCTGAGGGATTTCGAGCCCTGAACATAAGTACACACACTCAGCCTGATCAATGGTTCGAGTTGGATAAAAAGGTCTATGATCATCGAAAGCAAGAGCTTTTAGATTATTTAGTGGCTCAGATTAAACAAAGACTCCCGGGTGCTCAACAGGCGGAATGGAAGCAAATAGATGCCGCTACGCCTAGAACCTGGGAAAAATGGGTGTACAGAAAAAAAGGACGAGTGGGAGGCATCCCTCAGTCCATGAAGCGCGCTCTATGGGATTGGACACCATCGGTGTCCCCAGAGAAGGGGCTCTATTTAGTTGGCGATACGACCTATCCCGGGCAAGGAATTCCAGGCGTAACTTTAAGCGGTATTAACGTATATTACCGTGTACTCAAAGACTTTAAATAAAGAGATTCTGTTTTGGATCAGTTTCAACCAAATACCCGTTTTTCGATATTTCCCCCCGCAATTAAGTATTTATTGATTGCCAACGCCATTGTGTTCTTGGTGACCAAAAGTATTTTTACCGGGGCTTGGACCCCCATAGGCTCGGTGGTAGCTACGCATTTTGCCCTTTGGTCGTTTGGCAATGGGTTTATGCCTTGGCAGTTACTTAGCTACATGTTTTTACATGCCGACATGGGGCATTTGTTTTTCAATCTGTTAGCCCTATGGATTTTTGGTCAGTCTATTGAGCATCTCTGGGGTACTCGCAGGTTTATTACTTACTATCTTTTAACCGGTGTGGGTGCTGCCATTATTCACATGCTTATGAGTGGTTTTTTCACCTATACCATTGGAGCGTCTGGCGCGGTGTTTGGCATCTTGTTAGCCTTCGGGATGATGTTTCCGAATCAGTACATCATCTTACTATTCCCTCCAATTCCTATAAAAGCCAAGTACTTTGTGGGAATTTATGGGGCAGTAGAATTGTTTTCAGGGTTAACCCGTCCCGACAGCGGAGTAGCTCATTTTGCTCATCTAGGTGGATTGGTCATAGGATTTATACTTATTAAATATTGGCGCATCAAACGCCCAGCACTCTAATAATGGCATACGATTCATTTGGTTCATCTGTAAAGAGAGGTTTTTTTGCAATGCCTCCGGCTATACGGGCAATTATTGGCATTAATGCAGCTGTTTTTCTAGCTCAAATAGTTTTTTCGGTTGTAGGTATCTCTCTGGTTCAATGGTTTGCTTTTATCCCAGAACCTACCACCTTACTTACGCAGCCATGGCGATTGATTACCTACATGTTCACGCACTCGCTGTTCAATCCGTTTCATTTCATCTTTAATATGTTATGGCTATGGTGGATGGGGCGACCGGTGGAAGAGACCATTGGCTCACATAATTTTCTGACTGTTTACTTTGGCGCTGGTTTGGTGGGGGCTTTATTAGATGTAATTGTGAGTACATTCGGAGTTGCTAACCCAGTGATTGGTGCTTCTGGAGCTGTTTATGGGGTGATGGTTGCATTTGCCATGTTATATCCCAGAACCCCGATTATGTTGTTACTGCTGCCTCCTCTAGAAGCTCGCTACGTGGTAACGGGTATCATCGCTTTGGATGTTTTGCTGCTGAATTCGGGAGGAAATGTAGCCAGATTTGTGCATTTAGGAGGAGCTTTAGGGGGGTACTTACTCATGAAAATGCGAGCTAATGGCAATGACCTTAGCTTACTTCCCCGTTATTTCGAGTACATCTATAATACCTATCTTTCTAAGCTCATTCGACCATTTTTGAATATGTTTGCCGGCAATGGTTCAACCAAAAGTACAAACTCGTCAACCATGTATTCATGGACGGGTGCTAAGAATCGTTCTTCAAACGCTCGCGCCCGCTCTAGTAGTGTGAGTGATGCTGAGATATTAGAAGAAGTGGAACAAAGCGAGTTGGATGCGATTTTAGATAAGATTTCTAAGAGCGGCTACAATGCATTA
>Ga0181593_10005922_pt1 | contig 11016 bp, 12 predicted proteins | sample 071ome_19_FD_133756 | JGI IMG/M metagenome (GOLD analysis project Ga0181593, IMG submission 133756) | Coastal salt marsh microbial communities from the Groves Creek Marsh, Skidaway Island, Georgia - 071413AT metaG (megahit assembly) | ecosystem: Environmental > Aquatic > Marine > Intertidal...
GAAAGGATGTTTGTTGTGGAACCGTTCTAGGCTTGTAAGAGAAGGTTTGAGGTGGTTAAATAGATGGTTTATGCCTAATCAAGATGTAGTAGAAGTCGAAGGGAAAATAACAGCCGTTCTTCCCAGCACCATGTTTCGAGCCGAATTGGGAAATGGCCACCAGGTTCTTGCCCATATTTCCGGTAAGTTGCGCAAGCATTTTATCAAAATTACCGTGGGGGATGTGGTGAAAATGGAGATGAGCCCCAAAGACCTTGAGAAAGCGAGAATTGTGTACCGCTTAAAAAATGCTGAGGTAAACCGAAATGCCCCTATCCGTAGCTTCGGCCCCAAAAACAAATCCAGGAAGTAATTATAACCTCTTATGAATATCATCGAATCCATCGGTCGTACTCCTTTAGTTCAACTCTCCAAGCTTTCGACCTCATCCGGAGCCAATCTTTTTCTCAAGTCCGAGTTTTTTAATCCTCTCGCTAGTGTAAAGGACCGGATTGGGGCAGCCATGATTGAGGCAGCAGAGAAAGACGGTTCTTTACAGACTGACAGTGTGGTCATCGAGCCAACTTCAGGCAATACCGGTATTGCCCTGGCCTTCGTTTGTGCCGCAAAGGGCTACAAATGTATTTTAACCATGCCTGAATCTATGTCCAAAGAGCGACGAATTCTTCTTCGGTTGCTTGGGGCGGAAATCGTACTCACCCCTGGACCCAAGGGCATGGGTGGGGCGATTGCTCGTGCCAATCAAATACTTGAGGAACATGGTGAGAAAGGATTTATGCCCCAACAATTCAACAATCCGGCCAATCCTGCCATCCATCGTAAGACCACGGCGGAAGAAATCTGGTCCGGCTTGGAGGGGAAAGTGGATTGCCTAGTTGCTGGTGTGGGTACAGGTGGTACTATTACCGGAGTTTCTGAAGTCATAAAGCAAAGAAATCCGGATATGATTACCGTTGCTGTGGAGCCTGCGGAAAGCCCGGTGATTACCCAGACCAGAAACGGTGAAGAAGTAAAGCCCGGTCCCCACAAAATACAGGGTATTGGGGCCGGTTTCGTTCCAAAAAACCTGAACCTCGAGATTGTGGATGAGGTGGAATTGGTTTCGAGTGATGAGGCCTTTGACATGGCCCGCAAAGTCAGTTTGGAGGAAGGAGTCCTTGCTGGAATTTCAACAGGGGCAACGATCACTGCTGCTCTTCGAATAGCTAGCCGTCCAGAGATGACCGGTAAAAACATTGTGGTCATAGGTGCTAGCTGCGGTGAGAGGTATCTTACCACGCCTTTGGCAGCCAAGGCGGTCGAAGAGGTTATGGATGCTGTCGCAGAAGAAGTCTGATCGCGTAGCACTAATTCTATGCTCTCAGTTGGAGAGCATGTTTTTAATACCAAATTTTTACTTTTCCCACTTTCAAATATGAGGGCACTCATTAGGAGGGTGTTGTCCGCGGAAGTTTTGGTAGAAGGTAAATCGGTCGGTCAGATTAAAGAAGGCATGGTTGTTTATCTGGGTGTTCACCGTAATGATTCGGATGAAGATATGGAATGGTTGCTGAATAAAATTTTGGGTCTGAGAATTTTCGATGATGCTGATGGCTCTCTCAATTATTCAGTGTTATCAACTCATGGAATCCTTGCCATAAGTCAGTTCACCCTCTTTGGGAATGTTCGCAAGGGGTTCCGGCCATCCTTTAACCAAGCCGCTTCCCCTGAGATGGGACTTATGTATTTCGATCGTTTTGTCCATGCCCTGAAAGAAAATTTTAGCGGTCTCGTAGCCCAGGGTGTTTTTGGTGCAGAAATGGAAATTCATACAGTCGAGGACGGACCGGTAAATATTTGGATCGATTCCCAGGAAAGAAGATATTGAATAACATTTTTTTTAAATCAATGGTTCTAAAACAGGGGTTTTATCACAGAAATGTACTTCAAGTAGCCCGGGATTTACTAGGTTGTCGTTTGATAGTTAAGAGCGAAATGGGAATGGTTTCGTCCATAATCTGCGAAACGGAGGCCTATGATGGTGAGCAGGATCTGGCGTGTCATGCTTGCAAGGGTAAAACGAAGAGGACTTCTATCATGTATGATTGTGGGGGCGTTTGGTATGTTTATCTGTGCTACGGAATGCATTGGATGCTCAATATCGTGACTGGTCCTAAAAATTATCCAGCAACAGTCTTAATTAGAGGAACTCGTGATTTTTCTGGGCCTGGAAGATTGACCAGGAACCTGGGACTAGATGGATCCTTACATGGCAAGCCGGCAGTGCCATCATCCGGGCTTTGGATTGAAGATATACCGAAGAAAAAATCCCCTGAAATCTTGACCGGGCCAAGAATCGGGGTTGATTACGCTGGAAAAGAGTGGGCCCAAAAACCCTATCGATTTTGGTTTTCATAATCAGTTTTGATGTAGTATCTTTACTCATGCCCTTTTTTCATATCGGCAAATTTGTGCTTCTTTCTTTCTTGCTACTCATTGGGTGTAAAAGCCGACAAAAAGAAAATGTTTCGGTCACCTCTCCTGCAAGACCTTCAATCTACGATGCCTGGGAAGCAAGATATCAGTATGACCTCAGTCAACGATCTATGAAGGCCATGCATAAGGGACAAGTTTACGGGAGAAATTGGTCTCGGGATGCAAAGGGTAAGATGAACCAGTTTTCCTACCAAAGCCCATCGGAGGAGATGGGGGAAAATTTGCTCCCCAGGTATTATGCCAAAATCGATCAAGACAGGGATAGCAACTGGGAATCTGCGAAACAACAAAGGATTGAGTTTCTTGAGACTTATGAAGAGCTGATGAAGCAGGATGAAGAAGACTCCCTGATTGAAATTGATTTGTTTGACCTGGAAGAGGAAGATAATTTTGACGCAAGCGGATTCATTCCACAGGGTTTGGGGTTTGATAATTCGAAAAGTGCTGTGGACGAAACCCCAGCTAACCCAAAAGAAGAAGAGGCAGGGGCAGAAGATCTTCCCTTCCTTCCACTTCCATGATGTTAGCTTCTAAAAGATGAAAAAACTGCCCCTTGTTCTGAGTGTTTTCTCCGTAATTTTGGGCCTAGGTGCGACCATTATCATCCTTATCCTGGTCTCACAAAATGACGATGCCAGGCGGCAGATAACTGTTTTACAGAAAGAGATTGATCAAACCTTGGCAAAAATGAAGGAGGATTCTCCTGTTTTGGCAGCGAGAAGGTCACGCGAAAAGGCGAGGAATCTGGAAATTGAGCAGGTAGTTGACGGGCATAGGGAAGCGCTGGCATCGATGAAAGAGCAATTAGAACAGGCGAAGCTCGACTTGGAAGAGTTTGAGAACGCCAAGAAAATTGCCGAAGGTAAGCTAGAGAAGCTTGCACAGACCGTGGAGGAAAAAGAAGCCAAATTGGAAGAGGCGAAGACGAAAGGAATGGAATTAAGTAGTCAAGTGCCCCAACTGGAACAGGAAGTTTTCGAACTAAAGGACAGGGAGCAGAACCTTCTTACCCAAGCTGAATCGATCAATCGAAAACTTAATGGCTACGAAGAAATTACCGAGGTTTGGCGGGAACATTATCGTTCGATCCAAAAGGCGACCAGGTCTTACATTTTGGAGCGGCCCTGGATCGAACCTGGAGAAAAAATTTCTCTTTCCTTTAGCTCATTAGATCTTGGCTCTGGAACAATGGGGTTGCCGGTTGGTTCGAATGAAGGATTACGAAGGGGGATGGATTTCTCCTTGCATGACACGGGCGGTGAGATTTGTAAAATACGTATTATTGAGGTTTTTATGAACCGATCCCTTGCCATGATTCTACCCCATTACGGTGAGCCACAAAAATTATTGGAAGTAAATTCTTTTGATCTTGTTAATTTGTAGAGTCCTAGCCGCCTTGCTTTTTGGGGTAGCTATTGTTCTGTTCCTGCTGAATATGGACGGACTTGATCCCGTGGGTCCTGAACTTATGCTTAAAAAGGAGCAGTTGCATGATGCCCAAATCTCGGCTGAGCTTGAAAAAAATAAAACCGATGACGAGATAGCCGATTTGTTGAGGGCCAGAAGCAAATTGCGCCAAGAGGAAGAAGCAAAGTCTGAACAGGTTGGTTTTTTGAAGGATGAAGTGGACTTTATGTCTCCCAAACTCAAAAGATCGAAGGAATTATTGGACGATGTATTAAGTCAAGTTACCTTACTTGAAGAAAAAGATGTCAATGCATCCCGATTGATCGAGGAAGCCTTGGAGGAACATAAGCCCTTTTATTCGAGAATAGATGATCTCAAGGCAGAAAAGGAGCAAATCACCTCAAATGTTACCACAGCCGAAAGAAACCTCGATAAATTGGACACCAATTATTCTGCCTTGGAGTCAAAACGTGACACCAGTCGAAAATCATTTGAGGATGCAATGAAAGAAATGCGCAGCGAAATGATTGAGCCAAACACCGTTTTTTTTGCGGATGAAATCTCGGTAGAAATTGAAAATGTTTCTCCCAATAAAACAGGATTTTTTGTTAAAAAAGGATTAGAAGATGGATTGAGGAGTGGTTTTCGCTTTTTGGCTTACGATAAATTTCTTGGAGATCGTGCAAGTCCTTTTTTTCTGAGGTGTTCCCTCGTGGAGCCCAATTATTCTTTTATGGAAATGGACGGGGATCCACTGAATGCGAGTGCCGAACTGCTCCTCGCCGGTCAAAAACTTTTCTTGATTCGAACCGGGGAATCAACTATTACAACCAATTTGGAACAATTTGATGAGTTTGACTAGTTGACTCCATTTTTTCTTTAACAATTTTGCCCCTTGAGTTCTCTGCCTGAGCCAATTTCTGACCAAAGTTTAGCTGATTCCATTTCGGAGTCCGATGGGCTTGATTTAGATGATCTTAACTCAGATAATCAGGGGGTTGTGGAGGCTGGGATTCCTCCCGACTTGGAAAGTGAGGAAAGCAATATTCATGCGGAGGATGAAGCTTTTGGTATGGATGACTTTACCGAAGCTTTTGCCGGGCAAACAGAGCCGGATGAATCGGATGTTTCTGAGGAAATTCCTGCTGTCGAGGAATTAGTTTCCCCCACTAAATCTTCCTTTAGTAGTGAGAATTCAGGAAAGGATTTGATTGATGGGGATGTGGCTCAGTTCCGCAAAACTCTTAAGGATTTATCCCAGCAACTGGAAATTGATCGACTGGCCTTTCTCTATGGTAAGATGAAGGACGAGGGCTGCGAGCTCCCGGGTCTTGATAAGATTTCAGCAGATATTAAAGGGGAGCAAAACCTTCATCCAATTGGAGACTGGGATTCTTACTCCAAAACTCCTTTTGCCCGTTTGCAGGGATGGATTTCCGGTTTTTCTTTTGGCATTTCCCGCCGGGCAAAGAAATTCGATCAGTTTTAACGCCTGCCTTTGTATTTTTCCGTAATCATACCAGCTTACAACGAGCAGTCTTTGCTTGAGGGAACCATTAAATCGCTTCGCGATTCGATTGATTCAATTGCTGGCGATCGAAGGTGGGAAGTCTTAGTGGTTGATAATAATTCTTCCGATCAAACTGCTTCCATTGCCAAAAGACTCGGCTGTAAAGTTTGTTTTGAACCTATCCGGAGTATAGCCAAAGCGAGAAATCATGGTGCCCGTCTGGCGATGGGCAAATACCTTCTCTTTTTAGATGCAGATACTCATGTTCCTGCTTCAACTCTCAGAAAGGCAGTGCAATTAATAACGAAGAAAAAAATGGGCTATGTTGGGGCAAAACTTTGTTTTGACCAGGATCATGGGCGTTTTATCTCCGGTAGGCTCATTCCTGCTTTCTGGAATTTAATTTCAAGAAATTTTGGTCTCTTTGCAGGAAGTTTTGTCTTTTGCCGAAAAGATTTATTTGAATTTTGTGGTGGATTTCCTGAAGATTTTTATGCAGGAGAAGAAATCGTTCTGGCAAAAAAAATGAAGAAGAAATGCAAATCACTAGGATGGTCCAGTCGAATTATGCCCAAGCATTTTGTTGTTTCTTCTGCACGTAAACTTGCTTGGTACAAAGATTTTGACCTCTTGAGGATGTTGTTGCCACTCGTTCTGTCGAATCAATCCCTGCAGAACCAATCTCGATGTGCCTTTTGGTATAAGCGGCCTGAAAAAGTATGCTCCCAATAAAATCGCTTGTTGGCAAATGGTAAAATGTACCTATGGAATAAGGTTATTCTGATGAATCTCAAAAAGATCATATTTGCAACTGGCTGCTTTCTACTGCTCTTTTCCTGTGCCCGGCGTGAAACTCTTCCAAACCTGGAGGATCGCGACAGGAGTGCTGCCAAACCACCAGCCTATGTCCAGAAGGCTTGGAATGCTCGGTATGAGTACGATCAGGACCGCAGAAGGTTGATCCCCATCTATGCTGGGAACCGCTGGGGTTCTGTTCAGCAGTATAAAGAGGATGGTAGCCTCGAATACCTTGACTGGTGGGTAAAAGATGTGAAGTCTGAGGATCTTGATCCCTCCCCAGAGATGGACTTTCCTTTTTTGTTGGATGAAGATGGAAATATGACTGTCCTGCGAACTGTCAGCGATAGCGATCAAAATAAGAGCGATGCTGATGAATTGCCGGCACAGGATGAAGAAAGTGTGCTTGAACAGATCAATCAGGATGATCCGGCCAGTGAGCCAACGGATGAGATTTTCCCTTTTTCTCCGTTCTAATCGATTTAATATTTCTTAATTTCCCCAAGATTGGCAAAAAGGGGAGGTGGCTCATATTCATCTACCTCTGCAGGCAATGGAGCGACTGAATGTGCATGAGTTTTTGAAACGATCTTTTCTGCAGCAATCCTTTTTTGCGCAGGAATTGGCACTGGGGATGGCACAGGGGCAGGGGGGGCGGTTTGTTTTTTAGAGGAAGTCTTTTTTCTGCGGTCGATCAATGCACCGGTGGTTCGAAGCCAAACTCGGCTAACGAGGATATCGTCATCTTCTCGGATAAATTCACGTAGTTGTTTCCATTTGATTTTGGCAAAGCAACCTGCTCCTTTGGTTTTTCCGCTACCAATTTTTCTAGGTTTCCCGTCTTTATTTAAGGTCACTTCCATATCTTTCAATTGGGAGAATACATAAAAACTGATTTTTCAGGAAAAGATCAAACTATCTTTACCAATCATGCGGAGTAGCCAAAGGAATCCTCAAGGGGGTTGGATCCTGAGATTCGTAGATAAGATGACGGTTGATTGGCATGCAAACTCTCGAGGATTTTATAAATCCAATCCGTTTGTTCGGAGTATCCTATTTCATCAGCAAGTCGACTTGCAGTCACTTGAGCATCTGGGTTGGCTTTCATCCAATCTGTTACGGCTGACCGTGCACTCAGAATCTTGGCGGCAGCTTTTTTCCCAGCCTCAACCCCGGGTTGATGGTAGGCATTAATCCCGGTCATGCTCGCATAAAAACCGACGGCTCGTTCATAAAGAGCAATGAGCAGACCGACTGAGAAGGCATTGACTTCATGGATGGAAAGGGTAAGGGAATTTCTGCCTTTCTCCAAAAGGGCATCTCGGGTTCCAAGGAAAAAGCCATGAAGATAGTCACCAGATGTCATCTCTTTATCATCCACCGGAATGGATGGGCCATTTCTGTATTTAAGCACCTCTATAAAAGTAACGAAGAAATTAGGAATCCCTTCGCGTAACTGTTGAACATAAGCATGCTGATCGGTTGAACCTTTGTTTCCGTAGACAGAAAGGCCCTGACAAACTTTTTCACCTGCCAGATTGAGTTCCTTCCCTAAGGATTCCATGATCAATTGCTGGAGATACTTGGCAAATAATTCCAACCTGTCTTTGTAGGGTAATATGACCATATCTTTGCTACCCTTACCATCGGTCAGATGATACCAGCTGAGGGCAAGCATTGCCGCAGGGTTTCTGAAGGTTTCGGAAGAACGGGTTAGGGCATCCATTTGGGCTGCACCGGCAAGCATCTGATCAATGTCGAACCCCTGAAGAGCGGCAGGTAGAAGGCCCACTGCTGCGGTTTCACTGGTTCGTCCACCCACCCAGTCCCACATCGGAAAAATATCCCGCCAATTCTCTTCTTTGGCCACTTGGTATAACTTGCTGCCTTCTCCGGTGACGGCAATCGCGTGTTGGCTGAAATCAAGACCCGCTTCGCCAAATGCATGCTTGGCCTCCACCATGCCGTTGCGTGTCTCAGGAGTTCCTCCTGATTTGGAAATAACTAACACTAGAGTGGTCGACAATCGTGAGCCTATCTGAGACAGAATCAGGTCCATACCTTCAGGGTCAGTATTGTCAAAAAAATAGGCTTCGAGGGCATCCCCTTTGGGGTTCTCCAAGGCCTTGCCAACAAACTGAGGACCAAGTGCGGATCCACCAATACCGATTACCAAAAGAGTGTTAAATTTTCCATGAGTGGGAGCGATTTCTCCTTGGATCACTTTGCGGGCACAGTCTTTGACTTTTTGCAGGGTCTCTTCAATCTGGGTTCTCAAATCGGGGCTCGGGGCCATTGCGGGATTGCGAAGCCAATAATGACCCACCATGCGGTTTTCGTCCGGATTGGCGATCGATCCTTGTTCCAGTTTGGACATGGCTGAATAGGCTTGATTGAGCCGTGCCTGATGTTGAGAAAAAAAGCCCTCCGGGAAACCAACGAGCCGGAAATCGGTGCTAAGGCCCAGTTCGGGGAAATTTTGATAAAGGGAAGAGTTCATAAAAAGAATGGTGATAAGGTTTGGGTTTAATGAGTGACGGCACCGAGAGAAGCGGAACTGACTAACCTTGCATACTTGGCAAGAACACCCCTCTTTTCCTTGGGGCCGGGATCTGTCCATGCTCGTTTGCGTTCTTCGATCTGGGATTCCGGCAGATCCAGAGAGAGTAGGTTCTTTTGTGCATCGATGGTGATGGGATCGCCGTTTACCAGTAGGCCAATTAGCCCCCCCACGGCAGCCTCCGGGGTAACATGGCCCACCACAAACCCATGACTGCCACCAGAGAAACGACCATCAGTAATCAAAGCAACCTCCTTGCCCAGTCCTCTGCCCATGATTGCAGAGGTCGGGGAAAGCATTTCGCGCATCCCGGGCCCTCCCACCGGACCTTCGTTGCGGATCACCACAACATTGCCAGCGACCACCTCCCCTTCAAGAATGCCCTTGAGTGCTTTTTCCTCCGACTCATAGACAATGGCTGTACCAGAAAAGAGTAAGCCTTCTTTGCCAGTAATTTTAGCCACGGCTCCATCGGCGGCAAGATTTCCATAGAGAATGCGCAGATGGCTGTCCTTCTTGATAGGGTCTTCAAAGGGTCGCACCAAATCCTGACCTGTAGGGTAGGGGGCGTAGGGTTGGGCGTCGGAGACATTTTCGGCTAGGGTTTTGCCGGTCACAGTCATGCATTCGCCATGAAGCAACCCTTGCTCAAGCAGGGTTTTGAGCAGAGGCCTTAATCCACCAATACGGACAAAATGAGACATGTTGTACTTCCCGCTCGGTTTGAGATCGCAAAGAACAGGCACCCGCTTGCCAATCTCAGTGAAGTCATCAAGGCTCAAGGGTACATCTGCCTCGTGGGCCATCGCTAAAAGATGCAGCACCGCGTTGGTGGATCCTCCAAGGGTAATGACCACAGTAATAGCATTTTCAAAGGCTTTTCGGGTCATGATATCCCGCGGTCTGATATTTTGTTCCACTAATCGAACGACCGCGGCACCTGCCGCTTTCGCATCGGCCCGCTTGTCTTCTGAGACCGCGAGTTGGGCGGAACTGTCGGGCAGGCTCATTCCTAGTGCCTCAATTGCTGAAGACATGGTATTCGCGGTATACATTCCCCCACAGGACCCTGGGCCAGGTATGGCTTTTTTCTCGATTTCGGTGAGTTCTTCACGGGAAATATTGCCTGATGCATGGGCTCCAACTGCCTCAAAAACAGAAACAATGTCTAGATTTTTATCTTTGTGAATACCAGGAAGTATCGTTCCTCCGTAAACAAAGATGCCGGGGCGGTTTAAACGAGCGAGGGCCATCACGCAGGCAGGCATGTTTTTATCGCACCCACCAATGGCAACAAGGCCGTCCATGCCCTCTGCCCCAACTACAGTTTCAATCGAGTCTGCGATCACTTCCCGGGAAACCAGGGAGTAGCGCATTCCAGGTGTACCCATGCTAATTCCATCCGAAACTGTAATGGTTCCGAAGGGCACCGCCTTGCCCCCATTTTCATCTACACCGAGTACGGACATTTTCCCCAATTCGTCCAAGTGGGAATTACATGGGGTTACCATGCTCCAGGCCGAGCAGACTGCGATTTGGGGTTTTTGAAAATCTTCGTCGTCAAATCCCACTGCCCGAAGCATCGAGCGATTAGGAGCCCGGTCATCACCGTCTACCACGATAGAAGAAAAATTTCGATTACAGCTCATAGTTTGTTGTTTGTTGCAGATTATTTAAAGGGTCAGATATGCGGTTGCATCTTGAGAATGCGTTGTGCATTTGTTAGTCGTATATTAAAGAAGTTGTTAATTCGTTGAATAATAAGAAACTAGAATCCCTAAGGGAAGAGATCGATCAAATCGACTCCGAAATCGTTAAAATGCTCAATGAGAGGGTAGAGAAAGCCTCCGAGATCGGAAAAATAAAGAGGCAATCGGGAGTGGAGCCGTACGATCCTGCCCGTGAAGAGCAGGTTTTTCAGAAGATATGTAATTTAAACACCGGTTCCATACGAGATGTTTCGCTAAGGGCATTATATCGAGAAATTATTTCTGCATCCATCGCATTGGAAAAGGATTTGGTCATCGGATATCTTGGTCCAGAGGCAACTTATACCCATCAGGCGGCGGTAAAAAATTTTGGGGCTGGTTTACAATATTATCCATTGCCTGACATTCCTGAGGTCTTTGATGCGGTGGAGTCGGGGAATTGTGATTATGGAGTGGTCCCCATTGAAAATTCCTCCGAAGGTGCGGTCAATCGTTCCCTCGATTTGCTGGTTGATTCTGAGCTGACAATTATTTCCCAGGTTTTTTTACGAGTGAAC
>Ga0181593_10005923_pt1 | contig 11016 bp, 11 predicted proteins | sample 071ome_19_FD_133756 | JGI IMG/M metagenome (GOLD analysis project Ga0181593, IMG submission 133756) | Coastal salt marsh microbial communities from the Groves Creek Marsh, Skidaway Island, Georgia - 071413AT metaG (megahit assembly) | ecosystem: Environmental > Aquatic > Marine > Intertidal...
AGGCGGTCGCCCGATAGATGAGCAGCTTTTAGCTGCAATTTCCGCTGGATTACCAGAGTGCTCTGGTGTGGCCATGGGCGTTGACCGTTTGCTGATGCACCTGCTTCAGGCTGAGCGTATCAGCGATGTACTCAGTTTTGACTGGGGTCGGGCGTAGAATCAAACGCCCACTGGCTGGAGTAAATGTTGCTCAGTTGATCTGAGCAATTGCCTCGCCCATACGTAAAGGTGTTCCGGCTTGCAGCGTGTCTTTCCAGTTCACGACTCCTTTCGGGTGACACAGAATGACTGTCGAACCGAGCTTAAAACGCCCCATTTCTGCGCCTTTCTCCAGCGTCACATCTGCCGGTACTCCGTACTCGCTGACCTTCAGTTCGCGTCTTGGGGGAGCGATATGACCCGCCCAGACGGTTTCAACAGCAGCGACAATCATTGCGCCAACCAATACCATTGCCATCGGGCCTTTTTCGGTATCAAAAATACAGACGACCCGTTCGTTTCGTGCGAACAGGCGTGGGACATTTTCGGCAGTGACCTGATTAACAGAGAACAGATCGCCCGGCACGTAAATCATCTCGCGCAGCTTGCCGGTCATTGGCATATGGACGCGGTGATAATCTTTAGGTGACAGATAAATAGTGGCAAATTCACCGCCCATAAAAGGTTCGGCGCGTTGAGTACTGCCGCCCAGTAATTCTGTCAGACAGTAGTCCTGACCTTTGGCCTGAAAGATACGTCCGTCAACGATTTCGCCGAGCTGAGATACCGCGCCATCCGCAGGCGATGACAATACCGATGCATCACCTTCAATGGTGCGTGCGCCCTCTACCAGCTCACGGGTGAAAAAATCGTTAAAACAGGAAAAATCAGACGCGGTCTTGCGCTCAGCTTCCTCCATATTTACGCCGAATTTTTTGATGAAAAGGTTAATCAGTGGATTCTTAACCCACACCATTTCTGCTTCGGCCAACCCTCCTACGACCCTCGATAACAGGTGTTGAGGAACCATGTGCTGGGTTGCGATAAACAGTTTGTCTTTAAAACTCATCAGGCGTTCTCACCAGTTGTGACGGGAGTACTGTCGTCGTTCCCCCATTCGGACCATGATCCCGCATAACCGCGGATATCAAAGCCAAGAATTTTCCCGACCAGGTAGGTAAACCCTGAGCGGTGATGTGTCTGGCAATGAGTTGCAATGCGTTTGCTCTCATCAATTCCCATATCTGCCAACAAGGCTTTAAATTCGTCCAGATCTTTTATACGCAGGCCACGGGCTTTATCCATGCCGGCTGTCCATTCGTAATTCACTGCGCCGGGGATATGCCCGCCACGTTTTGAAATCGCTTTGTCGCCGGTATATTCAGCCGGCGACCGTGCATCCCAGACTGCAAAATCGGGTTTGCCGATATTGCTCAGAATTTCTTCTTTGGTGTAAGTGAACTCCGGGTGAATGACGGGAATTCGATAGTCTGATTTTTCAGGAGTGACTTCACCTGACTCAGTCGCCAGGCCGGCCTCTTCCCAGGCAATGCTACCGCCGTTGAGGTAGGAGTATTTATCATGACCAATGCAGTCCAGTACCCAGATCAGTCGCCCGGCCCAGCCGCCGCCTTCATCGTCGACGCAGATGACGTGCGAAGCGGGTGTCAGTCCAAGATCGCTGAACACTGTCTCCAGTTCTTCCACTTCAGGAAGCAACCCGGGAACGGGCGTCCCGGAACGTTGTAAACGTTTAAAATCGAGATGAACAGCGCCGGGGATATGGCCTTCAATAAAGCGTTCAGCCTTGCTCTGGTCGATGATTAACAGGTCGTCGCCCGCAGGTAAACGGGCAGCCAGGGTTTCCGGCTCAATCAGCAGGGGTAAATCAGCCATAGCGGTCACTCAGTCTACATTCATTGGCGTGAAGTGTATCCGAGAGACCGCCAGCTGTCAGGTCAGGAAGTGTGGCGTATTGGCTTCTTCTGTGTTGCTTTATTCTGCTGCGCACTTAATTGGCGAAGAGACGCTAACCCCTGGCTGGTGGTTGTGCAGAGCTGCCTGAAGCGCTTGTACTGTTCCTTCGTGATTGGCGTGCCATCGGAATTTGCTGCGACGACGACACCGATAGGGGAGCGTCCGGCGTGTACTGACATCATGACGACATCAGAGGGCAGCGCGGCTGTGAGGTCTGCATTCATCCCCTTAAAGTAACGCTCCCGTGTTGCTGCACTGACATGCACTGCAGCCGGTTGCTTCATGAGTTGTTTGAGCAAGGGGGCTGTCTGAAGCGCCACTGGCTTCTGATTCAGAGCAGAGAGACCGTCGGGATTTTCTGAATAGACGGTGCGTATCGCTGTTTTGTCTTTGTTCGGCAGCATCACGATGGCGTGAGCAACACCAATGCCGAGGTGAATGCCCTTGAGTACACCCTGCATCAGATAGTGCCAATCACCGAAACTGGCTGGGGATTCAGCCAGCTGGCCCATTAGTTTACTCAGATAAGCGTTGCCATGATGCGCTGGCGCAGAACTGGCTGCTGTGTTCAGGTCGTGTTCCGGAGCTGGTTTCTGCGTGCGCTGAGTTTCTCGTTCCTGGACCCGCTCAGGTTGTGTCTGATGCCGCGCCTGAGGTTGCTCTGCAACGGCGGCCTGGCTGACCGGGACGGTTGGATGTTCTGGCAAGGGTAACCATTCAGCGTAAGGCATGGCCTCTGGTCTTGGTGTCGCAAGCAGGGCTATGCCGGATGCCAGTGGCGACATGCGTAATCGTGCTTCATCGAGCTGAACCTGACGGCTCTCACTCACCAGCACGGGATATTGTCTGCCTTGAGCGTGACTGCTCAGGGCAAGCCAGCGCTGGCTGCGTTCACCTTCCGGATTGACGTGCAGGTGCCAGGCTGCCCCTGCTGCGGTGAGGGTCAGCATGGAGGCGCTTTGGCTCTGGTGCACCAGTTTGCGATCAGATGCACTGTCCCTCGGGTCCTGGCGTCGCAAGCGTCGCCAGTGAGCGCGGTCGGGCAGAGTGTCCCGCTGAAAAATTCCGGCAACAGGCTCAGGCAGGTTGTGCCGACGTACCAGCCGCTTCCAGTTATCCGGTGAATGACCAAAGACTTTCCGCGATGCGGTTGTGATGTCATCGCCTTCACTGATCAGATGCAGCCACTTATGACTCGACTTATCGAGCAGCAGCCATGGCCAGAGAACCGAATTAGCGAGCATCGCCGACCAGTACGCGGTACTTGTGGGCGTGCCCTTAGCACTTGCCCATTGGGCGGCCAGGCAACCCGCCATGTGTGCCGTATAGAGAGCCTGACGATAAACAACCTCAGAACTGTCCTCAGAGCGCTTATCAATCACCGGCAATTGTTTCACCAGTTGCACCAACTCCTGCATGCCGAGCAATGACAGGCAGTTATAGGCGCCATGTATCTGTTCGCGGCACTCTGGATTCTGCGTGACCGCAGACTGCAGCAGATGCCAGCACAGCGCTGGATCGCTCTCCGCTATCGGTACCAGTGATTCAAAACTGACCTGGGGGTTTTTCAGTTCGCGGCGCAGCGCGTCGCGGGTTTCGCTCAGAATTGGCAGGTCCCGGAAAGCAAGTACGGCTTCCCATTGAGCTGCAGTAGGGGGATGAGGCGCAGAATTCTGCATGAAGAGTGAGTTCCCGGTTTGTGAAACGGTGATTTGTGACCTTTACTTACTATAGTCGTGATACCTATTTCATCCCGTTGAATCTGTGTGTCTTTTTTGTCACCGGACGGAAACTACACACAGCGGCAACTATGAGGAACCCAGCTGGATGCTATTCATCGCAGGAATCTTTATTGTTTTTGGCAGTGTGTTGTATGGCTATGTAATGTCGCACGGCCAGCTGCTGGCACTCTGGCAGCCCTTTGAGATTCTGATTATCGTTGGCGCAGCCTTTGGCGCCTTTCTGTTGTCGAACCCGTGGCATGTGGTCTGGTCATCTTTCAAACTGATCCCCCGCGTCATCATGGGCAGCAGTGTGCCGAAAACCATGTATATGGACGTGCTGAGCCTGCTCTATGACATCCTCAATAAGGCCCGTCGTGAGGGGATCATGGCGATTGAGGGGGACGTCGAAAATCCGGACACCAGTGCGCTTTTTGCGCGTTACCCTACGATTCAGGCCAATCATGAGCTGGCTCTGTTTATTGCCGATTACTTCCGCATTATTGCCGCTGGAAACCTGACCTCATTCGAACTTGAAGCCCTGATGGATCAGGAAATTGAGGCACGTATGCATGAACTGGAACAGCCAGGGATGGCTGTCAGTAAAGTCTCTGATGCATTACCGGGTTTCGGTATTGTCGCAGCGGTGCTGGGTATCGTAATTACTATGGGAGCCATTGGAGGTGACATCAATGAAATTGGTGCTCATGTCGCAGCGGCACTGGTGGGAACCTTCAGTGGTGTGTTGCTTGCCTATGGTCTGGTCGGGCCAGTTTCTTCGGTGATGCGTCATATCGCTGAGGAAGAAATCAAACTCTATGAGGCGGCCAAGTCCTGCATTATTGCTTCTCTGAACGGTTTGCCACCGCAGCTTGCGGTTGAGTTTGGTCGTAAGTCACTGTTTACGCACAAACGGCCGACGTTCAATGAGGTCGAAAGCAAAGTCCGTAGCCGCTGATGGAAAAACTAAGCCCCCACCAGAACATCATTGTCCGCAGATATAAAAAGGGCAAACACGAAGATCACGGCGGTGCCTGGAAAGTCGCTATGGCTGACTTTGCTCTGGCGATGATGGCACTCTTTCTGGTGCTGTGGGTCATTAACTCATCGAATGAGCAGGAACGGGCAGCAATATCCGGTTATTTTCAGGACCCGAAAGCGTTTGAAGAGGGCAAACGCGTGCCATCGAAGTACGTCATTGATCTTGGGGGATCACCATCGACCTCAGACAATATTGCGATCTCGGAAACCATAGACCCGGAAAAAATACTCCAGGCGGATGAAATTGAGAGTCTGGCGGATGCGATCGAGCAGCACCGTATGCAGGAAATGAAGGCGAATATTGAGGCCGTTATTAAAGCCAGCCCCACACTGAGTCCGTTCAAGAATCAGCTGCTTCTTGATATCACGACTGAGGGTTTACGATTACAGATCGTCGACCAGACTAACCGCCCCATGTTTGACCAGGGCAGTGCACATCTCAAATATTATTCTGAGGATATTCTGTGGGAGTTGGCGCCCGTATTATCAGGGCTGGATCATCGTTTGCAGATTACGGGTCATACCGATTCGTCTGGTGTTTCTCACCTACGCGAAGAAGATGACGTTAACTGGGGATTATCTTCCTCACGAGCGGACTCAGCGCGACGCGCGTTAATGGAAGCGGGCGTACCTAAAACACAGATCGCACAGGTCATTGGCATGGGGGACACCGCACCGTTGGTGCCTGACGACCCAGCGGCCGCCGTGAATCGTCGTATTTCCATCACCATGTTGAATAAAAAATTCGACGAGGGTGTGAAAGGCCGTGGTGGCGCTGGTGCCGATGTTGAATTTATAAACGATGGTAGTGCGCCAGAAGACGAGCGCACCCCCGTGATTAACCGTACCGGCACTATGCTGGAAGAGCTGCGCCAGCAGCGTGAACGGGCTGATAACCCGTACGATAACCCTCCCAACAAAGAAGAAGCATTCTGGTGATCAGCGCGACCGACTATAGCTCGGTCAGCGTGCTCAGAATTCGCTTATAACTGTAAAAACGCTCTTCACTGACTTCGCCATTTTCCAGTGCCTCAATGATCGCACAGCCGGGCTCGGCATCGTGAGCACAGTCGCGGAAGCGGCAATGTCCGGCAATGTCCCGGAGTTCGCGAAAGCCGTACATCACCTCTTCTGGCGACATATGCCAGAGCCCGAACTCCCGGATTCCCGGCGAGTCGATCAGGTCGCCGCCGGCAGGGAAGTGGTAAAGGCGGGCCGTCGTTGTGGTGTGTTTGCCCTTACGCGTGTTCTCGGACAGTGCGCCAATACGAAGGTCTTCGCCTGGCAACAGGGTAGCGATCAAAGAAGATTTCCCCACACCCGACTGGCCAACAAACACGCTGATGCGATCATTAAGAAAGGCTTTCAGTTCGCCAAGGCTGTTTTCATCCTTGCTGCACACACGCAATGAGCGATAGCCCAATACTTCATAGTCTTCGAGAAGCTCATCAAAATAGGGCTGGATAACTTCGTCGATGAGGTCGGTTTTGTTGAGCAGGATGATCGGCTCAATACCGCAGTTTTCGGCGGCGACCAGGTAGCGGTCGATCAGGTTCCGGTGAGCGTGTGGTTCGGGCGCAATGGTCAGAAGAATATTGTCGATATTGGCCGCCACTGGCTTAATTTCATTGTATGGATTAGGGCGTGACAGCTCGGACTGGCGGTCCTGCACCATTTCTACCACCCCAGTCATGACGCCGTTGTTTTCAGGGCCTGGACGGAAAACAATCCGGTCTCCTGTCACCAGCGATCCAAGGTTAGCGCGCAGAAAGCAGCGATAGCGGTTGCGCTCTTCGTCCTCAACCTCCACCTGGCTGCCGAAATGCGCAATGATCAGCCCGTGCATCTCCTCGCCGAGTTCACCAGCGTTGAGTTTCTCTGAGATATCCCGTTCTTTCCGCTTCGCCCGGGAGGCTTTTTCCTGTTGGATCTTCTCGATCCGCCAGGCCTGTCGGCGATTGAGTTTGCGCTTTGCCATAGTCTGTCTGTTCTGAAGGATTCAGGCATTGTCGCGGTTGGCTGGGTTTGGTGCAACTTGCTAGACTCACAGAACGACACCTATTACTGAGAATGCGACATGAGTCAGAAAGATAATCTGGTATGGATGGACCTCGAAATGACAGGTCTGGAGCCAGAGCAGGATGTAATTATTGAAATTGCCACCATCGTAACGGACGCCGATCTGAACCTGATCGCCGAAGGCCCGGTCATTGCCGTTCACCAGCCTGATGTGTTGCTTGACGCCATGGATGAGTGGAACACCCGTACTCACGGTAACTCAGGCCTGACCCAGCGCGTAAAGGACAGCAAGCAGGACAGCCGCGCGGCAGAGCTGGCGACGCTGGCATTTCTGCGTGAACATGTAAAAGAAGGTACATCGCCGCTTTGCGGTAACAGCATCCATCAGGACCGTCGTTTTCTGGTGAAATACATGCCCGAACTGGAACGCTACTTCCATTATCGCAATATCGACGTGTCGACGCTGAAAGAGTTGGCAAAACGCTGGAAACCAGAAGTGGTGTCATCGTTCGAGAAAAAGGGCAGCCACCAGGCGCTGGATGATATCCGTGAGTCTATTGCAGAAATGCAGCATTACCGTAAACACTTTCTCGCTGTCTGAATCTCTACCACACTGTTCCTGCTCCGTTGCGGAGCAGGATCGCACTTACCAGAGAAGAGGTATGTCGTCAGTGTGATGCCTTATCCTTTGACCGGGTTAGCGCAAAAGTAACATCCACAGCGCCATGCCTACCATCATCAGGTTTTCTGTCAGTGAAACAAAGCCTAACGGCACCTTGCTGTTACCCCCGACACAAGCGCATTTTAACTCGCGCTTCTGAACATAGACGGCTCTGTACACTGACGCTGCACCGATACTGCCTATCACCAGAGCAACCAGTGCGACCAGCGGTGTAGCTATCATGGCGACCATACCTATCCCCACAAAGGCTTCCGCGAATGGATAGATTTTAGAGTATGGTACATATCGCTGTGCGAGCAGATCGTAGCCGAGAAACTGCAGACTGAAAGCTTCCAGGTCCTGAAGTTTCTGAATGGCCAGAACACACATACTGAACGCAACGAACAGCTCAATCGTGCGCCCGGTAAACAAATCACCAGTTAACAGATGAGATGCACCCAGCGCCATCAGAAAGGTCACCGCGAATATGGCAATGACCGGTGCGTAGCTGGTTGAGTCATCAGCTTTTTCTGATTTTCCGAAATGTTTTTTCAGGTCGTCGTATCCGCCAATGCGTTTACCGTCGATGAAGGTCTGTGGCGTCGTTCTGATGCCATATTCTGCTTTAAAATTATCTGTCTCATCACGAGTGGTCAGCCAGTTATCTTCGACTTTAAACCCCTGACGTTTGAGCAGGTCGAGGGATTTCAGCCCATAAGGGCAAATATGCTTCTCCATGACCATGCGGTAAATAACAGCCTGTTTTTTCATAACGTTACCTCCAGCCATAGAGACTTATCCTGAACACTGAAGTTCACTGTTTTTCGTAGGCTGAGGGCGTGTCGGTGATGATACCTGCGAAATTGTAGTCCCGGTACGTTATCCACTGCTCTGGTGTATTGAGAGTCCAGGGGATGACTTCAAAGCTGTTTTCTTTGTCTTCGATATGTCGGGTATATCCACGGCGAAAGAGAAAGTTTGTTAACTGAGCAAAGTTTGGAAGCAGATAGTCGATCTGGTTTTGATTAAGCCACCGGCGCACTTCTCTGTAGTCAGGTGCCCAGCAGGAATCGTAGCATTGCAGCGGCGTGAACAAGGCGATAATACCAAGCGTCCAGGGAGCGTAATCACCCTTGTAGAGGAGACCATAGCGGAAAACTTCGTCATCTCTCTGCTTGTTTCTCAGTGTCAGCAGTAATTCACGGCTGAAGGTATTAAACACGATATTCTGGTTAAGGTCGTATTTTCGTACTGCGTCCAGTACCAACCCGGCGACTTCGTCATCCGGGTAGTGCATCATCGAGATATCAAGGCCTTTGTGAAGCGGATTGTTTTCGATTAACTCATCCCAGACCTTGATTTCAAGGTAGAGGTCTTTGGAACGGTCTGATTCAGCATATACCTGAAGGACAGTATCTAACGATGGAAGGTGATACGGTGCGTCTACTTTATGATTCTGGCAGTCGATACTGACCAGCTCTTTCAGTGTTGATTGAGCGATAATCAGCCGCTCTTTACTGTCTTTTCCGAAGCAGTTATAGGAAGACAGCACCGGGTCATGGTGCAGGATTAACTGTTTATCTTTTGTGACATGAATATCCAGCTCAATGGCATTGACTGGCATCGCCAGTGAGGCCCGGAATCCTTCTATGCTGTTTTCCGGGTATTCGAGCCCTGCAGTTTTGTGACTGATGATCAGTTCGGCCTGAACGCAGGCAGACATAAATAGCGCGCATGCTGTGGTGGCAGCCCGGGCTTTCAGAGAAATAGAAAATGTCATCAGGTTAAAGCCATTTTGCGGACCATTTTGTAGATGACACCAGGAAACAGACGTTTAATGATCGGGCCCATACCTTCTTTGCCTTTGGCAATGACAATCTGTTCTTTCTCGGCGGCGACGGCTTCCAGTAATTGAGCAACCGCCTCGTCAACGGCCATTCCGTTTTTAATTACCGTATCTTCAATCTTTTCCTGAGCGGTGCCTTCACGGCGTGCGGTTTCAATAATATTCGTACGGACAAAGCCGGGGCAGACGGTCGTGACCCGAAGACCTTTGTCGTGAACTTCTGAACGCAGGGAATCCATAAAGCCGATAATGGCGTGCTTGGACGAGCAATACGCTGAGCGGTAGGGAATACCGATCAGGCCCGCGATACTGGAGATTGTGACGATGTGCCCGGAACCACGCTGTAGCATTCCCGGCAGTATCTTCTTGGTAATCGCGACCTGAGAGAAGTAATTCAGCTCCATGACTTTGCGATAAATATCTGTCCCGGTTTCAGTGATCAGAGAGCGTTGTGTGATGCCGGCATTATTGAACAGGTAGTCGACCGTACCGTACTCGTTGTTGACGACATCAGCACGTTCGAGAATGGCATCCTCATTCAGCATGTCGAGTGGCAGGACAATATGCTGCTGCGGATTCGTACAGGCACTTTTCACCCGTTCCAGCTCATCTTCGCGGCGTGCCGAGAGGATAATCCGCGCTCCCAGTCTGCTCAGGTCATAGCAAAGTTGCTCGCCAATGCCTGACGAGGCACCGGTAATCCAGATCAGTTTACCGTTGAATACTGAAGAAAGGTCTTTGCTGCTCATGTGCAGGCTCCGCAATGATCGTAATTTTATTGAACCGAACATTGGCAGAGCGCTGCTGTGCGGTCAATCGGGAGGATACAAATATCAGTGGAACAAAGTAGGGATCATCCTGTCTTGATGTATAGGTAGCATGATTCATTCTGAGAAGGAGTAAGACAATGACTTCGATTGATATTGGTATTAATGAAGAAAGCCGCAAACAGATTGCCGAAGGTCTCGGACGTGTGCTGGCAGACTCCTACACGCTGTATCTGCAAACTCACAATTTTCACTGGAACGTCACCGGGCCACAGTTTCGTGAGCTGCACCTGATGTTCGAAGAGCATTACACGGAACTTGCGGTTGCTGTCGATGATATCGCTGAGCGTATCCGTACGCTTGGATTTGTTGCGCCGGGCACGTACAAAGAATTCTCCCGTCTCAGTGCGGTTGAAGAAGTTGACGGTGTTCCTGAAGCGGGCGAGATGGTCGATATTCTGACAAAGGGTCACGAACAAGTAGTGCGCACTTGCCGTGATGTCATCAAAATGGCTGATGAAGTGCACGACGAGGGTACGTCAGATCTGCTGACAGGGCGCATGAGCCTGCACGAAAAGACCGCGTGGATGCTACGAGCTCTACGTCAGTAATCGTTAGTAATCAGCACGACAAGCCCTGCTTTTGCAGGGCCCAGTCAATATGCTCGTCCACCAATTCGGATACTTCGCCCTTCCTGGACATGAGAGCGTCCCTTACCTCAATACTCGAAGGCGCATTGCCCAGCGCGACGGCGATGTTACGCATCCAGTTTTCATAACCAGTCCGGCGGATAGGCATACCTTCTGTTTTTTTCAGGAAGGTCCGCTCATCCCATGCGAAGAGTTCAAGCAGGGTCGCTTTATCAAGTTGATGACGGGGCGTAAAGTCAGGTTCGTCTGAGCGCTGGCTGAAGCGGTTCCAGGGACAGCCAATCTGGCAGTCATCGCAACCAAAAATCCGGTTGCCGATGCCGTCGCGCAGCTCTTCAGGAATGGGACCGTCTAA
>Ga0181593_10005924_pt1 | contig 11015 bp, 8 predicted proteins | sample 071ome_19_FD_133756 | JGI IMG/M metagenome (GOLD analysis project Ga0181593, IMG submission 133756) | Coastal salt marsh microbial communities from the Groves Creek Marsh, Skidaway Island, Georgia - 071413AT metaG (megahit assembly) | ecosystem: Environmental > Aquatic > Marine > Intertidal zone...
ATCCATGGCGTCGCCAAGCCAGAACAGAATTAGATTAACCAAATGGGAAAGGCCGTTGTGAAAAGGTGAATCTAGTATCCAGGATCCTCTTACGCTAAGTTGACCTGCCCATTCGTTGCGTTCATAGTAGTCTTGAGAACGGGGCCATAGGCCAAGGCAATCCACTCGCTGAATCTTGCCAATCGCCCCCTCGAGCAAACGCTTCTTTATCTTCCACGTATCCTCGACATAGGTGTGCTGAAAACCTACCGACGCGACTATGCTCGCTTCCCGTTCCGCCTTCTGAATCGCATCGACCTCTTGCAAAACGGGGGCCAACGGTTTCTCGACAAGCGTCTGCAACCCACGTTTTAGGCAGTCGATCGCAATCCTCGAATGGCTGCCAATCCCCGTAGGTATACAAACCCAGTCGAGCGAGCGCGCCTCTTTTTCAAGCATCTTTCGATAGTCCGAGTGAATCGGTACACCCAAACTCTGAAACACCCTGACCTGCTCTTTGGCCTCATCCGGATTGATAATCGTGACTGCCCCCCATCTGACACGCCCCTGCCTGACAAGCTCCGATAAACACTTGTAATAGTCGTATCCGTAGCCAGTCACCCCTATCAGTCCCACCTTGAGAGAGGGATTGGATCTTATCGGAGTGAGTTCAGCGTACTTCGAGGCCATACAATGGTTTACAGAAAGACTGAAACGATTTGCTTACGAATGAGCTGAATCTTTAGATCCAGCCGGCCGATCGTAATGAAATGCCAGCCCTTGACTAGCCAGAATCATAGGCTTCGGAGCCCAGCGGTCATCAAAAAGCTGTTTTTCCGGTAAACTTGCCCGTAAAATCCCCGTTTTCGAGCATCTAAAGGCGCAATATGCAGAGATACGGCTAGGCCGGACTAAAGTCCTTTTTGTGCATCAACTCTGTTCTTTCCAAGACATCTGACGAGTAGCCATCCACCTTCGAAGCCTCAATACCGTCCATCAGTTCATGCAAACTCCTGGCGCCCGAGAGAGCTAGCGACACGCCCGGCTGATCCAAGGTCCACCGGTACGCAGCCTGAGGGAGGGACGCGATTCCACCCGTTATCAGACTGGCTGACAAAGCCGACGCATAACCCACGCGTTCAGCAATCTCCTCTCGCGAATACCGAGAATTTAAACTGCCCTCAGGAAAAACAGTGTCCTTGCGGATTTGGCCACTGAGAAACCCGTTGGCCATGCACTCCCGGGCCACCACCCCGCAACCAAGCTTTGCTGCCGACGCGATCAATGGACGCACCTCGCGATTGAAAGGGCTCAACACGACCTGGACCGCGTCGATCTTTCGCTCCGACATCCATTTCTCCGCTAGGGCCCTGGTGTCGTCATACATGGAAACCGAGTGGCCAATAAAGCGGATCTTGCCGGCTTGCTTGAGATCCGCCAGCCCTTGCCAAACGTCATCGTTGATTTCTGCCGCTTCAAAGGGCGAGTGAAAAAAGAATAGATCGATCCAATCGCGGCCCAAGCGACTCAAGCTTTCATCGCATGATCGTCGCGCTTCCTCAGCATTGAATCGCGGCGGCATAACCTGGTGAGCTGTTCGCCCGAATTTGGTAGAGATAATGGCCTGGTCCTTTCGGTCTCCCAAGCCTTGTCCGAGCGCTCGCTCCGCTACGCCATCTTCATTCTTATTTCCGTAAAGGGGCGCCGTATCGAAGAAATTTATGCCCGTATCGAGGGCTTGGCCAATCAGAGCACGAGCATCGGAACGTTCGACTTCTCCATAGACGCCACTTCCAAGAGCCCAAGTGCCCAGTCCAATCTCAGAGCATTCTAGTCCAGTTTTTCCCAAAGCTCTCCGTTTCATACTTCGCTACCTCTCTCGTTGCGAATTTCATCGATTTTGGTGACTGCCGCATCCACGGCTACCTTCAATTGTCTAAGACCTCGTTCCTTCGAAGCGTCTCTGGGATCTTCGCCCATTACACCATCGCCATCAAGCGTCAGCGGCCGGTCAGGCAGGGACGCCAGATCGACATTCGACGGATCGAATAGGAGTTGAAAGGAGGTCTCTGTCGCCCCTGCATGATCTCCCCTGTAAGCGTTTCCCATAAGCTCGTTGTCCGCCCAAACCAGAAAATCTATATCTGGATACGCTTGCTTAGCTTTACCGGCTCCTACTTTCAAAGCTTCGATATGCTCCGGAGGATAGTGTCCCGTGAGTAGTATGACTATTTTGAATCCCTCATCCGCCAACTGGCTGCAAAAGGCCGCAGCCACTTCAGCCACGAGCTCACCCGAAAAATCGACGGAATGAGGAAAGCCCTTGAACGGCTTGATCGTGTTCACTCCCATCGGAATCGCCGGAAGCACCACACCTCCCACTCGCTGAGCAATTGCTGAACAAATGCCTTCCGCTTTGATCGAGTCGAGTCCGATCGGAGCATGCTGACAATGCCACTCCAAGGCCCCCCAAGGAAGGAACGCAATCTCGCTCCTAGCTCGAATCGAATTTATCTGTTCTGGGCGGAGTTCTGAATACCAGCCCCAAGCTGCTGGCTTCGAATCGTTCCCGTCTTCTGCTAGGCCCATGGACGAAGGCTGCGACTCGAAATCTAGCGTTTCAAGAGTCTCGGGCAGATTACCGTAAAAACCGCCTGACTTCTAATACCATTTTCAAAAAGGAACGAGCAAATGGCAGGGAAGATTCCGCAGCATAGCATTCGAATCAGGTTGAAGAACGCGCCGGGGCGTCGCGTTCCTTCCTCGAAGATAATCCAAAAAGGTGGGCTCGACCCTGGTTCGGCGTGGCTCACTACCCAGAGCATGACGAAGGGCCAAGCGAGATCAAGTTGACGCCTATGCTGGCTTGCAATTCAACCTCACTATAAGAGGGTTACGGAAAGCGGCTGACCAAGGATCAGTCTTCGTACCGCAATTGCGATACTAAGCCCGAAACGCAGTCAGCCCTACTACCATCGCTTACTCGATTCCCGCTAGCTTCAGGAGCTTGTTCGCCGTAATACGTTCTTCTTTAGAGAGGCTGTGGGGCGTTTTTTCGCCGTAGGTCTTTTCCAACTCTTGGAAATGCTTTCGCGTGGCTTCAACGAAAGCGTCAACAGGTTCATCGATCTTGAAGAGCTCCATTATCACCGGCAGCCATCGGTGGCCGTAGCGCACGTGCTGCTGCTCGTCATTACGATCGAATGCCAGGAGCGTATCCGCCTCGAAATCGCTCAGTTCACGAACTCGATCCATGATGTGAGCCTTCGTTCCAAAGCTACCCGCCTCGAACTCCATGGTCATCATGGCATAGCGCTCGGGCGGGGTCATCTGAATCAGCACATTGTAGAGACTCAACGAATGCTCGAGCGTCGTCAGGTCGACGCCCAGTTCAGGCAGTTGGCGGAATCCAAAAGCGCTATGGCGAGACTCGTCCCACAAGTGCCTGGCCAAATCGTAGTGGAGATCGAATGGGGCTTCCGGAGTTTCGTAGAACACGGTTGATAGGTAATCGACGGCGTCGAGCTCCATCATCAGCCAAACGTAAATCATTAGACGAATGACTCGGGCATCGGTTTTCGGATCTTCCAGCCAATCGCGACAAATGGGGAATTCATCGGGATCGTATCCAAAAACGCTGGAACAGACTGGGTAGTCGCCTCGATTACAGGTATCCGGATGGCGATAAGGCAGATCAGGCCATCGCCAATTGAAATCGTCTGGCAATTCGGTTTTGGGCAGGACTCCGAGCCAACCGCCTTGAGAACTCAAGGCCAGTCGCAATCGCTGAACCCAGGCCGTGTCTTCTGCAGAATTTATGTATGGCTGTATCTCAGCTTGATGCCTCTCTTCGTCTTGGATGAATTCCTCAATCAATTTGCGAGATGGCCAATCAGCTAATGAATGCGTTATGTCCAAGTATTTTCGATACGCGCCTAGAAGCTCTCCTTTAATCACCCTGTAGAACGCGGCTAATCCTTCAATCTCATCGTCAACCCGTATGGATTCTTCAAATATGCGCTTTATCTCCTCACGGGCCGCCTCATTCTTGCCAAAACTGCCCAACTCGTTTCCTCGCTCTCGAATGAACCGAGCATGGCCCGCCGATTCCCAAACGTGCTGGCAAAGCAAATACTTTAATTCGATATCTCCAACTCGATAAATGAAAGTCGTGAGGCAACGCGCAATCTCTCGCTCCACTTCGAAAAGAGCCCGGAGGCCTTTGACCGCGGATCCCACTGCAGCCATTCGACCGGAACCGCGGGTATCCGCTAGTTTGGCTGATGTCGCTTGAGCCATGATAATAGGTACAGTATCGAAAGCGATTTAGCAAATGCGACCACGCTTGCCAGCCGTCGAGTGGCCGGGCGGATTCTCGCCGACCCAACGATCGTCGATCGGCTCACTCGCCCTCTGATAACGACTGTCGCTGGAAACTCGAAATACGTTATCGGACCGATTGTCTACGGCCGCGTGCACCACAAACATGCCGAAGGTAAGAAAATCCCCTGCTTCGAACTCCGATGTCAGCCACCTTCCCCCGAATTTGTCCCGAACCCGAGGCGGGTTGTGAGACAAGGTTCCTGTAAAAGTCCATTTCCCCTCCTCGGCTCGCCGCTTTTGCTCAGGCTTGTTTTCGCAGTACGCGTCCACATCGCGAAACACGTAGTTTTTGAGGAGATCCATACGCCTATGAGACCCTTCCAAAATCATCAATCCACCTAGGTCGAAGGGAATATCTCCGTAAGGCATCCAACAGGTCATATGGTTGTGCGTGCCCCTACCCATGTAAGGAAGATCGGTGTGTGGATTGGTTCCTTTCCCAGGAGGCATCGCCCTGAGCCAAGTGAAATCGTAGTGTTTGACCGACTCCCCATAGAAACCCTTGTAGAAATCGATCAGGCGACCGGAATAGAGCACCTTTCGAACCTGCGGACAGGCAGCGGCGATCTCTGGCATGAACTCCATCGAGGCCCCGGGTCGGCAACGCATATCCATTTCCTGAAAATCTGGATCCAACAAGTTCTTCGAAACCATGGCCCGAGCGATCTCCGCTCTAGCCGCTAGCACCTCTTCCCTGTCCAGGTAACCTTTCATGAAAAGATAGCCATCCTCTTCCAAGCGGCGTCTCAATTCAACGAAGTCGTCGGCCGCATCTGCTGATTCGCGGAGCGTTCCTATACGGTCCCGATCCATATCGAGAGCATGCTCGTATGAGTAAAACTGAGGCAATGTGGCTGCGGAGCTCATAATCTATGATTAGTTAAAACAATGAAGCCCAATCATAGAGTATCTTGACGGACCTATAAATGGTTGATTTGGGAATTAGCATGTATATTTTGGTAAATCGCTAAAATGAATAAGCCTCGGTACAAAACGTGGATTTCTACCCCTATTACGTCTAAATTGGGGTCGATATTGCACGCTGGCGAACTTCACAACACACCGGGCATCGATCCGTTCAATATGCGTATTTTGGGAGATTACGCGCTGATTCTCATTCTATCGGGCACTGCCTACTACAAGGACGCCGATGGCGTCGAAAACGAGCTCGAACCCGGAGAGGCTATTATCGTTTTTCCTGAGCTGGCCCACGCCTATGGGCCCATCCAAGGAGATGATTGGTCCCACACGTACGCGATTTTCAATGGCCCCCAATTCGAATTGCTCAGGCAAGCGAGCGTCTTGGATCCCGGCCAATCAATTTGGCAACTCGACAGCATAGCTTACTGGAACCAGCGCTTGGAAGAGTGCCTCACCTCCGTTCCCCAGCGATCTCCCACTCAAAGCCTCAAGATCGTAGGCCAATTCAATCAGCTTCTAATCGAAATGATGACTCGAGATTCGGAAGCCAAGATAGATGGTTCCGTCTCGAGAATCGATATGGCGACCTCGATGTTATCGGGACCCGTAGATGGTGTTTGGATCACTCCTGAAGAAGTTGCCCGCCGCGTTGGCCTAAACTACGAGAGCTTTCGCAAGCGTTTTGCTAGCGCCCGGGGAGTCGCGCCCGCCAAATTCCAAAACCAGAAGCGTATCGAGTTCGCCCAATCCGCCATCTACCAGGGGACGCATACATTCCAAGAGCTAGCCGACGAACTCGGATTTTGCGACCCCTTCCACTTTTCCAAGACCTTTAAGCGGCTAACAGGGGAATCGCCCATCGAGTTCAGGCAAAAGGCGACCGGAGGAAAACGGAGGGCCTAACCGCGTATCCAATATATCTGTTCGGTACGGAGGACCGAGCCGGTCCTCCCTACCCTAATCCTAGCTGTTGCGGCATCGTATTTAAATAGGGTCTCAATATCCATTCGCTTTACCGGAAAACGATCTAAGAATCGCTCGCCAAAGGCATCGCAAAACATCATAGGCTGGAAGTCTTCGAAACATGCTGGAAATCGGAATACTAACGGATGAGATCTCTCTCAATCTGGATGAGGCCCTGGCCGAGGGGAAGGCCCTCGGCTTCCGCAAATACGAATTGCGCTGCGTCGACTCCTACGAGCAACGTGTGCCCAACCTTCCAGCGGGAACCGAGGAGCGCCTAAAAGCTGAAATCGATGCAGGCGAATTGGAACTAACTGCCCTCGCCCCTGGCCTGTTCAAACTAACGCTTTCCGATCGGGAAGCGATCGAAACCGAGCTGGCTGATACGCTACCTCGAACCTGCAAGATGGCACAGCGTCTAAACGTTCCCAATATCGTTGTATTCAGTTTTATGAGATCCGGGGAAGGTTTGGAAGCCGAAGCGATCGATGAGCTGAGAAAAGCAGGTCAAATCGTCGCCGACCATGGACTGAAAATGGCCATCGAGAACGAACCCGGATTCTATGCGGATACTGGGGAAAACACTGCCGCCCTTGTCAAGGCTATCGGACTGGAAAACGTGGGCATAAACTGGGATCCCGGAAACGCAGTCAGTTCTGGAGAGGCCGCCTACCCGATCGGCTACAGGGCGGTGCTTCCCTATCTTTTCAACGTGCACGTCAAAGACACTATACCGATTCCCCCCGATAAATGGGAGAACCTGCTGATTGGCGATGGTGGGGTCAACTGGCTAGGGCAAATCCAAGCCCTCAGGAACGATCGGCCCATCGAGCATATCACTTTGGAAACGCATGTTTTCCCCCTGTTGGAGTCGACTCGCGAGGACCTTCGCCGCCTGCGCATACTTTTGGATACGGTCGAACGCCTTGACGAAGTCTATACCTAAGTTCCAAATTCCACCGTGTCCGCTTTCCGAAATCCGCTTCTCTTGTTCATCGGGGCACTTGCGAGTTTGGTCGCTCAGGTTTCCGCTGAAAGTTGGGTCGATGCCACAATTCCCGCGGGCGTCGAAGGCCAGGCCGTTTCTTTGGTAAAATTCGTAGACCTCGACAACGATCGCCGTCCGGACGCCGTTTTTCTCCCGAAATCCCGACCCGGCATTGTTCCCCGAGTGTACTTGAACAAGCCGATATCTGCCGAGGAGGGAGTCGGTTTTCAATTCCAGATCGCGTCGGCGACGGGGCTTCCTGCCGTGCGAACTGCTGACACCTTGGTTTTCGCGGATCTAAACAACGACGGCATAAAGGACGCGATCCTCAGCCGATACAACGACATCTATCAAGACGACTATACCCCACCCGCTTCAGACCCCAAGCGGTCCGCCTGGATGCCTGGCAACGGCGACGGGTCGTTTGGCGAGGCCCGGATATTTGAAGATGCTCCTCTGTCGACCACGCGAGCGATCGCGATCGGAGACGTCAACCAAGATGGATTGCCAGACTGCCTTTTTGGGAATTGGTACCAGCGGTACTTCACTGGATACGAGGCATTTTCGAACGATCTTCTGATCCAGTATCCAACTACGGATGGAAATCCCGGCTTTGCCCGATGGCCCTTTCCCTTGGAAACGTCGCCTACCGACTTTCACACCGACCTGGGAGGCCGCCCGACCTACGGCGTGGCCCTTCCACGCTTGGATAGCGGATTGCCAATGATGCTGGAATTGAACTACGGCCGACGCTGGAACCGGCTCTACCGGATGGCTCTCCGCGGCCCCATCAAGGAAATCCAGTGGACAGAGAACAAACCGGGTCCTCTAGCGCCACGCGATCCCGACGCCATTAGGGATCACCTTGTCCGGCAGCTTGTTGGAGAAAATATCGCCTCGGCAACAAAGGTGGATGGGGATGCCATTCGCCACGGTCGGCATCCGAAATGGAACCGCGATCAAGCCAACGTCCACCCCCGCTCGCAACGTCCTGACGAAGCACCGTTCCGCTCCAACGGCAACACATTCGATTCCGCAATAGGCGATATCGACAATGATGGGGATTTCGATCTCTTTGTATCCACTATCATCCACGCGTGGGCAGGAGAATCTTCCGATCGTTCTCGGTTTTTAGTCAACCAGCTCAGCGAAACGGGCGAGCTTACCTTTGCGACATTCGAACACCTATCGGTAGACCGCATTCCCGATCTTCCTGACCCCGGCGTTCCCCTAACCGAAGAGCACACCTCCTACAATCAAGGCGACATTTATGCGGAGCTTGCCGATCTCAATCACGATGGACGATTGGATCTCGTTCTCTGCTCCTCCGACTATCCAGACCCACCTCCTCATGACGAGCGGCTTCGCATATACTTTCAACAAGCGGATGGTCGATTTCTCGATGTCACTAGCGACCTTGGGCTTGACCATGTCGGAGCGGGAATGCCCTCGCTAGCGGATGTAGATCTCGATGGAGACCTCGATTTGCTAGTTGGCCAGAGCTTCAATCGACTACCTAAATCACAGCGGATTCAGGCCGCGATCGAAAGCGAGGCCTTGTCAGCGGATTCGATCGATACAAAACCGCCCGAAATTCGGGCCAGGCTTTATCTGAACGAGTCCAGCAACGGTCGCGCATCCATTATTCTCCATCTCCAAGGTGATCCACAACAGGGGGTATCCTCCGAGGCATTCGGAGCGATCGTTCGAGTAACTGCAGACACGGACGGCAATCCTGGTACGCCCGAGGTCGTACAGAGCCGACAATTGCTCGGTCCCGGCGGACACTCCGGAAAGCAAAACGAAGCCATTATCCATGTTGGGCTGGGCGCCGCGACTCGGGCATCAAAAATTGTCATTGCATGGCAGAGCCACCCGGAAACCCATACGATTATCGAAGGTCTTGACGCTGGGCGGTACGCGATCAGCCAAGGCGCAACGACCCCTCAACTGCTTTCGCGATAGAAGGTGGATGTGGGCGTTATTTTGAGCTCGCTCCCGAAATTGTGTATGCTGGTAAACTTAACCAAAATTCTATTGGGTTAAAACGCTCCCGGACGTCGCGTTCCACCTTTGACCCCAAAATCATTAGGTGGAGCTCGATCCCGTGCCTGCGTATTGGCGTCAACTTAAGCCACCTTTGTTGTAGGAGGCTCGCTTGCGAGCGAATCGACCTTGTTCCATTCCAGCGAAACAATCGCTCGCAAGCGAGCTTCCTAAAGTAAGAAACCGGCGTTTTTTAGTTAAGTTGACGCCTATTCGCGACTACGGGAGCGCTCGTTTTTGCCGAACCGGCCCAGGAATCGGATATCCGCTTAACCTAAAAAAGTTCGAATTCAGGCACTCTTTGAGAGCCATCGAGGTATTTATCGTAAACCTAAAAGAGAATCGATACCCTGATACCGTTTTACAACGTTGCCTCGCCGCAGTAACCGCAATCGCTCATCCAGGCCAATGGATGGCCCATCCATTATGAAAATCGCCCAATTTCTAGAGTCTGCTCAATCCATCACCTGTCTTCACGATTCGATTCCTGTCGAGAGGACGACCGCCGAATTCGTTCAATCATCGCTCGCTAAGGAAGCTACGATCAGCGCCGGAGATCCTACCGAGGCTGGAGCTAGGGTCACAATCGGTGTCCTTAGCGCAATTGAGGCGAAAGCGCGGAATTTGCCGATCCAAGGTAAAGATGAATGGATGTTCGTGAGAACGGGATCCGACCAGTCGCTCGAGCTCTTCGTTTCCCATACCTGGTTTCTATACCGGTTGGCCTGCCAAGTTGTCGAAGAGTGGCCTAATCGCGATGTTACCGAACTCTCCGAAGGCGAACTGCTCGCTCCCGCCTTCAAGATGCTCCGTCCCGCCTACGATTCCCTCCTCAATAATCATGCCCGGACAGCCAAAGGATTCGATCCCGAAGACCACATACGCGAAATGGCCCGCCAAGGCTATACGCACGTCGAAGTAAACGGCTACGCGGCCAACTTCTCTTATGAAAAAGCGGCCCCCGACGAGCTCTTGTATCTATTTTATACCTACTGCCCAGCTTTAGACCAGTTCGTCTACAGCAAGCTGAACAAAGGCATCTATCCCCCTGACTACCTGCAGGCCAATCTCCGTAAGCTCGTTCACTCGGCCCAATTGGCGGAAAAGTATGGCCTGCGAGCCGGCATCCTTTCTTTCGAGCCAAGATCCGTCCCAGACGAATTGCTTCAACGCTATCCTATGCTCCGAGGGGCTCGCGTCGATCATCCGCTCCGGAGCTTTCGACCCCGCTACAACCTAACCACGGCCCACCCCGTAGTGCTCGATCACTACACCGAGATGCTCACCAAGATTATTCAAGCCGCTCCAAATATCGACTACATGTCTATCTGGTCGAACGATAGCGGAGCCGGTTTCGAGTACACCAGCTCTCTCTATGTAGGGCGCAATGGTGGCGGCTATGTCATCCGCGAATTCAAGAGCGACGACGAAATCGCCCAAGCAGCGGCGACCAATATCATCCGCTTCATGAAGACGATTCGCGACGCTGGTCGCAGCGTGAATCCACGCTTCAGCTGCATGCTCCGCAGCGAGATGTTCTACGCGGAGCAGGATCATCTTTGGGACCAAGTGGAGGACGGGATCGAGCTCGAGACCAATACTCTGGTCAGCAAGGGCTTCGATGCCGACTACCACCACCCGAAGTACGACTGGGCTAAGGAGTTCACCTTTTCCGGTCTGTTCAATCAGTTCGACGCTCGAGAAAAGCCTCGGAAAGAGTTGCTCGAGTCTAGAG
>Ga0181593_10005932_pt1 | contig 11009 bp, 7 predicted proteins | sample 071ome_19_FD_133756 | JGI IMG/M metagenome (GOLD analysis project Ga0181593, IMG submission 133756) | Coastal salt marsh microbial communities from the Groves Creek Marsh, Skidaway Island, Georgia - 071413AT metaG (megahit assembly) | ecosystem: Environmental > Aquatic > Marine > Intertidal zone...
CCGGCGATTGGTGTCTGCCATTACCCGGACGACCGCAATCCGGCAGACTTGTTGGTCAGAAACGCGGACATGGCGATGTACACCGCAAAGCAAAACAAGTCGCAGGCAGTGGTGACGTTCAATCCAAAGATGCTGTCAGCCGCCGCGGAACGTCTGAACATCGAAAACGACCTGCGCCGCGCGCTCGAACATCGCGAGTTTGTCCTCTACTTCCAGCCCAAGGTCGAAATGGCTTCGCGTGGTGTTGTGGCCGCGGAAGCATTGGTGCGATGGCATCACCCGGAGCGCGGCGTCATATCACCCGGCGCATTCATTCCGTTGGCGGAAGAATGCGGCCTAATCACAGCCATCGGCGAATGGACCTTGCGCGAAGCGTGCCGCCAATTTGTGGCATGGCGCAATGACGGTATCCCCATTGAAAGCGTTTCCGTCAATTTGTCGCCGGTGCAATTCACGGACAGCCATTTGTTGAGCGTTGTGAAAAGAATCATAGATGAAACCCAGATCGATCCCAGTTGCTTGGAACTGGAACTCACGGAAGGCGCAATGTCGGTCGATATCGAGCAGGCCATCACAACACTCGGCACGCTCAAAACCTACGGCATAAAAATTTCTATCGACGACTTCGGAACGGGCTACTCATCCCTCGCCTATTTGAAGCGCTTGCCCATCGATGTAGTGAAAATCGACAGATCATTCGTAAAGGACTTAGACAAGAACCCGGCGGACGGCGCGATCGTTGCCGCCATCATCGATCTCGCAGACAGACTTGGCTTTGGCGTGGTCGCGGAAGGCGTCGAAACGACCGGACAAGCGAACATGTTGGGCACCACACGGTGCCAGCTATTGCAGGGCTATCTGTTCGGACGCCCCTGCACTCCTCAAGAATTTGAAGCGTTGGTCACCGCCCACACCGAAATATAGAATTTTATATTTATTTCCCAATGGGGAGGTGAACGGAACGGCCCGAGCGGCTATAGTGCGGCGATGGTCCGGTGGATTCTTCCGTCGGTGTTCCTTTTTATTGCAGTTATTGGTGGAGCAGCCGACCTCCGCTCTGAAAGCGCCGAACACGCAGGCGTCGCCGTCACGGTGCGCCTTGAGGGCGCCATCGGCCCGGCCACAGCCTCATACGTATCGGACGCACTCGACGCAGCGGCGGACCAGAACGCAGCATTGATCGTCATAAGGATGGACACGCCAGGTGGTCTCGACACATCCATGCGCGAGATTATCCGTAAGATCATTGCCTCGCCGGTTCCCGTCGCAACATTCGTAAGCCCGTCCGGCGCGCGCGCGGCCAGCGCGGGGACCTATATTCTTTATGCCAGCCACATTTCGGCGATGATGCCTGGCACGAATTTGGGCGCCGCGACCCCTGTGCAAATCGCAGGCGCACCCGGCCTGCCGCAACCTTCCGACCAACCTGTAAATCCTGACTCTGCGGGCGACGAGCAAACGGCCTCGGATCCAGCAGGCCCAGAAGGCACATCTGAACAACCGGCTAAGCAACCTTCGAACGCCATGGAAGCGAAAGCGGTCAATGATGCAGTGGCCTACATCAGGTCGCTTGCGCAAATGCGCGGGCGCAATGCCGAATGGGCGGACTTGGCCGTAAGGGAGGCCGCGAGTTTGTCCGCCGAGGATGCGTTGGAAAAGAACGTCATCGATTTGGTCGCCGTCAGCACCACGGACCTTCTTTCTAAAATCGACGGCCGCATCGTAGACGTAAACGGCATGGAGACAGTGCTGGAGAGCAAGGCCCTGGAAACGACGGCCATTGAACCCGATTGGCGCACAGAACTGCTCGGCGCCATCACCAATCCAAACGTGGCGTTGATTCTGATGATGATCGGCGTCTATGGCCTGATTTTCGAGTTTATGAATCCTGGCGCGATCTATCCTGGAACGGTAGGCGCGATCTGCCTGATCGTCGGTCTATATGCATTGGCGGCGCTACCCGTGAATTACGCCGGCGTCGGATTGGTGGTGCTGGGTATGGTGCTCATGGTTGCCGAGGCCTTTGCGCCCTCGTTCGGCGCACTAGGGATAGGCGGGGCCATCGCATTTGTTCTGGGCGCGGCCATTTTTATAGACACCGATGCGGAAGCCTTCTCCATATCCTGGCCCGTTATCGCGGGAACTGCGGCAACCACCCTCGCCTTTTCTCTGCTTGTGGTGCGAATGGCTATCTCTTCACATGGACGCAAGGTGGTCAGCGGCAAAGAACAGATGATGGATGAAACATGCGTCGTGGTGGACTGGAGCGGTGCTCAAGGTCACGTTTTCGTCCACGGCGAAAGATGGAGCGCCGAATGTGCCACGCCATTGAGTGAAGGGCAGCATGTGCGCGTTAAGTCCATCAATGGTTTAACATTGACCGTCGCGCCCGAATAGGCGCCGGGCACAAGGGAGGAGCGATCTCATGTTTTCGAATTTCGGATTTTATTTTCCGATCATCATTATCCTTGTTGTCTTCCTCGCCTCGGCGATCAAAATTTTGCGCGAGTACCAAAGAGGCGTCGTCTTTACCCTCGGGCGATTCACCAGCGTCAAAGGCCCGGGCATCATCATTCTGATTCCGGTCATCCAGCAGATGGTACGCACCGATTTGCGGACCGTCGCTCACGACGTACCGACGCAAGACGTCATTTCCAAAGACAATGTGTCGGTTCGCGTGAATGCCGTGCTGTACTTTCGCGTGATCAACCCCGAACGCGCAATTATACAGGTCGAGAATTTCATGGAGGCCACAAGCCAGCTTGCGCAAACGACCTTAAGATCGGTCTTGGGCAAACATGACCTGGATGAAATGCTGGCAGAGCGAGACAAGCTCAACGCGGATATTCAGGCCATATTGGACACCCAGACCGATGCCTGGGGAATCAAAGTCGCCAACGTTGAAATCAAACACGTCGATTTGAACGAAAGCATGGTTCGTGCCATTGCGCGTCAGGCTGAGGCTGAACGCGAGCGGCGCGCGAAAGTCATCAGCGCCGAGGGCGAGCACCAGGCCGCGCAAAAGCTTCTGGAAGCCGCTGAAATTCTCAGCGGTCGGCCCGAAGCCATGCAGCTGCGCTACTTAACCACGCTCAACAATATTGCCGGAGAGCAAAACTCGACCGTCGTCTTCCCGTTTCCGGTTGAGCTCGGTCAAATGCTCACCAAGCTCAGTTCGAAAGATTAGGCGCTTCTACCGAACGGTCTCCGGCTTCTTTGTGCCGCCCTTGCCGGAGTTTTTTGAACCGCGCGACTTACCGGAGGCCTTCGTACTTTTCTTCGGCGGCGCCTTGGCCGCGTTGACGTCAAAGCTGACCTTGTTGTCCTTGATATCGACTTTGACGTGCCCGCCCGTGATCAGATCGCCAAACAGCAGCTGGTCGGCCAACGGTTTCTTGATTTCCTGCTGAATGACGCGGCCCAAGGGGCGCGCACCCATGCGGGAATCGTAGCCTTTCTTGGACAGCCAATTTCTCGCGGCGGGCGTAAGCTCGATGGTGACGTTGCGGTCGGACAATTGCCCTTCAAGTTCCATAACGAACTTATCGACAACGCGGCCCACAACCTCGGGCGGAAGGTTTGCAAAGGTAATGATTGCGTCCAGGCGATTGCGGAACTCGGGCGTGAACATACGCTCGATCGCCTCTTTGTCCTCGCCTTCCCGCGTCTCCTGGCCAAAGCCGATCGCGTTTTTCGCTAGCTCCGCCGCACCGGCATTCGTCGTCATGATTAGGATGACGTTGCGGAAATTGACGCTCTTGCCGTTGTGATCAGTCAGTTTGCCGTGATCCATCACCTGCAGAAGAATATTGAACAGGTCCGGGTGGGCTTTCTCAATTTCATCAAGCAGCAGCACGCAATGCGGATGTTGATCCACGGCGTCGGTCAAAAGCCCGCCCTGATCAAAACCCACATATCCCGGCGGCGCGCCGATCAGGCGTGATACCGAATGGCGCTCCATGTACTCGGACATGTCGAAGCGATGCAACTCGACCCCCAAAGACGCCGCCAATTGACGCGCGACTTCCGTCTTGCCGACCCCTGTGGGACCGGAGAACAAATACGAGCCGATGGGTTTTTCGGGATCGCGCAGCCCGGCGCGTGCCAGCTTGATGGAACTGGACAGCGCAATAATGGCGTCATCCTGCCCAAAGACCATGGTCTTGAGATCCCGCTCAAGGTTCTCCAGCGACTTCTTGTCGTCCCGCGAGACGGTCTTGGGAGGAACGCGGGCCATTTTCGCCACGACATCCTCAACGTCTTTCACCGAAACGACCTTGCGGCGTTTTGACTCGGGCAAAAGCATCCGCGACGCCCCGACCTCGTCAATGACATCGATGGCCTTATCGGGAAGTTTGCGGTCGTTGATGTAGCGCGCCGCGAGTTCAACAGCAGTGCGAAGCGCTTCCGCGGTATAGCGCACCCTGTGGTGCTCTTCGTAGTATGGCTTCAAGCCTTTCAGAATCTTCACCGTATCCTCTATCGACGGCTCGCTAACGTCGATTTTCTGGAAGCGGCGAACCAAGGCGCGGTCCTTTTCGAAATAATTGCGGTATTCCTTGTAAGTCGTCGATCCGATGCAGCGCAGCGAACCCGATGCCAAGGCGGGCTTCAGCAAATTAGATGCATCCATTGCTCCGCCGGATGTTGCGCCGGCGCCTATGACGGTATGAATTTCGTCGATGAACAACACCGCGCCTTCCAGGCCCTCCAACTCTGAGATGACCGCTTTCAGGCGTTCCTCAAAATCACCGCGGTACCGCGTACCCGCAAGCAGCGAGCCCATGTCCAATGCAAAAATCGTCGCATCGTGGAGAACTTCCGGAACGTCCTTGTTGATAATGCGGCGCGCGAGACCTTCGGCGATGGCCGTTTTGCCCACGCCGGCGTCGCCGACATACAACGGATTATTCTTTGTCCTGCGGCACAAAATTTGAATTGTCCGCTCGATTTCCTTTTCGCGACCGATGAGCGGGTCGATCTTACCGGCTTTGGCTTTCTCATTGAGGTCGACGCAATATGCCGTCAGAGCTTCCCGACCTTTCTTGACGGTCTCTTCCGATTTAGCCTCCTGATCGGCGCCATGCACCGTGCGCCGCTCGGTCGCGCCGCCGCGCTTCGCAATACCGTGGGATATGTAGTTCACCGCATCCAGGCGGGTCATGTCCTGGGTTTGCAGGAAATATACGGCGTGGCTTTCCCGCTCGGAAAACAGCGCCACGAGCACGTTCGCGCCGGTCACCTCTTCGCGGCCGGACGATTGCACGTGAATCGCGGCGCGTTGGACGACACGTTGGAAACCTGCCGTAGGCTTTGGGTCCTCGACAATCAGCGAAACGATGTCATTGAGTTCGTCATTGAGAAATTCAGCGATCTTGGCGCGTAATTCTTCGATATCGATGTTGCAGGCGCGCATGACGGCAACGGCGTCATCGTCGTCACACAACGCAAGAAGGAGATGTTCCAGGGTCGCAAACTCGTGACGGCGCTCGGCCGCGGCGGCCAGCGCAACATGGAGGGTTTTTTCAAGGTTCTGAGACAACATGGACAACGGGCCCTATCCTTTCTTCTCACACGCCAATAACGCGGCGCGGGGCCAAAGCCCCTGTAAAAATAGTAGCTGCGGGCCCCTCCTTCAAATCCGCCTCTACTCCTTCTCCAACGTACACTGCAACGGATGCTGGTTCTTTCGCGCCAGTTCCATGGTCTGGTTTACTTTTGTTTCGGCGATCTCAAAGGTAAACACGCCGCATACGCCCACACCTTTTTGGTGAACGTGGAGCATAATTTGTGTTGCCTCTTCGGTGCTCTTTCCAAAGTACCGCTCCAAGACATGCACGACAAACTCCATCGGCGTGTAGTCATCATTGAGCATCAGCACCTTGTACATGGACGGCTTTTTGACTTTGGGACGCGACTTGACGACCACACCCGTATTGATGCGTTCATCGTTTCCGTCCTTATCGTCATCCGTCATTCGAATCTCGTGAAGCGGGCGGTCATAGGCCGCTGACGATGCGATGGGTAAGATTTTAAAAAAACTCTTCATGTTCTGACACTTAGCGGCCCAAATGCGGTCCAGTTGCTCAACCGGACGAGGTTACCACCTCGGTGGTTAAGTATAGGTATGCGCGAATTCGCCGCCAATCCTGCTCGTCTTCCTTTCAGCATTTTCTCAGCCCTTTCGGGCATGAATTGGCCCACTTCGCAGGGTCCTAATTCTCCCAAAAAATAATAAGCGATAATTAATGTGGGTAAAAGTTCATAAAATTCAATACGATGGTCTAACTGCCTGTGGACAGTTTGTCCGGAAACGCGTAAATTTATTTCAAGAAAAGCCGAAGAATCGGCTCCCGAATGTCCCTTCATCGGGCATGACGAGGTAAAGGGCCAGGCGTAGAAAGTTACCCACAGGTGCAAACCTTTGGGTTGGGTTTTGGCTTTGGTTTGGGGAACTCTCGAATGGGGATTCGCGCCATTATATTGCGGGCCGCTATCGCGATTCTTGTCGCCGCCTTGCCGGCGGCAGCGTTTGCCGCAAACAAGTATTCTTCCATTGTCGTCGATGCCGACACCGGTCGCGTCGTTCATGAAGCGTATGCGGACGGCGAGCGCTTTCCCGCTTCGCTCACAAAAATGATGACGCTCTACCTGCTGTTCGAAGCCATAGAGAACGGCGAGGCCAAAATGGACACGGAAATGAAAGTGTCCTCACGTGCCGCTGGACAAGCCCCGTCCCGTCTCGGTCTTCGCAGTGGCTCGACCATTTCAGTTGAGGACGCGATCAACGCCCTGGTGACGAAATCGGCAAACGACGTTGCCGCAGTGGTCGCTGAACACCTCGGCGGCAAAGAATATTTATTCGCCATTCAAATGACCGACAAAGCGCGCGCACTGGGCATGGCGAACACATCGTTCCGCAATGCCTCCGGCTTGCCGAACTCAAGACAGGTCTCGACTGCGCGGGACATGGCTATTTTGTCCGCACGCCTGTTCAAGGATTTTCCGCAGTATTACGCGTATTTCTCGCGTCCCAGCTTCAAGTACAGCGGCCGGACCTACAAGTCTCACAACAATCTGCTCGAAAATTACAAAGGTGCGGACGGTATTAAGACAGGCTACACCCGTGCTTCCGGTTTTAATCTAGCCGCGTCTGCGGAAAGAGACGGTCATCGCCTGATTGGCGTTGTCTTAGGCGGTAAAAGTGTGCGCACGCGCGACCAGCACCTTGCCGATTTGTTGGACAAGGGATTTGCAATCATCACCGAAACGCCTGAGTCGCTGATCGTCGCCGACCGTATTGAAGCCCTTCAAGAGGACTTCATTGCAGCCAGCCTGGAAAAGGCGAGCCTGAGCCGGGCAGCAGGCGACATCAATGACGACCCCGACAAAATTCCGACCTGGGTTATCGTCGAGGAAACATGGGGCATTCAGATCGGCGCCTTCAGCCTGCAAAGCACAGCACAAACCGTGGCGGATAAGGCGGTCAAAAAGTTGGAGGAATACGGCGACTTGCGCGCCGTCACCGAGCGTGTCCGCACCAAGGGTCGCACGCTGTACCGGGCCCGGATTTTGGGACTTGAGCGCCGCGATCTGGTACGCGCGTGCTCTATTGTCGTGCCAAGAAATATGGATGACTGTCTCGCCGTTCGTCCCGGCACCACCAAGCTCGCCGCCAACTACTGAGCACTCGTCCCTAGTGGCCGACTGATTCCTCGGGCAAATCGAGCCCGCTGGCTTTCAATTGCTCGGACAACTGTGCTTTGAGGCTTTCCAAATTGGCTTCGGACTCCGCTTCGGCGCGTGCCACAAGTACCGCCTGGGTGTTGGAAGCCCGCAATAGCCACCAACCGCCCTTCCCCGACACACGCACGCCATCAATGTCATTCACGGTCGCGCCGGACTTAGCCAGCCGCGCCTTGACCTCGGTGATCACCTCGAATTTGCGCTCGTCGGGACACGGAAACCTAAGTTCCGGCGTATTGATAAGTGTCGGAAACCGGTCATAACGCGCGATCAGGTCAAAGTCCGGATTGCTTGCCATGATACTCAGGAACCGCACGGCGACATAAACGGCATCGTCAAAACCGTAGAACGTGTCCGCAAAGAAAATATGCCCGCTCATCTCTCCGGCCAACGGCGATTTGGTTTCCGCCATTTTATTTTTAATTAGCGAATGGCCCGTCTTCCACATAAGGGCGTTGCCCCCCATGCGCCCGACTTCGTCAAACAAAGCCTGACTGGCTTTTACGTCGGCAATGATCGTCGCACCGGGATGCGATGAAAGCACGTCCTCGGCCAGGATCTGCATAATTTGATCCCCCCAGAGAATGCGTCCCTTTCCATCAACGACGCCGATACGGTCTGCATCACCATCGAAGGCAAAACCAACGTCCGCTTTTTCGGCTTTGACACGCTCAATCAGCTGTTCGAGGTTTTTCGGCACGGTCGGATCGGGATGGTGGGCTGGAAAGGTGCCGTCGATGGCGCCGTTCAGAACAACGTGCTTCCCCGGCAAGCGATCTACCAAGGCCGAGACAGCCTCTCCGCCAGCGCCGTTGCCAGGGTCCCACACCGCTGTCAAATCCCGCGACCCGGTGAAATCTTTCAGAAGCCGCTCAATGTAATCCGCGAAGACCGGCCGTTCAGTGGCGTTGCCATTTCCGGATACAACGTCCCCGGCAACGGCCATATCTCCCAGTTTTTTGATATCGGCCCCAAAAAACGGCTTCTTGCCAAGCATCATCTTGAAGCCGTTGTGGGTGGGCGGGTTGTGCGAGCCCGTCACCATCACGCCGCCCGCGGCGCCGGTTTCAAACGTCGCGTAGTACAGCATGGGCGTCGGCCCACGCCCGATCCGGTCCACATCCACACCCGCTTCTGTCAGCCCCCGCACGAGCGCGGCCTCCATATCGGGTGAACTCAGTCTGCCGTCATAGCCGACGCACACGCGTGCGCCGCCATTGCGTTTAACGACCGTTCCGAACAAGCGTCCCACCGCATAAGCGTCTTCGGCAGACAAAGTTTCACCAACAATGCCGCGAATATCGTATTTGCGAAGGACCGATGAATGGAAAGTATGTTTGAACGTCATGATGTGTATTGGCGCATTTAAGCAGAAGGCCGCCCGACGCTGGTGTAGCTAAAGCCCGCGGCTTTCATGTCGGACGGTGAATACACATTGCGAAGATCGATAATGTTCGGGTTTTTCAGCAACGTCTTGGCTCTCTCGAAGTCGAGATTGCGGAACTGATTCCATTCCGTCAGCAACACGGCCGCATCGGCACCCTTCATGGCATCGTAGGCATCTTCACAATACGTAACATCGGCGAGAAGGTTGGCCGCCTCTTTCATTCCCTCGGGATCATAAGCGCGAATGGACGCGCCGGCTTTTTGCAGCGCCGGTATTATGGCCAGACTTGCAGAATCGCGCATATCGTCGGTATTCGGTTTAAATGTAAGGCCCAAGATAGCCAGCGTCTTGCCTTTGACGTCCCCACCACATGCGCCGATGATCTTTTCCGCCATGCGTGTCTTGCGGCGTTCATTCACATCGACAACGGTTTCAATGATGCGTAACGGTGATCCTGAATCCTGCGCTGTTTTCACCAAAGCCAACGTATCTTTTGGGAAGCAGGACCCGCCGTAGCCCGGACCGGGATGCAGGAATTTCCGCCCGATGCGTCCGTCCAATCCAATACCGCGTGAGACGTCATGAACGTTCGCGCCGACCTTTTCACAAAGGTCGGCGATTTCATTGATGAAGGTGATCTTGGTCGCCAAAAACGTGTTTGCCGCATACTTGATCATTTCCGACGTCTCCAGCGACGTGAACAAAATCGGCGTCTCGATCAGGTACAGCACTCTATACAGCTGACGCATGACCTTCTGTGCGCGCTCGGTTTCCGCCCCAATCACCACGCGGTCCGGACGCATGAAATCGTTGATGGCCGATCCTTCGCGCAAGAACTCTGGGTTTGAGGCCACGTCAAATTCCAGATCGGGGCGCGCCGTATTGATGATTTTTTCGACTTGGCGGCCCGTGCCTACCGGCACCGTGGACTTGGTCACCACGACGGCGTAACCGCTCATATGTCCGGCAATGTCCATCGCCGCTCCGTAAACATAAGAAAGGTCGGCGTGGCCGTCGCCGCGCCGGCTCGGCGTTCCCACGGCAATAAAAATGGCATCGGCGCCCGCGATCGCGGCCTGTAAATCCGTTGTGAAAACCAGCCGGCCCGCCTCGACATTTCCTCTGACCAGTTCGTCCAGGCCCGGCTCATAGATCGGAATTTCGCCTTTCTTCAGCCGCTCGATTTTGCTCTCGTCGCGATCAACGCAGGTGACGTTCACCCCGAATTCGGCAAAGCAGGCCCCAGACACCAGCCCCACGTATCCTGTGCCGATCATCGCTATGCGCATTGAATACCTCTAGCGCTAAATAGTTTCATTGTTCAATCAACCAACTTGCGAAGAAGCGGTTTCAACTTTTCGGAGGATGCGGGGTCCGCCATCGCATAGGCAACATTGGCTTCAACGAAACCAATTTGCGTACCGCAATCATAGCGCACACCTTCAAATCTAAACCCGTGAAACGGCACATGTTCGATGGTTGCGTTCAGCGCATCGGTCAATTGAATTTCCCCGCCCGCACCGCGCGTATGGCTATCCAAAGCCTTCATAACCGACGCATCCAGCACATACCGCCCGATAATCGCCAACGTCGAAGGCGCAACGTCGGGGCTTGGCTTTTCAACCAAACCTTTTGCCTTGGCTAACGACCCCTCCTCTGAGAGAACGTCCAGAATGCCGTAACGGTTGGTTTTTTCCTTCGGCACGTTTTCAACGGCGACCACATGGCCGCCAACTTTTTCATGCGCGGTCAAAAGCTGTTTAAGGCACGGCGTTTTGGACAGCACCATGTCGTCTGGCAAAAGCACGGCGAAGGGCTCGTCGCCCACGAGTTCGCGGGCACACCATACTGCATGACCCAAGCCCAGCGGCTCTTC
>Ga0181593_10005938_pt1 | contig 11005 bp, 7 predicted proteins | sample 071ome_19_FD_133756 | JGI IMG/M metagenome (GOLD analysis project Ga0181593, IMG submission 133756) | Coastal salt marsh microbial communities from the Groves Creek Marsh, Skidaway Island, Georgia - 071413AT metaG (megahit assembly) | ecosystem: Environmental > Aquatic > Marine > Intertidal zone...
GACCCGCCGCCGCCAACAGGTCTTCCTCAAAGACTGGCAAACCAAGCTCGACGACTTTCTCCGGTTCAACGAACGCTCGGTCTTGGAGAATGCCGGCACGATCTCCAAGAAAGACGCCGACGAGCACGCCCAATCAGAATACCAAGCCTTCGCCGAGCGCCGCCGCTCCCTGCTCGAAGCCGAAGGAGCCCGCGATCACATCCAAGCCCTCGAAGACCTTGGTTCCAAAGAGCCAGACAAGATTCCCTCATCAAGAAAGCCTGAGGTTTCCTGATCCGCCCGTCTGAACCAGAGTGCCAGCGAAAACGATCTACCCACCTCAACGGCATCCTTCTCAATCCTTGCTCCTTCGGAACGGAGATCAAAGGCGCTGCACTTGATGCCCTCGACAAATCCCACATCGCCCACCGGATTCGCCTCCAGTTGACCGGCTGAATCTGTAAAGTCGCGATCGCCACACCAATGGGAAAGCAGTCCCGTCTTAGGTCGCAGTTTTCCTGGGCCTTTTTCTGATTCCGAGTTGGCAGTCGTCGCAAGCGACAGTGTCAGCAGCAATCCCAATCCTGTCGCCTATGACGACAGGCCTTCCCCCACCTTGTGTCTCATCTTGATGAACCTTCCTTTTTGATTCACGACCGGGCAGATGTGAATCTGTTCGAGGTCTTGAAAGACGGCACGACCCGATAGGGGTACAAGCCTCTCCAAGACCATTCAGGGTATCATGCCTCCTTGGCAGATGGTGATTTGATACGGTGCTCCCCTTCACGGGTCAACCGACTTTGGGGGAAAAGGCTTAACAGGGAGCGACATGAAGGGGTTTTTAGCAGGTTCGGGTCCTCATCACCGTCTGGGGGATTGGTTCCACGTGAACCCTGAGGAAGTGCGACGGTCACAGACCGATCGCTACATGAGGGGCTCGCCAATCTAGCGGAGGTAGCCGTCGATCCAGCCACGTGAGCCCTGGGGCGGGATGGCATCGGCGGTTTCGCCGCCATCGGCCAGCTCGAAGGTGATGGCGAGGGGGAACTCCCCATCCGGGGCACGCCGGGTGTATTGGCCTTCGCCACGAAACTGTCCTTTCACCACCAGATCGAAGCGCGTAACCCTGCCATCCTCGACCTCGATGAAGCCGAACCAATCGGCCTGGAAGCTGCGCTGTCCATTGGCGGTCTGCAGGTGGGTGGTGCCCTCGATCCGGGCTTGGCCCTTCACGAAGCTGACATCGCTTTTCCGGATCTCATTGGCTCTCCACATGGGCGGCTCGCCGCGGGTGTTGTCGACGAGGTGGAAACGGGCGATGCGCTGGATGAGGCTGTCGGGGAATTCGCCTTTGGCCAAGGCAGCATGTTCATCGGCACGGATCCAGAGGTTGTCGCGCCCGATGCCCTCCTGGAACATCCGCTCCCATGGATTGCTGGTGGGTGCATAGCCTCCGAGGACCTTGGAACGGACACGGACCACCAGCCCACCCTCGGGAGGTTGTGGGGAATAGCGGGGATCGGGATCTCCTTTCTCGATGATCGCCGTCTCCGAAGGGGTGTAGTTCTCAAGTGCCTCCTGCAACAGGCGGACCACGCGCTGGGGATCGCGGTTGTTGTTGTATCCAAGAGATTCTCCATCGGGAGCCGCCACATAATGTCCCTGCGTTGTTCCCTGTCCGATCTTGCGCGGACTTTGATTGGCAATTTTCTGATAGAAGCGCCCTTCGGCATCCTGCTGTCGACGCTGATAGGCCTGGTCAATGGCGACGGGAATGAAACGGGTCTGGAGCAGTCCGATCACTTCCAGGTTGCTGAAGCACGACGCACGGTCGAGCACTCCGTTGTTTCAGGTGCAGCCCAATGGATGCCCGTCCATGGCCCAGATGAAGATGGGCTTTCGTTCCTTAGCGGCCTTGGCCTGCGCGTCCAGCAGGGAGATCTCCCATGGAATGGTCTTCCACGATGCCGTGGGGACCGGTCGGACTTCACGGTGAAGTCGCTCAAACTCATCCAGGGAAAGAGTCCCGGAGGTCGCGAGCAATGCTGTGAGAAGGAGGGCTTTCAAGGTTGGTCGAATGATGGCGCAGGTTTGGCGATACGCAAGCGAGGAAGAATGGAATGAGGAAGGCAGGAAGGCAGGAAGTTTTTCATCTGCGTTCATCGGCGGCATCTGTGGATTTGACTCCGGCTTGCTTCGCGGATTGATTTTGAGATGATCCGCGGTCGCATGAGTGACACGCAAATGAACCCATCGCAGAAACGCCGCCCGGTCATGTTGATCATCCGTGATGGATGGGGCATCGGGGTGAGCGACCCCGCCGAGGTGGAACGCCTTGGCAACGCCATCGAACTGGCAAAGACGCCGGTGCATGACCGCCTGGTCGTCGACTGGCCGACCACGACGCTGGTCACATCCGGTGAATCGGTCGGGCTCCCCGAGGGACAGATGGGCAACTCGGAGGTGGGACACCTGAACCTGGGTGCGGGACGCATCGTCTACCAGGATCTGACCCGCATCAACCTCACCATCCGCGACAACACCTTCAAGGATGTGCAGGCATTCCAGGATGCGATCGCCCATGCGAAGGCCAACAGCGGCCGCATCCACCTGCTGGGACTGGTCTCCGACGGCGGTGTGCACAGTCACATCGACCACGTCATCGCACTGATGGACCTCTGCCGGGACGCGGGCATCAAGGAGATTTATGTCCACTGCTTCATGGACGGCCGTGATACCTCGCCCACCAACGGGCAACATTACCTGAAGACGCTGCAGGACGACATCTCCGCCAAGGGCAGCGGACAGATCGCCACGGTCATTGGGCGCTACTTCGCCATGGACCGTGACAATCGCTGGGAGCGCGTGCAGCAGGCCTATGAGGTGATGACCCAGGGCAAGGGTGAGCAGGCCTCGGATCCGGTGGCCGCCATCCAGGGCTGGTATGAAAAGGACAAGACGGATGAATTCATCCCGGCCACGGCGATCGTGCCCGAGGGTGCGGAGGCCGGTCAGCAGACCGTGAAGTCCGGGGACACGGTGCTCTTCTTCAACTTCCGATCCGACCGGGCACGCGAGATCACACGCGCCTTCATGGATGATGATTTCCAGGGATTCGACCGCGGCGAGAAGCTGGATCTGCACTACGTGTGCATGACCCGCTACGACGAGACCTTCACCCTGCCCATCGCCTTCCCTCCGCAGTCGCTGGAGAACACACTGGGCGAGGTGGTGGCCAAGGCCGGGCTCAAGCAGCTGCGCATGGCGGAGACGGAGAAGTATCCGCACGTGACCTTCTTCTTCAATGGCGGCATCGAGGAACCCAATGCCGACGAGGAACGCAGCAGGGCCCCCTCCCCCAAGGTGGCCACCTCCGACCTGAAGCCTTCCATGAGTGCCGAGGAACTGACCCAGGACGCCCTCAAGCGGATTGGTTCCGACCAGTATGACATGGTGATCCTGAACTTCGCCAATCCGGACATGGTCGGTCACACCGGCGACCTGAAGGCGGCCATCGAGGCGGTGGAGACGGTGGATGCGCTTTGCGGCAAAATCCTGGACCAGGTGGAGAAGCTGGGGGGTGCGGTGCTGGTGACCGCAGATCATGGCAACGCGGAACAGATGCGTGAGGAAAACGGCAAACCACACACGGCGCATACGACCAACGTGGTGCATCTCTCAGCCTTCGGGGTGGATCCCAAGCAGTACAAGATCAACCCGGGCATCCTGGCGGACATCGCACCGACGATGCTGGCCCTCATGGGCGTGGAGCAACCCGCCGAGATGACGGGGAAATCCCTGATCGAGAAGATTTAGGTCCTCTCACAGAGACACAGTGATTCACGGAGGAAGCTGCTTCTTAGTAAATGCATGCATTTCTAGAATCCCTGTGATCCTCCGCCTGTCCCGCCATCGCGGTAATGGCTCTGTGAGAGATTCTTCATTCTCAAAAAGAAAACACCCGGATGGTGAGCCATCCGGGTGTTTGTGGTTTTCCAGTTGGTGAGCGATCGAGTTACTTCTTGCTCAGCTCCATCCCGGAGCGGACCTCGGGTTCGAGGTCAAATCGGTCGAGGTTCATGACCTTGTTCCATGCGGCGACGAAGTCATGGACGAAGCGCTTTTCTCCGCCAGCACTGGCATAGACCTCGGAGATCGCACGCAGCTGGGAGTTGGAACCGAAGACCAGGTCCACCGAGCTGGCGGTCCACTTGACGGCACCGGTCTTGCGGTCGCGTCCCTCGTAAAAGTGGTCACAGATGTTGGACACCTTCCACTCCGTTCCCATGTCGAGCAGGTTGACGAAGAAGTCATTGCTCAGGGTGCCGGGCTCCTCGGTCAGGACTCCCATTCCAGGGACACCCACCGTGGCATTGAGGGCGCGCAGGCCACCCACAAGGGCGGTCATCTCAGGTGCGCTCAGGGTGAGCTGGTTGGCGCGGTTGATCAACAGCTCAGGTCCAGGACGATCCACTTCGTGTCCGAAGTAGTTGCGGAAGCCATCGGCCTTGGGCTCAAGGACAGCGAAGGATGCCTCATCGGTCATTTCCGCCGTGGCATCCGTGCGACCCGGAGTGAAGGGAACCTCCACCTTGTGACCTGCCTTCTTCGCCGCCTCCTCGATGGCTGCACAACCGGCCAGCACGATCAGGTCCGCCATGGAAATCCTTTTTCCACGGGAGGCCTTCTTGTTGAAGTCCTTCTGGATGCCTTCCAGGACGGGAAGCACCTTGGCCAGGACAGCAGGATTGTTGGCAGCCCAATCCTTCTGGGGCGCGAGGCGAAGGCGCGCACCATTGGCGCCACCCCGCTTGTCGCTGTCACGATAGGTGGCTGCCGAGGCCCATGCCGTGGAAACCAGCTGGGGAATGGAAAGCCCTGAATCCAGGATCGCCCCCTTCAGCTTCCTGATGTCGCGGTCGGAAACCAGCTTGTGATCCAGAGCGGGAACGGGATCCTGCCAAAGCTGCGGCTCGGGAACATCCGAACCGAGAAGGCGGGAGACAGGGCCCATGTCACGGTGGGTCAACTTGTACCAGGTCTTGGCAAAGGCCTTCTCAAACTCCTCAGGATGATCGTGGAAGCGCTTGGAGATCTTGCGATACTCCGGATCGGTCTTCAGCGCGAGATCGGTGGTGAACATGATCGGCGCGTGGAACTTGCCCTTCACGTGCGCATCCGGGACCGTTCCATCCCCGGCACCTCCCTTGGGCACCCACTGGTGGGCTCCTGCAGGACTCTTGGTGAGCTCCCACTCATAGCTGAACATGTTGTCGAAGTAATCATGCGACCACTTGGCGGGGGTGGAGGTCCATGCACCTTCGAGACCACTGGTGATGGTGTCCTCGGCATTGCCCTTGCCATGCTTGTTGATCCAGCCGAAGCCCTGGGCCTCGAGAGGAGCGCCTTCCGGCTCGGGTCCGACATTGCCCTTGGGACTGGCGGCACCGTGTGCCTTACCAAAGGAGTGACCACCCGCGATCAGGGCGACGGTCTCCTCATCGTTCATGGCCATGCGGCCGAAGGTCTCACGGATATCCCTGGCGGCGGCCATGGGATCGGGCTTGCCGTTGGGACCTTCCGGGTTGACGTAGATGAGACCCATCTGGACAGCCGCCAGGGGATTCTCAAGTTCGCGGTCGCCCGAGTAACGCTTGTCACCAAGCCACTCACTCTCCGGACCCCAGTAAATGTCCTCCTGGGGTTCCCAGACATCCGCACGTCCACCAGCGAATCCAAAGGTCTTGAAGCCCATGGACTCGAGCGCGACATTGCCGGTCAGCACCATAAGGTCGGCCCAGGAAATCCTGTTTCCATACTTCTGCTTGATGGGCCAGATCAGGCGACGTGCCTTGTCGAGATTGCCGTTGTCAGGCCAGCTGTTGAGGGGTGCAAAGCGGATCGTTCCGTCACTGGCGCCGCCACGTCCGTCGTGGACCCGATAGGTGCCCGCGCTATGCCATGCCAAACGGATGAACAGCGGGCCGTAGTTGCCGTAGTCGGCCGGCCACCAGTCCTGCTCGGTGGTCAGAAGCTTCTCGATATCCTTCTTCACGGCATCGAGATCGAGCTTGGCAAACTCCTCAGCGTAGTCGAACTCCCCGCCGAGGGGATTTCCCTCATCGGTGTTCTGGTGGAGGATCTTCAGGTTGAGCTGGTTGGGCCACCAGTCACCATTGGACATCGCTCCGGCCGCGGTGTTGCGGGCGGAAGGGGGATTCATGGGGCCCATCACAGGGCACTTGGCGGGATCAGCTGCTTGGGACACACATGCGGAGGTCATCAGCATGGCGCCTGCAACACGGCCTAGTTTGGTTCTTCGAGCCATAAACTTTCCTTTGTTCTTTGATTCCCCGAGAGGCGAATCAAGGGTTGTTGGTTGAATTGAGGTTGAGTCGATAACGTAGATACTAGCTCTTTCATTCCATGATTCTAATGCATTCTCGTTCTATGTACGATGCATCCCATGCATCGCAATAATCCCTTTTCTCCACATGGACCTTGATCAACTCCGGTATTTCCTTGGCGTGGCCGAGCGCCAGAACTTCACCAAGGCGGCTGAAGAGATGCACATCTCCCAGTCGGCCCTGAGCCGTTCCATCCAGCGGCTGGAAAACGAGCTGGGGCAGCCGGTGTTTGAGCGGAAGACCCGGTCCGTCGCGTTGACCGAGGCGGGCAAGCTGTTGCGCTCCCGTGCACAGCAGGTGCTCGCCATCCTCAAGGACACCAAGGCGGAGATCACCGATGATGGAGAAAGCGGCTGCATCCGTGTCGGGGCCATACCGACGATTGCGCCCTACTACCTGCCCCGGATCCTGCAGGAATTCTCCGAAGAATATCCAAAGGCCAACCTCGTGGTGCAGGAGAAGACCACCGACGAACTGCTCAAGAGCTGCACACAGGGAGAAGTGGACCTGGCCATCCTCGCATTGCCCCTTCCCGTGCGTTATCTGGAAGTGGAGGAGCTATTCGAAGAGGAGCTGTTCCTTGTGCTTCCCGCCGATCACGAACTGGCAGCCAAGGACAAGATCCGCCTGACCGACGTGGAGCCCTATCCCTTTGTCCTGTTGAATGAGGCCCACTGCCTGACGGACAACATCGTCTCCTTTTGCCGCCAACGTTCCTGGCAGCCATTGACGGTCGAACGCACCAGCCAGCTGGCGATGGTGCAGGAACTGGTTTCACTCCATCACGGCGTCTCCATGATCCCTGCCATGGCCAGGAACGTGGACCAGAACGACCGCCGGGTGTATCGCTCCATCGCAGGCAAGAAGCCCACCCGGAAACTCGCCGCGGTCTGGAATCCCTACCGATTTCAAAGCCGGCTGATAAAGGCCTTTCGCAGGCACCTGCATCGATCCGCCAGACAATCCGCCTCCGGCAAGGGGAAGAAATAGGAAAGCGAAGAAAAGGGAGATCGGACTGGTGGCGAAGAACATTCCCGCAACCCGTGGTCGCAGTGATGGCTCCAAAGAGATCTATTTTTTCTCACAGAGACAGGGTGATTCACGGAGGAAGCTGCTTTGTAGAAATGCATGCATTTCTTCAATCCCCGTGATCCTCTGCCTGCCCCGCCACCGCGGTGATGGCTCTGTGAGAAAATCCTTCCTTCACCTCACCTGGAAAACACGCCAGAGCGTGGACTCCGGTTTTACTTTTTGGAGACGGTGAGTTGAGGGAATGGGATCTCCCAGTCCTTCTCCGTGCAAAGGTCGACCACGATGCGCTGGATGGCGAAACGCAGGGCCTGATAGTGATCCGCCGCACTTCCATCCACATCCACCTCGATCTCGAAATCCAGGGAAGAGGCCCCGGCATTGGCAAAGTGAACCGCGATGTTCGAGATGGCCTTCTCGGGGACAACCTCGTTCAGGCCCTTGCCAAGGGCAGCCACCATTGCTTCAGGAATGGTGCTGGTCGCAAGAGACTGAAGGGCGTAGTCGAGACCAAAGACCACCTCGAGCCGAAAGCCCTGCGATAGATTGGTGGGTGCGGCGGCGACAAAGTCAGCGACCGGATAGGAAACCCGTGCGCCTCCCTCGTGCTTGAGAATGACCTGGCTCGGGGTCTGCACCACCACTTCCGCCAGGGTGTCATTCATCAGGACCCAGTCCCCCTTCTCCGTCGGAAAGAGCAGCTCCGCATCTCCCCCCGGCCTCGACAAGTGATCCAGCAGCTTCCGGTAGGGCACCCGCAACCAGCCTCCCTCAAGGCGGTCATTCCGGAGGATTGTCTTGAACCCGATGCTGTCGACGAGCCAGAGCACGCCCTCAAAATCAATGATCTCATCCTCGCGGACCGGGCCGAGGTTCAGCACGAAGCTGATTGCCTCCACATACTGCGGCAGAGCCTTGATGCTCAGCCAGGTGACACCGATCAGGAAGATCAGGACGATACTGAGGAGAAACCAGTCGCTTCGCAGGTTGAAGACCAGCACCAGTGCGAGGAGACCGAAGAAGACGGCGGATGATCGCGCAGCGAGGTTCACGATGCGGTCGTTCAGGGTGAGTCCCTTTTGTCGCTGCCTTTTCCGCTGCCATGCAAAGAAGACGAGCCGGATCCCGAAGAAGACGACCAGAAAGGCAACGATCCCATACAGGAGGCTCATACCCCTGGAACTCATGAATCCGCGGAAAAAATCCTTCGAGCTCTCCATCACCGACTTCTGCTCGGCGAGGATCTCATTCAACTGAAGCTCTGCCGCATCGGCCTGGTTCTTCGCGACCGAATGCCGCTGGGTCCAGACAATCAACTGGCGTTCCAGAGAATCCTTCAACTCCTGCGGCAGCTCGGAGGCAAGGGTCCTCCGGATCTGCTCGATGGCCTTGGCGGCGGCCTCCGCCTTTTCGGAATAATCCGCCTTCGTCTTTCGAAGCTCGGCAATCTTGCGGCTCTCCGCCGTGGCATTCTTGATCTCCGAGACGATGGGTTTGACGATGTCACCGAGATTCTCCTCCTACGAGAAGGCCTCTTCAGGCACCTCGACAAACAGGCTGTGATCCACACCGGTCACCGATTCCTCGAAGCGCCTGCGCAATTCAAGCAACTCGGCGGCCGAGCTTTGAAGATTCTCCGAGATGGCCGCCCTGGTGGTTTCATTGCCTGCGGTCTTGAGCTGGTTCTCCAGGCTCGCCACCTCCTGTTGCTTGGCCGTCAGCGAAGAGTAGAGGGATTCCAACAACTCGATCCGGGAGTCCGAGTCGGCTGTGGCAGAGACATTGGTCGCATCCTGGGCCCTGGCCCCGAGCACCAGGAGGAAAAGAAGAAGCAGAGCAGTGGGTTTCATGACAAAGTCCTACGAATGCGTTCCCAATCAGGAACCTCGGGAACACTGTAAGCCGGAGCGCCATCAAGCGAGGGTTTTCTACCCCGGACTTGCAGTCCGCAGTGATTGGACGATGCTTGCCGAGAGGCCATCGTCATGCCGGAACGTTTCAGAAACCTTCATCCCCATCCCATTCATCGCTTCCGGCATTTCCTGAAATGGAAATTCAGCCCTCCCGAGGCCTGCGACGAGGACCTTCCTGAAGAACTGAAGAATCCGGATGATCTCGTTCCGGTGGTCCCCGATCACGAGGCCATTCAAGATCCTGACAAGAGCAGCATCCAGGTCACGTGGATCGGACATGCCTCCTTCCTGGTCCAGATCGCCGGCAGGAACCTGCTGTTTGACCCGGTCCTCGGAGAACACTGTGCTCCCCTGCCCTTTCCCTCATTGAAGCGTCGAAACCCGGCAGCCCTCGGACTGAAGACCCTGCCCCGCATCGACCAGCTTTTCCTGAGCCACAACCACTATGACCATCTGGAGAAATCCACGGTCAAGACCCTGGGCGCAAACATCCCCACCCATGTGCCTCAAGGCCTGGCAGGATGGCTGGGCGGTCTCGGAGTCCATGAATGCCATGAGTATGGATGGTGGGACGGGAAGTCCGTCAAGGGGCTCAGGATTTCCTGCGTCCCTTCACAGCATTTTTCAGCAAGAGGTCCTCACGACCGGAACAGGACGCTCTGGTGCGGCTGGGTAATCGAACTGGAGGGAACCCGTTTTTACTTTGTAGGAGACACCGGGTATGCACCGCTGTTTACCGACATCCGGAAACGGTTGGGAGCGATGGTTGTGTCGATCATCCCGATCGGTGCCTACCGTCCACGCTGGTTCATGAAGCCGGTGCACGTGGATCCAAGGGAAGCCCTGCAGATCCATCTGGATGTGGAGTCCCGTTTCTCCATCGCTTCGCACTGGGGGACCTTCAAGCTGACGGACGAACCCCTGGAGGAACCTCCGATCCTGCTGAGGAAGGCGATGCTTGAAAGGAAGATCGATGAGGAGCGGTTTCGTATTCCGAGGGTGGGTGAGACGCTGAAGATTCCGATTTGAATGAGAAGAACGCTCAGAGTCTCTCACGGAGACACCGAGGATCACGGAGATTGAGGAAATGCATGCATTTCCTCAAAGCAGCTTCCTCCGTGAATCTCCGCGTCTCCGTGAGAAATTTTTTACTCCTGAGAACGACGCTGAAGCGAGGACTCCAACAACCACTCCACCACGCCTTACCAGCCTTGGAGCTCAGCGATGCGACCGAGGATGCCGATGCCGTAACGGCCCTGTCGCTCGCCCTGATTCTCAACATACTTCTTCACAAGCGGAAGAGCGGGTTCACCCATCCAGTCGAGGATGTTGTGGAGCATGACCTCATTGTTGGTGCCGTTGAACAACAGATCGTCCAGGACAGCCAGAGCCGGTTTGTCGACACCCAGCTTGACCAGGGTCCATGCGGCCATCATGCGGACCTCGTGGGATTCATCCTCGAGCGCGGCGCGAAGCGGCTTCATGGCAGGCTTGGCATCCTTCTCGAGCAGGTGCAGACCAACCGCACCCCACCAGCGGAGTCCCTCGTCCTTGTTGGAAAGCCATGATCGCAGTTGTTTCAGGTTGGCCTTGTCCCTTGCCAGCGCAATATCCGCGGCATCCAGATACTTCTCAAGGGGGTAGAGCTTGTCGTCCTGGACCATCTCATAAATCGTC
>Ga0181593_10005939_pt1 | contig 11005 bp, 9 predicted proteins | sample 071ome_19_FD_133756 | JGI IMG/M metagenome (GOLD analysis project Ga0181593, IMG submission 133756) | Coastal salt marsh microbial communities from the Groves Creek Marsh, Skidaway Island, Georgia - 071413AT metaG (megahit assembly) | ecosystem: Environmental > Aquatic > Marine > Intertidal zone...
ACCGTCGCCGCCATAATCAAAAGAACGGCACCGATGAGGATCTTCTTGCGGCGCCAGATCGTCCGGAAGACCTCATTGAGGTCGGCTTCGGCCATCCTTCCTGCGGCATTCGCCTGAACGCCGAGGTTCACTACCGGCCCGTCCTTTGGCGTCGACGGTGCGTCTACAACAGGGTCAACGTCCATGTTTGAGTCCATGAATATTTCCGACTTGCCGAGTGCCTGCGCGAGGCCATGACCGGCATGATCGCGCCACCGCTTTACGGCGTCCTCGTCCCGCCAGAAGGATAGAGAAACATACTTGTTGTCGGTAACGAGACTCTGGAACCGTTCAACCGACAGAAAGCCGTCGATCTTTTCGAGTTCCGGCCGCAACTCTGCAGCAAGGTCGAAATACCTCGGCCCCACTTCCGGTTTTACGGTGACTTCGAAGACAACGACGATCATCCGGCCGCTTCCTCAATGCGGGTTATAAATGCCGCCGTTGAGCTGGATCGTCTGACCGCTGATATAGGTCGCGCCCGGCCCCACGAGGAACCGGATCAGATCGGCGATATCCTGCGGCACGCCGCGCCGACCGAGCGGCGGCAGAAGATCGTCGGCATGCGAACTCTTGGGTGCATTGTGGCTGCGCTCGGTCGCGAAGACGCCGACAACGACATTGTTCGCCCTGATATTATCGGGCCCGTGATCCATTGCGATTCCGCGCATCAGCGCGCCGATTCCGGCTTTGGTCGCCATGACATGCGCCCGCCGCTCAGACCCCTGATGCGCGCCCATGCCGCCGAGGGAAATAATCGAACCGCCGCCGCGCTTGATCATTTCCGGCACGCAATGGCGCGCCATGTTGAAGCTGCCGCGTAACCCCGTCCCGACCACGCGGTCCCAGGATTCGTCGTCGATCTCGGTGAATTTCTGGTTCGCCCGCATGGCCGCGCTGTTGATCAGAATATCCACGCCGCCAAGTTCGGATACTGTTTTCTCCACCAGGGCCTTAACGGCTTCCTCGTCGCGGATGTCGGCGCAGCAGGAAATCGCCCTGCCGCCGAAACCTTCGATCTCGGCAACGACCTCGTCACAGAGATCCTGTGTCTCCCGCGAGTGAATCACCACGGCGGCGCCCGCTCTCGCCAGTTCGATCGCCGTTGCCCGCCCGATATTGCGCGCGCTGCCGGTCACGATTGCGACCTTGCCTTCGAGTTCGTTTACCAGATCGACCATTTATACTCCTGCATGTAAGACCCAGTCAGCGCGATACGCCACTGGCAAAGATGGATTTTCGGGGTTTCTTGCGACGCCGGCGCCTGACCGGGCCTTCTGCTTCAGCCGCAGCTTCTTCTTCAGACAGTGCAGCGTAACGATTCCGGTGTAGCGCGGCATTGCCGTACAGAGCCCCCAGCGCCATGGCGCGCTTCAGATACAGGCCGGCGTCGTATTCGTCGGTAAACCCGATAGCCCCATGCATCTGGATAACCGATTTCGTTACGGAAAGAGCCGCGTCCGATGCCTTCGCCTTGACCGCCGCCGCCATGGACCGTTTGCCGCGGCGCGAATCGAACGCTTCGCAGACCTGAAAGAGCAGCGACCGGACCCGTTCGACCTCGATATGATCGTCCGCCGCCCGGTGCTGGAGCGCCTGGAAACTCCCGATCGGCTTGCCGAACTGCTCGCGCGTCTTAAGATACTCGACCGCCATGTCGAGCGCTTTCCCCATGACCCCGAGCATTTCCGCCGCAGCGCAAAGCAGCAACCGGTCGTAACACGCGGCCGTTAACGTCTTTCCCTGTTTTGCCGAGGCGATCAGCAACTCGTCGGACATGGTAGAGGCCTCGGAAAAAGTCACCGTCCCGTAGCGGACGCCATCGACTGTTTCCGTGGTTTTTACATCGACCCCGTGTACACCGGCAGGAATGATCACCATGATCGAGCCGTCCGCCGTGCTCGCATCCACCAGGAAGGCGTCGGCGTCGGGCGCATAAGGCACGAACGTTCGGGTTCCGCTAAGCTGGTATCCGTAATGGTACGGCATTGCGATGATCCGCTGGTCTTCGTCGCCGGAATTCCAGGGGTCCAGAAGCGCAGGGACGACTATCTGTGTCCCGGCAACCAGATCTTCCAGAACCTCGACTCGTTCGGTTGCGGCGCGCCCCACCCCAATAGCATAAGCGGCTATAGCGCAGGCGCCCGCCGGCCCGGTCATCAGCCCCCTGCCCGCCTGTTGCAGGACCAGCGCCAGTTCGGTCATGCCCTGTCCCAGACCGCCGGCCCGTTCAGGCACCATCAGTGACAGCCAGCCTGCCACCGCGGCGGCCCTATGCCCATCCCGGTCAAAGCCGGAGTCGCTGTCCCGGGCGGCACGATGCGCATCGGCGCCGGCCAGCCGTTCGACCAGCTTTTCGGCGCTTTCCTGCAATAGCCGCTGTTCGTCGTTGAGAACGAGTTCCATATGCCCATCTTGTCAAAAATCGGCGGCCTCGCACAGGGCCTGAATTTGCGCTAGCGTTCCTCGGAAGTTTCTTGGGAAGTTCCTTGGGAAGTTCCTTGCCGTTGGGAACCCGGTCATCATGGGAGAAGCGATAATGACCATCGACATGCATGCCCACTGGAAGCCTCCGGCGCTCATCGAGGTGCTTCGCAACCGTTCGACAGAACCGCGCATCGTTACGAACGACGACGGGGTTGAGGTCTTCAGGACACGCCGCGGCGACGAACCCGTCGAAACGGCTTTCAGCGATGTCGAACAGCAGCTCGCAGACATGGACGCGCACGGCATTACAACCGGCGTCCTGTCCCTTCTCGGCAGCTTTACCTGGATCCAGCGCCAGCCGCTGGAGGAATCGCTGGAACTGACTCGCGCCTGCAATGATGGCATGGGGCAAATCTGCAGCGCCTATGAAGGAAGATTCGCCGCCTTTGCATCCCTGCCCGAGGCCGATATCGACGCCGCCGCGCAGGAGTTCGAAAGGGCGCTCGGGCTTCCAGGGGTCATCGGCGCACAGGTGCCGGGTAACGCGTTCCTAACCCTGAAGGATGCCGAAGCCATGCGCCCCATCATGGAAGTCGCTAACGCCCACAAGGCGTTGGTTTTCATTCATTTCGGACCGCGCATGGGCGACGACTGGCCCCGGGTCGCACCCGATGCCGATAACAACCGCCGCCGCATGGGCACGCTCGACATGCAGGCGAGCCTGTCGTCAAACATGGTGACACTCTGCATGACGGATTTTCTCGCCCCCTACCCGGACGCAAACATCCAGATCCACAATCTCGGCGGCAACATTCCCTACGAGATGGAGCGGATGGATCACCGCTGTCTGCTGGATACGCCGGACGAAGAACTTCCTTCCAGGCGCTTCCGCGAGTCATCCGTCTATGTCGACTGCAACTCGTTCGGACCGCACGCCATCGAAGCCGGTATTCGGGCCTATGGCGAAGACCGCATCGTTTACGGGACCGATGGGACCGCGTTCGGCGCTGACTGGACCAACAAGGCGCTTGACGAGGCGAATATCAGCGACGCAGCAAAACAGAAGATCCGTCACGACAATGCCGCGGGGATGCTGTCGCACCTCGTCCCCATTGCCCAGTACGGCCAGGCCGCCGAGTAGATCGCGGGAAACCTCGGCATTTGTCGGATTCTGCTGGAAATGGCCGCGCATCGCTGACGCGCCGCGCGGAGTTCACCGCCTACAGCACCGCCTTTTGCGCTATCGGCATTCCGCCGATGGCGCATCTTGTTGGACCGCTGTGGGCGCTCGAGATCGGCGCGTCTCCTCTGCTGATCGGAATCGCAATGGGAGCAAGGTCCCTGTTGCCGTTCCTGTTTTCGATCCATGGCGGCGCGCTGATCGACCAGTTCGGCGTGCGGCGCATCATGACGTTCTGCGCGCTGGCCGGCGCTGTTCTTATGGCGGCCTACCCCGCCCTGCCTTCGATCGCCGCTCTGGTCGGGCTGCAGCTCATTACCGGTTTTCTCTATACCGTCGGCTGGATCGGCGCTCAGACACAGATCACCCACCTGACAGGCGGCGATCAGAAGTATATGGGCCGCTTCGCCTCCATCACGGCCTTTTCGAATTTTCTCGCCCCGCCTTTCATTGGCTTTGTGTGGGATATCGGCGGCGCCTGGGCCGCTTACGGCGCGATATCGGCCTTTAGCGTGCTTCTCTGGATTTCAGTGACCGCCATGCCTGTCGCGCTGGCTGCGCCGAAGACGCGCCCGAACCTCCGCCAGCTCCTGCCTGCACCTAAGGATTACCGTGAAGCGTTTCGGCTGTTCGCCGTACCATCCATTGCCTTTGTGGTCATCAGCTCGTTTCTCCTGAACGCTCTGTTCTCAATCCGCTTTTCCTTCCTTCCGGTCTACATGGAGGATATCGGCTTTAAGGGCACCATCATCGGCGCCATGATCGGCGGCGCGTTCCTGGTTTCGTCCCTGACATCCCTTCTCGCGCAACCGGTCAGGCGTCTCGTTCCCCCGCAATGGGCGGTAATCGCGGCCACGATATTCGCTGCGCTCGGCATCGCCAGCACCCCGCTGTTTGTTGATATCGGCGGGCTCGGGCTCGGTACTGTCGTGTTCGGAGGCGGAGTAGGCATTGGCATGGCGTTCGTGCTGTCACTTCTGGCCCGCGCCGTCCCGCCGGCGCAGATGGGGCTCAGCATCGGACTCCGAACGACCGCCAACCGGTTCAGTTCTTTCGCCATCCCCATTCTCGCCGGAATCGTGATCGAAGCGACGTCGCTCGCCGCCGGTTTCTACGTCATTGCAGCCATCGTGATAGCCGGTGTCGCCGCGATGGCGATATTCGTGCGCCGTACGCCATCAATCGGCGACACTTTCAGGGATTCCTGATTCTCAAAAGGTTGGGGGAAGATTGGGCGAAGATTAGGGTTGGCCGCATACTGGAATCATGGATGATGCCTGACGGAACCGAATGACGCCAATCTGGGGGACTTTATGACCGACAGCAAAAATCCTGAAACCATCGTTTTGCATGCCGGCTGGCGTAAGGACGAGACCACGAACTCCGTCGCAGTACCGATCCACCAGACGACATCCTATCAGTTCGACAGCCCCGACCACGCGGCGAACCTGTTCGCGCTCAAGGATTTCGGCAACATCTATACACGGATCATGAATCCGACGACCGATGTGCTGGAAAAACGCATCGCCGCACTCGAAGGCGGCGTCGCGGGCCTCGCAATGAGCTCGGGCCAGTCCTCGGCGATGGTCGCCATCACCAATATCTGCCATGCGGGCGACAATTTCGTGTCCTCTACCGACCTTTATGGCGGCACCTGGAACCTGTTTCAGAACACTCTATCGACGCTCGGCATCGAGGTCCGCTTTGTCGACCCGGCGGACCCCGAGGCGTTTCGCAAGGCAACCGACGACCGGACACGCTGCTATTTCGCCGAAACGCTGCCCAATCCGAAACTCCAGGTCTTTCCGATCAGGGAGGTCGCCGATATCGGGCGGGAACTCGGCGTCCCTCTGATCGTCGATAACACTGCCGCCCCCATCATCTGCCGCCCCATCGATCACGGCGCCGCTGTTGTGGTTCATTCCACCACCAAGTTCATCGGCGGGCATGGCACTTCCATCGGCGGCATGATCGTCGATAGCGGCAATTTCGACTGGGAAGCCAGAGCCGACCGTTTCCCGATGCTGAACCAGCCCGACCCCAGCTATCACGGCGCTGTTTGGACCGAGGCGGTCAAGCCGCTTGGCCCTATCGCCTACACCATCAAGGCGCGCGTCACGATGCTGCGCGACATGGGCACAGCGATGAGCCCGTTTAATTCGTTCCTGTTCCTGCAGGGGCTGGAGACGCTGCCGCTCCGGATGGAACGCCACTGCGCCAACGCCGCGAAGGTCGCGGAATTCCTCAACAACCACGACAAGGTCGACAGGGTGATCTATCCCGGCCTGATGGACGGCGAATTCCGCCGACGCGCCGACGCGTATCTCAGCGGCGGGTACGGATCGCTGATGGGGTTCGAGCTCAAGGGCGGCGAGGAAGCCGGCCGCAGATTCATCCAAGCGCTGGAACTGCTCTATCACGTCGCCAATATCGGCGACGCACGAAGCCTCGCCATTCACCCGGCGACAACCACGCACCAGCAGCTCTCGGCCGAAGATCAGCTTGCGAGCGGCGTCACGCCGGGCTATGTCCGGCTTTCGATCGGGATCGAGCATATCGATGATATCCTCGCCGACATCGGCCAGGCGCTGGACAAGGCCTGAAACCGGGAACAAGACCGCAACCACTCACGACGACCGACGGATCATGAGCGACAACAAACCGGCTCCTGCTTTCCCCACGACCCGCATGCGGCGCAACCGCCGCGACGGGTGGAACCGCCGGCTTGTGGCGGAGAACCGCGTTACCGCGGACGATCTGATCTGGCCGGTTTTCGTGCAGGAAGGAGAAAACGCGAGAACACCGGTGCCATCGCTGCCAGGCGTGGACCGGCTGTCGGTCGATGTGCTGGTCGCCGAGGTCGGCGAGGCTAAATCGGTGGGGATTCCGCTGGTCGCGATATTCCCGGTCGTCGATCCGACGAAAAAAACCGAAGAGGCCGAGGAAGCCTGGAATGCCGACAATCTTGTCTGCCGCGCCGTCGCAGCGGTCAAGGCAGCGCATGGAGACGAGATCGGCGTGATGTGCGACGTAGCGCTTGACCCGTTCACCAGCCACGGCCATGACGGGCTGCTGCGCGACGGCTACATCGTCAATGACGAAACGCTGGATGTGCTGTGCAGGCAGGCCGTCGTGCAGGCGCGCGCCGGCTGCGACGTGATCGCGCCTTCGGACATGATGGATGGGCGGGTCGGTGCTATCCGGGCTGCGCTCGACGCCGAAGGATTCCAGCATGTCCGCGTCATGGCCTACGCCGCGAAATACGCCTCCGCCCTTTACGGACCGTTCCGCGACGCGGTGGGGTCCGCGCCCAATCTCGGCGGCGGGGACAAGAAGACCTACCAGATGGACCCGGCCAACACCGACGAAGCGATCCGCGAGGTCGCGCTCGATATCGCCGAAGGCGCGGACATGGTGATGGTCAAGCCCGGCCTGTTCTATCTCGACGTTCTGCAGCGGGTGAAGGAAACACTCGGCATGCCGACCTACGCCTACCAAGTCAGCGGCGAATACGCGATGCTGCGCGGCGCAGGCGAGCGCGGCTGGGTCGACGGCGAACGGGTGATGGATGAAGCGCTGCTGGCCTTCAAGCGCGCCGGCGCCGACGGCGTCCTCACATACGCAGCGCTCGACACCGCCCGCAAGCTGGCGGAGTCCTGATCGGGCCTCGCATGCGCTGGCTGCGGCGTTTAGGCCTCCTTTTTCTGATTGTTCTGGTTGGCGGCGGCTCGGCCGGGTTTTTCTGGCTGCGCACTTCCTTGCCTGTGACCGAAGGCGAGATCGCTTACAAGGGGCTCAAAGGCCCGGTCGAAATCGTCCGGGACAAGGACGGTGTACCGAAAATCCGCGCCGAATCGGAGCACGACGCCTATTTCGCGCTGGGCGTGGTTCACGCGCAGGACAGGCTGTGGCAGATGGATTTCCAGCGCCGCCTCGGACAGGGTCGGCTTTCGGAAGTGCTGGGCAAGCCGACGCTCCCTACTGACCGGTACATGCGGACGCTGGGCCTCTACCGTCTGGCCGAGGCATCTATCCCGCATCTCTCCCGGGAAACAGTCGCCGCGCTCGAAGCGTATGCAAAGGGCGTGAACGCCTGGCTGGATACCCACCGGGAGGACTGGTGGCGAGCATGGCCGATCGAATTCTATTTGCTGCGTTATCGCCCGGAGCCCTGGCGCCCAGCCGACTCTCTCGTATGGGGCCGAACGATGGGTATTTTTCTCGCCCGCAACTGGCGCGAAGAAGTATTCCGCGCCCAGCTAATCCGGAAACTGGGCGAGGACTCGCTGGAAACGCTCCTGCCGCCCTACCCCGCGGACGCGCCGCGGACGCTGGCGGGGTTGCCGGAGAATCCGATCGCGGACGGCAGCGCGTCCAATGTGTGGGCCATTTCCGGCAACAGGACGGCCAGCGGCAAGCCGCTGCTCGCCAACGATCCGCATCTTCAGTTCCGCACGCCTGCCCTCTGGTATCTTGCACGCGTTGCAGCGCCCGGCCTCGACGTCACCGGCGGGACCGTTCCGGGCATGCCGTTCACAGTCCTGGGCCATAACCGCGACATCGCCTGGGGTTTCACGACGGCGGAAACAGACGTTCAGGACCTTTTCATCGAGACGATCCTGCCGGACAGACCCGACCATTACGTCGCGCCGGACGGCCCGCGCCCGCTGAAGGAGCGGCTGGAAACCATCGCTGTAAAAGGCGAAGAGCCCCTTGAGTTCACCGTCCGCTCCACCCGCCACGGACCCGTCGTCAGCGGCCTGTCGCCAGAGGTGGCCGCCCTCGCCGGGCCAGGTGAGATCGTATCGCTCGCCGCCGCCTCCCTCGAACCGGACGACCGGACGGCAGACGCGCTATACGCCCTGAACCGGGCATCGGACTGGAACAGTTTCGAAACCGCGCTGAAATCGTGGCATTCGCCCCACCAGAACATCGTCATGGCCGCGCGAGAAGGGACGATCGGCATGATCTCGCCCGCCCGTGTTCCGGTCCGACGGTCCGGCAGCGGCGAAATTCCTGCGCAAGGCTCCGACGGGGCGCAGGACTGGAGCGGCTTTATCCCTTACGAGGAATTGCCGCGCGTTCGCAATCCGGCCCGGGGCAGCATCGTCAACGCCAACAACCCGACCGCCGGACTACCGAATTTCAAATACCGGCTGGGTCGCAACCGCTCGCCCGGATATCGGGCCAAGCGCATCGAGGAACGACTCGCCGGCAGCGACAGGCACGATATGAGCGGTTCGGCGCGATTGCAGCACGATGTCGTTTCGCTGATGGCGCGCGATCTCCTGCCGCTCATGTCGAAGATCGAACCGTCCACGACCACAGGCCGCAATGCGCTCGCCCTGCTCCGTGAGTGGGACGGCTCCATGGACCGAAACAAACCGGAACCCTTTCTGTTCTCCGTCTGGCTGTTGTCACTCAAGCGCGCGATCTTTGCTGATGAACTCGGGGAACTTTTCCCGTCCTTCTCCGGCTTGCGAACCCAGCCCATCAAGCGCGCCCTGACCGACGATCCACGCTGGTGTGACGACCGGGCAACCGAACCGACGGAAAACTGTTCGGAGATGCTGACGCAAAGCCTCGAAACGGCGGTCAAATGGCTTGAGAAAGAGACCGGAAAGCCGCTGGCAACGCTGCGCTGGGGAGATGTACACACGGTGAGTTTCGATCATCCGGTGCTGGGACGCGTGCCTGTCCTGAACCGGCTCTTCAACATCCGCCTGCCAATGGATGGCGGAACATACACGGTAAACCGGGCGCATTTTCGGCCGGACAGCGCCCGGGCGCCATTTGCCAGCGTTCACGGCGCCGGCCTTAAAGCGGTCTACGACCTTTCGGATCTGTCCCGCTCGCGCTTCATGGTCGCACCGGGGCAATCGGGCAACCGGCTTTCAGCGCTGTACTCAAATCTCGCAGAAAGATGGCGGGACGGCCGGTATCTGACGCCCGGGCAAAGCGACATCACGTCGAAGCTGACGCTCAGCCCGGCTCGCTGACGGGATCAGGTCGCGTCGTTGATCGACGCGTACCCGCCACGGAAATAGAGCAAGGGATCCGGGCCCCCTTCATCGCGCGACATGCGCGTAACTTCGCCGACGACAATGACGTGATCCCCGCCTTCGTGAATAGCATAAACGTCGCAATCGAAGCTGGCGATGCACCCCTCGAACAGCGGACAGCCGCCATTTACGGTTTCGTACTCAATCCCGTCCCACTTGTCAGAACCGCTTTTCGCAAACTGGTTGGACAAGTCCTGCTGATCGTTGCCAAGGATATTGACCGCGAATTTCCCGCCCTCTCGAAACGACTCGAAGCTGGCGACCCGCCTGTCGAGACAGAACAGGACCAGCGGCGGATCCAGCGACACCGAGGAGAATGAATTCGCGGTAAACCCGACCGGATTCCCGTCGTTGTCCGTTGTCGTGATGATCGTGATCCCTGTGGCGAAGCAGCCAACAGTATTCCTGAATTCTCTGGGATCAATCGCCATTTTTCGTTCCAGTCGCTGTTTGAATAGTCACCGTTTGTGTGCGGGGGATATTCGCCGCTCGGAGGCGGCAAGTCAAAGTGAGGCGAACCCAATCAGCTGGAACGTTTCAGCGCGCCTGTGAAATAGACGCCCCGACCGCTCGCGACCAGTTTTCCGTCCCCATCGAACACTTCCGCCTCAGCTGTCGCCAGCGTGCCGCCCGCGCGAACGATCCGTCCTACCGCTTTCAGGTCACCCGGCATCGCCGCACGATGATAATCCACGCGTAAATCCACTGTCGGCGCCGGCGCGCCGAACTTTGCAGCGATCATGAAGTCCGCCGCGACATCGACGAGCGCCCCGAGAATACCGCCATGCGTTACCCGGGCCTTCGGGTTGGAAATCATTTCCTCCCGCCAAACCATTGAAATTTCGATTTTTTCTTCATCCAGCCCGACAATCTTAAGGCCCATCCACTCGTTGAAGTGATTGGCAATCAGGCGCTCCTGAAGTTCTTCGGCGGTCTTTACGTTCTCGGACACTTTTAACTCCTGTTCTCCCGTTTCCCTAAACTGTCTTCTCCCGACGTGCCGGTCAAGCCACGCCATGGAAATACCGGCAAAAGGATGAAATTGCCTAAACCATTGGAATCAATAGACCTTATTTAAACACGATTTAACTCGATCTTAACACCGGAGGGACATCCTGCTTTTGAGATAAATCAGGGGTTCCGAGGTCCTTATGTTCGTAATTGTCGGCAGCGTCGTGGTTTTTGCCTGTGTCCTGGGCGGCTATGCCGCAATGGGCGGCAAGCTTTACGTTCTCTGGCAGCCCTTCGAGGCCGTGATTATCGTCGGCGCGGCGATTGGCGCCTTTATTATTGGCAA
>Ga0181593_10005940_pt1 | contig 11003 bp, 11 predicted proteins | sample 071ome_19_FD_133756 | JGI IMG/M metagenome (GOLD analysis project Ga0181593, IMG submission 133756) | Coastal salt marsh microbial communities from the Groves Creek Marsh, Skidaway Island, Georgia - 071413AT metaG (megahit assembly) | ecosystem: Environmental > Aquatic > Marine > Intertidal...
AATGTCACGATGTTCGGTTTGCGGTGTCGCAATAACGATTGCTTCCACAGCAGGGTCTTTCACTAAAACATTCCAATCAGAGGTTGCTGTTTTGAAACCATATGCCTTTCGATATTTCTCAGCGGTTGTATCAGTCCGAGCACAAATCATTTGAAGTCTTGGCCGTAAGTAGGTATCAAAAACAGCTCCAACCGAAGACATCGCAACTGAGTGGGCTTTTCCCATGTAGCCGCCCCCTACAATGCCTATTCCAATCTCACGCATTTTTAGCTAGAACCTCTGCCAAACCAAAATATAAGCTTCGCAGGAACGCGTATCACCAGTTTCAAACGACAGCAACATAAAAGATTTTGTATTTTTAATAGGAAATAATGAAAGAATTTTTAAGTAATGAACGAATTATTTGAGGCTATAAAAGGCAAGAAATTCGCAGTATTTGGAAGAGCAGGTATTGATCTATTTTGTGATGAAGTAGGTGTAAAAAGTGAAAACTCTCAAATTTTTAGGTCCGACTTGGGTGGATCTTCCGCAAATATATGTGCAGGATTGGTAAAGCTTGGCTCACAAGCGAGCTTAATTACTTCAGTTTCCGATGATGCAATTGGACGGTTTGCAGTTAACCGACTTAGAGACTACGGAGTGGATACAAAATATGTAAAGACGATTTCTGGAGAATGCCGCACTTCTCTTGCTATTTATGAAAGTACCTTAGACAACTTTCAGAACGTGATATACCGTAATAATGCAGCAGATTTTCAAGTAGAAATAGCGGATGTAGACTCAGTTCATTACAATAACTTTAGTGCGATAATAACCGCAGGGACGGTGTTTGCTTCAGAACCTTCTCGGGCTTCAACATTTCATGCCATCGAAAATGCCCGCCAAGCCGGAATGCCCGTGATATTTGATATTGATTATCGACCTTACAGTTGGCCATCAGCTGAAATTGCTTCTGATGTATTATCGAAGGCCGGAATGAGTAGCGATCTTATTGTTGGAAACGATGAAGAGTTTGGCTTTATGGCGGGAGACTATGGCAAAGGCCTCGATAAAGCGAAAGAGTTAGCTTCTTTAGGAAAAACAGTAATTTATAAAATGGGTGAGAAAGGTGCTATTTCATTGACGGAGGAAAAGGAAATTAAAACTGGTATTTACCCCACTTCGGCGATTAAGCCGGTTGGTGCGGGTGACAGTTTTATGGCAGGATTGCTTGCTTCAATAGCAGATGGCTTCAACCTCAAAGATTCTGTTCTTAGGGGCTCAGCCTGTGCTGCAATTGTAGTATCCCGACCTGGTTGTGCTGGAGCAATGCCCACGGTAGATGAACTGGGGGCATTCTTAAAGACCCACTCATCCAAAGCAACATAAAAAGAAAGCCAACTTATGCATATTGCCCCATACAATAACAAAAACACCCCTATAGTGGATGTGGACCATGATCTCGTGCCACTAAATTATTTCAACATCGTAAAATTAACGAAAGGTGAAAATTTTAATTACATATTAAACAAGTATGAAACTTGCATAGTACCAGCTACTGGCACCATCAATGTTGATGTTGATGGTCAAAATTTCAATTCAGTGGGAAATAGATCTATCGACGTTTGGGGTGGAGAACCAGAAGGTGTCTATGTTCCCACAGATACAAAAGTTTGTTTTGAGTGTATTACTGATACAGCCGAGATTTTTGTTGCTGGGGCGAAATATGAAAAAGTCTTAGAACCTTTTGCGGTAAGACCCGAAGATATAGATTTAGTTCAATACGGATCGGACGAAACAAAAACCCATCGCAAAATAAAACATATCTTGGGTGCTAACCAAAGAGATAAAGTTGGAAGACTACTCGTAAGCGAACTGTATACAGTAGGCTCTGGTGGCTGGTCTGGCTTTCCATCTCATAAGCACGATACTGATCGTTTGCCTCAGGAGACCCGACATGACGAAACCTATAATTTTAGGTTTAAGCCAAATTATGGCTCTGGCCTACAGATGCTGCAACGCGAGGATAACAAACCGGGCGAAGCCTATCATATAGTGGACGGCTCTACAGTCTTAATCGATAAGGGTTACCACCCCTGCTGTGCACTACCGGGCTACGAAATGTATTACTTCACCATACTTGGCGGCTTAAGCCAAAGGCCGTTGAAACAATACTTTCAGCCAACGCATGAAGAGCAATTAGCTACAATACCAGGCATCATGGATATGGTGGCAAAATTTAAATGACAATTGCTACACTAAACGACGTATTACAGCCTGCCATGGAACAAAGATATGCAGTCGCCGGGCTGGTAACACTTGGATGGGAAGATATGCGAGCCTATGTTCGCGCAGCAGAAGAAGAAAATGTTGCAATTATTCTTCAAGCGGGCCCTTCTTGCAGATCTCATACACCTTTGCCGATCTTAGGAAAGATGTTCAATCATCTAGCTAGTGAGGCAAGCGTGCCTATAGTAGCTCATTTAGATCACGGTTATACAGAGGAGGAGTGCAAAGAGGCTATTGAATGTGGATTTACCTCAGTAATGTTTGACGGCTCGAGACTTTCACTTCAGGAAAATATAGACCGAACAGCACGCATCGCTGAGTTAGCTCATGAAGCGGACATTTCGTGTGAAGGTGAAATTGGCTTTGTAGGTTATTCAGATGGAGAGCAATCAAACGGCACGAATCCATCAGAAGCAAAAATATTTGCAAAAGATACAAAAGTCGACGCAATGGCGATTTCCGTTGGAAACGTTCATTTACAAAGACACAAAGAGGGTAACCTGGACCTGGAGAAGATCAGGCAAATAGAGCAAGTAACTTCTATACCACTAGTGATCCATGGAGGATCTGGAGTGCCGGCAAAACAACGGTCTTTTTTATCAATAAATTCAAAAATATGTAAGTTCAATATAGGCACAGAGTTAAGAATGACCTTTGGTCACGCTTTAAGAAAATCTATAATGTCTGATCCCGATCAATTTGACCGCGTGGAGATTTTAAAAAAGACACATGAACCATTGGTGCAAGCTACAAGAAAAGTTCTAAACACATTTAAACCAAAGAATGGGCAATAACGATAACAAGATGAAGTCTGGGTTGTAAATCATTGCATATTGAGCCTTACCGTTTCCATTTAAAGCTAGCGCCAAGCAGATTGAAAACAATGGATCTAAGCCCCTCGTTAACCATGGCGATAAATTAGCGACCCGAAACTTCACTAAGGAACCAAACCCAGACCTTATAGGGTGGTACATTAGGATTACCCCTGATGCTGCGTTAGAAATTAATGCATCACATTTTAACTTAGATAATAAAATGAGAGAAAAAATACGAGCCTGGCTTTGAGAAAAAGCATCTAAACACATGATATAAAAATATAAATTTAGGCCAGTTTTGTAATTCCATGTAAAATAAAAAGTATAATATGAAATTGAATTTATCAAATAATAAAAAGAATCTAAAAACAGGTTGCAAATTAGCTATCTCATCTGTAAGTGTTAGCGCTAACTGTTGATATTTTTTTCGGTGATTTAGGTCAACTGTGCCCTTTTGCGCCTTTCATAAAATAGAATCAGTTGATAAAGTAAGTTGGTACGAAGGTACTTATTGGGAGAAAATTATGAAAAAACTTATGATGGCGGGCGCTGCGCTCGCGATGATGGCGTCCACTGCTGTTGCAGAGCGTTATGTTATGATTACACACACGCAAGGAACAGACTCTTTTTGGCCTGTTGTTGAAAAAGGCGGCCGTGATGCTGCAGCTGCGATTGGTGCAGATTTTGAGTACAATTTTGATCCATCTGGCGACATGTCGGCGATGGCAAAATTAATCGAAGCTGCTGCTGCTTCAAACCCAGATGGGATTGTAGTATCTTTACCAGATCCTGATGCATTAGGCGGGGCTATTAAGGCAGCGGTAGATGCAGGCATTCCAGTGGTCACAATGAATTCAGGACTAGAGTCTTCTGCAAAAGTTGGTGCAATCATGCACGTTGGTCAGCCAGAACTTTTAGCTGGCACAAAAGCCGGTGAACGCGCGAAAGCTGAAGGCGTAACCAACGGTCTATGTCTAAACCAAGAAGCATTCAATACTGCTCTTGTTGATCGCTGCGAAGGATACTTTACTGGTCTTGGCGGAGATCTCAACATGATCGACGTGTCTAACGATGTACAGCAAATTGAAACAAGAACAGCCGCTGCTTTATCGGCGGACCCATCAATCGATGGAGTTTTAGCAGCTGGACCACATGTTTGTGAAGCTGCTCTAAAAGCTATAAAAGACGTTGGAGCAGACGTACATCTTGCATGTTTTGACTTGTCACCTGGTGTGATGGATATGATCGGTAATGGCGATGCTGCTTTTACAATCGATCAACAACAGCGACTACAAGGATACATGCCAATTATAGTTATGCATTTGTATAACGCAAATGCAGGACTACTGCCTGGTGCAAATATACCATCAGGACCTGGTTTTGTTGACAAATCAAACTACCAGAGTGTCGCTTCTCAAGCAGGTGTAAACCGCTAATAACGGTCCGTGTAATTGCAAAGATAAACAGGCGAGCTATGCTCGCCTGTTTAGTTAAAGCCCATATCAATTAATAATTATTTCGAGGTAATAATGTCGGAACGAAGTGAATCTGACCGTCTTCAACAAGAAAGCTGGTTTCAACGTATGATTAGGAGGCCAGAGATTGGCTCCTTCATCGTAATGATGGTCATAATTGTGTCTCTAGGAATTGCATCCGACGGTAAGGCTTTTAATGCTCTTGGCTTAAAAAACAACGTCGCAATTATTGCTCAGCTAGGCATTATTGCAGTTGGTGCGGCATTATTAATGATTGCCGGCGAGTTTGATTTATCAATCGGCCCAATGATAGCATTTGCAGGCATGTCAATCGCAATTATGATGAAATGGGGTCTGCCTTTCGGATTAGGAGAAGCCACGCCATTTTTAGCATTCTTAATAACGCTTATAATGACGTTAGCATTCGGGTGGCTTATTGGTACCATCGTAGTTAAATCAGGGTTATCAAGCTTTATAGTGACGCTCGCATTTTGGTTCTTCCTACGCGGATTAACTGAAGTATGTTTTCGCCTTATTAACTTAAATACGAATGTGTCGGGACTTCCTGACTTTAAGAAAGAAAGTTGGTTTGCAGAACAAATGGGTGGCGAGGTTTTTGGATGGTTTTTTGATGCCTGGTATTGGATTGGTCAGAAAATAGCCGCTGGGGTTGAATTTACTGGTGAAATGACAAGGGCTGAAAAAATTGATTTAATTAGTTACCTGGGGTTTTTGAATATAAATCGAAAAATGGAACAGTGGGTAACTGGCTTTGATGCTCGTCTACTTTGGTTCATAATAATAGCCGGTATTGCATGGTATGTGCTTGCCAAAACCCAACTTGGAAGCTGGATTTACGCAACTGGAGACAACAAGGAAAGTGCTCGAGCTAATGGCGTACCAGTTAATAGAGTAAAAATTGGTTTATTCATGTTTTCAGCTTTTTGCGCAACGATATTTGCGACTTGCCAAGTTTTCGATACAAATTCTTCTGATGCAGCTAAAGGCATGTTTAAAGAACTCGAGGCAATTGCGATTGCAGTAGTGGGCGGGATTTTAATGACTGGCGGGTTTGGCTCGATACTAGGCGTAGTATTTGGATCGGTAACATTCGGGTTAGTTGCTAATGCTGTATTCTTTATACCTTGGATCGATGGATCTTGGTTCAGAGTTTTTGTTGGTACGGTGCTTCTCGCTGCTGTTTTTGCGAATGAACGAATTCGTAAAAGAATTACTGGAGGGATATAGTCATGACCTCAAAGAGCTACATGCGGGTAAGTAATATTACCAAAAAATTTGGCCCCTTTATTGCGTTGAACGGTGTTGACCTGGAAGTATACCCTGGAGAAGTCCATGCACTCCTTGGAGACAATGGCGCTGGCAAGTCAACCTTAATTAAAATTCTTTCAGGGGTCCACGAACCCACAAGCGGAAATATTTTTATTGAAGAACAGCGGAGAACATTTCGAAGCCCGAGAGATGCATCGGCAGCAGGCATCGGAACAGTATATCAAGACTTAGCGATCAATCAATTAATGAGCGTTACTCGAAACTTCTTTATGGGGCGTGAACTGACCTCTACTCTTGGTAAATTAAGAATGGATGAAATGGACCAAATTGCACATGATGAGATGCTGAAAATTGGAATTGATTTTTCAGATCCATCTCAAGCAGTTGGAACTATGTCAGGTGGTCAGCGCCAAACGCTTGCAATCGCACGTGCAATTTATTTCGGTGCAAAAGTTCTGATTCTAGATGAACCAACATCGGCTTTGGGTCAAAAGCAGCAAATGGAAGTTCTTAAAACCATAAAACGTGTCAAAGCAAGAGGCGATATCGCAATTATATTTATCACCCATAATGAAATACACTCTAGGCTCATTGCCGACCGTTATACCTTTCTGGCGCTTGGACAAGTTATCGGTAAGGGAACTAAAGCTGAGTTAGAAGGGAGCGATATAAGGAGACTCATGGCAGGCGGAGCTGAAATTAAAGATTTAGAGCAAGAATTAGCAAAAATTTAATATTTAACATTGAGGGTAAGATATAAAGTACCAATTAGGGCCAACATATCTAGGTATAGACCTAGGTACATCTGGTTTAAGATGCTTACTCGTGACCCAAGGCGGCGACGTTTTGGGAGTATCGGATCAGGGCTATTCTGTATCTAGTATATCATCCGGTTATAATGAGCAAAATCCGAAATATTGGATAGATGCTCTCAAGGCCGCCTTGAGCAAACTAAAAAGAACAAACGCAGCGGCTGTCGCTAATCTTGACGCCATTGGCATTGCAGGTCATATGCATGGTGCAACATTGCTGGACAAAAATGGTGCAATTCTACACCCTTGTATTTTGTGGAACGATACTCGAAGTCACAAACAAGCATCAAAATTAGATCAAGATAAAAATTTACGAAATATAACTGGGAACATTATATTTCCAGGTTTTACCGCACCAAAGTTACTATGGATGCAAGAAAATAAGCCAGAACTTTTTGCAAATATTGCGAAGGTTCTTTTACCGGCTTCGTATCTTGGATACTACCTAACAGGTGACTATTTCATGGATATGTCTGATGCCGCAGGAACAAGCTGGTTAGATGTTAGAAATCGCTGCTGGTCAGACTATGCTTTGAATGCAACTAATATGAGATCAGAGCAAATGCCCACTCTCTTTGAAGGCTCTCAAGTCGCCTCACGCGTTTCTAAATTTATTGCTGATGAGTTAGGCATACCAAATGGTGTATCTATAGTTGCAGGAGCTGGAGATAATGCCGCAGCCGCATGCGGCGTTGGCATTATGCAGGAAGGTCAAGGTTTTGTCTCACTTGGCACGTCCGGTGTTCTTCTGACAGCCAGAAGTGAATGTACGCCTTTAGCTGAGTCAGCTGTTCATACATTTTGTCACGCAATCCCCAAAACATGGTATCAAATGGGCGTTATTTTATCTGCGACAAATAGTTTAAACTGGCTATCAAGCATTATCGGACGATCTCCAAGCCAATTGGCTTCTGAATTAAATGATAAAATTGAAGGGCCCTCTTCAGAAAAATTTTATCCCTATCTTTCAGGTGAAAGAACTCCTCTAAACGATGCGCATATCCGCGGTGGTTTTGTCGGATTATCAACCAATACTACCTCCATAAAACTGACGCAAGCAGTAATGGAAGGGGTAGCATTTGCGTTACGTGATTGCCTGGAGGCGCTTAAAAAGGCCGGCCCTAATCCAGAGCAACTATTGGCTATTGGAGGAGGTAGCCGCTCCCGGTACTGGTTAGAGACCATAGCAACTTGTTTAAACACAGCCATCGCCTGTCCCACGGACGGAGAATATGGTGCAGCTTTGGGTGCTGCGCGTCTGGCTATCTTGGGAAAAACCGGCGAACCCATAATAAATATTTTATCACAGCCAGCCATCTCAGAAATAATCGAACCGCGACAGGACTTAATTGATGACTACCGTCAGGCATTCGAAACTTACAAAAACGCACCCTCACACCTCAAAAACATTCAATAAATTTTAAAATTAATTTATTATTTGTAGTCTTTCTGGCCCGATCTTGGTTGGCATCAATTCCCCTAGGTGCTATTTTAAAAATGATATTTTGTGATTAATTTATGAGGCCATGCATATGAAAACAGTGGTAAATAGCTGGAATGAGTGGGACCCACTTAAACATGTTATTGTTGGGAAAGCCGACAATTGCCATATACCGCCCGAGGAACCCGCATTGGACGCGAAAGTGCCAGAAGATAGCGACATGCGAGGCCAATGGGGCAGGAGACCACAAGAAACAATAGATCGAGCAAATGAATTGTTGGATGACTTCGCGTCACTGCTTACGAAACGAGGAATTCGTGTTGACAGGCCAACACCAATAGATTTTTCGCTGCCAGCGTCGACGCCAGATTTTCATACAGAGAGTCAATTTGGATGTATGCCACCTCGCGACGTTTTGTTGACAGTAGGGTCTGAAATCTTAGAAGCAACGATGTCTTACAGATGCCGCTGGTTTGAATATCTATGTTATAGACCACTCATGCAAAAATATTGGGAAGACGACAAAAACTTTAAACATGAAGCCGCTCCCAAACCACGTTTGACAGATGCAGACTATCATGAAGATTATTTGTCAGAAAAAATTGGAGTAGAAAAGCGGTTAAAATGGACTGCAGAGAAATTCTTCGTCACGACTGAAGAAGAACCATTGTTTGACGCTGCCGATGTTTTGAGATTCGGTAAGGATCTAGTTGTACAACATGGCTTCACAACCAATTTAAAAGGAATTGAATGGATCCGTCGACATTTTTCTGATCACAGAGTCCATGCCGTAAATTTTCCTGGCGACCCCTACCCAATCCATATCGACGCTACTTTTACCCCCCTACGACCTGGTTTGATAATGAATAATCCTCAGCGCAGGTTGCCAGAAGAGCAGCGGAAAATGTTTGAAAAAAATGATTGGGAAATTATTGACGCCGCTCAACCAGCTCATAATACTCCGCCACCATTGTGCTACTCATCAACCTGGCTAAGTATGAACGTTCTTGTATTGGATCCTAAAACGGTTTGTGTTGAAAAATCTGAAGTTTATCAAGCCGAACAAATGGACAAACTAGGCATGGAAGTAGTTCCCGTCGATCTTAGAGATGCTTACGCATTCGGTGGGGGGTTGCACTGCTGTACGGCTGACGTTTTTCGCGAAGGGTCATGCGAAGACTATTTCCCAAACCAAGCTTAATCGGTTAAACTTAGGTTTAGAACGTTTTAAATCTACGTCTTAGATGGTTAGTTTTAATGTGAGATTCCGAAATGAGCACTAATCCTGTAAAAATTTTTGTTGATGCTGATGCCTGTCCTGTAAAGTCAGAAGTTGAAAGAGTTGCAACCCGCCATAAAATTCAGACTTACATTGTAAGCAATGGTGGAATTCGTCCGTCTCCCAACCCTTTATTTAAATTGGTCGTAGTTAGCAATGAATCAGACGCCGCTGATATCTGGATATCTGAAAATACAGTTGAAAATGATATTGTAGTGACTTCTGATATTGTTTTAGCCGCAAATATTATTGAGCAAGGGGCCAGAGCCATTAAACCCAATGGAGATATTCTAGATAGTAAAAATATTGGAGAGATTTTAGCGATGCGTGATTTGATGCACGATTTAAGAGCAGCAGACCCCTTTCGCCAGAGCGGTGGTAAATCATTTAGCAAAAATGATAGGTCAAATTTTCTAAACGGATTGGAGCGTCTCGCCAGAATTAAAGTGTAGGGACAATCATTATTTGAAATAAAACAAAAAGCACTCTATGTAGGTTGCCTAGATTACTCACAGATACTGGCAAACCACCTTGAACAAAAGTGCTTATCGTATAGGGTTTTTAATTTTTGATGGCTTTCCAATGGCTTGCCTGACATCTGTAATAGAGCCCTTAAGAGCGTCAAATGAAATCTCAAATACTAATAGCTTTGAATGGAAATTATACTCTGAAGATGAGCACAAGGTAAAAGCCAGTGCAAACGTATCATTTGAGACTGATGGGCGAATTACAGAGGTAGAAAAATTAGACGCCTTAATTTTACTATCACCTCCAAGTGCGCAGTTTACAAATAGCAGAACTGTTGGTGTCTTGAGAAAATTAGAGAGACATGGCTGCACATTAGGCGCTGTGTCTGGAGGAGTTTTTTTATTAGCAAAAGCTAAAGTTCGTCCGGACATTAGATACTCTGTGCATTGGTGCTATGCTGCTGCTTTTGCAAACCAATTTCCAAACAATATTTCATCTGAACAGGTAATAGAAACGGACAAAAATATAATAACAGCGTCAGGCGCGGCCGCGGCATTTGATCTTGCGCTGTTACTGATAAGCGCGAGGTTAGGATCAAGTACAGCAGCGGAGGTTGCATGTTGGTTTCAGCACCCAATTATGAGAAACCAAGACGTAAAACAAATTATTCCCAGTTTGAGTGAGTTCGAAGGGTCAGAGGAGATGCCTGAAATAGCTCAGAAAGCAATTTCGCTTGTAAATAAAAAAATCAATTATCCTCTCCAAGTGAATGATATTGCTGATGAAATTGGGATTACGTCTCGACATTTATCTAGGATCTTTAAGGAGTCAACGGGTGAAAGCCCTCGGCAATATTTTCGAAAACTCAGGGTAAATGCTGCGCGGCAAATGGTACTGTATACAAACGAAAAAATAGGTAAAATTGCTATATCAGTCGGATTTCCAAGTGCGTCTATTTTACGTCGCCATTACATTGATTTATTCTCTTTATCCCCAGAGGAAGAACGAAAAAGAGTGAATTTATTTAGAGTTAACGACAACTCTCCAATACCAGCAACCTAGTCAAATCACTGCCTTCAACGCCGTTACAATCGCATGATGCAAAGAATTAGCAGCTGATCTTGGACCTAAAATAGTGACATTAGTCAAATCACG
>Ga0181593_10005944_pt1 | contig 10999 bp, 12 predicted proteins | sample 071ome_19_FD_133756 | JGI IMG/M metagenome (GOLD analysis project Ga0181593, IMG submission 133756) | Coastal salt marsh microbial communities from the Groves Creek Marsh, Skidaway Island, Georgia - 071413AT metaG (megahit assembly) | ecosystem: Environmental > Aquatic > Marine > Intertidal...
GCAATGATAAAAAATGGGGGGCAATTCTTTTCAAATGCGGCGCTTAAATCATTTAGCGATAAATGGGTTTGCGATGCAATGGCAAGTAGCCCATCCGGACGATCTCGATAAGACATTTTTTCAAAGACCGCTTTAGACACTTCCATCACAGGAGCGCCATGCGATCGAATCTCTTCAATCAAGGCGCTTTCGTTGCTTCCTAAAAAATGCTCTGGAGAATAGAAAAGCGCAGCTATTGGCACCCCTCCTTTTACTCCTCGATAAAGCTCACGGTAGCCTTCGATTAAAAAAGACTGAGAGCGGTCTCTTTCCCTTTTTTCCCTTAGCTTTACAGCCTGCTTGACACGAGGGTTTTGAAGAGAGGATATGACCATTTTCTTAAAAATCATCCTGGTCCTCTCGCATAGCACCCTGTTGGAAGTGGGTAAGAAGTTTCAGAGGGTATCAACATTTCCCCACAGCTAAGAGTCAAAGAGTCAAAGCGCCCTTCTACAAGGTGCTCAAGAACTTTTGGTGTCATTCCAGGGGTGTGACATGTGAGCAGAATAAAGGAAGGGTTCGGAGAAAGAACCTCTTTACACAATTCTAAGAGCTCGGGAAGATCCCTTTCAATTTTAAACACTTGACCTTGCGCGCCCCGTCCAAAACTTGGGGGATCTAAAAGCACGCCATCATATTTTCTTCCCCGTTTCACTTCTCGCTTTAAAAACTTCAGCGCATCATCAACAATCCATCGAATTGGAGCTTTTTCTAAGCCATTGAGTTTTGCATTCTCTTTTGCCCAGTCAATCATCCCTTTAGATGCATCTAAATGGCAGACTTGATGCCCCTCATTTGCTAGAAAAAGAGTTGCAGCTCCTGAATAGGCAAAAAGATTTAGCACTTCGGATGAGGGTTTTAATGTCGCTTTCATCCACTCCCAGTGCTGCGCATGCTCCGGAAAAAGTCCTAAGTGACCAAAGTCTGTCGGCTCAATTTTAAAAGTTAAACCGTTAAACTCCACTTGCCAAGACTTTGGCACTCCTTTCCATGGCTTGCCTCGAGTAAAACTTGCCTGGGCATTTTTCCAAAGTTTCGGAGCCTTTTTTTTCCAAAGCGCTTGCGCGCATGGACGAATAAGAGTGTAGTCTCCAAACTGCTCAAGCTTTTGCTCCCCTCCGCTATCAAGTAAGGTGTAACTCATGCAAAGGGCTCGATGTTATAGTTGATATAGCGATAGAAAGAAGCTAAAAGATAGGTCGCAGAATAATCGATAATGAGCGCTCTTGATTTTGGAGGACTTTTAAAAGGGACAAGCCCCGAAAAAATTTTTTCTGGAGTTTTCATGGCGACCCAAACGGTTCCAACTGGTTTTTCTTCAGTTCCTCCAGTAGGCCCTGCAATTCCTGATGTAGCAAGTCCATAGTCCGCTCCTGCGACCTTGCACGCTCCCTTAACCATTTCTTCCACAGTCTCACGGCTCACAGCGCCAAAAGTTTCTAAGGTTTTTGATGACACTCCAAGCGCCGATTCTTTTAGGTGGTTAGAATAAGAAACCACTCCCCCTAAAAAGTAATCAGAAGCCCCAGGGTGCTCGGTAAATCTTGCCGCAAGAATCCCCCCAGTGCAAGACTCCGCGCTTGAGCATGTTTTTCCATGCCTTACCATCCACTGGTGGACAGAAAGTTCAATTTGCTTATCTAATGTCGAGTACACATGGTCTTGAAACTTTTTTTCGACCTCGTCTCTCACTTTTCTAAGAACCTTTCCATCCTCCCCTTGAAAGTATACTGATAACGTTCCATAGCTCGGACAAATTCCAATTTGAAGTCCAGGGTGCCTACTTTCAAGTTCTCTTAAGTAAGGATCGACTTCTTGCTCGCTTATCAAACATAAGTAAAGGGTTTCTGAGCGATGTTTTTTTAAAGCTTTACTTTCTAAATAACTGCACACACTTGGGAGCATCGACTCCATTTGAGAAGGCACCCCTGGGAGAACAAAGATCGCCGCTTTGCCTTCTAAGATAAACCCGGGAGCTGTTCCAAGGGTATTTTGAATTACCTTTGCCCCTTTAGGAACCATTGATTGATCTTGTATCCCTTTGTGGTGAGCCCCAAAGCGCTTACTTAAATCTCTTGCAATCTCTTCATCATACTCAAGAGGTGTCCCATAAATCTTTGCAACAATCTCCCGAGTCAGATCATCCCCTGTAGGGCCTAACCCTCCAGATGTAATAATAAAAGAGGAACGCTCGATTGCTTCTTCAATGCCACGTGTTAGTCGCTCGACATTATCTGGAAGATAGGTGACACGATCCACAATGAGCCCTGCTTTTAAAAGGGCTTGCGCAATCACACTTGCGTTGGTATTGACTGTGTGCCCAGAAAGAAGCTCATTTCCAATCGATAAGATTTCAATGCTCATAAAGATAACCTAAACGTCTCAATTTGTGGATGCTTTTTTGCCCAAGCAAAAGACTCTTTTCCTAAGCGGAACGTTGCATTTTTTTGCTTTCCTTCAATCATAAAGGGTGTGGGAGTGGTATGGGAGCGTATCCACTTTGAAAGCGCCTTATAAAGAATAGTATTCGGATTATTTTCATCTTTATACACCTCAACAATGTCATTATCATTTGAATTTGCATAGAGCTGAGGAAACGAAAATTGAAGTCCCCAAGTCACCGCTTCTTCAGAGTGGATCATGGAATGGAATTTTTGTTGCTCAAAAGAGTAGGTAAAGTGGTGTAAACTCAGTTGGACAACAGGTTCTTTCGCTTTGATAATGTATTTCCCATCTTTGACCTTCATAGCATAGAGAGCTTTTGATGTTGCAGAAAAGCTCGCTGAAAAATAGGGCTTAAATAAGACTTGGTCTGGAATCAGCCCCGCTTTAATTGTCGCTACGTAATCTATGTATTTTGCCAAGAAATCCTCGATGCTAAAGCGAGCTGTTTGAAGATCAACAAGTTCTGAAACGTTATAGATAGAAAAGGAGGGAAGAAAGCTTAAAAGCGCCTCCATTTCTTTTGCATCAAGAAGAGCTCGACATGAAAGCCATTTTGAGGCTTGAATCGTTCCTTCAACTTCAGGGTGACTCAGTCGCATTGATTGGATCCTTTTTGAGTTTTTCTGAAATGATTTGCATGATTAAGATCGCTACCCCAAAGAAAATCAACATATCTGCAACATTGAAAACAGGGTAAGAGTATCCCCAAAGTACAAAGTGAAACATGTCTACAACCGCCCCATATATAAAAACGTCGATAATATTCGCGAGAGCTCCAATAATAATGAGCAAGAATGGGAAGGTGCGTTTCTTGAGTGGGTTGATAAAAAACGTATAGACAGCCAAGGCTAAAATGATTCCAATCCGCACACTTAACAAAACCTTTGGAATCGATGAGAAGACACCCCAAGCGCCTCCCTTATTCATCACAAGGTTAATGGAGAAATCAATTCCTAAAAAGTCTTGAAAAACTCCAATTCCCCCATAAGGGTAAGAAAAGGAGCCATAGCTACTTCCACTAAAGTGCGCAAAAGTGAAATATTTCGTGGTTGCGTCGAGCGCAAATAAAAGAAGAGCAAATAACACTAACCCCCAAACTCTCCCCTTTCTCATATCTGCTATAATAGTCCTTTTTCTAACTTCTCTTGCGCTGCAACAGTCATTGTTGCATAAGGAACCGCTTCTAAACGGGCGACAGGAATCGGATCTCCAGAAAGATCACACGTTCCATAGGTTCCTTCATCAATTTTTTCAAGAGCTCGATCAATCTGACGAATCATCCCTTGCTCTTTTGTAGACACTTCGATGCTAATGCGCTGCCCAAAATCATCCGTCCCTTCATCTGCTTGATGCTGCGAGTATCCTTTTGACTCTTCAGATGTTTTCACATCATCAGATACCGCTTTTAAAGAGGACCTTAACTGATCTTTCATTTCCAATAACCGCTTTTTAAATGCTTCAATTTCACTTTTTTTAAGAGACATTCTAGGACCTCATTTTTTTACTTCTTCAGGAGCAATAGTATGAATTGCATCCATAATTTCATCTACATCTTTAAATCGGCGGTAGACGCAAGCAAATCGAATGTATGCAACAGTGTCTAAAACGCGCAATTTTTCCATGACAAGTTCTCCAAGCTTTGTCGTATCGATTTCTCTGACTTGGTTTTCAACCAGTTCATTCGCAATCACCGACGCCAAATCTCTTACTTGGTCATGGCTAATTCTTGTGTGACGGGAAGCACTATCGAGCCCTTTGATGAGTTTTTGCAAGCTAAAGTCTTCAAAAGATCCATCTCTTTTACGCACTTGAAGGGAAATATCTACTGTTTCAAACGTGGTAAATCGCTTGTTACATAGTAGGCATTCTCGACGACGTCTAATGGCATTCGTCTCACTTGCGTTTCTAGAATCGGTCACTTTTGACTCAGCATGTCCACAAAAAGGGCACTTCATAATCTTTCCACCAAATAGTGCGCTTTATACAAGTCCCACAATTTCTGGCATACAAAAAAATTCGGAGGAGGTGGGATTCGAACCCACGATACGCTTATCACGTATACACGCTTTCCAAGCGTGCTCCTTCGGCCGCTCGGACACTCCTCCTAATGGGGCCAACTCCTAAGATATAGAATATTTTTCTCTTAGGAAATTAGAGATAGGATATTCTATCTTAGAATTAATTTACAATTAGAATTCAACTCTCGACAGAAGAAAAACTTTAGAGTAATATGGATACAAATGATCATTTCTCAGGATAAAAAATGAAGCGCCTACTTTCTATAGTTTTTTTAATTGTTTTATCTGCAGCATGCCAAAAACCTCATGTACACCCAACTGGAAAACCTAGGGTTGTCACCAGCATCCCCCCCTATATCTATATCGTTAACGAGATTGTTGGGGACACAATGGAGGTGAGCTGCGCTTTAGGGGACAACTTTAATCTTCACACCTCAGAGGTCACTCCAAAACATTTAAAAGCCACAAAAGGTGTAGATCTATTTGTTGGAGTCGGAGAGGCGTATGAAAAGCGACTCATTTCTGCGGTGAATCAAGGCGAAACCAAAACACTTTTTTTAAACCTGAATAAAAAGATTCCGCTTCTTCAATTTTCTCAAAGCACAAGCTTTATAGACGCCTGTCATGATGCAAAGTCCCATATCCATCACTCTGAAGATCTCCACTTTTGGCTCGGCCCCCAAAGCCTGATCAAACAAATTCCTATTTTAGTTCAAAACTTAGCAATGATTTCTCCTGAAAATGGGGAGCTGTACAAAAAAAATGGAGACCTCTTAATAGAAAGAATTAGAGTTCTTAACAATGAGCTAAAAATACCCCTTACCCCCTACAAAGGCCGCGCGATCATCGTTTCTCACCCTGCGCTTGGGTATTTTTGTGAAGAATATGATATTAAGCAAATTTCAGTAGAATGCGAGGGAAAAGACCCCCTTCCAAAAGATATCTCACATATCGTGCACCATGCTGAAAGCTCATCTGCCATTTGCGTCTTTATTTCACCACACTTTAACAATAAAGGGGCAGAACTGATTGCAAAAAAATTGAATTTAAGAGTAGAGGTTTTCAATCCTCTAGCTGAAAACCCTCTTGAAACGATTATAGAGGTCAGTAAAGCCATTTTGAAAGAAGTTCCATGATCGCGATTAGCTTTGAAAACCTTTCTTTTTCCTATGATTCGATTGATGTTTTAAAAAACGTCTCCTTCAAAGTGGAAAAAGGTGAGTACATGGGCATTATCGGTCCAAATGGAGGAGGAAAAACCACTGCGATTAAGCTGATGCTTGGGTTCCTCAATCCTAAAAAAGGTAAGGTAAGGATCTTAGGTGGGAAACCCGCTTCTGCAAGACCCAAGATAGGATATGTTCCTCAGGTCAACGCCTATGATAAAGACTTCCCTATCTCTGTACTCGAAGTCATCTTAACCGGAAGTCTAACAAAACTAAACTGGCGAGGAAGATTTCCAAAATCTGAACCTGAAAAAGCAAAGCGGCTTCTTAAAGAAGTGGGGCTTGAAGGGTATGAAGCGCGTGCATTTGGCTCTTTATCAGGGGGACAAGCGCAAAAAGTTTTAATTGCCCGCGCCCTTATGTGCGACCCAGAAATACTGCTTCTTGATGAACCAACAGCCAATGTGGATGTACAGTCAGAAGAGGCAATTTTCTCCTATCTCAAGACACTCAAAGGAAAAAAAACCATCTTGATTGTCACACATAATTTTGATGCTATTTTGAAAAATGTTGAAAGGGTACTGTGTTTTCAACAAGAGGTCTCCAGTATGCTTCCGAAAGATGTCTGCGAACATTTTGCTCTAGGCATGTATCACTCTGTGGAGGGGCATTCTCATGAGTGACCTTATCCTCTTTTTTTCGCAGCCATTTTTGATGATGGCAGTTCTTGGGGCGTTTGGCGCCTCGATCGCAGGTGGAGTCGTTGGCTCCTATGTTGTCGTCAAACGGATTGTATTCGTCGCGGGAAGTATCGCGCATTCTGTCATTGGAGGGCTTGGAGCAGCCCTTTATTTTAAAAGAGTTTACCATATTGAATGGCTAGAGCCTGTTTATGGAGCACTTCTTGCCGCATTTCTTTCTGCTTGGATCATTGCTGCAGTCCGCATTTACTATCGACAAAGAGAGGACACCGTCATTGCGGCTCTTTGGGCATTTGGAATGTCCGTAGGGGTCATTATGATCTCTTTAACCCCAGGCTACACTACTGAGATTACAAACTTTCTTTTTGGAAATGTTTTATGGGCAAGCCATAGCGATCTTTTAATGCTCTATGGGCTTGATGTGATTGTGCTTGGTGTCTGCGCTATTTTCCATAAGCGATTTCTTGCCATTTGCTTTGATGAAAACCAAGCAGCTTTGCAAGCGCAAAATGTCAAACTTTTATATTTTCTTCTTTTATCAATTATTGCTCTTACCGTGGTTCTCCTGATCCAAGTTGTAGGAGCAATTCTTTTAATCGCCTTTCTTTCTCTTCCAGCAGCCATAGCTAATACATTCACACACCGCCTTTCAAAAGTCATGGGGATTGCAGTCATTATTGGGGGGATTACTTCCCTCTTAGGCGTATCAATCTCCTACGCTTTTAACTGGCCTCCAGGGGCATCCATTGCTCTTACAGCCACAACCATCTACTTATTAAATTTAATTCGAAAAAAGGGTTAATTTGATTTTCAAAAAACACGTTTGACGCTTTCATCAAGCAAGTTTTTCAAAAATCACAAAATGATTGACACTTACCATGCTTTCCTCTATGATATGGCATTCTATCAATGGAGAAGTGAATTATGTATGCAATCATTCATACCGGTGGAAGGCAATACCGGGTTGAAAAAGGTGATGTAATCGAAGTTGAACTACTCGGAATCGAAAAAGGAGCAGTTGAGTTCAATGAAGTCCTGCTTTTTAACGATGGGAAGAAAGCCCATGTCGGAGCACCTCACGTTGCAAAATGCCTCGTGAAAGGTGAAATTGTTGGGGATACGAAAGGCCCTAAAGTGGTGTCTTTTAAGTATAAGCGTCGAAAAAACTACCGCCGCAAGGTCGGACATCGACAAAAATATTCTGTTGTGAAAATTACCGATATCGAATCGAAGTAAGGAGAACTCATGTCGCATAAGAAAGGTCAAGGATCAAGTAGAAACGGAAGAGATTCAAACGCACAACGTCTCGGAATTAAGGCAACACACGGTGAATTTGTTACTGCTGGTAGCATTCTTGTCCGCCAAAGAGGGACAAAATGGCATCCTGCTAAAAATGTGAAGCGCGCAAAAGATGATACTCTTTTCTCGCTGATCGACGGAATCGTCCATTTCCGCAAAGGAAAAAAGACAAGCGTTTCCGTTGCTCCTGCTCAGTAATTTCACCCGAAACTTAAATTACAAAACTTATAAAATAGGCTCCCTTGAGCCTATTTTGTTATTTTGGGAAAAAAATTAAGCCATGTTTACCGATAGCGTAAAGTTAAAGCTCACTGCAGGAAAAGGGGGAAACGGCGTTGTTTCTTGGCGACGCGAAAAATATATCCCTAAGGGTGGTCCCTATGGGGGGAATGGTGGCCCCGGTGGGTCTGTCATTATCAAATGCGATCCTCAAGTTTTCTCTCTAGATCATTTCCGAAATAAAAGGTTGATGCATGCTGAAAATGGCGGATGTGGCGGCACCAATAATCGCCAAGGGAAAAATGGGAAAAACCTCGTTTTAAAAGTTCCTTGCGGCACCTTGATTCGCGATAGCGAAACGGGAGGCCTTCTCTACGACTTAACAGAGCCAGGCGATGAATTTTTAATGTGCAAAGGTGGCGTTGGTGGAAAAGGAAATACCTTTTTTAAAACACCTACAAACCAAGCCCCTGCAAAATGTACACCTGGAAGAGACGGTGAAGTCAAAAATATTGAGCTCGAGCTTAAACTCATCGCTGATGTTGGGTTCATGGGCTTTCCAAATGCAGGAAAATCCACTCTTCTTTCCAAACTTGCTGCAATTGAAGTGAAAACAGGAGCCTATCCTTTTACAACTCTCAAGCCCAATTTAAGTTTTATCGAGTTTGATGATTATTCAAGAGTGTATTTAGCAGACATTCCTGGAATCATTCCAGATGCTCACGCAAATAAAGGGCTGGGCCTATCTTTTCTAAAACATGTCGAGCGCAGCTCCACACTGATTTACATGATCGACATCTCAGGAGAAGAAGGAAGAGATCCCTTTAATGACTTTCTGACCCTTCGCAAAGAAGGGGAAGAGTATTCCCCTGAAATTTCTAAAAAGCCTTTTTTAGTCGCCCTTAATAAAGTTGATAAGGGAAATGAAAAGCACTTAGAGGAATTTAAGAAAAGTTACCCCTTTCCTAAAGATACTCTTTTTGAGATCTCAGCCCTTGAGGAAAAGGGGCTTGAGCCTTTTATCTCAAAAATACGCTCTCTTGCCCAAGCAAACGGCAAAAAATATAATTGATATTTTAACTTCTTCTTCAGTAATTAACATTACATGCGCATTGCAAGTGTTAGTTTGATTTTTTTAACGCTTTCTCTTTTTGGCGCTCCTGTAGTGGATGTCGTTAACGGTTCAGCAACCATTCAAAAAAATGGCGCTCTGCTTTCAGTGGAAAATACCCATGGAACAGTTCTAAAGTGGGATGATTTTTCTATTCCCCTAGGCGAACATGTAAAATTTATTCAGCCGAACTCTACGTCATGGGTACTCAATAAAGTTACAGGAACAGAAGTTTCAAACATCTTTGGAACTTTGACAAGCAATGGACAAGTTGTCTTAATCAACCCAAATGGCATTTTATTTGGGGAAAATTCCTTTGTGGAAGTTGGGGGCCTCATTGCGTCGTCCCTAAAAGATGTGCTTGTAGAGGGCAAGCTTTCTGCAACAAACGGAGCCATTGCTCTAATTGGAAACAATGTCAAAGTCTCAGGGGAGATCCTCTCAAAAGTAGGCAAAAATGCCTATGTCCGATCAAACAGTAATCCATATGGGATTACGGTCAAAAAAGAAGCAGGACGCGTCTATATTGCAAGCAATGAGCATACAGATATTACCAAAACCGGAGTGATTACTGGAGAAAACGTGTGTCTTCTTTCAGATGGAATCACAAATTTTTATGGAAAAGCAGATGTCGGTGAGATTGAAATCTCTGGAAAAGAAGGGTTTTATCATCATGGCTCGATTCAAAGAACAGGCGCTCTCACCCTAGATCCAGAGTCTGATATTACAATTAGCAATGCCCCTTCATATAACTATGAGTTTGAAAGTGGAGCGAGCGCTGACTTTAGCAATATTACCATCGGTAAGCTCATAGAAGAGCTTGAAAAGGGTCCAGTGACGATAACGACGTGTTACTTAGGAGAAGGAGGAGCAGGGGGCTCTATTACAATCAAAGACGATGTTGATCATACCTTTTGCAGCCCCTTTTCTTTAGCGCTTCAGACAGCTGGTGAAAAAGGGATTTCCATTTATGGTTCCCTAACAAATAGCGGCTCTGGAAGCATGGATCTTTCAGCTCCAAAAGTCACTATTACGGGAAAGCTTATTGGAAGTGACATCAAGATTCAAGGAGATTTAACATGTCCTGGGGAAATTTATAGTCAAAACCTCATGATTTTCTCTAAAGACTTGAGCTCCATTTCTGGAAAAGTGATGATTGATGGAGGAAATCTCATTTGGAAAACAGCCGGTGACATTCATCTTTTTGGAGAAATGGGCCATCTGGGAGGAGGCTATTTTCTTATTGATGGCGCCCGCGATTTTTTTGTGAAAGATACTGGGCACTTATTTGGTACAAATAGAACCTCTGAAATGACATTTCGAGACCTTTATGGATCCTTTTATATCGATAAAGGACTCGTGACTCCAGGAAGCGCACAGCTTACAATCTCAGGAAAAAGAGCCGCTTTTTCTATGGATGGTGGAACGGTTTCATCCTTAGCACCTATTATAATGGATCTTGGGCGCCACCTTCACTTGCAAAATAGCTCCCTTGGATCGCAAAGAGAATTAACCTTTGATCTTGGAACTGACTTACTCCTAGTAGGAAAATCAAAAATTTCCTCTCCTAGAGGGATTCATATTCATACAAATCATGATATTTCTCTACTTGGGCGATCTTCCATTTCCGGGAGGAGCATCTCTTTAAATGCAGGGAGAGTGCTTTCGATCTACGACCAATCTTCCATCTTTGGAAACTTAGGTCCTCTTTCTATCTCTGCAGTAAAGCATCTGATCATGGAAGGGAGTCATTCAAAAATCGAAAGTGGCCAAGTGACAATTGTTACTGGAGATACCATCTCTCTAGATGAAAAGTCTAAAATCTCCTCGACAATGGGAAATCTATCTCTTTTGACTGGGTATTCGATTTGTTTAGATGAGAGCTCCTCCTTAAGTGCAAAAGGGGGCGATATTGATTTAAGTATCTTAAACGGCAGCCTGTATCTTTATGGCAATAGCGGCATTCACTCTCACTCGCATCAAACCAAAATCTTAACTGGC
>Ga0181593_10005945_pt1 | contig 10999 bp, 8 predicted proteins | sample 071ome_19_FD_133756 | JGI IMG/M metagenome (GOLD analysis project Ga0181593, IMG submission 133756) | Coastal salt marsh microbial communities from the Groves Creek Marsh, Skidaway Island, Georgia - 071413AT metaG (megahit assembly) | ecosystem: Environmental > Aquatic > Marine > Intertidal zone...
CATACACCTCCTGAAAATCAGACTCTTTGAGATGTCCCATTTTATATGCCATTAAAGCTTCAACGATCATTCCGATTGCAATCGCCTCGCCATGAGAAATTTTATAGTCTTCAATCACTTCAATCGCGTGCCCAATTGTATGCCCAAAATTTAAGATCCGCCGCTCTCCACTTTCATAGAGATCATGTGAAACCACCTTGGTTTTTATCTGAGCTGATGTTTGCACAAAATCTTCAATAAGCTTTGTATCTCTAAGTTTCCACTCTGACGCGTGATTTTTCAGTTTCTTAATCAAGCTGCTATCTGAGATAAGCCCATACTTAATTACTTCAGCGCACCCATTTAGCATTTCCCGCTCAGGCAAAGTCCTTAGCATTGTAAGGTCCATAAAAATGGCCTTTGGCTTATAAATCGCGCCGATTAAGTTCTTTCCCTCTTTTAAATTCACACCCGTTTTTCCACCAATGGAGGCATCTACCATTCCAAGAAGGGTTGTAGGAATCGAAATATAGGGAACCCCTCTAAGATAAGTGGCTGCCACAAACCCTCCCAAGTCGGTTGCCACACCACCTCCCATTACAATCAATGTGGTGTCCCTCCCAAATGTACTAGCGATAAGGGCATCCTCGATTTGCTCTTTTTGCCACCGATTTTTATGTTTTTCACCACATGGAAAGGGGATTAAGGTGCAGGAAAGCCCTTTTGACTCCATAAATTTAAGAAGAGTCTCTCCATAGAGTTTCCCAACTGTTTCATCGGCAATCAGAGCAAAGCGATTTGTATCTTTTTCTAAAAGCCTTAAAAAGCGCTCATCTTTTAAAAGATCTTGCGTAAAGAAAATATCCTTCATACTGGATACGATCCCAAGGGTTTAATTAAAAATTTCTCGCTTAGAGCCTTGTAAAAAGCGTGCACGCTTTTTTCCTCAACATGACCCTCAGTTTCAATGAAATATAATGGAGTTTCACCTTCTTGTAAAACGAGATTTTTTAATTTTAAGATGGGGACTTTCGTCTCCTCTGATTGAGCATAGATCTGATTTTTCGTGCTTGCCATTTCCTCACTAAAAAGTAAAAAACAGCTCGCATAGCTTTTACTTCCTTTTTTCACTTTCTCCCTTGAGATGGCAAAAAAAGTTGTCTGACTCTCTTTGTCATCTTGCATTTCGTCTACTAAAACCGGAAGATCATAAAACTTAAGAGAAAAGCTTGGAAGGAGCGCAGCGCTATTTTTCGGATGGGCTAAGTACTGAATAGCAGAGTAGGCGTTATTAAGGGTCTTAATCACTTTTGCCTTGGGGCAATGCTTTTTGATATTCAAAGGGCACATTTCAAGGGAGCTTTCATGGGCATATAAATGCTCAATATCCAGGCTTTCTCCTGCTAAACAGAGAGAAGTCTTCAGCTCAATTTTTTTAGAAAGGGAAAATTCATACTTCATCAAGTTTGAAATGGTTTCCTCTTTAAACCCTAAAAAGGCGTTATCAAGGGGAATGACACCTGCGCTAAATTGGGGATCTGAAAGCCTCATAAACACTTCAGTAATTGTCGATGTAAAGACGACTTTCTCCTTTGGAAAAAGAAGAGTTGCTGCTTGATGTGAAAAGGTTCCTTCGGGACCAAGTGTTAAAACGCCCAAAATGCTCCAACTAGGTTTTTCGATCGATACTCTCGATATACCTACCCCCTAATACTTTCGCAAGTCGAAGAAGGGATTATTTTCGTCTTGAAAAGCTATTTAAAATTCATTTATTCTCCAGTAAACTTATTCGGAGATCAAAGTGCGAAAAACGCTCGGACTACTCACTTTAGCTCTACTTTTAAGCATCCTGTGCATTTTTGCTTTAACCCCTAGTGAAAAAACCATCAAGGTCATTCCCTATTCAAGTCAAAAACTCACGGCGCCCCCTTTTTCAAATACGAAACTCTCAAATGAGATCAAAGCGCAAGGGACACACTTTGAATGGGGAAGCTTAAAAGATCTTCCGAAAAAGCGTAAGCTTTTTAAGCGCCTTCTTTTTAACATTCAAAACCTTAAAACCGAAAAAATTATCTTCAACAACTTAGAAAGACCGTTTTCAAAAGCAAAACTTCGAAAAATCAACAAGGACAAGATGATCCTTGTCTCTTGGGAACCTCCCTCTGTTTTTGACTACCAGTACTCAAAAGAAGTTCTAGATCTTTTTGGAACTGTTCTTACCTGGCATGACGATATGGTCGATGGTAAAAAGTTCGTAAAAATCCATTATCCTGTCAAAAGAGATCTAATGCCAAACCTTCCCTCATTTGAAGAGCGCAAATTTCTCTGTATGATCAATGCGAATAAGAAGTTTAATGACTTTGAAAAAGAGCTCTATACTCTTCGAAGGAACTTAGTATCATTTTGTGAAGACAAGCCCCTAGGCACCCTTGATATCTATGGAAGTGAATGGGGATTTTCTAAGAACTCAAAGGGATGGGTTGATGATAAACTAGAGACGTTAAAAGAATATAAGTTCATTTTTTGCGTTGAGAACGCCCATGTTCCAGGATATGTTACTGAGAAGCTCTTTGATAGTTTTGCAGCTGGGGCTATCCCAATCTACCTGGGTGCGACAAATATTGAAGAGTACATCCCATCTAATTGCTACATTGATTTTTCGCAGTTTAGTGACTTTGAAGCTATGCTTAGCTTCCTTCAAAAGGTTACAGAAGAGGAGTATGAAGCCTACCTTCAAAATATTCAGACATTTCTAAAAAGTCCAGAGAGTGAAAAGTTCACATATGAGGCCTATGAAAAAGTGCTATTAAATGTATTAAAAAAATAGGAAAGATCTATGCTTGTTGCTTCTATATCAGGGGACTTTGAAACCGCAAAATCTGCAATAGTAAAGGCTAATCAAGTCTCTGATCTGATCGAACTTAGAATTGATCTTCTTGAAAGTGATGAAGTCTCTTTTGTTTCTAAATTAAAAACACTTTCAAAAGTGCCTGTGATTTTCACTTTGAGAAGAATGGATCAAGGAGGAGCATTTGAGGGTTCTGAAGAGCTAAGAAAGGAAAAACTCCTCAAGCTTCAGACTCTTTCTCCTAGCTACATTGATTTAGAATACGACTGCAATTTTGCAAATGAGCTAGACCCCTCGATTCTGCTTATTTGCTCTTACCATGATTTTGAAAAGACCCCAGAGGATTTAAGTGAAATTCTTGGGAAGATGAGCGGTTTTAAAAGCTCGATCATCAAAATCGCAACAAAAGCCAATTCCATCCTCGATGCTCTTCGGATGCTTAAATTTGTCCAAATGCATAAAGTTGCTGGGATGTGTATGGGAGAGCTTGGGGAAATTACTCGCATTTTAGGCACTGTTGCTGGAGCTCCACTTGTCTATAGCTTCATCGGAAAACCCACAGCTCCTGGACAACTTTCAGTACAAGACTTGCTTGAAATTTATCACTTTTCAAGCTTAAGCCCAAAAACAAAAGTCTATGGAGTGATTGGAGATCCGATTCATAAAAGCATTGGATACCTTTGCCATAACAAGATCTTTGAAGCCGAAAAGTTTGATGCGGTTTATGTAAGGATGCTTGTAAAAAAACCTGAGCTTTCATCCTTTTTTAAAGAAGTGAAATCTCTTCCCTTTAATGGGCTAAGTGTCACAATGCCTTTGAAAGAAGGTGTTGCTGCTTTTGCTGACGAAATTGACGAGGATGTAAAGGAAGTCGGCGCTTATAACACCTTATTTAAGCGAGAAGAGATTTGGAGAGCCACAAATACCGATGGAGTGGGAGCCATTGACGCTATTGAAAGCCACGTGAAAGTCCAAGGAAAAAAAATGCTCATTATTGGAGCTGGAGGGGCCGCGAAAGCAATTGCCTACGCAGGGCAGTTAAGAGGAGCTAGTATCATCATTGCGAATCGATCAGAAAACAAAGGTAGGGCGCTCGCAGACGCTGTTCAAGGCGTGTACACACCTCTTACGAACCTTCCTGACTACGACATCATTGTGAATGCAACATCGGTTGGAATGAGCCCAGATACCAACAATGTTCCCATTGATGAGATGGAGATCAAGGAAAACAGAGTCTTTTTTGATGTGATTATGGCGCCAAAAGAAACAAAATTCCTGCGGCTAGGAAAAGAGCGTGGAGGGGAGGTTGTTTATGGATATGAGCTTTATATCAATCAAGCGATTCGTCAACAAAGATGCTACCTTAATCGCTCCTTTGACGAGGAAAAAGCACGGAAGTTAATCAAAGGCTTTATCGCTCTTTGAAATAATAGATCGAATTTCTTCCCAAATCGGCTCTGGAATTTCAGCTCCAATTCTTCGCACAACATAAGACGCGAGTAAAGAGCCTAGCCAAGCGCACTCATTAAGAGGCATCTCATTTAAATACCCGTATAGAAATCCACCAGCATAGAGATCTCCAGCGCCTGTTGAATCAATCGCATTTGCAGCAAAAGCCTCCATAAAGACCTTTTCATTTCCAGATCGAACCCAAGATCCTCTTTCGCTCATTGTCACAACAGCCACTTTGCAAAATGCAGAAAGTTTGTCGCAGGCCTCGCTTGCAGAGAGCCCTGTGAGCGCTTCAGACTCTTTCTCATTACAAAAAATAATATCAACGTATTTCTCGAGGATATTATGGATGAACTCTTTATTTCTTCTGACAATCTCTATATTAGCTAGATCCATAGAGATTAGTGTGCCTGCTTTCTTTGCAATTTTTAAGGTTTTAATCACTAAATCAGGATCCACAAGCTGATACCCTTCGATGTGATATAGATCGGCCTTTTTAAAGACCTCAGGATCAAACTTAAGATCTGAAAGGCTATGAGAGGCACCAAGATAACTTCTAAAGGTTCTCTCTCCATCAGGAGTAATTAAACAGACTGCTTGACCGGTTGGAAGGGCTCCTTGTTCCATGAGGGGAGTGATCCCTTGCTCTTTAAGTCTTTTGACATAAAACTCACCCTTATCATCAGACCCAACCTTTCCAATCACCGCACATTTTCCCCCAAGATGGCAGAATCCCTTCAGGACATTCGCACCGCTTCCACCTGGAATTGTCTTTGCAGCTCCCGTATTCTTTTGAAGAATCCGACTGAGAGTCTCATGGTCAATAGGAGTCCAAGTTCCCTTCTCATTTGCCATAAACTTTAGCTGGTCATCTGAAATAAAAAAGTAATGATCAATAATTGCAGAACTCAAACTCAATACGTTATACTCCTTAGTCGGCGGAAGCGTTTTGGCCTGAAGGGATGTTAAAGGGGATAGAAAAAGAAGTGAAAAGATGATGGCCTTGAAGTAATTCATTTTTCCTCTAAATTTTTGTTTTGGGAAAGAATAAAAATTTACCTATTTTTTGGCATTAAAAAAAAGAGCCCTACATAAGTCGTAGGGCTCTCTTCTTGGGTTGAATAGAACAGGATCTTTAAGGAAGATAATTAATAACGTTTAATAAATTCCTTTTTATGAGATAACTAATGTATATTATACACGATTTTATTATGAAAATCAACTACGAAAGAACTTTAAAATTAATCGTTTATAAAACGGCTTGTAATAAAGTTTTTTTTCAAGAAATTTTGTACTAGGGTGATTGGGCGAGGTGCGATGCGCTAAGTAGTGATAACACTCTGCAATTTCAAGCTTTTTTATCTGCAAATGATAGTGCCCCATTAAAGCCATAAACCCTCTAAACTCAGAGATATGAAACTCATTTTTTTCAGGGCAAAAATCTCGCAAACTAAAGGCATGATTAAATAGCTCAGGAATTTTTTGAGGCTTTTTTCGCCTTAAGCATAGGTCTGCAAAATTAATTCTTGCAAAGAGATAGTCAGGATTTTTTTTAAAATTTTCTTCGATTAATTTGTCACTTTGTCTAATCTTTTTTTTGCGAATATAGACATATGACAAAAGATTGAGGACCTCTGGGTGGTTAGGATAAATTTTTTTAAACTCTTCAATTTGTCTTAAAGCTTTCTTTGGGTCTGTTTCAGCAATCTCATATAAAGACAAAAATGTTTCAAGATCACCCTTTGAAAAACTTCTCTCTAAGTGTTCTAAATTCTGGTTCCATGTCACTGTGTGTGAAGGCAAATAGAAGTGATCTGTTTTTTGTTCGGGAATAAAAAGTGTATTTTTCATTTGCTTAAAATTCTTTGCGCTTCTTAAAATTTAACTCTTTTGCAATGTTACAGAAGTTATAAATCATATGTCTAGAGTCTTTAACAAAAAACTTCTCTCTTTCGCCCTAAGTATTATCATCGGGGGAATTATTTGGAACTTATCTCCTCCAGAAGGGGTGACCACGCAAGCAATGCATATGTTTGCGATTTTTATTTTTACAGTTATTGGAATCATTCTGCGTCCCGTTCCCATCGGGACTTTTGCATTTACAGGGCTGGTTCTTACTGCTGCGACAAAAACCCTCTCATTTGAGCAAGCCTTTAGCGGGTTTGTGCACCCTATTGTATGGCTGATTGTAATTGCCTTTTTTATCTCGCGTGGGTTTATCAAAACAGGTCTGGGAGAACGAATTGCTTATATCATTATTAAATACCTAGGAAAGAGTACTCTTGGAATGGGATATGGAATGATATTGACCGACCTTGTACTTGCCCCTGCAATTCCTAGTGTCACAGCGCGCGTGGGTGGTATTATTTATCCCATCGTAAACTCCTTGTCTAAAGCCTTTGGAAGTGAGCCCTACAGTCATCCAAAGAGACTGGGGTCATTTTTGATCAAAGCAACGTTTCAAGGATCGATTATCACAAGTGGAATGTTTTTAACCTCTATGGCTGGAAACCCACTTGTTGCAGATATTGCAGCTGGAATTGGGGTGAAAATCACGTGGGGAACCTGGGCACTAGCAGCGTCTGTTCCTGGTCTTGTTTGCTTAGCGATCATTCCTCTTTTTCTGTATAAGGTCTATCCTCCTGAAGTTAAGGAGACTCCAAATGCTAGAAAGTTTGCAGAAAAGAAGCTAAAAGAAATGGGAAAGGTAAGACTCCACGAGTGGATCATGATCTTTTCATTTATTCTTCTTATCACTCTTTGGATTCTAGGACCCTTTATTGCAATGCCCGCTGTGATTGCAGCCCTCATTGGCCTTGTGATCTTGCTTCTTTCCTCCGTTTTGACGTGGGATGATGTGATCAAAGAAAAAGGAGCTTGGAACACTCTTATGTGGTTTGCAACACTCATTATGATGGCAACGTACCTTAATGTTTTAGGACTCACCACATGGTTCAGCGGTTTTGTTCATAGCCACGTTCAAGGATTCCCATGGTTTACAGCATTTATTGTGCTTTCCCTTGTCTACTTTTATAGCCACTACTTCTTTGCAAGTATTGTTGCGCATATCGGCTCGATGTACTCTGCATTTTTAGTTCTGATGGTTGCTTTAGGCGCCCCACCGATGATTGCAGCGCTAACTCTTGGGTTCTTCAGTAACTTAATGGGAGGAATTACCCACTATGGATGTGGTCCTGCACCGATCTTTTTTGGGTCAGGTTACGTTAAAATCACCGACTGGTGGAAGTTTGGGCTTTATATCAGCGTTTTGAATATCATCATTTACCTCACTGTTGGAACAGGGTGGTGGAAGGTGCTTGGTCTCTTATGACAACCCTAGAACCTCTTTTAGAGCTCTATAAAAAAGGGGAGTGGACGATTAATCACAAAGATGAAGAGGGGAAAACCCTTCTTCATTTTGCTGTGATTGAAGATCGAGAAGATATTGTGGATCTTCTTCTCAAAGAAAAGGCCGAAATTCTCCCAGACTCATATGGGATTACCCCAGTTCACCTCACAAAGCTTCTTCAAAGATCAAATCGTTTAGTTACTCCAGAAGAGCAGTCCATTTTAATTTATCGCAATCGGGATGAAAAAGTGCACTCGATGTCTATTTCAGAGTTCGAAGAGCGCCTTGAAATGCGCTACTATAACTCTCTTATTTTCGATGATTCAAAAACGATCTACCGGGTAGCTAAAAAGTGCGCGCATAAGTTAAAAAAGCCAAATTTTAAGCAGATGAATCATTGGACCTTATGTCTTCATAAAAAAAATATGGAGCTTCCAAGAGAGCATCTCTACTATATAAGATGGATCAATCGATATCTTGGGTATGGCGTCTTTGCAAACTCAAACATTCCTGCCAATACTTTTATCGGGGAATACACAGGGCTTATCAAAAGGCGAAACAATCGGAAAAATCGGTTTAATGACTACGTTTTTAGCTACGATCTTTGCGGAAAATCAACTAGATGGTGCATCGACGCTAAACATGAGGGGAATTTCACTCGGTTTTTGAATCATAGCGATCAGCCAAACCTAACATCCCGTTGGATTATCAAAGATGGGATCACTCATATCATCTTGTATTCAAATCGCTTTATTCCGAGTGGACAGCAGCTCACCTATTGCTACGGCCCCTGGTACTGGAAAAGCCGCTCAGCTCCCTCTCCGCTTTAACTTATAGGTTAAAGAATTTATTTAGAAAAAAATTGCAGCTTTGGTATGGTCCAAAATATCAGGAAAAATAGGTGATTTGGCCAATGGGAAAAAATGTTACACAGAAGTTAATTGAAAGTCATTTAGTAGAAGGAAAAATGATTCCAGGGGATGAGATTGGAATCAAAATCGACCATACCCTTACGCAAGATGCAACAGGAACGATGGTCATGCTTGAGCTTGAAGCAATGGGACTAAAAGAACCGAAAACCGAAGTCTCTTGCCAATATGTTGACCATAACATTATCCAAAACGACTACAAAAACCCTGATGATCACTTATTTTTATGGAGTGCAACCCGCAAATTTGGACTTTGGTTTAGTAAAGCTGGAAATGGGGTAAGCCACCCTGTTCACATGGAAAAGCTTGGAATTCCTGGCAAAACCATGGTCGGATCTGATAGCCACACTCCTGCGGCTGGAAGCTTAGGCATGCTTGCAATTGGAACAGGCGGACTCGAAGTGGCGCTTGCCATTGCTGGAGAGCCCTTCTACGTTAAAATGCCAAAAGTAATGGGGGTAAAGCTCACAGGAAAGCTTCCTGATTGGGTGAGCGCAAAAGATGTGATTTTAGAAATGCTTCGCCGCCACGATGTCGCTGGGGGAGTAGGAAAAATTATTGAATACTACGGTCCTGGACTCGACAACTTATCTGCAATGGATCGCCATGTAATTACCAATATGGGAGCGGAACTTGGGGCAACAACAAGTGTCTTCCCTTCAGATAGTGAAACAAAACGGTTTATGGAGCTTCACGGCCGAGGTAAAGACTGGGCTGAGATCAAAGCTGACGAGGACGCAACATACGATGAACACGATGAAATTGACCTTTCAAAACTCGAACCTTTAATTGCATGCCCAAGTAGCCCTGGAAATGTTGTTCCGGTCTCAGAAGTTGCAGGAAAGCCCATCTTTCAATCGATGATCGGATCTTCAGCAAACCCTGGAATGCGTGACTTTGCCATTGCTGCCCTGATCATGGAAGGGCAAAAGTCTCAAGACCAAGTCTCATTTGATATTAACCCATCTTCCAGGCAGATTTTAGAGAACTTGGCAACAGGAGGGTATCTTAACTCTTTAATCCGCTCAGGTGCTCGTATTCACCAAGCAGGTTGCAACGGGTGTATTGGAATGGGTCAAGCTCCAGCATCTGGAAAAATCAGTCTTCGTACAAATCCAAGAAACTTCCCAGGACGCTCTGGAACTAAAGAAGACCAAGTATACCTCTGTAGCCCAGAAACAGCTGCCGCCTCTGCGATTACTGGAGTGATTACCGATCCTCGCACACTTAATATGCCTTATCCAAAATATAGTGAGCCGAGCAAAATTGAGCTTGTGGATGAGCTTTCTCCTCCAGGAGATAAGATGGATCTAATCATGGGGCCTAATATTAAGCCTCTTCCAAGTTTTGAAAAGCTTGCTGATCATATTGAAGGGCCAGTGCTACTTAAAATGGGCGACAACATCTCAACCGATGAGATTTTGCCGGCTGGAACAAAAGTTCTTCCTTTCAGAAGTAATATTCCAGAAATCAGTAAGTTCACCTTTGGACAAGTGGATGAATCTTACTACGATCGCGCAATGAAGCACCAAAAAACCGGATCAATTATTGTTGGGGGAAACAACTATGGACAAGGGTCAAGTCGTGAGCACGCTGCAATTTCTCCAAGATACCTCGGAGTTAAAGCAGTCATTGTGAAAAGTTACGCACGGATTCATAGAAAGAACCTTTGTAACTTTGGAATTCTTCCTCTTACATTTGTGAATCCTTCAGATCATGACAAGATTTCGCAAGAAGATATTATTGAAATCAAAGATGTGCGTAAACACATCGAAAAAGATAATGAATTTGAAGTGTTTAATAAAACCAAAAATGAAAGCTACAAAGTTGCTCACTCTCTAACTCAAAGAGAGCGAGACTCAATTCTAGCTGGAAGCTTAATTAACATTGCATTGGAGAAGCATAAGTGATTCTATTTATTGTCAGGGTCATTATTACAACAATTGTAACCCTTCTTTGCGCCCACTTTCTGCCAGGCCTTATGGTGAAGAATAACTTCGATGCTGTTTTATTTGGGGTGATTTTAGCAATCATTAACTCTAGTGTCAGACCTATTCTCACCCTTCTAACTCTTCCCATTACAATCTTTACGTTAGGACTCTTTCTCCTTGCCATCAATGGATTCACCTTCTGGCTTGCCAGTGAGCTATCCTATGGGGTGCACATCACGACCTTTTGGGGCGCCTTTTGGGGAGGGGCAATCATCTGGGTCACAGGAATCTTCAGTAATCGCCTGATCTGGGGAAAGGACAACTACTAGTTAAGTCTTTCTTATTTAGTAGTTTGTGTTTTTATTTATAGATTATACCTCGCTATAAATTATAAAATTAATCTGAATTACTATATTGTTTATTATTAACGATTTATAAGTTAGTTTAGTTTTATTATATTTTGTGATATAATAGATTTAAACCTCAATTAAAAAACGGTAATAATTATGCA
>Ga0181593_10005946_pt1 | contig 10999 bp, 6 predicted proteins | sample 071ome_19_FD_133756 | JGI IMG/M metagenome (GOLD analysis project Ga0181593, IMG submission 133756) | Coastal salt marsh microbial communities from the Groves Creek Marsh, Skidaway Island, Georgia - 071413AT metaG (megahit assembly) | ecosystem: Environmental > Aquatic > Marine > Intertidal zone...
CGAGTAGCGACGTGGTCATCCAGCGTGAAGGGCAGGCGCTTCCGGCAACCTTCGTTCGCCCCGCACAGGCGCGTGGTCGGCTCCCGTGCTGGATTGCCGTTGGAGGGGTCTCGCTGAAGGGGCGCTTCCACCCCCAGCTCGTCCGTTTTTCGGAGGCGCTCGCCTCAACAGGCGTGGGCGTGCTCGTGCCAGAACTCCCCGAGTGGCGACGCCTCTCGGTTAGCCCTGCAATCATCCTCCCGACGATCCGAGCCTCGGTTGACTACCTGAACCGTCGTGTGGACGTACTGCCGGGGAACTTTGGAGTGATCGGCTTCTCGTTCGGCGCTGCCGGTGCAGTGCTCGCCGCTTCGAACGACGAGGTCGTCGAGCAGATCCAGGGTGCCGTCGTCTTCGGTGGATACTGCTGCCTGTCCCGCACATTGGGCTGTATGCTCACCGGTGAGCACGAATGGAACAATGAGCTGCACCGCCTGCAGCCCGATCCCTACGGCCGATGGGTCGTCGCGAGCAATTATCTCACGCGAATTCCCGGCTACGAGGATGCCACGGATGTCGCCCAGGCGGTAACCCGGCTCGCGACCGAGGCGAGCTCGCGGAGGATATCGGCGTGGGAGCCCTATCACGACTCGATGATCAGGACCCTGCGAGCTACGATCGCACCTGAGCGCCGTGCGTTGTTCGACATTCTGGCGACGCCCAGCTCCGATCCACGCCCTGACCCAACGGAATGCGCTGCCTTCGCACAGTCCCTTGCAGATACGTGTCGTGCGGCCGAGCCACAGCTGGATCCGCTGAACCGCCTGTCGAGCGTCCGGGTTCCGACGCAGGTCATCCACGGACGCGGCGATCGTCTGGTGCCCTTCACCGAGGGCATTCGACTCGTCGAGCAGCTGCCGCCGGCCACCCGGAAGGGAGTCACGGTTACCGGCATGTTCAACCACAGCAAAGACCACGTGCCACCCAGCCCCTTTCCGCACGCGCAGGAGGCAGCCCTTCTGTTCCGGGCGCTGCATCAACTCGTCAATACCGTCTGACGGCTACTCGGCGATGGACTCGGTCCTGAATTCGCGTATCGACGCACTGTGTGAAGATGGTCGACGATTCTGGTTCGAATTCGACTCCAGCCATCGACAGGAGCACTGGCACCCCTTTGTCCCGTCGGATTATGACCAGGCTCGGTCGGTTCTGCTCTCCCTTCGCCGACCCGGGCTTCGATTCCTCGAGTGGGGCTCCGCGACAGGAGTCATCACGATCATGGCCGATCTGATGGGATTCGACGCATGCGGAATTGAGCTCGACCCCGATCTTGCAAGCTTCGCCAGAAGGCTGGCCGAGCGCTTTGGCTCGGACGCGCGCTACGCCACCGGCAGCTTCATACCGCTGGGTTGGACATGGAAGCCACCGGATGGAGACGGGCGCCTTGCCACCATCGGCGACGGGCCCTCCGGGTACCTCGACCTCAAATGCTCGCTCGACGACTTCGATATCGTCTACGGATACCCATGGTCGGGCGAAGAGGCGTTGATGCACGACCTGATGCGGTGCCATGGTCACAGGGATGCGCTCCTCCTTCTGCATACCGTGGAGCACGGCATTCGGGCTTACCGACGAGGGGTCGAGGTCCAGGTCCAGGCGAGTCTGGACTGACCGGCTGGCAGCAAGAGAGCGACGGCACCGGGTTGTGAATGTGCGCCCGGACGGGGAAGGTCCTCGGACGCGCGCTCGACGTTCGACATCGTCTCCGGACACCCTCTTCTTGCCGTGACCGCCCCCTTCCCTACGTTGGCTGCTGATCGCATGAGCGGTTCCGGATCGTCGCATTGTCTGTGTCACGGTCGATCGCGGTCGGCTTGTTGTCTGACGCTCACCAGAAGCCGAGGGTCATCGTTGAAGAAGCAGCTGGCTCGCCTCGGTGAACTCCTGCCACGTCACCTCTGGACGGAGAGCGAGGCGTATCGCGCGCGTCGACGCTGCAGAACGATGCTCGCGACCCCCTTCGCGGCGATCGGTGGGATCGCATGGGGAGTTCTTTCGTCTGACGCGTTGGGAGCCTCCCGGCTCTTCTGGGGAAGCCTGGGGGGATTCTCCTTTGCTTTCCTCGTCTATCTCGAGATTCTCCTCGTCCCGCCCCTCGCCGCGCTCTCGGAGCGGATCTGGCCCCGATCTGGAATGCTGACGGCGCTGCTGTGGGAGGGCCTGGTTATCGGCGGACTCGTCTTTCTCCTGACCAGCGTGCTCGGCGCACCTCCAGCGCCCGCGATCGGTACGGCGCTCGGCATCGGGGCGGCGTACACCTTCGTAATGGAGTACGTGCTGTGCGGATCCGCGGCCGCAGACATCACCTCTTTGGTATGGGGAAGCCACGGGGGAGGCGCGCCGGTACGAGACCGGTATACCAACGCCGAGGCCCTGATTCATCAGGCGCGCTTCGACGAAGCCGAGGCTATCTACCGGGAGGCGATCGCCTCGGACCCTCGCGCTGGCGCACCGTATCTCGGGCTGGCGCGTGCCCTGACAGGCAAGGGTGCTCACGAAGGCGCGCTCAGCGCACTCCGAAGCGGTCTGATCACAGCCGATGTGCCGTACGAGCAAGCCGCCTTCTTCGTTCGCCAGATCGCGGAACTGTGCGCGGTCAGACTCGAACGTCCCACGGAGGCCATTGAGGATCTCGACGCACTCCTCTCCCTTCGAGCGGAAGGGCCGCACGCCGAGTGGGCGAGGCGGGAGTTGGCATACATCGAAAAGGGAGCCGAGGCGGAATCCGGGCTCCCAGCCCCGCAGCGACCTGCCCTCAACCGCGGCGACGACGTCGAACGGTTCGAGCTGCATACGACATCGGATATCGATCCAGAGCTCGCGCTGCCCTTCGAACTCGACCGTCCACAGGTTCTGAATGTGGAAGACGGCTTCCGTCTCGAGGACCAGTACGACTTCGGAGAGGAACTCGTGCTCGAAGAGGAGATGACGAGACCCGACCGCTACGCCTCCGCATGGGGCTCCTCGGCTGAAGCCTCGGGAGACACTCCGTCGGGGAGTCCGGACGGCGGAACCCCGGATGATGGCTCAGGCCTCGAGGATGAAACCGGAAGCGCCACGCCTCCCAGCTAGACCCCGGAACGCGTCGCACAGAACGGCTCCCCTGACAGACCGGAGATCGTGAGGCCCTGAACTTGTGCGGGCGGAATGGGCCACGTAGGCTGCCCACGATTCGCCCTTCAACGGTGGGGTGCAGAATGCGCTGGTGGACACCGGGCGCCGTAAAGGCGCGTTTCGACAAGGCCCTCGCCGGGCCTTGGGCGAACGCGAAGGACCGAGACGTCGATCTCGAGGCTGCTCAGCGCTCGAGCAGCGGCGTCACCCCCGTGGATACGCCCGAGGTCACCCCCGACGATTTTCATCCCGTAAAAGGGGTGGGCTTCGTCTCTCCGCGACTGATCCCGCACGAGATCGATAAAGACGTCGACCTCGACTCGGACACCGCTGCCGTGCGAGCGACGAACACCTTGCTGCGGGAGGCGCTCGTCTCGCGGGCGTCCGACATTCATCTGGAGGAAGACGCCGGCGGCCTGCGCCTCCGATACCGCATCGACGGCATCCTCCGAGACCGGGATCCGATTCCGAGTGAACTCCGCTCTGCACTCCTGGCGCGACTCCGCGTGATGGCCGGACTGAACCTCGCTGAGCACCGCGTCCCTCAGGACGGGCGCATGCGCGTGCGATTCCAGGGTGCCCCGATCGACATGAGGGTTTCGACCGTGCCTCTGTTGAATGGGGAAAGCGTGGTGGTCCGTGTGCTCGACCCGACGCGCGCGATCATCGACATCGACCACCTCGGGTTCACACCGGATGCTCTGGAGACCCTGCTCGGTGCGATGTCGAGGCCGAATGGGATGATCCTGACGACGGGTCCGGGTGGCGCGGGAAAGTCCACTACGCTGCATGCGATCGCTCGACGTTTATCCACTGGCCGCGAAAAGGTTCTTACGGTCGAGGACCCGGTCGAAGCCGAGATCCCGGATATGTGTCAGGTCCAGGTCAACGAGCGCGCGGGGCTCACCTTTCCGGTCATCCTGCGCTCACTCGTTCGGCAGGACCCGGACGTCCTGCTCGTCGGGGAGATCCGGGACGAAGAGACGGCGGAGATCGCGACACATACCGCACTGACGGGTCACCTCGTCCTGTCCACACTCCACACGATCGACGCGGTATCGGCCCTCCCGCGCATGCTCAACCTCGGCGTGCCGGACTACCTCGTCACCACCACGATCGAGGCCGTCATTGGCCAGCGTCTGGTACGGAAGGTGTGTGAAGAATGCGCCGAGGAGGTCGAGTACGGAGAGGGTGAACTGGGGGCTCTCGGTCCAGACGCTCAGAAGCTCGCCTCGGGCCATCGGGGCGTGGGGTGCGATGCGTGTGAGCAGACCGGATATCGGGGCAGGATCGGTCTTTACGAGGTTCTGCGCCTGAGCGATCCGTTGCGTGAAGCCTTCCTGCGTCGGGTCGGGATCCGTCAGCTGCGGACCGTTGCTGCCGAGGAAGGCATGAGGACGGTACGCGAGGATGGCGTGGAGAAGATCCGCGCGGGCGTGACCACGCCAGAAGAGGTGCTGCGGGTGACCTGATCCGTCGGGGCATGCTCCACGACCTGTTTACCGAACTGGGCCGGGCCAGTGACCCCCGTGTCGCTCGGGATCGGCTTACCGTCGTGACGGCCCGAGCATGGGTTCACTAGGAAGGGGCCTGGCCCCGGGTCAGCTGGGTGAGATCAACAAACCAGTTCAACACCACGAGGTACCGGGCACCCTGGGCAACGGCGGCCGAGACATCCTGGGCCACCAGGAATCGCTCACCATCGGGGTGTACATCCCATGTCCCATCGGCGTAGTCTCCGGAGAGGACGAAACGCGGCTCGCCTGGGCTGATATCCGGCCGGCCGATGTCCACCGCGAAGAGGGAATCCACACCCAGACGACGCTTCCAATAGAAGACAGTGCCTCCGTCCGGCGACCATCGTGGTTCTGAACCCCGGCCCAGAGAGATCGGCCATCGCTGAACAGGACTGGGAAAGCTGCGCATGAACACCCTTATCCCACCGGACTCGGTCGACTCATAAGCCGCGAAGCCGCCATCCGGCGACACCACGAGGCCCCGCTCGGCGTAGTCAGAGGCCAAGTACTCCGTTGGGCCGCGATCACCGGAGAGGGGCACAATCCACGTGTCCCCACCACCACCGCTCGTGGAGCGCGCGACCATGACGTCCTCGGACGGCCAGTCGGTGGGCCGGTCCACCTCGGGCGTAGAGAATACGACCTCCGGCAGGGCACTCCCGTCCACCGGTAACACCGCCACGTCAGGGGAGTTCATTCCTTCACGATAGAGGAGATACGCCACGCGCGTCCCATCCGGTGACCACACAGGCGCTCGACCGATCCCATCGGAGGTCACCGTCCGAGTACTGCCGGTGACCACATCGTAGACCTGGACTCGAAGCTCGGCATCGTCTCCTACGGGAGTCGCGTAGGCGATGTATCGACCGCTTCGCGTGATGCGAGCTTCACGCGCATGGCGAGGGGTAAGCGGCACCCGGTCTCTCAAGCCTTCTTCGTCCACGAAAAGAAAGACCCGATCCGGGTTCGGATCGCGAGCCGACAGGTTCGGCTCCCCCTCGCGGAACACGAGGGTCCCCGACGGAGAGATGGAGTACGATTCCTCAAACCCGAAGGCGACACCTTCGCGAACCAGGATCGCGTCGCTCGTCACCGTCCGGCGATCCAGGTCGAAGCCGACTGCCCACAAGCCTCCTGTCGCACCCGTATAGATGATATGTCCCGTGGGCACGTACGTGGGATGACGTCCCTCTGGGATCAGCAGTTGGAGGGAGTCCGAGGCAAAGTCCGCGAGGTAAATCGACTCACCGTCACTTCCCAATACCGCAGTGCCCCCCGGCAGAAGATGCGGATGCGGATCGCCGAGTTCGGAACTCAGCAGCTGAGGCGCTCCCTGCCCCGTGTCCGAAACCCAGTACAATCCTCCATCGGAGGCGACAAACACGATCACCCCATCGCTCCAATGCGGGTCACGCGGGCTGAGACCCGTCTGCTCGACAATCCGACGGGGCTCTCCGCCGGCCACGGGCACACTTAGTAATGCGTTCCGTCCCCTACTTCGAAACACGAGTTCGCGCCCGTCAGGAGAGAAATCCGGTTGAACGGCCCCTTCTGTACCCGGGATCGGGCGAAAATTGGGTTCGTCACCCTGGCGGACCCAGAGGCGCACGGTCCCATCCGCTCCTCGCCCAGCGAAGGCGAACATGGTGCCGTCATCAGAAACCGCGACGTCGCCGCGAGGATCGCTGTCGCCGACCGTCTCGACCTCGCCAAGACCCATTTCGAAGACCAACGGTCGGCTGATCGGCTCCTCCGACGAACGGTTGCTCAAGATCGTGCCGAGCAGGACAAGTGAAGTCAGGGCAAGCGCCATGGCCGCCCCACGCCAAGCCCCAGTCACGCTGCCGGTACGATGCCCAACCTCCCCGTACCGGAAGCCCGGGTGGGTCAGCGCGTTCGCGAAATCCTTCGCCGACGCAAATCGATCCGCGGGCAGCCTCTCCAGAGCTTTCCTCGTCGCAGCGTCCACGTGAGCGGGAATTGAGGTCCGGGCCTGCACTGGGGCTTTCACATTCTCAGTGAGGACCTTCGCCAGCACGGCCTGTGCGCTCGTGCCCGTGTGCGGCGGCTCGCCGACGAGCATCTCGTAGAGAACACAGCCCAGCGAGTAGACATCGCTTGCAGGGGTCGGGTCACGATCTGCTGACGCTTGCTCGGGACTCATGTAGAACGGGGTCCCGATCGACAGACCCGTCTCCGTCAGCCTTCCACCCCCTGCGACACTGACGGCAAGCGCGATCCCAAAGTCGGCCACGAGCGGACGCCCTTTCGTGAGCAGGATGTTCGCGGGCTTGATGTCCCGGTGGATGACGCCCGCCTCATGCGCCGCGTGAAGTGCCTCCGCAACGTCGATCGTGATCCCAACCGCTTCCTCGACAGCGAGCTGTCTGCTCCGGTCGATACGATCGCGGAGCGTCTCGCCTTCGACGTACGGCATTACGTAGAAGAGGAACGAATCCACCTCGCCCGAATCAAAGAGCGGCAGAATGTGCGGGTGCTGCAGGTTGGCCGTCAGTTTGATCTCGGCCAAGAACCGCTCAGCACCCACCACAGCAGCGAGGTCGGGCTTCAGCACCTTCACGGCGACCTTGCGACCATGCTTCAGGTCGTCGGCCAGGTACACGGTCGCCATCCCCCCCATACCGAGCTCTCGTTCGATCCGATAGCGGCCGTGTAGCGCCGCATTCAGGCGGGAGATGAGGTCGGTCAACGGAATCTCGTTCGGAAAGGTGCCTGGCCCATCAGCCTTCGGAGCAAGTCACCTCAGATGTGTAGAGCAGAACTGCGGGAATGGGCTCCAAGAGCCTCGTCACGTACTATACATGGTCGCCCTATCGCCGGGCGAGCGACCGCGAACTGAGGTGAGCGCGCAGGAGCGCGGAGACCTCGGCAAGAGCCCTGCAGGCCAGAGGCATCTCGATGAATCACATCGTTGGAGTCAAGCTCCCCGTCTACGTCGTGCGGACAATCGTGCTGGGCCTGATGGCGATGACCGGTGCCTGTAGTCAAGACAATGGACAATCCGGGTCGCCCCTCGGTGTCGAGCTTGGCGGCCCTGCTCTCGAGTGGGAGAGTGTCCTGTATTCGCCGGGCAGAGGGGAATCCGTCAACGTGGGGACGCTGCCCGCGGACGGCAGTCCCAGAGGCGCAATCTTCGTGTTTTCCGGCGGTGGAGGCTTCGCTTCCTTGGTGGAAGGCGACGTAGGCCGATACTGGAGCGTCGCTGCGCCGGAAGCCGGTTATGTCATCGTAGGTGTAGAGATCTATGGACCGAGCCTTCAGACGCTGGCCGGTGAAGTCATGCCCGCTCTGCTGGACTGGCTTGCCGCCAAGTACCCGAGTGCGGTGGATGACGTCGTGCTCTCGGGCGTGTCGAATGGAGGGGTGGCTATCTTCTTCGCGGCTCTTGCCGCACCTGATCGAGTTCACGGCCTGATCGGGATGCCTGGTCGATATGTCGGAACGGGCTCGCTATCTTCGCTGGCCGCCGTCCCCGTGTGGCTCCTTGTCGGCGAGTTGGACAGCTCCACCATTCCCTGGTCACAGGCGACGTTCGACTCACTGGCCGCAGTCGGTGCACCGGTTCAGATGGACATCATCGCTGGTCAGGGTCACCTGCTGGACATTCCTCAGAGCGATCTGACCGAGTGGGTCAAGCGCCGTCAACCCGCGATCCAGCCGTAAGCCGCTCACTCGGGGCGCCGGCGCGAAGAGGCGATCTCCGTCCTCGAGCACTACCGCGGCTTCCTCATCCTGACCCGCAACGCGAAGGCAGATCTGGGCCCGGTGATCCGGGATGTGACCGAAGCCGTCAAACGGCTCTCGTCCGCATCGAGCGGACAGGAAGCCGCTCCTCCGTGCAACTGACGCTTCTTCTAAGCGGGACCCCTTAGCCCAGCTGCGCCTTCAGCTCTTGAACGGCACGGTACGCCTCGTTGATCGCGGCGTCGCTGTGTGGGCTCGCCGCCGCATCGGCATTGGCGATGGTAATCCGCCCGAACGGCTGCCGAGCGACGACACACGGGCGGTCGTCCGGAGTACCGAACGCCCACCTCGGGTCTTCGAAGAGCGGGTTGTACGAGTAGCTGTACCCGTGCGGCCATCGATTGACGGTGATTGCCAGGATGTCATCGGCGGGATCGAATCCGTGCCCTCCGAACATCCTCGCCATCTGGTCACGGATGTTGTGCTCGAAGGTCTCGAACGACGTGCGCTGGAGCGTCCGTCGGCCTCGCCGATGCTGTTCGCGCCGGGAGTGACCGGCCTCGTAGACGTACCGGGACATGCGCAGAACCGCGGGCTCATCCGGATCCTGCCCCGACGTGTACCCACCCATCTGCAGGGACGTCGATAGTCCTAGGCTCTGGTGATACGAGCCGGGAGCCAGTGCGCCCGAGACACCGGCGTCCACGAGTGGTCGCCAGCGGCGGAGGAATACGTTGGTATACACCAGGGGTGCCTTTTCCCCGTAGCGCAGCGCCTCCTGCTGTGTATCGGGTAGTTCGGGGCAGAGCCACGGAATGATCTGATTCCAGCACGCCAGCACGACGCCGCGTGCCCGAACCCGGTGAGCGGTCCCGTCACGTACGTAGGTCACTTCGACTTCACGCGCGGTATCAGGATCGCCCAGGTGACGAACACCGACCACGGTCGAGCCCAGCCTGATGCGCGCTGCCGAGCCATCGCGGTCCAATCGGTCGTACGCGGCACGGGCGAGCACGACGTCTTCCATCGATTCACCCGGCATCGCGTCCGGAATCAACGATCGAACCAGGAGCCGGGTGATGGTGGCATTCCCGTCCGGGAAGTACATGGTCGGTCCGCCCGAACCTGCGCGCGCCATGTTCTCGCGACCGTGCGAGCCCCCCGGTTCGTCGATGAGGCGCTCGGGAGGCGTGGGCTCCAGGCCCAGATGCGCGAAGCCCGGGTATCCCATCTCCCACGCGTAGACCGCAGGGACGGCGTCGGCTCCGGTGACGAAGAGGTGCCCCGACGAGTCCTGCATCAGAGCCACGGCCGGATCGATTCCGAGCACGTCGATGAGCCAGTCGCGGTAGCTCGTACGGGCCAGTCGCGACTTCTTCTCGTCGGATGAGAGGTCGGGCCACGGATCGGCCAGACCACGGCCTTCGTAGAGTCGAACCATGTCAGCCCGGGCCCGGTCCGAGAGTGGCGTCCTCGCGGCGAGCTCAGCCCACGAGCCCCGTCCCCACCCCGACACTAGACGATCCTCACCGAAGTTCTCGCGATCGAAGAAGTACCCGCGCGAAAGTCCGAGCTCGGCGTATCGCCGCCGAACCGATTCCGTCCCGTCCCAATAGCGTGTCTGGTCGATCCCCAGGTCCCACAACAATCCCGCGGCTTCCGGGCTGTACTGCGAGGGCGCCTCGACGTTCAGCGTCCCTCCGTTGACCAGGTAGAGGCGCCCGTCGTGACGGAACTCGTTGCGTTTCGCGTGACCACCGAAATCGTCGTGGTTGTCGAGTACGAGGACGCGCGCATTCGGGCCACCGACCTGACGGCGGAAGAAGTGGGCGGCCGAGAGCCCGCTGATACCGCCCCCCACGACGACCAGGTCGTAGGTCTCACCCGTGTCGAGAGCGGGATTCCACCTCTCCCCCCGGACCAGACCGTGCGCGGTCTCCCACGAGCCGTCGTGTGTGCCCCGCATACCGGTCCGCGCGGGCGGATCCAACCTTTCCTGACGCCCTTGCAGGAACGCAGCCAGCGGGCTCGCCGTCCCCAATGGGAGCATGGAGCCCGTGATCGCCACGCCCACACCGCTGACGAAATCTCGGCGCGGTATGGATCGGCCCATGCCGAGTTCGTGATCGGACGCAGAGGACATCGCTCTATCTCCCTTTGATTCGCACGCTGCCGTGAACCGCCGAGCAAAAGCAGGACCGCCACCACACCGATCCCTTTCGGCAGGGAAAGAAGTCCCTGCGGGTGTCGATGATCTACAGAATCACCCACGAAGCACCCAGGTAGACGGCGCCCCCCTGGACGGTCCGGGAGGCGCGGAGTCGCTCCCAGAGTGGTGCCTGATCCATGGTCGGCAAACTAGGGGTGCACGGGTGCTCCAGAAAACAGCCGGCTCCTCACTCCACGGCCGGTGCCTTGTCCACCGGAGCCTGCGTCAGTCTCGCAGGCCGAAGGTCACCATCGAGTTACCTGAAATGACCGTGACGAATTGCTCCCCGTTGACCGTGTAGGTCACGGGCGCCATCACGATCTGACCCCCGAGGCTCGCCTTCCACAGCAGGTCGCCGGTCCGCGCGTCGAGCGCGTGGAAGTACCCTTCACGTCCGCCGGTGAAGAGCAGATCG
>Ga0181593_10005947_pt1 | contig 10999 bp, 11 predicted proteins | sample 071ome_19_FD_133756 | JGI IMG/M metagenome (GOLD analysis project Ga0181593, IMG submission 133756) | Coastal salt marsh microbial communities from the Groves Creek Marsh, Skidaway Island, Georgia - 071413AT metaG (megahit assembly) | ecosystem: Environmental > Aquatic > Marine > Intertidal...
GCGCGGCACCGTCGACCAGCTCAAGCAGAAACTCGGCAGCGCGGCGATCGTGCTCGCCGCGGTCAACGACGATCGCATCAGCCTGGTCGCCGGGGTCAGCGACAACGCCACCGACCGCATCAAGGCCGGGGAGCTGGTCAACGCGGTCGCTACGCCGATCGGCGGCAAGGGCGGCGGACGTGCCGACATGGCCCAGGGCGGCGGCAGCGACGTGGCGGCCCTCGACGGCGCCCTGTCCGCCGTAACCGACTGGGTGCGCGCGCGACTCGGCTAGCCAAAGCCTTTATTTGCAAGGGCGATTAGTGAATAATTCGCGCCTTTTCAGGCGGCACCCTCCATGGCCCTGATCGTCCAGAAGTACGGTGGCACCTCGGTCGGCACGACCGAGCGCATCGAGAACGTGGCGCAGCGCGTCGCGCAGGCTCACGCGCGCGGCGACCGGGTCTGCGTGACCGTTTCCGCAATGAGCGGCGAGACCAATCGCCTGGTCGACCTCGGCAATGCCATCGATCCTGGCGCCGACCGCCGCGAGGCCGACGTGCTGCTGTCGACCGGCGAGCAGGTCACCATCGCCCTGCTCAGCATGGCGCTGCAGAAGCTCGGCTGCCCGGCACGCTCGTTCACCGGCGGCCAGGCCGGCATCCTCACCGACTCGGCGCACAGCAAGGCGCGCATCCTCGACATCGACGCCACGCGCCTGCACGCCCAACTCGACGACGGGCGGGTCTGCGTCGTCGCCGGTTTCCAGGGCCGCGATGGTGACGGCAACATCACCACCCTCGGCCGCGGCGGCTCCGACACCACCGCCGTCGCGCTGGCCGCCGCGCTCAAGGCCGACGAGTGCCAGATCTACACCGACGTCGACGGCGTCTACACCACCGACCCCCGGGTCGAGCCACGTGCCCGGCGACTCGAGCGCATCACCTTCGAGGAGATGCTCGAGATGGCCAGCCTCGGCTCCAAGGTGCTGCAGATCCGCGCGGTCGAGATGGCCGGCAAGTACAACGTGCCGCTGCGCGTGCTCTCGAGCTTCGAGGACGGCCCGGGCACCCTGATCACCTACGAGGAAGATGGGATGGAACAACCGCTGATCTCCGGCATCGCGTTCAACCGCGACGAGGCCCAGCTGACCATGGCCGGCGTACCCGACAAGCCCGGCATCGCCCACGCCGTGCTCGGCCCGATCGCCGACGCCAACATCGAGGTCGACATGATCGTGCAGAACGTCGGCGACGACGCCAGCACCGACCTGACGTTCACGGTGCACCGCAACGACTACGACCGGGCGCTCGAGATCATCCGGCGCGTCGGCCAGGAGATCGGCGCGACCGACGTCACCGGCGACAACACCATCGCCAAGCTGTCGTTGGTCGGCGTGGGCATGCGCTCGCACGCGGGCATCGCCAGCCAGATGTTCGAGGCGCTGGCCAGCGTCGGCATCAATATCCGCATGATCTCCACCTCGGAGATCAAGATCTCGGTCGTGGTCGACGACAAGTTCCTCGAGCTCGGCGTGCGTACGCTGCACGAGGCGTTTGGCCTCGCCGCAGACGAGTGAACGGCCACCCCGACGCCGGCGACTTCAAATCGCGGCATATCGGTCTAGAATCATACGTTGACAGCACAATAACGAGCGCACCACCCGGCCGCGGTGAACAGAAGTCGAGGGATCGCGCAGCGAAACACCAAGGAAACCGGAGGCACCCGCGATGCTGATATTGACCCGACGGGTCGGAGAAACCCTGATGATCGGTGACGAAGTGACCGTGACCGTGCTCGGGGTCAAGGGCAACCAGGTGCGCCTCGGCGTCAACGCCCCGAAGGACGTCGCCGTGCATCGCGAAGAGATCTACGAGCGAATCAAGCGCGAACAGAGCGGTGACGCCACCCAGGAGGGCTGACCCCTCCCTCTCGCCTTGTCCTGAGCCCTACTGGCCGGTATCCTTCCTCACCCTTCCGGAGAGATGGCCGAGTGGCTGAAGGCGCTCCCCTGCTAAGGGAGTATGGGTTAATCGCCCATCGAGGGTTCGAATCCCTCTCTCTCCGCCAACACGAAAAAGGCCACCCGACGGGTGGCCTTTTGCATGCTTGGTGGCAACGTTAGGCTCGGTGAGAAAACCTAGGTTCGACCAGCCAACATGCCGCGGCGAATCCACGCTTTTTTCGAGTTCACCGCGCCACCCAAAAGCTCCTGATGTGAACCGGACCCGGCCGGCACCTCAGTCGTAGAACACCAGTGCCCGCGTCTCGATGCTCTCGCGCGGTTTCGCGTCGTCCGGCGCGTCAGGCACATGGATCGCGGTGTGGATGCTGCAGGGCCGTGTGCCGCCGTCAATCGAGTCGAAGGTCCGGAACAGCAACACCTCCGGTGGGCGCATCGCCGGGAAGTGGCACCAGCGCTGGGCCGGATCGTGCAGCGCAAGCTGGATCTCGCCGACGTGCGTTGGCGAGCGGCGCTCGGTGTCGACCAGCTGTTCGCGCGCGAGGGTGCGCGAGTCGACCAGTGCCAGTGGGTAGTCCTCCACCGGGTCGGAGAGTGGACGCCAGACGTTGAGGATCTGGAAGCGCCCAGTCGCCAGCGCCTCGGCCTCGTCACCGAGCTGTTCCCGCAAACAGACGAAACCCGATCGGGACGTGTAGTCGTTGTGCACCAGGGTCGCAGGCTCGCGCACCTGCTTGCGCTCGCGCAGCTCCGGGTCCGACGCACGTAGCGTGTGATCGAACAGGTGCACGCGGCGGGCGCCGGTCACCTCGTGCAGGAACGCGGTCACCTCGGGTGCGTAGAGCGCCTCGATCTGGTCGCGGTCGAGGAAGTCGTCCACGCGGGTCGGAAGCTCGAGCAGGTCGAAGCCCGACGGGTGCTGACCGTATTCACGCTCGGCGTCGCCTTCGGTCCGACCACGCGCGTCCTCGACGTCGACCGTGACCGTGACCATCTCCTGATCGACGGTGTAATGGGCGTCGCGCCCAGCGCTGGAGGCAAAATAGACCGGGCGCGCAGTGCGCTTCGCCAGGAATTCGACGTCCGTCTGCAGGGTCACGTCCACCTCTCTGCGTCTCGATCGCTGCATGTCATTCGCACCATGCCCGTCGACGCGGGCACAGCGAAAGCGTAGCAGTGTCTGCGATGCGGCGAGCTCGGGATGCGTGTGTCGCGCGACGTCAGGAACGACAGCCCGGGATGAAACATCCCGAGAGCACGAAGTTGAGGGTGCTGCTGACGAAGACGATCGCGACGCTGACCGCGGTCAGGTCGATCCACGCCGACCAGTTCTGGTCGAACAACAGGATCAGGCCCGCGAACTCGGGCAGGATCGCGACCAGGCACGAGAAGAAGAAGATGACGGTTCCGAGCCGGATCGCGATGGTCGATGGCTGGCGTCTTGGCATGGTCTCTCCCTGACTCTGGCGGGTCGTCATCCGTGACCCTGTTCTAACCCTACACCAAGTTCGCGCTCCCGACCGCAGCCCTCTGGCTCGACAGCCCGCTACTGCTCGACGAACGCCCGCTCGACGACGAACTGGCCGGGCACGCCGATGTGTGGCGATGCTTCGAATCCGCGCGCCTCGAGCAGCGCCGAGGTCTCGTCGAGCATGGCCATGCTGCCGCAGATCATCGCCCGGTCGATCTCCGGGTCGAGCGGCGGCAGTCCGACGTCGGTAAACAGCTGACCGCTGGTGATCAGGTCGGTGATGCGCCCACGGTTACGGTATGGCTCGCGGGTCACGGTCGGGTAGTAGACCAGCTTCTCGGCGACCTCCTCCCCGAAGTACTCGTTCTTCGGCAGCTCCTCGCGCAGGAAGTCACCGTAGGCGAGCTCGCTGACGTGGCGCACGCCGTGCACCAGCACCACCTTCTCGAAGCGCTCGTAGACCTCCGGATCCTGGACGATGCTCAGGAACGGCGCGAGACCGGTGCCGGTGGCAAACAGGTAGAGGTGCTTGCCGGGCAGCAGGTCGTGGGTCAGCAACGTGCCGGTCGGCTTGCGACTGATCAGGATCGAGTCGCCCTCGCGGATGTGCTGCAGCCGCGAGGTCAGCCGCCCCTCCGAGACCTTGATGCTGAAGAACTCGAGGTGCTCGGCGTAGTTCGGGCTGGCGATGCTGTAGGCGCGCAGCAGCGGACGCCCCTCGACCTCCATGCCGATCATCACGAAGTGGCCGTTCTCGAAGCGGAGCCCGTCGTCGCGGGTGGTCCTGAAGCTGAACAGGCTGTCGTTCCAGTGGCGTACTTCAAGGACGCGCTCGGTTCCCAGGTTGGCCATGATTTAGGTGGAGCTCCAACAATTTTTTCGATCTGGGTGCTGACCGTACCATCCATGTCGCGCCGCGGCAAGATCGACTGGCCCTATCGGGACGGCCTTATAAACACCATAACAATTAGGCTTTTAGTCTCCTGCCATCGAGAGCCGTCGGCAGGAGCGTGCAGACGCCCCGCCAGCGGCCCTCGGGTGGCAATCAGTCGACCTTGACCCTGCGCTTGCTCGGCTTGTCGAGCTTCGGCAGGGTGAGTTCGAGCAGGCCGTCGCGGAAGCTTGCCTTGGCGCCGTCGACATCGACCCCACTCGGCAGGCTCAGGCTGCGCGAAAATGCACCCTGCGAGATCTCGCAGCGATGGTAGTCGCCCTGCTCGTTCTGCTTCTCCTGGCGCGTGGTCGCCTTGATGGTGACCGCGTCGTCGGTCACGGTGACGTCGAGGTCGTCCTTCTCGACCCCGGGCAGTTCGGCACGCACCAGCAACTCGGTATCCCGGTCGATGACGTCGACGCGGGGCATGCGCCCGGCGAACGGCATCGCCATCTCGCCGATGGCCGGCCAGTCCCACTGCTGGGGCCGCAGCCAGCCGCGTGGAAAGAAGCTGTCGAACAGCTTCTCCATCTCCTCGAACGGGCTCGGCAGGTGATCCTGCGGCCTGGCGCGGCTCGCGACCGCCTGCTTGCCCTTGCGGATCTTCGGTTCCGATGCGTCTCTGGTCCTGGTTGTCATGGGGCTCTCCTCCATCGCCTCTGTGGGGCTCGAAGTCCTTGTTCCGGACACGGCCCAGGTTCTCCATGCACTCCGCACGGGAGCACCTCGCGACGCCCCGTGTCTCCTCATTCAAGATAGGTCGTGCCGGCGCGCGGGGTGATCCGTAGGATTACGTAACGCCGTTGCCGGAGAGGCGTGCCAGAATCCTCATCCAACGGAGTCCGCTGACAGACGAGCGGCCCCTTCGACAACCTGCGCAATCATGGCTTCAACCTCACCGCAGAAGGGTCTGATCACGGTCTCGGTACTGCTGTTCGTCGTGCCGATGGTCGCCTGGACGCGGGGCCTGCCCCTCGGCCTGCTGATGGTGATCGCGGGGTTTTTCGCACTGCGCGCACTCGACGCCCGATCTCGCCGCATCGCGTTGTGGGCCATCGCCGTGACCGGCTCCATCGCCGTGGCATTGAGCGTGGCGCTGTCCGGGTGAGACGGTGCCGTCGCCGATTGCGCGACTAGAATGATTCAGGGAGGTTCGCGCGGTCCGCCACCGGATCGCGCCCCGGTGAAGAGCGGCGATTGATGACACGGAGCGTCCACAATCGACCATGCGTGATGATCGGCTGGCTGGTCGGACTGCTGCTGCTCGCCGTGGGATCGGCACCCGCCGCGCCCACCTGGGTCGACCACGAGGGCGCCGACGCGCCACGCGTCCACCTGCACTTCTTCTGGACGCAGGCCTGCATCCACTGCCAGCGCGCCCTGCCCTTCGTGCGCGGCCTGGCACGGGAGCTCCCCTGGCTGGTGCTGCACGAGGGCCAGCTCGGTGCCGATCCGACCGCGGCACGTCGCTACGCCAGCCTCGCCGCCGGCCTCGGCGAGCAGGCCCGCTCGGTGCCGGCGTTCATCGCCTGCGGCGAACTGCGTACCGGCTACGACGACGATGCGACCACGGGCGCGATGCTGAAGGCGTGGCTCCAGGCGTGCCGCGAGGCGAACAGCAGCCACGGGCAGGCGCCTGCCGGCGAACCGGCTGCGCGCGGGGACCTGCCACTGCTCGACGATGTCGAGATCGACGCACTGCCGCTGCCGGTGCTGACCCTGCTGCTCGCCTCGCTCGACGCCTTCAACCCGTGCGCCTTCTTCGTGCTGCTGGTGCTGCTCAGCCTGATGGTCCACTCCGGAAGCCGCGCCCGCATGCTGCTGGTCGGCGGCACCTTCGTGCTCTTCTCCGGGGCGCTCTACTTCCTGTTCATGGCCGCGTGGCTGAACCTGTTCCTGGTGCTCGGCAGCCAGCGCTTCGTCACGCTCGCCGCGGGCGCGGTGGCGCTGCTGTTCGGCCTGGTCAACACCCGCGACGCGCTACGCGATCACGGCGGTGCGACGCTGGCGATCCCGGAGCATGCCAAGCCGGGGCTCTACCGCCGGGTGCGCGCCCTGGTCGGCACCGGCGCCCTGCCCGCGATGCTCGGCGGCACGGTGCTGCTGGCACTGGCAGCCAACAGCTACGAGCTGCTGTGCACCGCCGGTTTCCCGATGGTCTACACCCGGCTGCTGACCCTGCACGAACTGCCCCCGGGCATGCACTACGCCTACCTCGCGCTCTACAACGTCATCTACGTGCTGCCGCTGCTGGGGATCGTGGTGCTGGTCGCGACCACCCTCGGCGCAAAACGGCTGAACACGCTCCAGGGACGCCGGCTCAAGCTGCTCTCGGGGCTGATGATGCTCGGACTCGGCGCGGTCCTGCTGCTGGAACCGGCGTGGCTCGCCCTGCCGCTGGTCGGCGTTGGAGTCGTCGCCGGCGCGCTGCTCGCGACCGGCCTGGCGATCCGCGGCAAGAAGCGGCAAGCGAACTGACATCGCACTTCCGACGGTCCGGATTGTGCAATGCACCATCAACTAGAATAAAATGGTTCGCAACGCACGTCGGCAGGACGTGCGGCACACGCGACAGGGGATTCCGCCATGCCGAGCAACCACGCCAAGCCACGCAGGCGCGTCGTGCTTGGTGTCGCGGTGCTGCTCGCCGTGGTCGTGGTGCTGGTCGCCGCCCAGCGCATCGACGCCCTGCTGCGTGACTCGACCGTCGCCACCAACCAGGCCTACCTGAAAGTGGCGGTCGAGGACCGTCACGTGGTCATCGAGCAGTTCCTGGAAGAGCGCCTCAACATGCTCAAGGTGCTGGCGCGCGCGCCGGGCAACGGCCAGTCGCTGGCCGCGGGCCAGGTCACGCCGCTGTTCGCCGAACTGTCCGCGGTCTATGCCGATTACCTGTCGTTCTCGGTCTACACCCAGAACGGCCAGCTGCTCGGACTCGCCGGCGAGGAGGCGATCGACAGCGACACCGTGATCGACCAGGAGTGGTTCGCCACCACCCTCGACCTCGGAGAGTACGTCAGCCCCCTCTACCTCGGGCCCAGCCAGATCCCGACGCTGGCCATGGCGGTGCGTGCGACGACCGAGGCCGGCGGCCTGGTGATACGCGCCACCCTGTCACTGGCCACCCTCAACGCCCATCTCGCGGAGATGGTGGCCGGCGAGAGCGGCGGCACCTACATGGTCGACCCGATCTCCGGCAGCTACCTGTCGCACCCCTACTTCGGCGGCAGGCCGCTGCAGGAGCGCAGCCCCCGCTTCAGCTGGGGCGAGAAGCACTTCCACGTCGACTACGACGAGCACGGCATCGAAGAGGTCGACGCCACGCTCGCCACACGCGCCGACGGCACGCCGGTCATCGAGGCGCACTGCTGCACCCGCCAGGGAAACTGGCTGGTGGTCGTCGAACGCGAACTCGATGAACTCCTGTCGGCCGACCGCGCGCTGCGCAACCGGCTGAGCGCGACCTTCGCCATCGCCCTGCTGGTGCTCGGGCTGATCGCAGCCGCGGCCTGGCGCCTTGCACGAGACCCGGAGCGCACGTGACGACCAGCCTGCAGGGACGCATCTTCCGGGCCCTGCTCGGCGTCGCGGTCGTGACGCTGCTGGTCGGCGTGATCGCCGCGATCAGCCTGCACTTCATCTCGCGCGACATCGAGCACATCTCCACCACGACCTGGCCCACCACCGACGCGACACTCGAACTGAACCTGGCGCTGCACAAGGGCAACCTCGGACTGGAGCAGTTCCTCGACGGCGACCTGGACAATGCCCGCGCGGTCATTGGCAACGCGCGTCAACGAATCGAGCGTGAACTCGGTCGACTCGCCGACAGCGACATCGTGGGCGTCGGCCCACTCGGCGAATTAAGCGGCATGATCAGGCAGATGTTCGTCGAACAGGATCGGCTGATCGGCCTGCGCGAAATAGACGACATCTCCGCACGGCAACTGATCCGCTCATGGGATCGCATCGGAGAGCTGATGTCGCCGCTGGTGTTGCAACTCGCCGACGATCGGGGCGTCTCGGCCGACCTGTTCGATGCCCTGATGGAATTGCACCATCTGCTCTCATTGGCCAACGCCGACCATGTCGATCCGCCCAATGCGCGTATCGCCGAGATGATCGACTGGACCGAGTCGCTGCCCGCCTACCGCTACTACGTGGACCTGGTCGGCCCCTACCTCGTCGAGGCGGGACGTCACACCACGCTGAGCCGCGAACACACCGAGAACTATCGCAGCATGAAAGCACTGCGGCTGTCGGTGGAACGGCGTGCCGCGCAGATCGACCGCCGGCTGGCGCGCCTCGAGGCGCAGATGCGCAAGGAGATGCTCGATACCAGCCAGGGTGCGCTCGAGCTGACCGCCCAGACCCAGACCCTGCTGCTGCTCGCGATCCTGCTGGCCACGGGACTGGCCATCGCCCTGTCGCGCCACCTCGCACGCGCCATCGGCCAGCCGTTGCAACGCCTCGGCGAGGCGGTCAGCAACTTCGGCCGCGACCGCAGCCTGCGCGTCGACATCCGTACCGGTGACGAGCTGCAGACCCTCGCGGAGACCTTCAACACCATGGCCGCGAGCCTCGACTCGACCACCGTCAAGCGCGACTACTTCGACGACATCATCACCTCGATGCTCGACGGCCTGTTCGTGATCGACACCGACGATCGCATCCGTCTCTCCAACCTGGCCGGCCAGCAGCTATCCGGGCTGGAGACCGACGAGATCGACGGTCGGACCTTCTCCGACCTGCTCACGCCCGGATCTCGCCCGCGCTGGATCGACAGCGGCCACACGCGACTCGCGGCGGGCGAACTCGAGATCTCGCGTCCCGACGGCACCACGGTTCCGGTGCTCTTCTCGCGCGCGCATGGGCGCTGCCCATGGCGACCACGGCGACAGCGTCGTGGTACTGCGCGACATCCGCCTGCGCAAGCAACAGGAGGCCGACCTGCTGCGGGCCAAGGAGGAGGCGGAACTCGGCGAACGCACCAAGAGCGAGTTCCTCGCCAACATCAGCCACGAGATCCGCACGCCGCTCAATGGCGTGATCGGCATGCTGCAGCTCCTGCTCGAGAGTCGACAGGAAGCGGAGCAGCGTGAGTACACGCAGGTCGCGCACCACTCCGCCGAGGTGCTGCTGCGCATGCTCGACGAGATCCTCGAACTGACCCGGCTCAACAGCGGCCGGCTGGAACTCGAGGCCTCGACGTTCGGCATCACCGACCTGGTCGACGAGATCGTCGAACTCTATACGCCCGAGGCCGTTGGCAAGGGCCTCGAACTCGCCTGCCTGGTCGCGGCCGATGTCCCGACGCTGTTCGCGGGCGACCCCGCGCGCGTCCGCCAGATCCTGGTCAACCTGGTCGGCAACGCGATCAAGTTCACCGAGCAGGGGCGAATCGGTGTCGCGGTGGCGATGCGCGACGATGGCATGCTCGAGTTCACGGTCAGCGACACCGGCATCGGTGTCGAACCGGGTGAAGGGGAGCGGCTGTTCGACTCGTTCAGCCAGGTCGACGGCACGGTCACGCGCCGCTTCGGCGGCACCGGACTCGGCCTCGCGATCGTGCACCAGCTGACCACGTTGATGGACGGCAGCGTCGACTACACCAGCGAGCGGGGCGTGGGCAGCTCGTTTCGCGTGCGCCTGCCACTGCCCGAGATGCCATGCTCCAGGCCGCCTCCGGTCGCCGCCGATGTGCATGGTCGCCAGCTGCTCCTCGCCGACGCCAACCCACTCGTCCAGCTCCAGCTCGACGCCCTGCTCGACGGCAGCGGGGCCCTGACCTCGTCGGTCACCACCCTGGACGAGGCGCTGCTCAAGATCGTGACCCACGACGAACCGCCCGAACTCTGCCTGTTCGATGGACGCCTGCTCGCCGAGGCCGACCCTGCTGCACGCCACCGCCTCACGACGCTATGGCAGGAGGCGAACCTCAACATCGCACTGCTGGTGATGCAGGGCCAGGCACCCGATCCGAGCCTCGGCCCGCTCGCCGAGGCGCCCCGGATCGACAAACCCCTGACCCGTTCGACCCTGGTCAACGGCCTCGCTCGTACGCTGCGCGAATCGCCGGGCCAGAGTTCGCGAAGCGCCTGAAAATGCTGGCCATGACGTCGTTCGACGCCCACCCGGCCATTCCTTGACACTGCCTGACCGGGCCCGGGATAATGCCCGGCCTCGCGCCCGTAGCTCAGCTGGATAGAGTACCTGGCTACGAACCAGGTGGTCGGAGGTTCGAATCCTTCCGGGCGCGCCATACGAAGCCAAAGAGGTCACCACAGGTGGCCTCTTTTGCTTTGTTCGATACCCAGAGGGATTCGAACCTCCGACGTCAGACAGACCAGGTTTGACCAGCGGCGAAGCCGCGCAGGTCGACCGCAGGTCGACTCTCCTTCCGGGCGCGCCATGCAGCGCAAAAGGGGTCGCCACCAGGCGGCCCCTTTTTCGTTGCCATCACCCGTGGGGTTCGAACCTCCGACATCAGACTTAACCAGGTTCGACCAGCACCGAAGGTGCGCAGGTCGACCGCAGGTCGACTCTCCTTCCGGGCGCGCTCCAACTGCCCCTCGAACCGGGTGCCTGCAAAACGCACCCGGCCCCTCTCGTGCCCCTTCGCAGGTCGGGCTTCAGCGCGACGCCCATCCCC
>Ga0181593_10005949_pt1 | contig 10997 bp, 14 predicted proteins | sample 071ome_19_FD_133756 | JGI IMG/M metagenome (GOLD analysis project Ga0181593, IMG submission 133756) | Coastal salt marsh microbial communities from the Groves Creek Marsh, Skidaway Island, Georgia - 071413AT metaG (megahit assembly) | ecosystem: Environmental > Aquatic > Marine > Intertidal...
ATTAATTTATCAATTTATTTTTTTTATTCATAAATTTATTAATTCTATTAAAAATAAAAAATTGATTTAATAATTTAATATTAATAATTGTATTATTAAAACAGCAAATATGGTTAAAAATAAGAAAGGTGGTAGAAATCACAGAAAAATGGCTAGTAAGCACGCTCAGCCAGTAAATATATCGCGAATTAGATTCGCAAAAGATGAAGATGAAATGTACGGTAAAGTTGTTAAAATGCTAGGTGGTAGGAGAGCTGAAATTATATGTAACGATAAAAAAACAAGGATTCTTGAAATTAGAAAAAAATTTGGTGGTCGCAATAAGCGTGATAATTTTATTGGACTAGAATCAGTTGTTCTTGTTGGTGTTAGAAGTTGGGAACATAGGCAAGAAGGTAAAAAGGAAAAAGCTGATTTACTTTACGTTTATTCAACCGGACAACTCGAAAGATTAAAAAATGAAAATAATGTTGATGAAATTATTTTACCAAACACCATGATTATTAATGATAAAGAAGACAGTGGTTTTATTATAAGTAATACAGAAACATGGGAAGATAAACTAGAAGAGATTCAAGTTGATAGTGTTCCACAAAATATTAAATTAACTAATAATGAAAATAAAGATGATGATGATGATGATGATTTTGATTTTGATGATATTTAATTATTTTGATCTCTTAAACTTGCTATAATTGCTGCTTGTATTTCAGCTTGTTCTTGTCTCTCTATTTGACGTTCAATATAATTTTGTACGAATTGTCTTCTAAAATTACTATCATGCATTGGATATCTATTTATAACGGTATTACTATTAGTAGCGTTTAAAACTACATTTCTATTTTTTATTTCTTTTTTTACTTCTTTAGAAGCTAGAGGTTTTCTACATACAGGACAACTAGCATTTTCATCTTTTAACCATTTCATAACAGCATCTTTCATAAATATATGTCCGCAAGGTAGTTGAGAAACTTCGTCACCTTGTTTAAAATCCATCAAAGAAATAGGACATGAATCATTTTTGTACTTATTTTTTGTAAATATGACTGTTTTAATATTACTTTCACCTTCATCTGATAATACATTTTTATACAAATTTTGTGATGGATCCATTAATGACTGTTGCAATATTGATTCAAAATTACTGTTATTTCTTCTAAGATAACTACTTCTGTAATAATTTCTAAAGAAATTCATATATTCAGTATCAATTGAGTTTGTATGAGTATTATTACTTAAATCTATATTATCTATATTTTCTGTATTTTCTGTATTATTAGAGCTTAAATCAATTATATTTATATTTATAGGTCTCCCCATTAATAAATTAAAAAGTAAATTACGCAAGTTTTCATTTTCATTAATATAATTATTACTATTATCCATAAATAATTATATTATAATTTTGCTTTTATTTAGTTTCGTAAAGATATTTATTTCTATATTCAAAATATTCATCTAATGCTTGATTCATATGATCGTATCTAGTGTCTTCTAATATATCACGCAACAATTTTTTTGGTGTTGATTCTTTAAGAGCATCAATACCTTTAGTACAAAAAATATTCAATAACTGTGATGAATATCCTGAAAGCATTGAAACATTTTTCTCTGTAGAAAGTACGGGAAATCCACTAGTTAATCTAAGATTCCAAAAAATAATATGTGGTGGAGAATATGGTGTTTTAAATTTTGTTTTTAAACCAGCTTCATAAAATTGTTCTTTAATATCATCATAAAGTGTATTCATATATTTTTTAAAATCATTCTCGCAAGAATTATTGTTTATTTTTACAGCTGAATCTATCTGCATGTCTGAAAATATTGCTAATGAAAGATTTTCAACTTTACTAGGTGGAATTTCATTTTCAATAATAATATTTATTATAAGATCAAACATTGCTTTAATATTAGTATTCATGCCCCAATCATCTGTGTTTCTCACTGTTTTTACTTTATCTACAAAAGACTGACTATCATTTAATTGAATCCATCGAGGCTTATTTGAAAACGTTAAAATACGATTTTTAAAGGCGTCATCAACAACTTCTGATGCACGAATACTAAGCCCTATTGCATTTACTAAAGGTGTCATATTATCTATCTCCATGGAACCAGAAGTATCGCAACATGCAATAATATTTCCAAGCCCTACGTTATTTTTTCTATTATCTTCCCACTGAAGATTAATTCTGTCTATTTCAATACTGGATGGATTAGAAAGAGCATCTCTTACTAATTCACCTACACCACATCTCATACCTCTTACTTTATGATTATGTGAATCTGATTTTGCAGCCTCAATATGAGAGTGAAAATTTTCAGCACATTTAATTCTATCATAATCTAATTTTCTCTGTGAATTTTTACTATCTATATTAAGAAATGCTTTTGTTTGTTTACGCATAGTACATGAGGTTACATTATTAAAATTAATAGAGCTCCATTTTTTATTACATTGCTTAATTTGAACCGTATCTAAATATTTATTAAGAGGAGTATATATTTTTTTAAGTCTAATTCTTGCTTTTAATAAATTTTTCTTGTAAGTATAGTTTGAATTTGACTTATTAAATAGATTTGGAAACATAAGTTTTGCTATAATTGCATTTACCCATCCAAAAGAAGATTTTTCACGTGGTACCCATTTTGCAGCTAAAGAAATATTAAGTGTTTCTGTATTATTATCTTTAGATTTCCATTCACTATATTTATCATAGTCTCTATTTAGTTGTTTTACAATATTCATACAGCTGTAAACAACTAGAGGATGAATATTAACAACATCTTGCTGACTTGAAAAATCTTTAACAAATTTGCAAAAATATTTAACATCTTTCCATGAACCATATGGATGTTCGTTTTCAATAAAAACCAATTTTTCAAAAGCATTGTGGGCTAATTCGACATAACCACAATTATAAAAGTTTAAAATTTGCATAAATGCTAATTGTTGTTCTCCTTTACCTTTTAATATATCTCTGGTTTGAGCTATTAATTTATATAATGTTCTAAATTGCATATAATACTCATTTTCGCGATTTTTTAAATGCATTAAAATTTGTAGATGTTGTTTTGAAATTTTTTCTATTGATTTACTCCTAACAAGCTGAAAAAAAAATTGTACTATTTTTTCATCAATATCATTGGACCATGTATATTCCACATGAGTATTCTCCCCAATTTGCTTTGGTGTATATTTATCTAATGCTGATACTAATGATGACATTTTAACTGGATAAGGTATAACATAAAAAAATATTTAAGTCTTTTTGCTTCTTGTTTTATTTTTAGCTAACTTTTTATTTATATATATTTTTTTAGTGTTATTTTCAAGCAATTTCCATCGTTCATGAAAAATTAAATAAAGACTATTTAAATTATGAAACAAACTTATTGAGTCATCAAAATGAATAGTATTTAAATTTCTTATACTTTTAATAAAATTAAATTCTTTTGTATTTTTTAAATAATCACTTATTTCATCTGGTTCTATAGTAATATTCCATTTTAGCAGTGATATTAATCTATATTTTTTTCCTTGATGGTTAATATATTGTTTAATTAAATTTTTTAAATCATTTTTTTGTAATGCACCGTCTTTTAAAGCTGTAGAATCTCTCTTTATATGAAATAAATTATTATTATTATCGACATATAAGATATATAAATTTATTTGTTCTATTCTATCCTTATAGAAATCTTTATATAACTCATCATCTTTTTCAAATTCATCAACAATTGTAGTGTCTAAATTAAATTCATCATTCATATTAATATAAGTTTAAATTTTAACCTTCGAATTTAAACTTATTATATTATTAATTACTTTCTGATAATTGTGGAAATTCATCTTTCATTTTATCTAAATCAAATTCTGGTTTTTTTTCCTCTACAATTTCTTTTTTTTCTGTAAATCTCATAAATTTTGAATAATGCATATCCCTATTATTATAGTTTTTAAATTTATTTACAGATCTTCTTTCAATCATATTATTACGTTCTATTATTTGTACCTCTTCTTTAATACGATTCCATCGGTCTGTAGTTGAATTACTAGGAAATGATTTACATTTTTTAATAAAAGGATTAACTTTTTTATCCATATTAATATCTACATATTAATTTATTTAAGTAAATTATATTAAAGAAAAATTATATACTTAATATGTGTTTCCTAACAGCAATTGCTTTTAAATATTTAAACTACGCCTTTTTAAAAATCATATAAGATCTTATAATGGCTTACAGGAGACAGTAATAAATTGATTTTGTAATTTACAAATAATTAGATATGAAACCTATGGCATCACTAAGTATTTGTATTCCGCGTATTGAAAAATATGTATCAAAAAAGTATATTACATTATCATTTAAAAACATAGGCAATATCATTAGTGTTGATATAGTTAATTGTAGTAATGGTTATAAAAAAGCTTTTGTGCATTTCACACATTGCTACAATAACGAAATAGGAACTAATTTTAAAAATATCATTAATAATGGTGATACTGTAAAATTCGTTCATAGTAGATTAGGGTGGTTTTGGAAGTGTAGTAAAAGTCGTAGTAGATGTCACCCTATTAAAAATTAATTTATTGGTTTGAAAATATAACCATACTTTTATATTTTCAAAAGTCTAATTAAAAATTGAAAACCTTTTTCTCATAGTTAAATTGTGGTATATTACTCTATATCTATCAAACATCAAAAATGTCTTCCGTAAGAAGTAGTAAGGTATCGCCTATAATTAATGATATTGAGGAGGAGCAAAAGATTATTGTTGCAAGGTTAAATTATCCATATTGTAATAAAAAAATATATAATGGAATGTCTGTATTTATAGGGACAATAATATTCTTAGTGGCAAGTATTATCTATGGGTTGGTTGTAATTTTAATAGTTCGTGATAAGGGATTTAAGTTCCAACCCATAGATATATTATATAGTATACCCATTGGGTTAGGTCTCATATTTACTGTTTTCCATATAATAAAATGTATTTGTTGTCCAAAAGATGATATCAGCTTAATAGAAGCAGTTTGTAAAAAATAAAAAAAATAAAAAAATAAAAATTAATGTAAACATAAAAAAAGTTTTTTATTTTGTTTTTGTGAGCGAAAAGCTCTTTTTTGTTTTTTATTTTGTTTTTGTGAGCGAAAAGCTCTTTTTTATTTTTTATTTTTTCAAAATAGATTTGCTACAGTGTATCTCTAATTAGAGACACTAATGACTTCTCCTTCCTCAATGGCCGCTTCTGCATCATCAAAACTGCGGAGCTTACTGGGTGTTGCCTCAAGTTCCGCCTTACTAATTTCATGCGCTACAACACGTCGTGTTAGCTCATCCCTTGCACTCTTAGGAGAGTTTTCCATTGCACGTGCGGTGATAGGATCATTTGCATTCAGCTTTTGAGTAGAAGCCTTAGCCTTCTTAGCAATCCTTATCTTGCGTGCATTGATACGCTCTTGCGAGCGGGGTGTAACATTCGACTTCTTTAAGTCGATCGTCTTCTTCTGGCCGAACGTCACCTTAGGGCGAGGGGCAGGCTTAGGAGCCTCTGCGGGCTTTACAGAGCTACTGATGCTAATCTTCCAGAACCATGGTTCATCGTACATAATCTGTACCTCATCTCCATTTTGCAAGGAGGTAAGAGCAGTGCGAGCCCTGCGATCACGCATGTTCCACTTTCCTGCACCAAAATGCACGTATGCCTTCTTAAACTTTCCACAAGGGATAACATCTACACGCTCAATAAATCCCCATCGGAGATCGATGAATACCTGCTTAATTCTGCGCCAACCAATGTTATTAAAGACACTAGGGATACAGATAGAGATGCCCTGGTTTGGGTCAGAATTTCCAGAGAGAATATCCTCGCGGCTCATAGTAACCTTAGATTCGGAGAAGGCAGACATGTTAATAAGAGCTGGTGTGTTTGTTTGTTTGTTTGTTTGTTTGAGATGCTTGTATGTGGGGGAGCTGAATGCTTTTCTCATCATCACAAAAAAACAGTTCAATTTTTTTATTTTTGCGCGTGTTTAAGATTTTAAGGAAAAAAATAGTGAGCGGACGCTCTTTTTTCTTATTTTTTGTTTTTGTGAGCGGACGCTCTTTTTTCTTTTTTTTTTGACTTACCTTTTTCTAAAGGGTATTCCAGAATGCATTTTTGGGCTGACAGAATGTGTTTTGATTTCCCCTAATTTTCTCTTGTTTTTCATCATGAAACCAGTGCGTAATCTCTATTTCACAGTACCATTTTTCATGATGACGCACCTCACGATCATCTCCCGATGGCTTAACAAATTCATCGTGTGGTATTTCTGTTCTCTGGTAGAAACCGGTACGCAATATACCTTTCATAATGCACCTTCCAGCACAGGTTATGTATACGATATCACCGACATTAAACTTCTCAGGTCTATTGCGTCTACCTAGTGATTGAGTGAACATACGCTTGTTTGGATCAGCCATAGAAGCTTTCATACGACCCTCCCAATCATACTTCTTAGCGTTCCACGAAAGCTGGTACGTGTTGGACATTATAGTAGCGGTTTGTTCTTAATTGAGTACTTGCGATGGTTGGGGAATATGCATATTCCTGTAACATAAAAAAACAGTTCAATTTTTTATGTTAAATAAATTAGTTAATAATCCTTAAATTCCTTAACATTAAAATCAGAAAATTGAACTGTTTTTTTGTGATGATGAGAAAAGCATTCAACCCCCCCCATATCCACAAGAAACCCTACAAAACTACCGTTCTAAAGCCTACAAACCTATACTACAATGTGCAACCACAGCTTTTGTGAGAGCAAAAACGAAGGAGGAGCTGCAGACCAGCAGGAATGCAACGAAACCATTGTTTGTGAAAACTGCTGGGAAGAAACCACTAGAGAACAATATGAAAGTGACTATGGATGCCATAACTGTAATCTAGGGGCAAATTCCCACAATGGAGATTCGGGAATCCAATGCGACTGTTGTGAACGGTCGTTTAGTCAGGATTGTATGTGGGACAATGCATACTCTAAGCTTATATGGAAATATGGATTAGATACGCATCCAGTAGCAGATGAATGGACTATGATGTGCCCCCACTGTCAGGATGATGAGGATTTGGTAGATATGTATAATCAGGAGGCTGATAGAATCGCACTTGAATATTTTAATACTCAGCCTGTACGTGGTTAAAAAAAATAAAAATAAGAAAAAAGAGCGTCCGCTCACAAAAACAAAAAATAAGAAAAAAGAGCGTCCGCTCACAAAAACAAAATAAAAAGCGCCCGCCTACTATTTTTTTCCTTAAAATCTTAAACTTATGTAATCAAAAAAATTGAAATGATTTTTTACCTTTTAGAGAATAATTATCATATCCACCACAAACGCACAAGAACACACACACACACACACACACACACACGCAAATACATTCATTAGGAGACCCCTTCGTACCACAACAGTATATAGCTATGAGTTTCGTAAAAAATGCACTCATTGCATTGGTTGCCGAGCAAAAAATGAAAGAAGAGGAAAAAGACATATGGGCGAATAGTGAATGGAAAGACATCGCAAATCTGGAAAGTAACAATGTTGGAATTGTAGGTGAAAAGTTTATTGATCGCATATGCGTTAATGCCGGAATTGAGGCAAAAATAGATGGAGCCTGCACGAAAGAAGCTGGTGGTGGTGCCGGAGATGGTATAATTAAAGGCCATACTGTGGAAATCAAATGTGCTAGACAGGGCACTGGGAAAACCGCATCATTCCAACACGAATTGGGTGAAAAACCATGGAAAGCTGAATACATGTGTTTCATCGATATTTCACCTAACAAGTTCTACCTAACGATTTTCCAGAATATGACTGAGGAACAATACAAGACAAAAGGGTTCAAATGTCCTTACTTTCCTACTCGCTCTGTTTGTTGGAGAAAGGCACAGGTAGATAGCACAGGCTCCAAAATTGGAGGAGGTGCATTCAAATTAGACAGTACTGTGAGATTGAATGAGATACAGTCTAATATTGAAAACGCGCACACGTTTGTATGGAGGTCAGAAGAGGATGACGAGAATCTGGGTGTATTCATCAACAACATCATCAACTAAAAAAAGAAAAAAAACAAAAAAAGAAATAAAAATGAGAAAAAGAGTTTTCGCTCACAAAAACAAAATAAAAAGGCAGCTTATTTTTTATTTTTTATTTTTATAGCTCTATTATAAAAAATTGAACTCAAAAAACCCAGTTAATAATATTTAATTATATACTCTTCCCCTTATCTAATAATTTTGTTTACTGCTTATTTATATCAGTTATGCCGGTAATTAACAGCACTGAATACTACCGAATGAAAAAAGAAGCGGGCGTAGTAATGCATAGATGTCCTCATTGTGAGTTCACGACACCCTATAACAAAAGTAACTTAATGAATCATATATATGCAAAACATACTCCCGAAAACAAAAGACCATTTCAGTGCGATCACTGTGAAAGGGGATTCTCGCAAAAATCAAATCTGTTAAAGCACATGAAAAAAGAGCATAATATTCAAACTACCCATTTAGAAAAAAAAATTACAAATATACTTTACAAAATAACTTTAACAGATAAAATTCCCAGGTCAAAAAAAACAAAATCTAGACGCGAATACTATAAAAAACACAAACTAATTAAAAGTAGGGATATGCGAAAAAAAAAGCATGAGTATTTTGAGAATTGTTATTTATGTAATAATGATCTACATTATGACGAACGGAAAGGTTTTATTCAATTACATAAGATTCCTCTTATGGGATTGGTAACAACTAATACTAAATTTCATAAATGTAAGATATTATTTATAAAAAAATAACAAGTCCTAAAATCCATGACGCGATTAGTTAAAAACAAAAATTTTTTTACTTTTTTAATTACAAATGAATGATAATTATCTAAAAAAACAAATAATCACTTATATGGGTAATAAAAGAAAGTTATTAGGACAAATAAGTGAAATTATTGATCTAGTTAAGAAAGAAATTGGTAAAGATATAACTGCAGCGTATGCATTTTCTGGTTCTGGTATCGTATCTAGACTGTTGAAAACAAAATCTACAAAATTGTTTGTAAATGATATTGCAGGATACTCTGAGACACTTAATAAATGCTATTTAGATACTCCAACACCAATGAAAGTAGAACAAATAAAACAATATATAGATGCAATTAATAATATAGCTAGTAATTTTTCAATAGATATCGGAGAAACAAAATGGATAAGCAGATATTGGGCTCCAAATGGAGAGATTTCAAAAAAAGATAGGGTATATTTCACAGAAGAAAATGGGATTCTTATTGATAGATATAGACATTTAATAAACCAATTACCACTTGAATATCGCCATTATTTATTAGCACAACTTATAGTAAAATCATCAGTACATAATAACACGAACGGACAATTTTCTGCATTTTATAAAGATGAAAATGGTGTTGGAAAATATGGTGGAAAAAAAGAGATTGATATTAAAAGAATTACTAATTCTATAAAATTAGAATATCCTATTTTCTCTCCAAAAAAATGTAAAATCGATATTCAAAAAATGAATTCTAACGATTGGGTTAAAAATATTCCAGAAGTAGATCTTATGTATTTAGATCCTCCTTACAATAAACATCCATATTCCATATACTACTTTATGTTAGATATAATAAATAATTGGGATACGAATGTGCATATACCTAATACAAATAGAGGACAGCCAAAAAATTGGATTAAGTCTCAATATAATAGTATAAATAAAGCAACATCAACTTTTAAAGATTTGATTAAAAATATTAGAGCAAAATTCATTTTACTATCTTATAATAATAAGGGCATTATACCAATTAAAGATATTGAAAAAATATTGAAATCAAAAGGCAAGTTATATACTTTTCCATTAACTCATAAAACATATAATAAATTAAAAGGAATTGCAGCTTATAAAAGAAAAGAAGAATGGAGTGATGTTAAAGAATTTATGTGGCTTGTGGATACCAGAAAAAATTGATATTATTATTCAATATATTATTTATTATTAATTTACTCAAAACTTATTACAATGAGCTTTAATCTTACAGCATATGGTCTTATTTTCAGCGAACATGCTCTTATAAATGAACTAGAAAATAGCAATAAAAAACTATTACCTGCAGCATGTATACCTGATTTAAACTTAGATTCAGGCATTACATACATAGAAATAAGTAGTGAGATAACTGATAAAAAAGCTGTTTGCGCCATACATGAATATACAGAATCACCGGGTATTATATTTATGCCTGCTAGAATTATGGATGCCATGGGAATTGATGCATGCGATAGCGTTAAAGTAGTACAAAAAACAGATATACCAAAAGGGGAATATATAAAAATAAAACCATTTCAAAAGGCATTTATTGAATTAAGTAATCCAAAAGTTATTTTAGAAAAACATATCAGTCAGTACTATCCTATTTTAACAAAAGGAGAGGTTATTAATATTCTGTTTGGTGATGTAAATTATCAAATAGAAATTGTTGAAACAAAGCCATCTAATAGTATTCAAACAACTAATTGTGATATAAATCTAGATTTTGATAGACCAGTTGATATGGTTGATGAATGTGAGGAAAAAAAACAAGATATAAATACGACTTTTAAAAGAACAGCTGAATATAATTATAATTATAAAAGAAGTAAAGAAGATTTGCGGCGATTTCCTGGAAAAGGTTATCGCTTAGGAAGTAGTTAAATAAAAATTGTAGTGATATGATATAGATGAAAGTTGTTTATAATAAAAATAATACCATATTAGAAAAAAATCAAAAAAATCAGTGGAATTTATCTGTTGAGTGGGAGGGTGAAAATAGAAAGTTTTGGTTAAATTTTCCTTTTTATCTCTTAAAAATTATAGATCAAAAAAAAGAGGGTGATATTGTAAAAAAATTTACTATAAAAGCCGATAATATTTTGACCCTAAAAGATCTTCTAAAAA
>Ga0181593_10005954_pt1 | contig 10995 bp, 9 predicted proteins | sample 071ome_19_FD_133756 | JGI IMG/M metagenome (GOLD analysis project Ga0181593, IMG submission 133756) | Coastal salt marsh microbial communities from the Groves Creek Marsh, Skidaway Island, Georgia - 071413AT metaG (megahit assembly) | ecosystem: Environmental > Aquatic > Marine > Intertidal zone...
AAGCATCTGGTTGAGTTACAGGCTGCAATGCAGCGTGGTCACCGCGCTGCATTGGTCTTTGCGGTTTTGCACGCTGGTATTGACCGGGTATCGGCTGCAGCGCACATTGATCCGACCTACGCGTTGGCCCTTCGGCAGGCAATGGCAAATGGGTTGGAGGTGTATACGCTGCTCAATGACATCACAGTCGGTGGGATCTATCCTGTGGCAGCACACGGGTGGGATACGCGGTAGTTATGCAGCGGTCTATGATTGCTTTTGGCCTCTCTACGGAGCATCTCGTCTCGATCACACCCGATCTTCGGGCAGAGGGCGAGACAGCCGGCGCTTTTCAAGCCCTCGGGCGCCGAGCCGCGGAGCGGGGATTGGACCTTCGTGTTGCGTCGGCTTTTCGCGACTATGACCGACAGGTGCGCATCATTAACGACAAATGGACGGGGGCTCGACCGGTCACTGACGGAGAGGGCCGACCCCTTGATCGTGCCCAGTATGACGACGACGAGTGGTTGCATCTAATTTTGCGATTTTCTGCTCTGCCGGGTACCTCACGGCATCACTGGGGTACGGATCTGGATATCTGGGATGCGTCTGCCGTAGATGCGGACTACCGCCCACTTTTATCCCCGTCAGAGTATGCACCTTCGGGCCCTTTTTTTGAGATGACGCGCTGGTTAGATGACTTGATGGCTACTGACGATGCCGAAGGCTTCTACAAACCCTATGCCGTTGATCGCGGAGGCATTGCACCGGAGGCATGGCACGTGAGTTACCGGCCTGCCGCTCTGAACTATCAGGATAGGGTGTCGGCAGAGTTTCTGCTTCCCTTATGGCGGGGGGAGCCCGATCCCTGCGGCAACGGTCATGAGCCGCTGGCGATGCTGGAGGTGATCGAGCCCCAGGTTGATCGTCTAATGGAGCGCTACGTCACAGCTACTTAGTCACAGTTCCTTAGTCATAACGCCTTAAGGGCTGCCTAGGTCACCCCGCGAGACTTTTACTAGTGTCTACTAATGTCGCGCGTCTACTGATGTCGCGCGTCGTCTCGCTTTTGCCCTTCCAATAAGTGCACGCCAATAAGCCAGGGCTAGTCGGACCAGGCTGTGCAACGCTGCGGCAGCAGCACTTTTTTGAGCCGGGTATAGCGCGGCATGCCTTTCTGATAGTCGGGGTAGGCCTCGCCGGCAATCAGTGGCTCGAAATAGGACCGCCCCGCCGCGGTTACGCCAAAGCCATCTTTGCTGATAAACCGCCGCGGCATCTTTTTCTCGCGATTAGCCACTCGATGTAGTGGTGCGGTGCCAATGGCCCATCGATACGGTTTGGTCGAGCGTCGCTCGACGGTTGGCATCACCGCATTGGCGCCTTCCAGAGCCAGCTCCACGGCCGCTTTACCCAGCGCAAAGGCCTGATCAACGTCTGTCTGGCTGGCAATATGGCGTGCAGCGCGCTGCAGATAATCCGCGACAGCCCAGTGGTGCTTGTAGCCCAGTTTTTCTTTGACCATGCCTGCCAGCAGTGGCGCCAAACCACCGAGCTGAGCATGCCCAAAGGCATCCCGCTCACCCTGATCTGACAGGAGTCGGCCATCTGCGGTGCTGGTTCCTTCCGAGGCGACAACGACGCAGTATCCATAGCGCTTCACACATTGGTCGACTTTACTCAGGAATTTTTTCTGATCGAATGCAATTTCGGGGAACAAAATAATATGAGGTGCGTCGCCGCGCTCGCTTGCAGCCAGCGCACTGGCGCCTGCGATCCAGCCGGCGTGTCGACCCATGACCTCGAGAATGAAGACTTTGGTTGAGGTCGCGCACATCGACTCGATATCGAGTGCCGCCTCGCGGGTTGAAATCGCCACGTACTTGGCGACGGAGCCAAAGCCGGGGCAGTTATCGGTCAGGGGCAGGTCGTTATCAATGGTTTTCGGCACGTGGATCGCTTGGATGGGATAGCCCATCTGCTCACTGATTTGGGAGACTTTTAGGCAGGTATCAGCCGAGTCGCCACCGCCGTTATAAAGAAAGTAGCCAATATTGTGGGCGCGAAACACCTCGATCAGCCGCTCGTATTCAGCTCGATTCTCGTCAAAGCCTCTGAGCTTGTATCGGCAAGAGCCGAAAGCCCCACCCGGGGTCGTCATGAGTCCCTCAATTGCACGGCGGCTTTCCCGCGAGGTATCGATCAGCTCTTCTTTCAGCGCGCCGACAATCCCGTTTTTTCCCGCGAGGACTTTGCCAAAGTGTCGGGAGTGCGCTCGGGCGGTTTGGATAACGCCAGCGGCCGAGGCGTTGATAACGGGTGTGACGCCGCCGGATTGGGCGTAGAAGAGATTGCGTTGACTCATGCTGAACTGCTTGGGTGGCCTGTCAGGAAGTGCGTACCGTAGACCTCGCGGGAGCCATTGGCAAACCGCCCGTGATAATCTCTGCCCAGCGCGGAGAACCTCCTTGTCTGATCACATTCACATTCTCGGTATTTGTGGCACGTTTATGGGCGGTTTGGCGCTGCTGGCGCGCGAGTGCGGTTTTTCGGTCACAGGTTCTGACCGGAATATTTATCCGCCCATGAGCACCCAACTTCTCAGTAGTGATATCCCGCTTGTTGACGGCTACGGTGCCGATCAACTCTCGCCTGCACCCGGTTGCGTGGTGGTGGGCAATGCGCTGTCCCGCGGTCAGCCGGTCGTCGAGGCGATGCTGAACGGCGGCATCCCCTATACCTCTGGGCCGGAATGGCTGGGTCGCCATATTCTTCAGGATCAATGGGTGCTCGCTGTGTCGGGCACTCATGGCAAAACCAGCACGGCCAGTATGTTGGCATGGATTCTGGAGCAGGCCGGGCTTCAGCCTGGGTTTTTGATCGGCGGGATCCCTTCCAACTTTGGCCTGTCCGCGCGACTGGGTGGCGGCGCTTATTTTGTGGTCGAGGCGGATGAGTATGACTCCGCCTTTTTCGACAAGCGGTCTAAGTTTGTTCATTACCGCCCCAAAACGGCGGTGATCAACAATCTCGAATACGACCATGCGGATATTTTCCCTGACCTCGCTGCGATCGAGACCCAGTTCCATCATTTAGTGCGGTGTATTCCCGGCGACGGGTTGATTGTCCGCGGTGGCGGCGAGGCGATCGATCGAGTGTTGGAGAAAGGCTGTTGGACTCCGGTCGAGACAGTCGCGGGCGCCGACGACGAGCAGTGCGCAGGCTGGACCTGGCGCGCGCTGTCTTCTGCTGCAGACGCGCTGCACATTACCGCGCCTGATGGTGCGGAGGCCGAGTTGCAGTGGGAACTCATTGGTTCGCATAACGCGGCCAATGCCACCGCTGCGATTGCGGCGGCGCATCACGTCGGAGTGTCTTTGGACATCTCGGTCAAGGCGCTAGCGTCCTTCAAGGGTGTGAAGCGTCGGCTGGAATTATTGGGGAAGCCTGCCGGTGTGGCGGTTTATGATGATTTCGCTCACCACCCCACCGCGATTGAGGGCACGCTGAACGCACTGCGCGCGCAATGTGAGGCAGGAAAGCTCATCGCGATCATAGAGCCGCGTTCCAACACCATGCGTTTGGGAGAGCACAAAGGCGCCTTGGCGAAGTGTGCCGAGGCGGCCAACTACGCCCTGTGGTTCACACCGCCTGATCTGCAGTGGGATTTGGGTAGTATTGTGACCGCCGATGGACAGGAAGCTCTTAACACCACTGAAGCCCTGATTGAGCGGGCGCTGGCTGTGGCAACACCGGGAGATAGCATTGTCATCATGAGTAACGGTGGATTTGACGGTCTGCACGGCCGCTTGTTGGCGGCTCTGGAAGAGCGCGCTCAGTCGTGACCCTGGTCGAGCGATTTTATGCGCTGATTTTGCGCAAACCGATTTGGGTGCTGTCTTGCTTCGCGCTGGTGATTGGTATCGCCTTGCTGCAGCTTCCCAAGCTGCGGCTGGACGCTTCCTCTGACTCTTTGCTGCTTCAGGGTGACCCCGATCTGGCCTACTTTCGACAGTCCGCCGAGAAGTACGCAGGTGACGAGTTTCTGATATTGACCTGGGAGCCCGGGGTCCCGCTTCTCTCTGATGACTCGCTGGAACCACTGGCGGCCATGGCAGACGAGCTAGAGCGACTTCGCGGCGTGGCGAGCGTGACTACGGTGCTCGATGTGCCGCTGCTCGAGAGCCCGCCGCTGTCCCTCACTGATCTGGCTCGCGCTGACAGTATTGCTACCCTGCGTGACCCTGAGGTGGATCGAGAGCTGGCGCTCAAGGAGCTCACAACCAGTCCGGTTTATCGCAATCTGCTGGTCAGCGAAAGGGGAGACCTCACGGCGGTGCAGGTTTCCCTGCAGGCTGATGAGCTGGCTGAGTCGCTGCTCGATGAGCGGGAGGCCTTGCGCGCTCAGGAACGCGAAGGGGCCCTGGGTGCCGAAAAGGCAGACCGATTGGCGCAGGTCGAGGCGGATTACGATCTGGCGCTGGCAAGAATCGGCGCTGAGCGGGACCGCATGGTTGCCGCTGTGCGCGATGTCGCGGAACGCTTTCGCCCCTACGCCAAGATTTTTGTCGGCGGCGTACCGATGATCGCTGCAGACATGATGGCCTTCGTACGTTCTGATCTGGTGACCTTTGGCACGGCCATTCTGGCGGTCATGGCGGTGGTGCTGTGGCTCATTTTTCGCAGTTGGAAATGGGTATTCATCCCGTTGATCACCTGCAGTGCGACTGCAACCTTGTTACTCGGCGTTCTGGCGGGAACCGATTGGCGCATGACGGTTATCTCGTCGAATTCGGTCGCGGTGTTGTTGATTGTGACACTGTCGCTGTCGATTCACCTCGTGGTGAGATATCGCGAGTTGCAGCGACAGCAGCCGGACGCGCCGCGCGAGCAGCTGTCCGCCGGCGCAGCGAAGCTGATGATGGTGCCCTGTCTCTACACCGCCATGACCACCATTGTGGCATTCACTTCTCTGGTGGTGGCGGGCCTGCAACCCGTGATCGATTTTGGGTGGATGATGACCACCGGCATCGTTCTGGGTTTTTGTTCGGCGTTCACCGTGGTGCCCGCCTTGATGGTGATCATTCCTGATAAGCCGCTGACCACAGCAGGCCAGACAGAGAAGCCTTTCACCATTCGATTTGCGCGCGTGGTGCAACAGCATGGCCGCCTGGTTGTCGCAGCCACCCTCGGTTTGGTGATGCTATCAGTGGCCGGTGTCCGTGCCCTGGAAGTCGAAAACCGGTTTATTGATTACTTCAAGGAGCACACCGAGATCTATCAGGGGATGGAGCTTCTGGACGCGCGCCTAGGCGGCACGATTCCGCTGGATGTGATTCTCGAAGCCCCTGCGGAAGAACCTGAAGTCGCAGAAGAGACATCGCCGTCTGATGACGAGGGCTGGGAGGATGACGATGGCGGCTTTTTCGACGACGTGTTCGACATTGATTTCGGCTTTGGTGCGGACGAAACCCAGGCAGCGGGCTACTGGTTCTCTGTGCCGGGACGCCAACTGATCGATCAGGTTCACGCCATCATCGAGAGTCGGGCTGAGTCGGGAAAGGTGCTGTCGCTATCCACGGCATTTGAAGTCATGGACGGTCTTTATGGGGGTAAGCTGGGCGGCGTCGAGCTGGCGCTGGTGGAGAACAGCCTGCCCGAAGAGGTCAACAATGCTCTTGTGACGCCCTTCTATTTCGCTGACGAGCAGGAGGCGAGACTGAGTGTCAGGGTCATGGAGACTAGCGAGTCGCTGCGACGTGATGCGTATCTGAAGGAGTTGCGTGAGCAGATTCTGGAAGAGACCGGTATTGAACCCGAGCGTTTGCAGTTCACCTCTTTGCTGGTGCTATACAACAACGTACTCCAGAGTTTATTCCAGTCCCAGATAATGACGCTCGGTGCCGTCTTCATCGCCATCGGGCTGATGTTCTGGATATTGTTCCGGTCACTGGCGCTGGCGCTGTTGGCACTCGCACCCAACATTCTCGCAGCAGGGCTGGTGCTGGGACTCATGGGTCTTGCCGGTATACCACTGGATATTATGACGATTACGATTGCCGCGATTGTGGTCGGAATCGGGGTCGACGACTGCATCCACTATCTCCATCGTTTTCGGGATGAAATTGCAGTTGACCAGGATTATCGCGCCGCCATGCTGCGCAGTCACAGCAGTATTGGTCGGGCGATGTACTACACCACGCTGACGGTGGTCGTGGGGTTTGCCATGCTCACCCTGTCCAACTTCACGCCGAGTCTTTATTTTGGCGTGTTGACGGTGGTCGCCATGATCGCCGCTGTGGCTGGTGCACTGCTGCTGCTGCCCCAGCTGATCATGATCTTCAAGCCTTTTGGGCCGGATCACGGCTGATGGACTGTCGCCCACAGTGTGGCGCCTGCTGTATCGCGCCCGGCATTCGGCAGCCCTTTTTGGGTATGCCCCAGGGCAAGCCGGCCGGAGTGCCCTGTCTACATTTACTGGATAACGCGCAGTGCGATTTGTACGGCGATCCCCGGCGTCCCGCGGTCTGCGACGGGTTCAAACCCGAGCCCGCTGTCTGCGGTCAGAGTCGCAGTGAGGCGCTCACGCTGTTAAATGCCCTAGAGCTGGAAACGGCTGGCTGATTGATGTCCGAGATTGCCTTATTCCCCCTTTCGTCGGTGCTGTTGCCATCGGGCCGCATGTCTTTACAGATCTTTGAGCAGCGCTACCTCGATCTGGTGGCGCACTGCATGCGCGAAAACGAGGGTTTCGGTGTTGTGTGGCTCCAGCAGGGGTCGGAGGTATCTGGAGGATCGATCGATACGCCGAATGTTGGCGAGTACGGCACCTATGCCCGGATTGTCGACTGGGATCAGCTCCCGAACGGCCTGCTCGGCATTACGATTGAGGGCCAGGAGCCTTTTGACGTGCAGTCGGTGTGGCGGGAGCCCAGTGGCCTTGTGAAGGCAGAAGTGGTGTGGCGTGAAATCCCGGAGACGATGCAGCTCCCTGACGCGTTTGCGGGTCTTGCCGAGGTGCTGGAAGGGCTGTTGCGGCATCCCCAGATCCAGCGGCTGCAACTCGACAGTGACCTCACAGATGGCTGGCGCGTGGGCGCTCAGCTGGCACAATTGTTGCCCATTGACGAAGGGCTCAAATATCAGCTTCAGGGACTGACTTCGGTGGAGCAGTTGCTGGAGGAAATGGATAACATTTTGGTGGAGCTCAGCGGGGAGTCGGACCAGACCGGTCGCTGAAGCAATAGAGAGTCATCAGGTAGGCCTTCATAGGCAGGAGAAATCGTGAATGTTTGATCTCAAGATTACCGGCGGTTTAGTGGTGGATGGCACGGGCGCCCCTGGGAAGGTGATGGATATCGGTATTGTCGGCGACCGTATCGTTGCGATGGGTGATCTGGCAGAGGGTGGCGCAGAGGAAATTGATGCCGCCGGACGCGTTGTCGCGCCGGGGTTTGTGGATATTCATACGCATTATGACGGCCAAGCCACCTGGGATCAGGAAATGGCACCCTCTTCCTGGCATGGGGTGACGACCGTGGTGATGGGGAACTGCGGCGTCGGCTTTGCGCCCGCGGCACCAGATCGGCAGGAGTGGCTGGTGGGCTTGATGGAAGGGGTGGAAGATATTCCCGGCAGCGCGCTGACCGAGGGGATGACCTGGAATTGGGAGTCATTCCCGGAATATCTCGATGCCCTTGAAGGGCTAGATCGCACAGTGGATGTTGCCGCTCAGGTCCCCCACGGGGCGGTGCGTGCCTACGTAATGGGTGATCGCGGTGCGGCAAACGAGGAGCCAACAGAGACTGAGATTGCGCGGATGTCGGCCATTGTGGAGGAAGGTCTTCGCGCGGGCGCGGTCGGCTTTTCCACCTCGCGCACGATCCTGCACAAATCTATCGAGGGAGAGCTGGTTCCGGGTACCACGGCGACAAAAGAAGAGCTGCTGGGCATTGGTCGCGCGCTGAAACGAGCGGGTCATGGCGTTTTCGAGATGGCGAGCGATTTGTTGCCTGAGTGGAACGAGTTCGAGTGGATGGGTGACCTCAGCCGGGAGACGGGTGCACCCGTGACCTTCACTGCGCTTGAATCACCCATCAAGAGTTTGCCGTTCAAAGACCAGCTGGGTGATATGCGAGCCCAGAATGCCAAAGGCGGGAATATCGTCGCCCAGATCTCCATGCGGGGCACCGGTTTGATTCTGGGATGGCGCGCCACGTTCCATCCGTTTTCGCAGCGTCCGAGCTGGAAGGCGATCGCAGACAAGCCCTGGTCTGAGCAGTGGCAACACCTGCAGGACCCTAGTTTCCGCAGCCAGCTGCTTTCCGAGCAGGGCGAGCCCACGGGTAGCGACCTGCAGCTGATCGCTGATTTGATGGAGACCGCCTTCTCGATGCAGTACGAAATGCTGCCCGGCTTCAATTACGAGCCCACTGCGGAGCAATCCATCGAGCAGCGGGCCGCAGCGGCGGGTGTGACGGCTGCGGAGTATGCCTATGATTTCATGATGCGTGACGAAGGTGCGGGCATGATCTACTTCCCGTTACTGAACTATGCCAACGGGAATCTCGATTTTCTCGAAGAGGCGCTGGATTCGGATGACTGCGTGAATTCGCTCTCGGACGGCGGTGCCCACTGCGGAACGATCTGCGATGCCGCGGCGACCACCTTCATGCTTCAGCATTGGGTACGCGACCGGGAAGGGCAGCGAATGCCACTTGAGCGCGCCATCAAGCGCCAGTGCCGTGACACCGCCAGGCTTTACGGCTTCGAGGATCGTGGCGTGCTGGCGCCGGGCCTACTTGCGGACCTCAATGTGATCGACCTCGATGCGTTGCAACTGAATTTACCCACGGTGGCCTTCGATCTGCCCGCGGGTGGGCGGCGCCTGCTCCAGACGGCTTCGGGTTACGACTGCACGATCAAGTCGGGGCGGGTGACGTTCCGAGGAGGTGTCGCAACGGGTGAGTATCCGGGGCGCGTTATTCGGGGTCCTCAGCCGGAGCCGGAGTCGTCCACCCACCCAGCGACTGCCAGCGATTCACGATAAGGCAGAATAGCTCAGCGGTTTTGGCGGCATCGTAATCTGCCGAGTGCGCCTCGTTGTTGTCAAAGGGAATGTCTGCCAGCGCACAGGCCCGCGCGAGCACCGTGTGGCCCACTGCGAGCCCGGCGAGGGTGGCGGTGTCGAAGTGGGAGAAGGGGTGAAACGGGTTCCGCTTTAGCCCCAACCGCTCTGTAGCGGCATTCAGAAATCCCGCGTCAAAGTGCGCGTTGTGGCCCACCAGAATGGCCCGGTTGCAGTGGTTCGACTTGACCGCTTGCCGCACGACAGCGAACAGTTCTCCAAGGGCAATGTCTTCAGGCACTGCGCCGCGCAGAGGACTCTCGGGATCAATGCCGGTGAATTCCAGTGCAGACGGATCAAGGTTTGCGCCCTCAAACGGCTCGACGTTGCGACTGTGGGTTTCGGCGATCTCTAATTGGCCATCCTCATTCATCGTGAGCAGCGTCATGGCGATCTCGAGTATGGCGTCGGTCTGACAGTTGAAGCCGCCGGTTTCGATATCCACTACGACTGGCAAGAACCCGCGGAATCGGTCGCGCATTGTCGGGCCGGCTGCGGCCGTGAGGGTCTGGTCGTCATCGGCACCTGCTGGGTGCGTGGAATCAGTCATCGCCGCTAGCGGGACACTGTCCAGCCCACGCTGTCACCAGCACGAATAGGCACGACTTCGCTGTCACCGAGGCGGAATGCCTCGGGTATGGACTGAGTGTCTTTGGTGAGCGTGATTGAGTCGCTATTGCGCGGCAAGCGGTAGAAGTCCGGGCCGTTGAAGCTGGCAAACGCCTCTAGCTGATCGAGTGCGTTTTCCTCTTCAAAGACTTCCGCATAAAGCTCGAGCGCGGCATGGGCGGTGTAGCAGCCCGCGCATCCACAGCTTGATTCCTTTTCGCCCCGGGCATGGGGTGCTGAGTCCGTGCCGAGGAAGAAGCGTGGGTGGCCTGATGTGACCACCTGGCGCAGTGCCGATTGATGTTTATCGCGCTTGAGTACGGGCAGGCAAAACAAGTGTGGTCGGATTCCTCCCACCAGCATGTCGTTGCGGTTATATAGCAGATGGTGCGCTGTGACCGTCGCGGCGACATTGTCGCCAGATGCCTGAACAAACTGCACGGCGTCGGCGGTGGTGATGTGTTCAAACACGATACGGAGCGCAGGGAAGGCGTCGACGACAGGGATGAGCGCGGAATCGATGAAGGCTTTTTCGCGATCGAAAATATCCACGTGATGATCGGTGACTTCACCGTGTATCAGCAGTGGCAAATCATGCCGCTCCATCGCCTCGAAAACGGGATACAGCGCCCCGATGCCCGTGACGCCCGCATCCGAGTTGGTGGTTGCGCCGGCCGGGTAAAGTTTAATGCCCTGCACATGCGGAGACTCGGCCGCCTCCGCCACCATCTCGGGGGTGGTGGCGTCAGTGAGATAAAGGACCATAAGCGGGTCGAAGTCCCGGCCTTCTGGGACATGAGCCAAAATGCGTTCTCGATAACTGAATGCATCTGTCACATTCAAGACCGGTGGCGTGAGGTTGGGCATGACGATGGCACGCCCAGCCCAACGGGCCACGTCGGTCACCGTGGTGGCGAGGGCTGCCCCGTCCCGCAGGTGGATGTGCCAGTCATCCGGCAATGTCAGCGTTAACGCGGTCATGATCAAAGGTACCCACTCGGTCTTGTCAGTGTAGCAGAGGTCGGGCGGTCGCAACCGAGGCTGTGGCTTGTGTGGCGCGGAGCCAGTCGCGGACGTACACTACTCTCCCGTTTTTTTTAGGCATGGTTATGGCAACGGTGAATAAGGTTGTGCTCGCATACTCCGGGGGGCTGGATACCTCGGTGATCGTGCGCTGGCTGCAGGAAACCTACCAGTGTGAAGTGGTGACGTTCACTGCAGACATTGGCCAGGGCGAGGAAGTTGAGCCCGCTCGCGCCAAAGCGCAAGCACTGGGTGTG
>Ga0181593_10005955_pt1 | contig 10993 bp, 9 predicted proteins | sample 071ome_19_FD_133756 | JGI IMG/M metagenome (GOLD analysis project Ga0181593, IMG submission 133756) | Coastal salt marsh microbial communities from the Groves Creek Marsh, Skidaway Island, Georgia - 071413AT metaG (megahit assembly) | ecosystem: Environmental > Aquatic > Marine > Intertidal zone...
AACGAATAAATCAGAGGCTTTCATCAAGAATCCCCGCTATCAAAAAATAAAGCAGCCTAGACGCCGGGCATTCTAGCCACCACATCTCGCCGTGTCTCCGTCGCACGGCGATTGGGTCGGAATTACATGCGGGATCGGGCACTATACGCTTCCCGCGATGACGTCCTACCGACAGCGGGGGGCCGCCCCTCGGTCTTTTTTTTTTGGAGTTCGATTAGTGAAGCGCGTTCTCTTGATCCTTGCGGGTTTGATCGTCCTCCTCGTCGCGGTGGCGCTGATCGCGCCCAGTTTCATCGACTGGAACAAATACAAAAAAGAGATCGCCGAACCGATCGAACGGGCCACCGGGCGTACGTTGGCGATGAACGGCGATCTGTCGCTCTCGGTCCTGCCGACGCCGCGCGTCTCGGCAGCCGACGTACGGCTCTCCACCGCGGGCGGCGATGCCGATTTCCTGACCCTGCGCGCCCTCGACGTGCAGGTCGCCCTGTGGCCTCTGCTGCGCGGCGAAATTCAGGTGATTAGCGTGCGTTTGGTCGAGCCCGAATTTTTCCTCGAAGTTGCCGCCGACGGCACCGCCAACTGGCAGTTCGATACCGGCGCGTCGGCACCTGCCGACGAATCGAGCGCCGCGGCCCCGATCAGCGTCGAACGGGTCGTCATCGCCAACGGCGCCCTCAACTACACCGACGCGACAACCGGCCGTGTCGAACGAATCGAAGCCGTCACCGCAACCTTCACGGCGGATGATTTGGTGCAAGGACCCTATGCCGCGGAGGGGCGGTTCTCGGTCCGCGACCAAGCCGTCGGGTTCGATATTTCTCTCGGCGCGGCGCGGCAGGACGCCGCCATGCCGCTGCGCGCCAAACTCGAACTCGAACGGGGTGGGGCGGTCGTCGCGGTTCAAGGGAGCGTCTCGCCTTTCGCGGCCGACCCCTCGATCGATGCCAAATTCACGTTCGACGGTGGCGACCTTCGCGAAGCCCTCAGCATCGTCACCAAGATGGTCGACAGCGATGCCCCCTTGGTGATCCCCGGCGCGCAGACCTTTTCGATCACCGCTCAACTGACCGGCACTGCCGAGACTCTGGCGGTCAACGACCTTGTTTTGGCTGTCGGGGAAACCCGTGCGACCGGCGCGGTTGCGGCATCGCTCGGCGCGGCGCCGGGCCTCGACGTGACCTTGGCGGTGGGTCGGATCGATCTCGACGCCTGGGTCAACGCGGTGTCCACGCAAACGGCCGAAACCGCGCCGTCGCGATCGGGCATCGCGCCGTCGCCGCCGACAAATCCGCTCACCGCGCTCGGCGGCCTCACCGCGAGCGTGAACGTAACGGGCGAGGCGTTGACCTTTCGCGGCGGGTTGGTGCGTCAGTTTCGCCTCGCCGCCAGCGTCGCCGATGAATCGGTCGACCTCGCCGCGCTCAGCGCGATGCTGCCGGGCGGGGCGGACGTCAGCCTAACCGGCCGTGCCGCCACGGTTGACGGACAGCCGCGTTTCGACGGCCGACTTGAGTTGGCGGCGGCGGACTTCCGTGCGGCCGCCGAATGGCTCGGGGTGTCGCTCGACGGGGTCGCGCCGGGTCGGCTCCGTCAGTTCAGTTTGCAGAGTCAGGTGCGGGCGACGCCGGACCTCGGCCAGGCATTCGGCATCGACCTGCGCTTGGACTCCTCGCGGATCACCGGCGGGTTGGCTTATGCCTTTCGCGCCCGGCCCTCCTTCAGTGTCGATCTTGAAATCGATCGTCTCAACCTCGACGCCTATCTCGCGGACGATCCGTCGCCGTCCGCGACCGGCGATCGCGCGCCCAATGCCCCTACCGGAACCGGCGCGTTTGCCGTTCTCGATACCTTCGACACCAACACCAAGATCAAGATCGACTCGCTCACCTTCGGCGGTCGCCGGTTCGGCGGCGTTGCGCTGGACGCGTCACTGCTGGGCGGCGCGTTGACGCTGCGCGAGGCCGCGATCGCCGACGCCGGTGGAGCAGGGGTCGCGGTGTCGGGTTCGGCCGGCAATTTCGCGGCCGTCCCGGCCTTTGATACGCGCGTGGCGGTCAAGTCCCGCGATGTCGCCGCGCCGGCGCGCTTCTTTGGGGTCGACCTGCCGGTCGATGCGCGCGCCTTGGGAGCGATCGATCTCGGCGGCAGCGTCATCGGCACGGTCGAGGATCTCGCGGTCGACCTCACCAGCAAGATCGGCGACATGACCATCGCGGCGAATGGTCGGCTCGAACTGCTGGCGGCCGCACCACGGGTCGATATGCGGGTCACCCTCAACAGCCCCAGCTTCGTGCGCGCGGCGCAGCTTGCCGGCTTGACGCTCGCGCCGACCGAGCGCGCGCTGGACGGCGCTCTGACGGTGACGGCGGCGCTTCGCGGCAACCAAGACACCGTCAACCTCGAGGCCGATATCAACGCGGCTGCACTTGCCCTGGCGATCTCCGGCGCCCTCGATGATCCGTTGTCCGCACCGGCCTACAATCTCAGCTTGCAAGTCAACCACCCCGACATGACGCAACTATTGCGCACCGTCGGTGTCGACTATCGCCCTGCCGCAGTCAATCTCGGCGCTGTGCGTACGTTGGCCGATATCGCCGGCCAACCCGGTCGGATCACGATCTCCCTCATCGAAGGTGCGCTCGGCCCGGTCAATTACGTTGGCGACGCGGCGGCCGACTTCACGGGGCCGCGCCCACGCATCGAGGCCCGGCTCAACACCGGAGAAATTCTCGCCGACCTGTTTCTCCCCGTTTCGAACAGCGCCGGCGGCGGTGCCGCGTCCACCGGCACCGGACGATCTTCGGCGCAAGGCGGCGATCGCTGGTCGCAAGACCCGATCGACCTCACCGCGTTGCAAAGCTTCGACGGGCGCCTCGAACTTAATGCCCGCGGACTGATCTACGGCGACTACGTTCTTCAAGAGCCGACCCTCGTCGCCGCGCTCGAAGACGGTACGCTGACGGTCGATCCGCTCAGCGCCAACCTGTTTGAAGGTCGATCCGCAATCCGCGTGACGGCGGTTGCCGATCGCGTCGCGCGGGTCGGCGTCTCGCTCTCGCTCGACGGCGCCAATATCGAACAGGCGCTCCGAACCAGCGCGGGTCTCGACCGCGTCACCGGTCGGTTCGACATGCGCGGCGACTTCACGACCACCGGCCAAAGCCAATTCGATCTCGTCAACAATCTCGACGGCAACCTGTCGTTCGCCGCGCAGGACGGGGTGGTGCGCGGCATCGACCTGCGGTCGCTCAGCCAACGCTTGGGCAACCTGAACGAGGCGCTCGATTTTGCCGATTTGTTGGTGCGCACGTTCGAAGGGGGCGAGACCCGCTATACCGCCTTCCAGGGCACGTTTCGGGTCGAGGACGGGGTGGCCCGCAGCACCGATCTCACGGCAACCCTCGACGCCGCGGCCGGCACCGGCACCGCCGTCGTCGACCTTCCTCGCTGGCGGCTCGACATGCGCACCAGCGCGCGCCTTACCGACCATCCCGAATCGTCCGATGTCGGGCTTGACCTCACCGGCCCGCTCGACAACCCGCAGCGCAACATCCGTACCCAAGCGCTCGAGCAATATCTCACCCAACGTGTTGGCACGACGTTGATCCGCAAATTGCTCAAGGACGACGACCGGCCTACCACCACCCAGCCGGCCCCGGCGGCCGCCCCGTCGCAGGACAGCCGAATCCCGGCTCTCCCGGGACAGGGGACCCTAACCCAAGAGTCCAAGCCCGCCACCGGCGAGGATCTGGTTAAGGGTATTCTTCGTCGGCTGCAGGATCGCTAGCCGGTTCCGCCTTTACCGCCTGCAAGACATAAAGGCGCAGCGCACTTGATAGATTGCCGTTCCGCACCGCATCGATTTCGGCCACCAAGGTATTGAGCGAGATGCCGCGCCGCTTGGCGAGGCGCACCAACTCGTCCCAAAAGGCCGGTTCCAGCGACACGCTGGTGCGATGGCCGGAAACGACGACCGATCGTTTGGCGATCATCGCGCCTAGCCCCGTGGGCGCGTCATGGCGGCAGGGTCGACCCAGGCATCGTACTCTTCGGCGGTCACCGCACCCGAACCCAAGGCGGCTTCGCGTAGCGATTCGCCCTCTTCGTGCGCACGCTTTGCGATTTTCGCCGCGGCGTCATATCCGATGTGGGGAACCAGCGCCGTGACCAACATCAGCGAGCCGCGCATCAATGCATCAAGCCGTGCCGCATTCGGTTCGATACCCTGCACGCAACGTTCGCGGAAGCTCGTGGCGGCGTCGGCCAGCAGCGTGATCGATTGCAGCACGTTGTAGATGATCACAGGTTTGTAGGTGTTGAGCTCCAAATGCCCCCCGGCATTGGCGATCGTAACCGCGACATTGTTGCCCATCACCTGGGCGCAAACCTGCGTTAGCGCCTCGGCCTGCGTCGGGTTTACCTTGCCCGGCATGATCGACGAGCCCGGTTCGTTCGCGGGCAAGGTGATTTCTCCGAGGCCCGAACGCGGGCCCGATGCCAACAGCCGAAGGTCGTTGGCGATCTTCATCAAGACCGTTGCGGTGACGTTCATGGCGCCACTTGCCGCAGTCAGGGCATCGTGCGCGGCGATTGCGGCGAACTTGTTGGGGGCGCTGGCGAAGGGCATTTCCGTCCGCTCGGCGATTTCCCGTGCGACCGCCGCGTGGAATCCGGGCCGGGCGTTGAGGCCCGTCCCGACGGCGGTGCCTCCTTGGGCCAGCAAAAATATTGCCGGGAGCGTTTGTTTGACGTTGTCCAGGACAGCCGCGACTTGCCCGGCATAGCCGGAAAACTCCTGGCCCAACGTCATCGGTGTTGCGTCCTGCAGGTGGGTCCGCCCCAGTTTCAGTACCGCATCCCACGCCGCCGCTTTTTCCGACAGTGCTTTTTCCAGACCGGCCAGCGCGGGAATCAATCGTTCGGTTATCGCGCGCGCCGCCGCAATGTGCATGGCGGTGGGAAACGTATCGTTTGACGATTGCGCCATGTTGACGTGGTTGTTCGGGTGCACTGGGTCTTGCGTGCCCAGCGGTTGGCCCAGCAATTCGTTGGCGCGGTTGGCGATCACCTCGTTGGCGTTCATGTTGGTCTGGGTGCCCGAACCGGTTTGCCAAACGACCAAGGGGAAATGGTCGTCCAAGCTACCGCGCGCGACTTCGGTCGCGGCGGCCTGAATCGCCCCGGCGCGCGTCTTGTCGAGATCGCCTTGGGCGAGGTTGACGGTCGCGGCGGCGCGTTTGATCTCACCCAAAGCGTGGATGATCGCGACCGGCATCCGTTCGGTGCCGATGCGAAAATTCTCGAGGCTGCGCTGGGTTTGGGCGCCCCAATACCGGTCGTTGGGCACGTCGATCGCACCCATTGAATCGTTTTCGGTTCGCGTGCCGACCATCGCTCAGTCCTTGGCAATCCATTCGCTGATGTGGCGTTCCTCGACCGATCCGTCGTCGCCGTAGAAAGTCACCTTGGGCACCTCGAACACCGCCGTCTTTGCGATCGTCGGAAACCGCGCGACTTCGCGCGGCGTGCGCTCGCCGCCTTGCAGAACCACCATGTCTTGCGTGCCGGTGTTTTTCAGATGGTGCACCGTGCCGTCGGTGGGAAAGCCGAGATAGTCGCCGGCCCCGATCTCCACTTCGTCGTCGCCAATCTGTGCGGTGCCGCTGCCCTCCAAAACGAACAGCCATTCTTCTTGCAGGGTGTGGGCGTGCGGCAGGTAGCTCTCTTTGCCGGCGGGAATGCGCGCGATGTTCATATGCATGCGCTCGATCCCGGCATGATCGCTGAGCCGGTGCACGAACACCTCGGACTTCGGGTTCATCGGGTGCTTGATGTGGGCCGCGTCTTCCGGCCGCAAGGCGGCGGTCCGGACGAGGTTCTTGGGGTCGTTGGTCATGGCGTACTCCTTAAGGGATCAGTCTATATCCCTAGCGCAGCCCTCCCGACAGCTTGCTGTCAGGAGACCTCAAAAAACGTGGTCGACCAGCAATCCCGCGGCAAACACGAACAGCACCGCGCTCGTGCTCCACGAGACGGCGCGTTGGACCGTCGGGCGGCCCAGCCACACGCGCGCGCGGTCCGCCACCAACATGATGCCCATCTGCCAGACCACGTTGACTACAAATAGCGCGACCCCCAGCGTGACAAGTTGCGGCCACACCCGGCGTGCCGGGTCGACGAAATTGGGCATCAGGGCGAGAAAAAGCACGATGACTTTGGGGTTGAACAGGTTGGTCAACAGCGCATCGCGCATCCCTGCAAACGGGCGCACGACGCGCCCGCCCGACATCGCATCGACATTGATCAGCCCCGACCGAAACCCCTGAATCCCGAGCCAGGCAAGATACGCCGCGCCGACCACCGCGATGCTCTTAAAGGCGATCGTGCTCGACGCGATCACCAGTGAGATTCCCAGCGCGGCCAGCGCGGTATGGCTGAATAGCCCCAGCTGGACGCCGATCACGGTCGCCGCGCCGGTGCGCGGGCCCGACGACATCGTGTAGCGGATGATGAGCAACGTATCGGGGCCGACCGACAGCACCAGCGCGAGAATGGTCGCGAGGAACGCGAGCAGGGTAGGGAGGTCGACCGGCATAACAGGGGCTTACGGGGTGGCACGCTTCGGCGCAACCCGGCTGGCGCTAGTCCTTCAGGCGCACCACGGCGATCCCCGACTGGGGTCGCATGCGCAACAATGGCCCCAGGTCGGGGGTCTTGGCGTAATCCGCGATCAAGTCGCGCGCCGCGCGATGCACGCCCAGGTCCACGGTCCATGACTTCGGCTTGCCGTGCCGGTGCCAGGTAATCTCTTCGCCGTCTTCCAGGGCGTCGTCGAAAATCATCGCCAACGTGGGCAGCGGGGGGTGGCCCGTGGCATGAAGATGGTGCGCGGCGAAGTCGTCGTCGAACAACAATGTGCGAAAGCCCCGCGCATGCGCCTCGATCACCCGTTGGGCGTGGCTGATGTGGTCGTCGAAATAACACAGCGCATGGCCCTGCGCGTCGAGATCGGCCGTCATCCAATCGTCTTCGTGGTAGGCCGCGTCCGCATCGCGCCACACCACGCTGCGAAAACTGACATCGAAGCAATGCATCGCGGCGCGCGGACTGCCCAACCGCAACAGCCAAGACGAATGCCCCCGGTGCACGCCGCTTTCCACGATCATCTCGGGGGCGATCAACCGGCCCAATGCATAAAGCCAGAACGAATCGGCGAACTTGGTGCCGCCTTCGTTGTCCTGCACCGGTCGTTCGGCGTAGGCGGCGAAGAAATCGTCCACCAAAGCGTCCAGGCCCAGCGCCTCGACGCCCAAAAACGCGCCGGGCCCGGTCAAGAAGGCCGTCGCGGTGTCTTCGACAATGCGTTTGAGGCGTCGGATCTGGCGGTCCGAGGTCATGCGCGAAGCAAACTCGCTCTCGTCGCGCTTCTTGCGCAGATCCAACCCGATGTCGTGATAAAGCCGACGGTTCAACGATACCCGCATGTCCTCGCGCGCTTCGGGCGTCAAGGCGTCAAGATCGGGATCTTCGCGTGTGAACACCCGGCGTTGCCGGACATGCTCGGCCAGTTCCTGCCACGGCGCGAGGTCCCAATGACCCGATGCGGCGCCCGACGTCGAGGGCAGCACGTAGATCGCCGTCTCGCCGATCGTTTCGGGTTGCCGACCGTAGTTCACGTCGCGACCGAAATAGGCCTTGGCCGCCCGCTTGCCGTTGAACGCCAAAAACCGCGGCGCGTGTTCGTCGATGATCGCCCGTAGCCGGTCGGGATCGTCGGCCGTTTTATCCAAATCCCCGTCGCCGCCCGACTGGGTCTTGTTCATATCGGTCAAACCCACCCGATAGGTCAGCAGCAGCGGAAACTCCGCGGGCGCCAACGCCCGGTCTGTCAGGCCGACGGCGTGCAGCGTTTTCCAAAACTTGTTCCCCGGTCCCGCGTAATACGCGGCTTTCTGGGCCGAGACCGCACTTGCGGCGGAGCCGCAAAAGATCACGTCCAGTTCGCGCGTTACGACATCCGGCAAGACGCTCATGGCGCGCTATCTTCGGGTGTCCACTCGAAGCGCTGCTCCGACTTTGGCGTCCCCCACGTCGTGTTTTCTTTTTCGTCGACCAAGCGAAAACCGGCACGCTCGTAAAGACTGCGAGCTTTGTCCAAGCCGCGAAACGTACTGAGAAACACGAGCGGAAAGGCTTGCGCGCGACAGTGTTGCATCGCGGTGTCGAGCAACGCCCGGCCGATGCCTTGTCCGCGTGCTTTCTCGCTGAGAATGAACCAGCGCAGTCGCGCCGCGTTTGGGTTGTTGCCGTCGATCACGATGCCGCCGACATACGCGTCGTCGAGCTCGGCGGACCACCACCCGTTGCCGGGCCCCTCCAACGTCTCGAGAAAGGCGGCCATACCCGCGGCGATCTTCGCTTCGAAGAAGGCGCCGGGGAAACCCCACTCGGTCGCGTGATAGGCCACATTCGCCGTGGCCAATCGTCCCAGGTCGCCCGGTTCGTAAGGCCGGATTGTCGCGGCCATGTGTGCGTCCTAGGCCGCTTTCTCGACGGTGCCGACGAAAAAGTCGTTGCCCTTGTCGTCGATCACGATGAAGGCGGGGAAGTCTTCGACCTCGATGCGCCACACCGCTTCCATGCCCAACTCGGGGTACTCCAGCACCTCGACCTTCTTGATGCAGTCTTGCGCCAAAATCGCCGCCGGCCCCCCGATCGAGCCCAAATAGAACCCGCCGTGCTTGCCGCAGGCTTTGCGCACCATGGGAGAGCGGTTGCCTTTGGCAAGCGAGATCATGCTGCCGCCCGCCGCCATGAATTCGTCCACATACGAATCCATCCGGCCCGCCGTGGTCGGGCCGAACGAGCCCGAGGCGTAGCCTTCCGGCGTCTTCGCCGGCCCGGCGTAATAGACCATATGGTCTTTAATGTATTGCGGCATCCCGTCACCGGCGGCCAAGCGTTCCTTGATCTTGGCGTGCGCAATGTCGCGCGCCACGATCATCGGGCCGTGCAACGACAGGCGTGTGCGGATCGGATATTCGGAAAGCTGTTTCAAGATCTCGGCCATCGGTCGGTTCAGGTCGACGCGCACCACATCGCCGCCCAGTTCGCCCTCTTTGATCTCGGGCATGTATTTGGCCGGGTTGGTTTCGAGTTGTTCCAGGAACACGCCGTCGCGGGTGATCTTGCCGAGCGCTTGCCGGTCGGCGGAGCACGACACCCCGATCCCGATCGGCACGCTGGCGCCGTGCCGCGGCAGTCGGATCACGCGCACGTCGTGGCAAAAGTACTTGCCGCCGAACTGCGCGCCGATGCCCATCGTGCGCGTCAATTCGTGCACCTTGGCCTCTGTCTCCAGGTCGCGGAACGCTTGGCCGTGTTCGTTGCCTTCGGTCGGCAGCGCATCGAGGTAGCGCGTGCTTGCGAGCTTGACGGTCTTCAGGTTGATCTCCGCCGAGGTTCCGCCGACGACGATCGCCAAGTGATAGGGCGGGCACGCCGCCGTGCCGAGCGAGCGAATCTTCTCGTCTAGGAACGTCATCAGCCCGTCGGGGTTCAGCACCGCGCGGGTTTGCTGGTACAGAAAGGTCTTGTTGGCCGACCCACCGCCCTTGGCCATGAACAGGAATTTGTAGGCATCGCCGTCGGCGGCATAGAGGTCGATCTGCGCCGGCAGATTGCTGCCCGTGTTGACCTCGTCGTACATGTTCAAGGCCGCCATCTGCGAATAGCGCAAATAGGACTCGGTATAGGTGTTGAACACGCCGCGCGAGATCGCCTCGGCGTCGTTGCCCGGCGTCCAGATTCCCTGGCCCTTGTAGCCCATCACGATCGCAGTGCCGGTATCTTGGCAGCCCGGCAGGATCATGCCCGACGCGATGTTGGCGTTCTTCAGCAATTCATAGGCGACGTAGCGGTCGTTGTCCGACGCCTCGGGGTCGTCCAGAATGTTGGCCAACTGCTGCAGGTGCCCCGGGCGCAACAAATGGGCAATGTCGCGCATCGCTTCTTTGGTCAGCAACGTCAGTGCCTCGGGCGCCACCTTGACGATATCCGTGCCGTCGACCGACATCGGGGTGACGAATTCGTCCGTCACTTGGCGGTAGGGCGTCTCGTCGGGGCCGAGCGGAAACATGTCCTGATAGTGGAACGCGACCATGGGTACTCCTTTGGCGGCACGGGGCCGCGCACGAAAGGCTATTTCTTGCGGAACTGATCCAGTGCGACGACCTTTTCGCCGGCGGGTGTTTCCGGCGTCTCGGTCACGACGTCATCGTCGTGGAGGTCGTCGTCCGCATTGCTGCCGACCGAAATGACCGCGCCGCCCGGCGTCAGCTGCGCGGGCAAACCGGCGTCGTCCTCGCCGGGGCTTTCGATGCGGCTTCGATCGGGCTGGAACTGCAGGCCGAATTGGACGCTCGGGTCGGCAAATCCGGTCATCGCATCGAACGGAATGATCAACCGTTCGGGCACCTTGTTGAACGACAGCGTCAGGTCGAGCGTCTCGTCCGACACCTCGAGGTCCCAAAACTGGTGCTGCAGCACGATCGTCATCTCTTTGGGGTATTTCTCGCGCAGGTAGTCGGCGACCACCACGCCCGGAAAATGCGTCAAAAACGAAACATAAAGGTGGTGGTTGCCCCGCAAGCCCTCATCCCGCACCTGCTGCAACGCGGTGCGCACGACGCCGCGTAGCGCCGCATCGACCATCTTGGGGTAATTGAACTGATCGCGCATCGTGCCTCGACACTCCAATGAGGCCGCCATACTACCCGGCCCGCGTCGGAATCCAAGGGGTGGTCCGACGGTTCGGTCATACGAGGTGCTGGGTTGAAGTGGGGGGCTTCTGTTGCCCGGTAGCCCCCCGAACCGCGCTTACTTATGACTAAGCAGCGAGCGCCATTTCGTTATCATTGGCACTTGTAGAAATAGCCCGATGACGGTGGAACCATGCCGGGCAAAAACTTCACCTTTACTACGCGCGTCG
>Ga0181593_10005958_pt1 | contig 10991 bp, 7 predicted proteins | sample 071ome_19_FD_133756 | JGI IMG/M metagenome (GOLD analysis project Ga0181593, IMG submission 133756) | Coastal salt marsh microbial communities from the Groves Creek Marsh, Skidaway Island, Georgia - 071413AT metaG (megahit assembly) | ecosystem: Environmental > Aquatic > Marine > Intertidal zone...
CCCCCTGGTATTCACCCTCCCGAATAACAAAATAGGACCCCCTCCTAAACTTCGAGCCTCGTCTTGTATAAAAGACGTAAATCAAGAAGCCGCCCGTTTAGCGAGCCCCTCAAATTGACGTGTAAGACCGAGACGAATTATCGCCCCACGCCGGGCGAAAATCCCTTAGAAAAGGCAAGTTTTGAACGAAAAAATTCTCATCGTTAAAAGCGAAACAGAGGAAGCAAAAGCCCTATCTTTCCTGCTCTCCGGAACCGGCTATTCCACTACTGCCCTTTCAAGCGGGAAAGAGGCACTCGAAGTAGCGCAAAACGAGCGATTCGATCTGGCCATAACGGATCGATTCTTCGAAGAAAACCAGGCTGAGCTCGGATTGGTAGCCCAACTCAAGGAAGCGCAACCCAAGCTACCGGTGCTCCTACTCTCAGAGGGCCATGAGCTCGAGGATATCATAGGGTGTATCCGAGCCGGCGTTACGGATATTATCGACGAGCCCAAGAATCTTAGGAAGATCTTCGATTCCACCAACAAGTTTTTCAATCGCGACACCACCTCCCATGGCGCTGTCACTTGGGAAGATATGATGGAGGTCGAACAGGCTCTCTCCACCCTGTTCAAGATGAACGATCCCAGCAAAGTTTTAGCCGAGGAGGCAGAGGCCAAATCGCTGCAAAACGAACTCGACGAGACGAAAGCGAAGCTCGAACAACTGGAAAAGTCCAATCAAGAGCTAATCACCAGCAAGGCCAACGCGGAAACGTTGCTCGAAGAGATGACTAGGCAAAACGGCGGTTCTTGGGGAGAGACTACCGAGAAAATCGAACGGATGACCGACCTCGAGGAACGGGAAAAGAAGCTCAAAGAGAGGGAAGCCCTGATCGCCAAGCAAAAAGCGGAAGCGGAAGTCATGCTAGCCGATCTAGAAGCTATGCAAGCGGAGGCAGAAGAAAACGACGGCGAGGCCGCGCACGCCAGCGGGGAATTACAGCGAAAATTCGATGCTGCTCAAATGCAGTGGAATGCCACCCGGCTCGACCTCGAAGCTCAAATCGCTGATCTGAATCGGGACCTAGAACAGGCCAAGGTCGCTTCTTCTGGCTCCTTCGCCCAGGAAAGCGAAATCGAAGCACTCAAGGAATCGCTTCAACAATCCAAGGAATCCATCACCGAGAAGGATTTTCTTATTGAGCAGCGGACCAAAGAAATCGAAGACCTGAAAGCCGAAATCGAAACGCGGGCTTCGAATCTCGATATGGAGGAACTCGAAGAAGCGAACCGCCTGCTGGAGATTGATCGCTTTAAGTTGCAGGAGCAGAAGGATAAACTCGACGAAGCCCAGCATTCCTTCGACCAGGACTTCCAAATTAAGCAGCGTGAAATCGAAGTGAATCGCAAGGATGCGGAGGTCACCCTTCGCGAGCTGCAGCACAAAGTAAAAGAAGAGCAGCTGAAACTCGCCTCTGATCAGGCCGCCTTCAAGGAAGAGGTCCGCCAGTTCGAACAAGCCAAGCAGAATTTCCAGGAAGATATTGAAGAGCTGCAATCCAAGCAGAGCGAACTGAAACAATTCGAGGATCAGTTGAATCGCATGAAGAGCAGCCTAGACCAGCAAGAAAATACGCTACCCAAGCACAAGCCTTCAGAAGACCGTCGCCCCGACCGCGCTTACGATGAGGAATACGAGAGCGCTTCTTATCGAGAAGAGGAAGCATCAGGCGCCGCAGATTCCGTTCAAAGCCCTGAAGCTGGAGATGACAAATCGGATCCCAGGACCTGGAAGAAACCGCCACAAGCCCGGAGCCGCAAGGGCGCTCGCGGACCGTTACGCATCGGACGCAGCGCCTCAGTGGACGACTAGGCGTCGATCGCCGTTCGAAAACCGGTATTTCCGGTTGAGGTATCCGGCGTATTGGATGTCCGGGCAGCCACGCGATAGCGATTGCAGTAGCTGTTGTGACACAGGTAGGATCCGCCCTTCATCATCTTCCCCTCTCCCGTGTCCGGACCCTTCGGATTGGGCTCGTCATGAGTTAAACGCCACGTTGGCGAAAACCAGTCCTGGCACCACTCCCAGACATTTCCAGCAACGTTATACAGACCAAATCCATTTGCTCGAAAAGATTTCGCCGGAGCGGGACCTACGTGCCCATCCTCCGCGGAATTCTGCAACGGAAAGTTTCCCTGCCAAATATTGCATCGATGCTTACCGTCCGGCAACAGCTCGTCACCCCAAGCGTACATTTTCTGCACTAGCCCTCCGCGAGCGGCTTTCTCCCATTCCGCTTCTGTCGGCAAACGCTGCCCTTTCCAAAGACAATAGGCAGCCGCATCGTTCCAGCTAACATGCACAACCGGGTAATCCATACGCTTCTTGATATTCGATCCCGGACCCTCCGGTTTCTTCCAGCAGGCTCCCTCTACGCCATACCACCAATCTAACCCTTGAACATTGCGGGGTTTGAGCCGTTTGAAAAGCGTTTTTGGCAGGAGAATATGAAATACATAGGACCAGCCAAACTGCTCCGCCTCGGTGACGTAGCTGGTGTCGTCGACAAAGGCTGCAAATTCTCGATTCGTAACGCAACAACGAGAAATCCAAAATTCGTCCACATAGACTTCTTTAACCAATTTTTCTCCATCAGCTTCCCAGGCTTCGTCGCTGTCCGTGCCCATCAAAAAGGAGCCCTTTTCGATCAAAACCATGTTTTCCCGGCTACCATAGTCCGGAGCGCAGGTCGAGATCGCGTCTAGCGCTTGGCCGTAACTAGATGAATTCGCGCTTTCCGGTTTCGTGGGCGTGCAGCAGCTCGGCTTTGTTTTGGATACCATAGGGCTGAGATCGGGACGTACTAAGCCATCATCGCCCCCAATCCTTCCTGATGTCAATGCATCGGCGCAAGTCGAAGTGGGTGTCCCGCAATCGCATTTCGAATGCGTTGCATGTGGAAAGGGGCATCCAGCCGTTTTGAGAGCGCTTCATCCTCGCGCCCGATTGGAGACAGTCAGCCCCAATATTCGATGCGCAGCGCCCGCCCTATTAAGAAACCGTTACCGGGCTTTCGTCCCGCTTACCCGCCTTGTTCATGGTGCTGGTAGCATTCCTGAAAAGCTCTCTTTGGGAGTTCCAGATTCCAATTCGGTTGTCCTTTGCGTATTTCTCAGCCACGAGCATGACCTCTTGAAAGCCGACCCTCATGGCCGAGTAACGGGCGTACCCTTTGCGGAGCATGAGCTCGTTCACTGATTCGCCACCCAAAGCGTAGAGCCTCACATATCGGCTATTCTGATACTCCTTGAGAATTTCCATGTTGAAGAAAAAACCCTTGGCGACCGTCTCGATCATCCACTTTCCGTCGCTGGTAGACTTCGCGTCTCCCGGCGGATATGCGATGCCTGCCAAGACCACCTCGTTCTCTTTCCCTTCTTCTAGCACCCGAACCCGAGTCTCGTCGATAACGTCTAGAACTTTAACCCGAACGCTGCGCTTTTCGTTGAGGCTTTGCATAACGAAAAACAAGGAGCCTATCCCCAATGCCAATGTCGCTAGAATTCCGAAAACCATCGATCCAATTTGCCGTCCAATCTTCACTAGGATAATTCGGATTTCGAGCCTGCCGGTTTAGCCATTCTCTACATTGCGGGCGATTTTCGCATTTTTTAGAAACTAGAGCCGCCGCTTCAAGGGCTCCATCCCTGTAATAAGATTCCTAGGACAGGAAAAACGCTTCCAATATCTTCAAAGATCGCTCCATTTCGCCCTCCTCTATGTACTCATCGACTTTGTGGGCTTGATCGATGTCACCCGGTCCAAAAACCACTGTCGGAATGCCCGCGCTTGCGTAGGCCACGCCATTCGTCATGAAGGGAGCCTCGCCAAAAGCGGTGGCATCAAACCCAGAATCGCGAGAGCTCTTGGCTAGGGCTTGAGGAAACCAATGCCCATTATCCGTATTTAAGGAGGGTCGTTCAAGCACCGTAGATAGGCTCGCCCCCAATTCCGTTTTGGCGATCATTTCGATCGCCTCCCGCGCCTCCTCCATGTCCTCGGAAACGCCAAGTCGGCGATCCAGATCTATCGAACACCTGTCCGGTACAATGTTGAAACCGATTCCTCCAGAAATCCGTCCGATATTCAGACTGCCTCGGTCCATAGGTTCTCGATTCTCTTGCCGGGAAAGCAGCTCTGCCAGTCGTTCCAGCTTTTCCACTAATCGGGCGATTTTGTAAATGGCGTTCTTCCCGAGATGGGGAGTCGAGCCGTGAGCAGCCTTGCCTTTAGCCTCCACCGTATAACGACAAGCTCCCTTGTGCTTGGTTATAATGCAGCTTCGCGTCGGTTCGCCGGTTAAAGCGCCTCGAATATCGTAGCGGCTCTTTAACTCCGCTAGCTGGTAAGCGCCCAGTTGGGCAGCTTCTTCGTCGACAGTCGCCGCAAACACCAAACTATGGTTCAGATCGCTTTCATTCTCTTGGCAAAGCTGCGCTAGCAACAGGAAGGTCGCCAAACTCGCCTTCGTATCGCAGGAGCCACGCCCGTACCACTTTCCCTCCCGGCATTCTAGTTCGTAAGGATCTCCAAGAGCCCATCCATCAACGCCAACTGTATCCATATGAGCTTCTACAAGCACCGAAGGCAAGTCCTTGGGCCCGATACGGGCTACCACGTTGCGTCTTCCGGGAAGAACCTCCTGACAAAGGAATTCGATTCCTTTGTCGGAAAGCCATTCCCTAACAAATGCCTCCACATCCTTTTCGCCCGGGCCTCCGTAAACCGGATTGACGCTGGGTATGGAGACCAGTTTTTCCAGCAGTTCAATGCATTCGCTCATAGCCCTACATTCCCATCCCATACCGCGAAAAGGCAATGGCCGAGCTCGGATTTCTCGCATATTCGTTGCGAGGAATGCGAGCTATACTGAAAAAACGCCTTTGATTCTATTTTAACCAAGTTCTGAAGATATGTCATCTACCAGCGATTGACAGACCTTTTTTCCAGACTAATTTCTGCATCGATGGCTTGGAGAATCGACCAATACGTTGTTAAGGGAGAGATTCACAACCGTGCGCCAGGAGAAGTCACTGGCCTCATCTGGCTAAAGGGTCTCAACCGGCCTCTGGAATTGAAACTCAAGGGAAATTGCTACCGCGATTTGGCGGGGGCAAAACTTGTATTCGAAAACCAAAAACCGACCGAAGGAGACTACTCGGGCCTCGACGTCTTCCAAGATGGTGTAGTTGGAGACATGACGGCTTCCAGGAAAGTCAAGATTCCGGTCGATACCGATGAATTAATCGGCGAACACGGCAAAGACAGGAGGAGCCCCTACATTATTGGAAATTGTCTCTACCTTGAATGGTTTAGTGAACGCAACGGGCGCGTGCTAATCGAGACAACAGATTTCGAGTGGCAAGTCTCTTTGCCGAGCTGGACGCTTTCTGAAACCGACGAGGTCGATCAACGGCTGAAAAACCAGCAAGCGATGTTCGAGTTCATGGGCAACTTGTCGCAAGCGATAGAGGACGACAACGAAGATGATATCCCGGCAACGGAAGAAATGAACGAATTTCAGTGGGAAGCCTTCTTGCAAAAGTCGGACGCCCGCAGCGACATGCTGCTCGAGCTCTTCGAGAAATACGGTGACGACCCCAAGTGCGAGGAGCTAGTAGCTGAGGCGATGGGCTGGGAAATCGAGAACGTTGACTACCCGGATGTTGAACCGGATGAATGGGAAGCCCAAACCGAGGACAGCCTATTTCAAGAGGGAGAGGGCGATCCTGAAGAGTATCTTCCAAATCATCCTCTAATTTCCGAGATGATGGATATTACGTCGCGCATCTTCTTCGAAACGGAATCTAGAAAACTGCTGAACGACGAGGATAGCAACCCGTGGAATCAGCTCTTGTGGCATTCTCAAATGACCGTAAGCAAACTGATCGGGGCCTTGGAGGAAGTCGCTAGTGGCGTCGATCCGGAGCCCGGTTTCGTGGTCGCGACCTTGAAGCGCTCTCTACATCTTTTGCACCTGACTATTTCCACCTTGGAAGCGGCTCGATCGCTTCAGACTAAACACGAGAATTGGCAGCTAGAAATTCGACGTTCCCTCTTTAGGGTACGTGAAACGATTCTCGATTTGATGCAAACCTATCGCCGCAACGGGACGTAAACGCAAGGCGCTCCTAGCCAGTCCCCAATATTTTCATTTCTGGTGGCGGGCGATCTCACGTCTACGTACCGCTCCGCGCCTACGCGTCAACTTAACTGGTATATGCTAATAAAACCCGCCCAGAGGCCGGGTTTCACCCTTGAACTCTATGCAAAAAGGTGGAGTTCGAGGAACCTTATCAATAGCCTACCGCCTGGCCATCTTTACGGCTTTCGGATGCTCCAGTGTAGACTCCCGAGGTCGGGTTTCGCCAAATCCCCTGATATCCCCCGAATAAGCCTTTTCCCGAAGCCATATCGATACGATGGCCCATCCCAGCTAATTCGGTTCGAACAGTTTCGCTAAATCCATTTTCTAGATACACGATTCCTCCATTCGTCATTTCAAGGGGGGAGCCGAATGGTTGCGAAGAACCTGCATGGTTAACGCGCGGGGCATCTCCCGCCTCCTGCAGATTCATCCCAAAATCCTTCATATTGACGATTACTTGGACATGGCCCTGGGGCTGCATGCTCCCTCCCATTACGCCAAAGGCCATCAGCGGCTTTCCGCCCTCCGTTATAAACGCCGGAATAATGGTATGAAAAGGGCGCTTGCCAGGCTGGTACTCGTTTGCATGACCCTCTACGAAATTGAAAGACGCCCCCCGATTCTGAAAACCGAACCCGAGTTGCGGCACGCATACGCCCGAACCAATTCCGATGAAGTTACTTTGTATCAAAGAAACCATCATTCCTCTCGAGTCCGCTGCGCAGAGATATACTGTATCGCCTCTTTCCAGTACTCCCGGGCAGTATTGGCGAGACGATCTCTGTAAATCGATCAGCGAGCGCTTCTTAGACGCGTAGTCTTTGGATAATAGCATTTCCACCGGCGCATCAGAAAAGTCGGGATCCGCATAGAATTTAGCCCGATCTTCGTACGCCAGTTTCTTGGCCTCGATAAATGCGTGCAGATGCCGAGTAGTTCCAAATCCGTAGTCGGCCAGCCCATACCCTTCGAGGATATTTAGCATTTGCAGGGCCGCTATTCCCTGGCCATTCGGCGGCAATTCCCATACATCCCAGCCCCGATAATTCGCGCAAACCGGTTCAACCCAAGACCCACGATGATTAGCCATGTCTTCGTATGACAAAAATGCCCCAATTTCTCTCATGTAAGCATCGATCGCTTTCGCAATCGACCCCTCGTAAAACGCGTCCCGGCCATCTTCGGAAATCAGCGCCAAGGTCTCGCCGAGAGCCGGGTTCTTCCAGATGTCGCCTTTTCTCGGGCAGCTTTCGCCTGGAGCGAATGTATCCAATAAACCGGGAGATTGCCTCGGGTTCTCTTTCCGGGATGCTATCTCTCTCCCCCAGGATCTGGCAATAATCTCCGGGACTGGATGGCCATCAAAAGCGTATGCGATAGTCGGCTTTAGGATTCTCTCCATTGGAAGACTTCCATATTCATCATGGAGCTGATACCAGCCATCCACACAACCAGGAGTGGAAATGGAGAATCTGCCAAACAGGGGAATCTCTTCCGATATCCCCTCGCGAGCAAAAACGTCTTTGGTGAGATTCATCGGAGATCGGCCGCTCCCATTAAACCCCCGCAAGCATTCGAGCTCAGGATCCCAAACGATGGCAAAAAGGTCGCCGCCTATTCCATTGCTAACGGGCTCCATCAATCCAAGAGCGGCATTGGCGCCTATGGCGGCATCCATTGCCGAGCCTCCGTCCTTGAGAATGTCCAAACCGACCTGAGACGCCAAAGGATGGCTTGTCGCCACCATTCCATGACTAGCAAGCACCTCAGAACGGGAGGTTGGCCTCCCTCCTTCTGAAGGATTCCCCGGCGTCAATTCTCTATCCATGCCGAGCAATCGAAAGGAGAATCTTCTTGGAGGCTTGGATACCTCGATTGAGGACCTCAAGATTCATGCTTTCGTTGGGAGCGTGCAAATTGTCTTCGGGGAGAAAGAGGCCGATCATAACGGAATCAAGACCAAGAACGCTTTTAAAATCGGCGATAATGGGGATGCTTCCACCTTCCCTAAGATAGAGGGGCGGACGCCCAAATGCCTCACTGATTGCCTGAGTCGAAGCTTCAAATGCGTTTGTCAATCGGCCTGGCATATCCTCAGGAGAATTTGGCCTGCCCGGAGGCGTGACGAGGTAGGGAGCACCTTGATGACCCATTTCGACCTTCACCGAAACGCCCTTAGGGGCTCGATCCAATACGGCCTGCTTAACCCGCTCTCCAATCGTCTTGGGATCCTGATTCCCCACGAGCCGACAAGAGATCTTAGTCATCGTCTTGGACGGAACAATCGTTTTGCTGCCTTCTCCTTGGTAGCCCCCGCCAATTCCATTGAACTCTAGCGTGGGAAGATAACGCGTCGCTTCAAATGGCGTGTATCCCGTTAACGGATGCAAAGCTTCCACTCCCAGTGTCTCTCTGTAGACCGCCTCATCAGCTCCCAACTTGGCGAGTTCATCCCGCTCCCAATCTTCCACATCCGTCACGCCTTCGTAGAAACCATCGATCGTTACCCGATTGTTTTCATCGTGGAGCGAAGCACAAATCTCGCACAGGGCCTGGACCGGGTTGTAAACGGCTCCCCCATGAAGCCCCGAATGCAAGTCGGATCTCGGTCCCTCCACCTCTAAATCCATAACGACTATGCCTCTCAGTCCTACCGTTACAACGACCTGGTCTTTCGAGGGACTCAAGGTATCGGAAAGCAAGACTAGATCCACATCTGCAAACGCGTCTTTGCTCGATTCCAAAAACGGTCTTAGGCTTGGGCTTCCGATTTCTTCCTCCCCCTCGATCAGAAAGGTGATTCTCAAAGGCAATTCCGGATTCTCCTCCAAAGCCTGCGCAACAGCCGCAATATGGGCCATTTGAGGGCCCTTGTTGTCCGCAGCCCCTCTAGCGAAAATCCGACCATCTTTGACAACGGGATCAAAGGGATCGCTATTCCATTTTTCGAGGGGATCGGCTGGTTGCACATCGTAGTGCCCGTAAATGAGCACGTGCGGCCATTCCGGATTGCCCTCCCTACGAGCGAGAACGATCGGGTGCAGTTCCGTATCCACCACTTCAACACTCAGACCAATATCGCTAAAAAGGCTCTCTAAGAATCGTCGCGACCCTTCCATGCCTTCCTTAAACTTAGAGTCCGTGGACACGCTCGGACAACGCAAATGGTCTTTCAATTTCTCGACAGGATCGAACATGCAGCCGATCCAAAATCAAGAAAATCGGATTGGCAATTTTATACCACTGGAGAAATAGGAGGAGATTCCCGCAAATCAGATCCAGAGTGCCTTGACTCTTTCCCTCACCCCAACTTCATTCCCCAACTCGGTTGCAAATCGCCGTACGCATTTATTCCATGAAAAAACTCCTTGCCGCCAATAGAAGCGAAATCGCTGTCCGCATTTTCCGCAGCGCCACTGAACTGGGTTGCCGTACCGTCGCCTTGTACGCCCATGAGGACCGATTCGGCGTTCATCGATTCAAGGCCGACGAAGCCTACCTGCTAGCTCGCGGGAAAGGTCCGGTCGCGGCTTACCTCGACATAGAGACCATCATCGACATCGCTAAGGACAACAACGTCGATCTCATCCATCCCGGCTACGGATTCTTATCGGAAAATGCCGAATTCGCTCAGGCTTGCGAAGACAATGGCATCACTTTCGTTGGACCCAACCCAAAGATTCTCAAGCGAATGGGCGATAAAATCGAAGCCCGTAAGATCGCCGAAAAGGCCAACGTTCCCACCCTTCCCGGCACTCAAGATCCCGTATCGGATCCGAGGGAGGCACGTAAGATCGCTAAGAAGATCGGATTTCCTTTGATTATCAAAGCCGCCTTCGGTGGAGGCGGTCGAGGCATGCGAGTCGTTAACGACCCCAAAGATTTGAATTCCTTCCTCGAAGAAGCTCAAGGCGAAGCCCAGCGGGCCTTCGGCAACCCTTCCGTATTTCTCGAGCGCTACATTAAGAGAGCCAAACACATCGAAGTGCAAATCCTCGGGGACAAGCACGGGAACGTCGTCCATCTGCACGAACGGGATTGCTCCGTTCAACGCCGCCACCAGAAGGTCATCGAAATAGCCCCCTCGGTCGGCCTGCCTGAAAAGGTTCGAAAGGAACTCTGCGAAGCCGCGGTAAACATCGCCCAATCCATCGGCTACTACAACGCAGGCACTGTGGAATTCCTGCTCGACCAAGACAGCCATGACTGGTTCTTCATCGAGATGAATCCACGTATCCAGGTGGAGCATACAGTTACGGAAGTTATTACAGGCATCGATATCGTCAGAGCCCAGATTCTTATAGCTCAGGGCCGTTCCCTTCACGGCAAGGAAATCGGCATTCCCAAGCAAAGTGCTATTACGCGAAACGGCGTAGCCATACAAGCTCGCATTACCACCGAAGACCCCGAGAGGAACTTCGCCCCTGACTACGGCAAAATCGTCAACTACCGAAGCGCCGCAGGATTCGGAATACGCTTGGACGGAGCCATGGGAGACACGGGTTCCGTAATTACGCCTTATTACGACTCGCTTTTGGTCAAGCTTACCGCATCCGCCCAAACCTTCGAGCTCGCCATCCAAAGAATGGTTCGCGCCTTGAACGAGATGCGAATCCGCGGAGTAAAGACGAATATTCCTTTTATCGAGAATGTAATTACGCACCCCATTTTCGAGGCGGGAGAGGCAACCACCACTCTGATCGATACAACACCCGAGCTATTCAAATTCAAGCGGCGACACGACCGGGCCACGAAACTTCTGAAATTGCTGGGCAACACCATAGTGAATGGGAACGA
>Ga0181593_10005959_pt1 | contig 10990 bp, 16 predicted proteins | sample 071ome_19_FD_133756 | JGI IMG/M metagenome (GOLD analysis project Ga0181593, IMG submission 133756) | Coastal salt marsh microbial communities from the Groves Creek Marsh, Skidaway Island, Georgia - 071413AT metaG (megahit assembly) | ecosystem: Environmental > Aquatic > Marine > Intertidal...
AACAGAACGGTTACCAGACATGGAACACGACGATGTAGTTCGTGTTGTAGAATCACCTGCAGGACAACAAGCAAATCAATTTTATGAAATTGCTCATCGCAGTATGTTTGCAGATGGTATCAATATGCTTACTAAACTACACAATAGAGGTTATCTAAAAAAGTATCCAACAGATCAAATTATGATGACTCCTAATGCTCATACCGCAGTAAAGTTGAGTGAAGTGAATGAAATTATTCGCAAACAAAAAACTGGTATGAGCGATGCTGATATCAAAAATACAATGGTAGATGATACAGATCAGCCTCCTCGTACACAAACTACTGCACAACAAACTGCACCTGCGCCAACAGCAGAAGCTGGAGTTATGGATGACACTGCACTAGCACAAACAATGTTAGATCAGGCAGCAACATACGAAGCAGAAGTAACACGCCTTCGCGAAGAAGCCTATGCAATGGCGCCAAACTTAAAACCAAAACGTGGTCGCCCAAGTAAAAAGGCTACTGCGGATGCCAATACATAAACGTGATAGAAACTTTCAAAATATTGTTAGAGAACTAGACATAAAAAGTATACCAGCGGAGTTTATTCAATCACTTACGCTGGTATGCGAAAACGATGATCGCATTACATTTGACAACGAAACATTAGACAGCTTCGACGACTCTGATGTTATAACGGCTTTGATAAAACTTGTAGAAGACAATGACGACTTACAAAGTCCTGTTGTAGATGTAGAAATTGTAATAGATTACAAGAAACTTGAATCAGAAGTTAATACAAGAACGGAAAAATTATTAAAAAAATGACCAGCGTTAGACTAGTATCATACAGCACTCCAACAGAAGAATTTGCACAAGAAGGAATTGAGAATGTACAAGACTTGATTGCTTATTGTGCTAGGGTAAGTAATCCAAGCGCACAAATCAACAGCGAAACCAGTGCAAAGTTGATTAAATATTTGATCAAGCATCAGCATTGGTCACCACTTGAAATGGTGAACGCTGTTATGGAAATCGACACTACCAGAGACATCGCTCACCAAGTTGTTAGACATCGTAGTTTTGCTTTCCAAGAATTTAGTCAGCGTTATGCAAATCCTGCAGAGTTTGGTGACCAATTTGTTACCCGAGAAGCAAGATTACAAGACACAAAAAACCGTCAAAATTCAATCGAAATTGATAGCGATGAAGATATTCACTATGCTTGGGCTGCAAAGCAACAAGAAGTGATTGACAAAGCCCGGGAAGTATATGACTGGGCTATTGCCGCCGGTATTGCAAAAGAACAGGCAAGGGTTGTGCTACCCGAAGGCAATACCAAGACAAGACTTTATATGAACGGTACACTGCGCAGTTGGGTTCACTATATCGAACTCAGAGGTGCAAATGGAACTCAGAAAGAACATATGGAGATCGCTCATGCTTGTGCTAAAGTTATTAGCGAGATATTCCCATTAATGAATGAACTATGACACACGAGCAAATCGAGAAATGATTAGTACTATTTTGTTAGGATATGTTGTGTACATGCTTACAGCATGGATTGGAATAACACAAGGATATCATAGATATTTCAGTCACACACAATACCAAACAAACACCATAATCGAAACTGTTATGCTATACTGTGGTCTGTTGTGTGGTGTTAGAAGCCCTTTAACATGGGCAGGTGTACATAGAATGCATCATGCTTATTCAGATACTCCCCAAGACCCGCATAGCCCAAAGCATATGGGCAAATGGCGTGTATTTTTTAGCATGTATCGTGTAAAAAGTATTCCTAGAAAATTTATAAAAGACCTATTGAAAAATCCTAGAGTAATGTTTTTTCATAGGCATGGTAAAACTATTTGGTTGGCTCATGTAGTAATAACATATTTTATATTTGGAAGTATTGCTATATGGATAAACTTTTTGATTGTAGCTTATAGCTACATCGGATACGGAGTACTAAACACATTCGGTCATGATTTAAAAGGACCTGTAAACAAGTTATGGATTAACTTAATTGCCCCGTTTGAAGGACAACACAGAGATCATCATGAAAGAAGCCATATTAAATCTTAGCACTGCAATACGCACACCGATATTGCCAGAAGTAAAAGATACAATAAAACATATACCAATAGACTACGATGGTGTTGTGAAATACAACACCAATATTTGTGAGTGGCTCAAGCCCGTAATCGATCTCAGCAACTACTATGTTTATCCTCGTAATGGTATTACTGAAGGTTTAGATTGGTGGTATAATCAAGAATCCAGAGGCATACACATGGACACAGGTGATTATCAATGGATTAGTCCCAGAGGTAACTTGTACGACGAAAGTGTAAAGTATCAAAGCATACCCAGCAGTATTGACGGAAACTGGCGACCAACCACAGGAGAAATACTTGACCTTGCGTATGTGGGCAGTACAAGTATACAAAAGATTGAACATGATGCAGATATAGTTTTTTACAGTTTGAGCAAAAGTTTTGGTGTACGCAACATCAGAACTGGATGGATTTTTACACGTAACCCAGATGAGAAATTAGAAGCACTCACTCACAGTGCAAAATATTACAACTACTATGCTCACAGTGTTGCAGAAAATATTATAAGTAACTATGACATAGACTATGTTCACAAAAGATTACACAGTCAACAGTTAGATGTGTGCAAGCAACTTGATATCACAGCCAGTGACAGTGTATGGCTTGCTACCAGTACACACGATGATTACAGTAAATTTAGACGTAATGGAAATGTAGCAAGAGTCTGTTTAGCAGGAGTATATAAATTATGAGAAAACATGAATTGCCTACGATGGCTAATTTTAATTTGGAAATTGATTTAGAAAAATTAAGGTCAGAGTGCGATAAATTAGCTGAAAAATTTGTCGATGTTCGAACTGCTAATCCGATGCTATGCGACAATCACATGGAATTAGTGGCTAGTGTGTATGATAATTTTGAACAAATTAACTTAACTACACCTAGCGAGATACTTCCGTACGAAGCAAGTATCAAAGAACGTATTCGTCGTCGAGAAGAACACTTATACAATGTCCCTACACCTGAATACACTGGAAGTTATTTCGAAGAAATTGTAACTCAACTTAAAGCACCTGCAAGTCGTGTGCGTATTACTAAACTAGCACCTGGAAAAAATATTCCGTTTCATGTTGACTATGACGTAAACTATGCTGTGAGATGTATTTGTCCAATTTATGGCGACAATCAAGTGATCAATTTATGGAAGCGTGACGGGAAAATAGAAGCGTATAATTTAGAATGTGGTAATGCTTATTTCTTAAACATAGGCTATCCTCATGCTGTTGTTAACATGAGTAACAAACCTCGTATAGCGTTAATGTTTAGTTTAGATGGTACCGATGATTTGGAAGCTCAGTGAAATAGATCCATATATGGATGACATTCGTGCATTGTTTTCTAAAAACTCTGACCATAAACATGCACAAAACTACAGTCAATATCCATTATTCGAGTATACTAAATTTGCTCGCATGGGATGGGATCAAGGACGTATGGTATATTACAGTGCAGGAGTTGAACGTCCAGAATACAACGGCAGTATCAGAGTAATCTGCAGACACACCAGAGACAGAGACTATGACTTTGGAGGTTACAGTGCAGATCTTCGCAGAGGATTGGATACATTGGATCAGCTTACTCAACGTGGTCTTGAAATGGGTTACACAGATGTTTGGGTAAGCAGACAAGAGTCTCCTGAACTACTAGAATACTTTTCTCGTCACAGTAAATACACATGGCGTGTAACACACGAAACTATGCCAGGCAGTGAGAATTGGGCAACAGGAGTACAATATCAGTATGTCTTACGAATACAAACTTAAACTTGTGCTATTAGCAAATCACATCGCACTTGTGATTGGATTGATGTATGCTGACTACACATGGTTAGCTATGAGCTTTGTTGGATGGATATTGTTTGGTAAAGTAGGCGGAGAGATCGCACTACACAGATACTTGTGTCATAAAAGTTTTTCTACTAGTGATTTTAAACATAAACTTCTTATTTGGCTAAGTGTATTCAATTGCTTTGGCTCTCCAGTTGCTTGGTGTGGAATACATAGAAAACATCATGCTAAAAGCGAAGGGCCCGAAGATCCACACGGCGCACAACCAGGCTGGCGCATATGGAGTACATTCTGGGAACCATTTACGATTGAAAGAAAATATGTGGTTGATCTTGTTCGTGATCCTACAATAAAGTTTGTACACAAGCATTACCTTAAATTGTTGTTAAGCACATATATGATTATTGCACTAATCGATTGGCGCATATCTGTATTTTTAATTAGCATACCAGCAGTTGTAACATTTCACAGTGCAGGACTTGTGAATGTTTTTTGTCACAAGTGGGGATATAGGCATTACGACACACCTGATCACAGTACAAACAACACATGGGTAAATTTTATTACACTAGGCAGTGGACTACACAACACACATCATGCAAAGCCACGGGCGTGGGACAATAGAATCAAATGGTGGGAAATAGATTTACCTGCCCTAATAATTAAATACTTTTTAATTGATGAATCAAAAACTCAAACTACTTGAACACATAGCTGAAAAATACAATCACAGTCTCAGCCACTTCCTTGTTGACACATATCAAAAACAAGGAGTTGAAGGCGTGGGTAGATTTGCCAATAGTAATATCCAAGCAAACCAGCTAGTTGCTATTATAGGTGGTGTTATAGTAGATGATCCAGATCAAATGATATGCATGCCAATTGGTAATAAACTTTACTTGCATCAGGTACATCATTTGTTTAGAGCTACAACAAATCACAGTTGTCGTCCCAATTGTCGTATGCGAGGATTCAATGAGTTAGTAAGTCTGTCAGATATAAAACCTGGCGAAGAACTTACAATTGACTATGGAACTGTTAGTGTAGGTGATGGACAAACTATTATTGATGAGTGTACATGCGGTAGTAAATATTGCAGAGGCACAATACGAACAGATGATTACAAACATTTGCCCACAGTATTGCTTGCCGCTTATCCAAGATATATGAGGGATAACAATGTGGATGATTGATTTTGAACATATAGGTGATCATGTAATACATGTGTTCGATTACAAAGATTACAATCAACAAAAACTATTAGACGAAGCATACAGTAGACAATACGAGCCTTTTGTTGTACTAATGGATGACGAATACAGTGATCCAAATTGGTTTGAGAAAGGCAGCGATGTGCAAATGAACAATTGGACACAAGCTAGATTTTTTGGAGACCAAGCAGATGGCAGTGATCATTTAATTAACTATCCTGAAACAAAAAAGGTAACTGAATACTTTGCTAGTATGATACAAACCAATGACATTAGACCTAGGTATTATAAACTAGAAGCAAACACCAGTGTTCCTGAGCATGTGGATCACAATACCAAATGTGGTGTAAATATCATTTTAAATGACAATGCAGGTCCAGTAGAATTTGTTGGTGTTGGTTTGTTTGATTATCGTGTTGCACTGCTCAACACCAGTCAATTGCATCGTGTACCTGCACATCCGCAAGAAAGAATACTATTAAAATTAAGCATAATGGATGTAGACTACGACACTGCTAAACAAAGGATAAAACAAAATGTATCATGAACATGCAGACCCTATAAATTTTAAAATATGTGAACCTATGCCCATTGAATGGCACAACAAACTAAATGAAATATACGACAGATGTACCACACATATACTTGAGTTTGCGTTTCATGCTAACCATGGAGACTTTGTTTGTGATCAAATATGGTGTGAAACACAGGAAGATCAGCAGTGGATTATTGACACTATACTTCCATACTATGGCATAGACTATGAAAATGTTGCTGAACTAGACTACAGTAATGCAGTAAGCAGTGACAGAAGCGGAAGTTTTACTAAAGGTTTTGTGCCTCCTTATCCAAAAAACAGCATCAACTTTACACGTTTTGTGGCAGGCAAGGCTGCTATTATGCAACACAATGCTGGTGTGGATCATGTATTGTGCAAGCTCAATGTACCAGTTAAGAACATTGAAGCAGGAACATGTCGTTGGATTGACACTGAAGAAGGCTGGAACTACCAGGACAATACTGCACTGTTGCTAAACGTACAGGCAGATCACACTGTGGACGGATTGGAAAATCTCACCGAGGACAGAGCGTTTCTCAGTATTGCATTATTAACAACCTTTGCAGAAAGTATAGCAGATGATAAAGTCTTACGATCTATACACAAACAAAAATAAATTGTGGGATATATATCGTAGGTGTACTCGCAGTGAAGATTACTATAATCCGAACGTAGCAAGTACCACAAATGTTTTTATAGACAATCCCGATGATTGTGCATATATAGAACAAAATATTGTTGAGCCATTGGGCATCGACAAACAGTGGTTAAACAATCAATATGACGACAGTGTAGGATATAACTTTAATGTTGTCAAGCCCACAGGCTTTGTAAAGCCTCACAGAGATGTAAACAGTACCAAAGTAAATATTTTATTAAACCAAACAACACTTGCACCATTTTTGTTTGTGGAAACACAACAAAGATACTATTACGAACACCCAGTATTACTGGACGTGAGTCAACTACACACTGTTGATAATTGTTCTAGTATAACTGAAGATAGAGTAACCCTGCAATTGTTTTTAACAAAACCATATGATGAATGTGAAAGGATGATAGATGAAAATAGAAGATATTAAAAGTAGTAGTGGCTACACTGTAGCTGTAAGAGTATTAACGCCGTATAATCAAATGAAAGAACAAGATTTTATTGACCTTGTTCGTGAATATGGCACTGTTGTTTGGAAGAAAGATACTGCGACTGTGGATGAATACATTGATTTTCAAATGCGTGTAGGATATCATCAAGCAGCAGAAATTTGGTGTAATGATGACAAGTATCCGCAAATTTATCGTGTTACAAATTTAAAAGTAAAAGACGAACACGAAGCAGAAGGATTGTTTGGTCATGGAGAACTAGACTGGCACTGTAACATCTTGTTTACGCCCGACAGCGAGGAAATGGTTGGCTTACGTGCAGTAGAGATTCCAAAAGGCAGCCAAACAATTATGGCCAACAGTATTCCATTTTGGCGTAACTTGAGTGAAGGAAAACAAAAACTTTACGATACACTATACCTAAGTATCACAAATAAAATGGAAGACACATATGAAAATCGTCTAGCACACTATGTATTGCCCACAGCAGAGCTCAAAGACTTTGATAAAAAACGTGCAAGTCGTGCTATACAAAGAAGTATGAATTATGATCAACCTGAAGATAAATTTGGAGAGCCACGCTTTGAGAAAAAGAACACTCTTAAGATGATTAGCCGACATCCATTGGGTATTAAAGGTGTATATTTTCCACACTTGAATCTAAGTTATATGGCTGACAAGGCGGGGAATAAACTGGAAAACCACCGTGAGATTTACGAAGAAATCAAAGCAGAATATATTGACAGTGATCAATATCATTATGCACATGAATGGGAAGTAGGTGATATTTGCTTTATGGAACAATTAACTGGTGTCCATAGACGCAATAATGTATGGCTAGAAAAAGGTTTAGATCCTGAAACTGCTAAACGTGAATTACAACGCACCAGCTTCTGGTATAAAACACCATATAGATTACATACTGGACGTTGTATCTAAAACATTTACTAACAAATGTATTCTATCACTTTTACTACCATTAAATGCAGTGTGTTTATTGGTAGTTTTAGCGAACCACCAAGTACCTTGATCTAAATGAAGTACTTCGTCTTCTATTACCATAAAACATCCTTCTTGTGTTTTTAAAGGTAAATGTATTCTTGAACTATAATCATGATGCCAGCTTAAACAAGATTTTGGCTCTAACCGCATCAAACGTACTCTACCCAATTTATAATACTTTTTTAATTCATTGACACAATCTTCAAAAACAGTGTTTTTGAAAATATCAACGACCTCAGTAAACATTTCTTCGCTCAATGGAGGATTTCTGGGCGGTACATGTATGTTTTTATTTCCGTTTTCATCTTTATATTCGTAAGAATTATCCCAATCTAAATCTAAACTTCCTGTTCCGTATACATAGTCGCCGGGACGATCAGGAGTGGTATTAATACATATTTGATTGGTAGTGTTCCAATCTATAGTATTAGAATTTAATAAATTAACAACTTCCGGGTAAAGGTCAAAATCAGGTAATGTTAATTTTTCAAAGTATTTCATAATAACAACTCACGAACTGTTTGGATACTGTTGATATTTAGTGCTATGAAAAACTGATAAACACTGTCATCCAAGGCATGTGCATCATGTGTAATAGCAGTGTCTATTAGATATAATCTGCCTGCTTCTACACCCTCAAATTTAACTAGATTTTTACTTGCTTCGTCGACAGTAAATTCTGGTTCAACAAAAACACCCGGTGATGTTTCATTCCATGCACTTCGTTGTTGAGATTTTGTAAAACGCAAATACACGTTTTCTGGGTTATCAGTACCCCAAAGTCTTAATATTGGACTAGGAAACCATGTATCTATATGTGGATAAAATAAACTTCCCGTGTACCATTTTAATATACTACTTCTTATCATATAAGGTTTGATAGGATCTAAAGCATCAAAACAACGCTCGTTCATCGCAGGTGTGAACAGTTTGAAATCGCTGTCCCATAATTTTTCTTGTTGATTCTCGTTTAACTTATCCAGAGGAATAAGACTTTTGTCTGGATTGTCGTCTAGTCTGCCGCTGAGATTAACAAGTGGCAGCGCAAATCTTTGTTTGTCTAAATGATCTTGCCCCCATCGTCTGAACGCAAATTTATACTTTTCCATTGTAGTGCGAAAACTATCTATATCAACTTTAATATCAAGTGGTATTAGCGGACTAGCGTGTAGTTCGCAGTAATCATCAAAGTTTAACATAGTCGCCAAAACCCCATTTACGTTCTTCACACCACCAACAATCGTCGCAGTGTACAGGACCTATATCAGTTTGACTTTCGCAACTTATTGTTAGTTCGTACAAGTCATGTAAGTTTTCTTTTCTATACAGGTTTGCAATTTCTTTTTTATTGATATTTGTAAAAGGAAATACTGCGGCTTCTCCTTCTTCACAGTCACGAATTACAGTGGGATCTCTTCGTTGCGTTTCTGATAATCCTTGTTTGTGTGTGGCGCCAAAACTATCCGTAACTTCTCGGGGAGGATTTGCAGTATCTCCTCTATAAAATTTTATAATTTGTTTATTTTTAAAATATAATGTAGGAAGGTCTGTTAGGCCTTCTCTAGTTTGTTCATCTGCATGTATAATATGATGTTCGAAGTTGTTAAAATTACAATTACTCCTGCACCAATCTACTACGTGCAAACACTGCTTTGCATTTCGATAAAATTTAGATTTATCAGCAAGTGTAAAAATATGAATTTTATTTTTGTGATTTTTCATCAAAAAATACAACAGTAGCGCACTATCTGCGCCGCCACTTACACTTACTCCTATAGGGCCTGCTGGTATGTTACTCCAGTTGTAAAACATCCGTGTTAGTCAACAATTTCGTTGGTTGTTTCCACTATAGTAAAATTGGCGTTGTCGACACCAGGAGTCATTACTGTGCTTAATGCTGTATAATATTCCTCTGCATCAGCTTCGCTGGCGAACTTAACCCATGTAATAAAGTTTGCAGGGTTGTCTGAATCTATATCACTACCGTGGTCAATGATACGACCTGATTCTACCCAAATTTTCATAATATTGTTAGCAGCCGGGTTTAAAATATTCTCTGCACTATCTACAGTAATTTTCATTCTTCTAATATATGGCATGATATATTTTCTCCTGTAAGAAATATATTTATAATCCTTTACGCTTAGGTATTTTACTGTCAGCACTGCTTACACAACTCTCGGTAATACATGTGCGTGGGCTATCGAATAATTTAAATCCGGTTTCGATGTTTCCCAATGGAACATCATGACAGCTATAGCTACGCTTGATTGATCCGTCTGGTTCACGTATGATAATACCTTGGAAACCGCTGTTACAATTCCAGCCTTTAAATTTGTTAAAGTTAAACGCATTAAATCTCTCCGCTTGATCCATGTACCATTTTTTGCCCGCACTGTCAGTAAATTCTACCTGCATGTGCCATGGTACGCTTTTGTCGTTTTCGCCTATTGCATAAGGCGGCAATTCGAAACTAGGCCTTGGACGAGCTGCCCACTTTCGTTTTGACTCTGTATATGCCATTTGCGGCATACCGTTCCACAATCGCTGTAGCATTTCTTGTGTATAACCGTCCACGACTCTTGACGCCGTTGGGTCGCTTTGTGGTTTGAGGGTAACGTTGATTCCTTGCTCGTGGAAGAATAAAGCATTTTCCCAATCTTTTTCAAACCATTCGGGAACCATGACCATGTTGATTGTGATTTGTACATCGTGTTCTTGACACAGGATTAATTTATCTGCAAAGTCCTGCATCTTCTCCTTTGTATTTAAGTGTTCTGTGTGCAAACTTGCTGTAATACTAGCACGATGAAAAGGCTTTGCACGTTCTACATAGTTCTCAAACCAACTCATGGGACGACTGCAATTTGACGTCATGTGTATGCTGGTATAGTTTGTGTTTGGCACATCGTCTGCCAAGTATTTTAGTATATCGAGGTATCCAGGATGGAAAGTAGGCTCTCCTCCCGACAAGGAGAAGTGGAAAGAATTGAAGCCGTTGAGTCTGGCTTGACGTTTGATTTCATCCACTGTAAGCAAGCAGAGCTCGGTAGGACGGTGGTCTTTACGGTCACTTCTTGCGTAGGGCCAGCAGTAGGAGCAACGGTAGTTGCAGAATCTACCAAGTAGCCATGATACTGTAAAAAGATCACGATACAAAAGAGTCCGTTGACCAACACTGACAATATCGTCATATGGTATTTTTGTAAAATCGTATTCACTCCAC
>Ga0181593_10005960_pt1 | contig 10990 bp, 9 predicted proteins | sample 071ome_19_FD_133756 | JGI IMG/M metagenome (GOLD analysis project Ga0181593, IMG submission 133756) | Coastal salt marsh microbial communities from the Groves Creek Marsh, Skidaway Island, Georgia - 071413AT metaG (megahit assembly) | ecosystem: Environmental > Aquatic > Marine > Intertidal zone...
AGACAAATCCATTCTCTTTATATATGAGATACACACTATTATTGGTGCCGGTGCTGCCTCGGGTGGTGTTATGGATGCGTCAAATTTACTGAAGCCCATGCTGACTTCGGGCAAGATTCGCCTGATTGGTTCAACCACTTATCAAGAATTTCGTGGGATTTTTGAAAAAGATCGAGCGCTTTCGCGCCGGTTTCAGAAGGTAGACGTGCCCGAGCCCAGTGTCGAGGAAACATTCCAAATCCTTCGGGGACTCAAAACCCGTTTTGAAGACCATTACGGCCTCAAATACCATGATAAGGCGCTACGATCTGCGGCTGAGCTTTCCGCTCGTCACATAACGGACCGCTACTTGCCGGATAAGGCCATTGACGTAATCGATGAAGCCGGTGCATATCAGCGCCTGCAAGCAAAAAGCAAACGTAAAAAAACCATTAATACCTCAGACATAGAAGCTGTGGTCAGCAAAATCGCGCGAATTCCACCAAAATCCGTGTCCAGTTCGGACAAAGAGCAGCTGCGAAATCTGGAAGACCGTTTAAAAATGGTTGTGTTTGGACAGACTGGAGCTATTTCTGCGGTGGCTGACGCGATCAAGCTTTCACGTGCCGGCCTAAAGAAAGAGGAAAAACCTGTAGGGAGCTTCCTGTTTACTGGCCCAACGGGGGTAGGTAAGACAGAAGTATGTCGACAGCTGGCTAAAATCATGGGGATTGAATTAATCCGCTTTGATATGTCGGAATATATGGAGCGACACACAGTCTCAAGGTTGATCGGTGCGCCTCCTGGTTATGTGGGCTTCGATCAAGGTGGCTTGTTAACCGATGCCGTGACCAAACATCCTCACTCTGTAGTTCTTTTGGATGAGATTGAGAAAGCGCACCCGGAAGTGTTCAACCTCTTGTTGCAGGTAATGGATCATGGTGCGCTGACGGACAACAATGGCCGTAAGGCTGATTTTCGCAATGTCATCCTGATTATGACCAGCAACGCGGGCGTTGAATCTATAAGCCGGGCTTCAATTGGTTTTACCAAGCAGGATCACAGTACCGATGGTATTGAAGCACTGAAGAAAATTTTTACGCCAGAATTTCGCAATCGTCTTGATGCAATTGTCCAGTTTGGTGCATTGTCACTTGATGTGGTCAAGACAGTTGTCGACAAGTTTGTGGTTGAGTTGCAAACACAGATTGATGATAAAGGTGTGCAGATACATCTACAGGAAGAAGCGCGAGACTGGATAGCAGAAAACGGCTATGACGAAAACATGGGGGCAAGACCCATGGCGCGCCTGATTGATGAAAAGCTAAAGAAACCCCTTGCAGAGCAGTTACTCTTTGGTGAGTTGGTTAATGGTGGCAAGGTAATTGTCGGCGTTCGCGACGACGAGATATACCTTGAGTTTAAGCCGCTCAATAAAAAACCGTCAAAACAGGCAGAGCCTGAATCGACTGAGTAGCGGCTTTATTAGGTGAAGCTCCCTTGCTCGCGGGAAGCGAGCAAGGCGTAATTAACGGGAGCGGAAAGTGATACGACCTTTGCTCAGGTCATAAGGGGTCATCTCTACCTTGACCTTGTCTCCGGTGAGAATACGGATGTAGTGTTTACGCATCTTGCCTGAGATATGGGCCATGACTACGTGGCCGTTCTCAAGTTTGACTCTGAAAGTAGTGTTCGGCAGGGTTTCAATAACTTCCCCTTCGAACTCTATGACATCGTCTTTCGCCATTAATTACTTACTCTGGATGTTTGAAGGGCCGGCATTTTGCCCGAAAAGTCCCATTACTTCAAAGCTTTAATCGATATTTTGAGCCTAAGTGAGCAGCTTAATCCGCAAGCTCGGCTTGCCATCTTCCCTCAACGAATATTTCGTGGGGCCGATAGAAAGACTTGTAATTCATCTTGTTACATTCTGCCACCCAAAATCCCAGATAAAGGTAGGGTAAATCCAGCTGCCGGCAAAGTTGTATTTGCCAGAGTATGGCAAAGGCGCCAAGGCTGCGTTTTCCATAGGTCGGGTCAAAAAAAGTATAAATTGCAGAAAGACCGTCGCTTAACTGGTCGTAAAGAGCCACCATCACCAGTTCGTCGCCCAGCTTGAATTCTATAATTTGACTGAAGTCATATAGCTCGCCTATAAAACTATCAAACTGATCGCGGCTTGGGGGATACATGTCCCCGTCAACATGGCGTTGATGGATATAGTTCTCGTAAAGAGAATAATATGACTCATAGATCGCAGGGGTAATTTCGTTTGGTGAAATAATGCGAGTTGCCAAATCCTGGTTGTTCTTTAGGGTGCGCCTTTGGCTTTTATTGGGGCTAAACTCGTTTGTCAAAACCCTTAAAGGCTGACAGGCGTTACATGCGGGGCAGCTGGTTTTATACATGTACCGCCCACTGCGTCTAAAGCCTTGAAGATTAAGCGCGCTTGCCATGCCTTGTGTAATGGGGATTGAAGGGTCGACGAAAGCTGTTCTTGCTTCTCGATTCTCAAGATAGCTGCACTTGTGAGAGTCAGTGATAAATACTGGAAGTCGGTGGTTCATATGCATCTAAAGACTCCATTTCGCAGGCCAGGGCAACGGTTTGTCTCTCAGTTCTTTCATTCTGCGCTCAAATTGATCTCGGCTTTTCTCCTTCACGCCCAGAGATTGGAGAAAAGGATTTTGTAGCTGGCAATCAATCATTCCAAAGCCCAATGCAAAAAGGTTATTGCTTAAACAGACAAAGGCCAGTTTAGAAGCATTTTGTCTTAGGTGGAACATGGATTCACCGCAAAATATGGCGCCGATCTGAACGCCGTAAAGCCCGCCAACCAATGTGTCTTTTTCCCAGACTTCCAGCGAGTGAGCATGGCCCGCGTTATGCAAGCGATCGTAAGCCTCGAGCATTTCTTCAGTAATCCAGGTTTCGCCGGGACGTGCCTGTGCGCAGGCGTTGATTACCTGCCAGAAGCATTGATCTGAAGTGAAATGAAAGTTGGTTTTCTTTAAGAGCTTACCCGTCGTGCGATTAATAATTAAATCGCCCGGTTCCAGAACAGCTCTGGGATTAGGGCTCCACCAAAGTGGAGGCTCGCCGTCTGAGTACCAGGGAAAGATGCCTCGGTAATAGGCCTCTACCAATGTTTCGGGATGCAGGTTTCCTCCCGCGGCTAGCAGACCTGAGGGCTCATCCAGTGCATTCACTGTCGGGGGGAAGACCGGGTTTTGGAAATCCAGCCAGGGCAAATCAATCACAGCTTGGATCCAGAAAGATATAAACCAGGTCGATATAAAAAAGGCTCATACGCTATTTATAACGCATGAGCCTTGTCATTTGCCAAGATAAATCTAGCTTTCGTCCAGATACTTTTCCGCGTCTAGCGCAGCCATGCAGCCTGAACCGGCGGAGGTGATCGCCTGTCGATAAACATGGTCAGCAACGTCCCCTGCGGCAAAAACGCCTTCGACACTAGTCTGGGTAGCATTGCCTTGAGTGCCACTATTGATGGTTAGATATCCGTCCTTCATCTCCAGTTGGCCCTCAAATATTTGTGTATTGGGCTTGTGTCCAATGGCAATAAAAATACCGGCAATATCCAGTTCGCTGGTTGATCCATCTTCTGTGCTTTTGATGCGTGCACCGGTAACTCCCTGCTCGTTACCCAAAACCTCATCTAATTGTTGATTCCAAAGAATACGAACATTGCCGTTTTTCTCTTTTTCGAACAATTTGTCCTGCAAGATTTTTTCTGAGCGAAGTTTGTCCCTTCGATGAATTAACGTGACTTCAGAACAGAGGTTAGACAAATACAAAGCTTCTTCTACGGCAGTATTACCGCCGCCAACGACAGCAACTTTTTGATCTCGGTAAAAGAATCCATCGCACGTGGCGCAGGCACTTACACCACGACCCTGGAAAGCTGATTCTGATTCCAGCCCAAGGTATTGTGCAGATGCGCCTGTAGCAATTATCAGCGCATCGCAGGTGTAAGTATGGGTTCCTTTAAGTGTAAAAGGCCTCTTGCTTAAATCTGTTTCTTCAATGTGATCAAAAATAATCTCAGTATCGAAGCGCTCAGCATGTTGCTGCATCCGTATCATCAAATCCGGCCCTTGGAGTCCCTCAACATCGCCTGGCCAGTTATCCACGTCCGTAGTGGTTGTCAGCTGACCACCTTGCTCCATTCCTGTAATCAAAACAGGATTGAGGTTCGCCCTGGCAGCGTAGACAGCTGCCGTGTAGCCTGCAGGGCCAGAGCCCAGAATAATTAATCGATGGTGACTGACATCGCTCATGAATGTTTCCTTGAATATATCGTTGGGAATTTTAATCTGCGCGCAATCATAGACAATCCGCGCGGTCAGGGACAATAAGTTGATTATATGACAGGAATATAGAACGACAATTGTGCAAATGAAATGATTGTTGCGTTGGCCTGCAGATCAGCTTTAGGGCAAAATGCGGAGGATAATTCTGACTCAACGGACCATAGTTTTTGAGTAGCACAAAGAAAAAATCCACAAATACTGATCAGGCGAGAATACAGCACTCCATTTTGCGTGAAGGTGCGCTCATTGGCTGTGCGGTAATTGCTGTCATCCTCTTGCTAACGCTCCTCAGCTATGACCCGGCCGACCCGGGTTGGTCTCGCACTGGATCCAATGACCAGATAAGTAATGCAGTTGGTCCCGCAGGAGCCTGGCTGTCCGATGTATTCTTTTATGTCTTCGGACAGCTTGCATACCTGTTTCCACTTTTGGTGGGTTATCAGGTCATCAAGATTTTTCGTGAATACCGCCTAGAGCCTGCAAGTCAGGTTAGTCATCACTTGGCCCTGAGAATTCTGGGTTTTGTATTGATAATGATTGCTGGCTCGGCACTGGTGTTTTTCCGTGGTTCGCCTCAGTCTTTGCTGCCTCAGGGTGACGGGGGACTACTTGGCCATAGCATAGCCATGATCATGACCGGCGCACTCGGTGTGATTGGTACCAAGTTACTGTTGATCGCCATGTTTTTATACGGAATCACGCTTTATACCGGGCTGTCATGGTTAAGATTGTTTGATTCGGTTGGGCATGGAACTGTCCAGGGTTATCAGCGAATAAAGAACGGGTTTCAGCAGTTTTTAGTGGCAAGAGCCCAGAAACGGGAAACGGAAAAAACAGTCCAGAAGAGGGAGTTTGCCGTCGCTGCTGAAAAACAGCGAAAAAGTTCTCGTAAACCTGTTGAAATCCACAAGCCGCCAGCACCTCCTGCACCCAGTAAACGAGTGCAAAAAGAAAAGCAGGCGGAATTGTTTAAAGACCAAAGTGGTGAAAGTAATCGTCTGCCACAGTTAAGCCTGCTTGACTCAATGGAAGATGCAGATCGAACAGGTTATTCGGCAGAGTCCCTGGAGGCGATGTCGCGACTTCTGGAAATAAAACTCAAGGACTTTGGAGTCATCGCAGAAGTTGTGGCTGTTCAGCCGGGTCCAGTGGTGACCCGATTCGAAATTCAGCCGGCCGCAGGCGTAAAGGCCAGCAAAATTACGAATCTGGCCAAGGATTTGGCTCGTTCGTTGGCCGTAACCAGTGTGCGAGTAGTCGAAGTAATTGCGGGCAAGTCTGTCGTTGGTATTGAAGTGCCCAATGAAAAGCGGGAAATGGTTCGGTTAAGTCAGGTCTTGGCGTCCTCTAATTACGAACAATCCAAATCCCCATTAACTCTGGCGATGGGGCACGACATTTCCGGACAACCTGTAATTGCAGATCTCGCACGTATGCCTCACCTGCTGGTTGCAGGAACTACGGGTTCAGGTAAGTCGGTGGCCGTGAATGTCATGCTGTTGAGTCTTTTGTACAAGGCTTCGCCAGACGAAGTTAGATTGCTGTTGGTTGACCCCAAAATGCTGGAATTGGCTGTTTACGAGGGTATTCCACATTTGTTGGCGCCAGTGGTGACCGACATGAAAGATGCCGCCAATGGATTGCGTTGGTGTGTAGGTGAAATGGAGCGCCGGTATAAACTTATGGCTCAGTTAGGTGTGCGTAACCTCGCGGGCTATAACAATAAAGTTCGCGAAGCCAATGCAGCCGGTGAACCCATTCCGGATCCGATATGGCGTCCCGAGCCACTGGAACAAATGCGGTTTGAAGAAGCCGGGGGCGAGGGCATGATGCCTGCACCAAATCTGGAGCCGCTGCCGGCTATTGTGGTCGTTATCGATGAATTCGCCGATATGATGATGATCGTTGGCAAAAAAGTGGAGCAGCTAATCGCCCGTATTGCCCAAAAAGCACGTGCAGCTGGAATACATCTTATCCTGGCGACGCAGAGACCTTCTGTCGATGTGATTACCGGATTAATCAAGGCCAATATCCCGACTCGAATGGCTTTTCAGGTCTCATCCCGCATCGATTCACGCACGATTCTGGATCAGGGTGGTGCAGAACAACTGCTCGGTCATGGGGATATGTTGTTCTTGCCAACTGGCACAAGCGTGCCTGTACGTGTTCATGGTGCGTTTGTAGACGATCATGAAGTACACAAAGTGGTGGAAGACTGGACCAGTCGCGGGATCGAGCCTGAGTACGTTGAAGGCTTGACTGAAGAAGCAACCAGCGCCGATGTTCCCGTGCCAGGCTACACATCCGACTCGGATAATTCCGGTGATGACGCAGAATCCGATGCGCTATACGATCAGGCGGTAGAGTTTGTCACCGAAAGCCAAAAAGCCTCGATCTCCTCTGTGCAGCGAAAACTCCGAATAGGCTATAACCGTGCTGCACGCCTAGTGGAAGCGATGGAGGCCGCTGGTGTTGTGACTGAAATGCAACCCAATGGTAATCGTGAGGTCTTAGCACCACCACCGCCAAAACATTAAGCAAGCCTATGCGCAGTATTACTTTGCTCCCAGCTCCGGTTATAAAAATCTTTTTTTTGTTTGCAATCTGGTCTATAGCGCCAAACGTATCCGCACAAGAGGCAGTAGATGAGCTGCAACAACTGCTGGATCAACTGAATGGCTTTCAATCCTCATTCATTCAGACGGTGACGGAAGAGGATGGCTATCTTCTTGATGAGCAAGAAGGGATTCTCAGTTTTGAAAAACCCAATCGAATATTTTGGCAAGTAACAGAGCCTTATCGCTCGATTCTGGTCGCCGATGGGCAGAATATTTACTTCCACGATGAAGATTTGAACCAGGTGCGTATAAGGCCCTGGAGTGCCAACCCGGCAGACAACCCTGCAGCCGTGTTTGTCGGGGAGGGCAATTTGGCAGACTATTATCAGGTTGAAGTCATCGGCAGCAGGTTTATGTTATCCCCGCGCGCTGAAGATGCCGGCTACAAATCACTTGCATTGACGTTCGATGATGGAACACCAACTCGAATGGAACTGGAAGATAATCTTGGACAGATAACCGATATCCAATTTGATTCACTTGATCAGATTTTGCCCGAACATCCTTATCAATTTTCTATCCCAGTGGATGCTGAAGTCATAGTCGATGACTGATCTTTTTGCCTCAGGGAATAACCCATACCAGCCGCTTGCGGCGAAGTTGCGCCCATTGAGTCTGGACGATCTATATGGTCAAGAAGAGATCGTTGGCAAGGACAGCACCTTAAGAACAGCTTTGGAGAGTGGTCAGCCACATTCGATGATTTTGTGGGGCCCTCCGGGAGTGGGTAAGACAACGTTGGCGAGAATGGTTTCCGAGTACGCCGATACCGAATTTTTAACACTCTCAGCGGTTACCTCAGGCATAAAAGATGTACGGGACGCGATAGAGCGTGCCAGACAAACCGCGTCCATGTCTGGTCGAAAAACTGTTTTGTTTGTCGATGAGGTCCACAGGTTTAACAAGGCCCAGCAAGACGGATTCCTACCGCATATTGAAGACGGAACCATCATTTTTATTGGTGCCACCACAGAGAACCCTGGATTTGAACTAAATAGCGCATTGCTTTCACGGTGTAAGCTTTACGTACTCAAGGCCCTGTCTTTACAGGCGCTAAAGCAGATTATTTTACGTGCGCAAAAGCATTCGTACCCACAATTACAGATCAATGAAGATCAGCTTGAAAAACTAGCTGACGCGGCGGATGGCGATGGTCGTCGAGTGTTAAATATTTTGGAAATTGCTGCAGCCTATGCTGGTGAATCAGGTCAGCTTGATGATCACCAGATGAAGCAGGTTCTCTCTGGTCGTCAACGTCGTTTCGATAAGGGTGGCGATTATTTCTATGATCAAATTTCTGCCCTGCATAAATCTGTGCGTGGGTCCAACCCGGATGCGGCGCTTTACTGGTTTTGTCGCATGATTGATGGGGGCTGTGATCCTCTTTATGTCGCACGCCGAGTAGTGCGAATGGCCTCGGAGGATATTGGCAATGCCGATCCTCGCGCGTTGGAAATATGCCTGAATGGTTGGGAAACCTATGATCGCCTGGGTTCCCCAGAGGGTGAATTAGCAATCGCCCAGGCAGTTGTTTACCTGGCAAGTGCGCCGAAAAGTAATGCGGTCTATAAAGCCTATAACCAGGTGATGGCAGACATTAACTCTGATCCAAGTTATGACGTTCCTGAGCATTTGCGAAATGCGCCCACGCAGGTAGCCAAAGAGCTGGGGCATGGTAAGGACTATCGATACGCCCACGATGAAGAAGGGGCTTATGCAGCAGGAGAAGTCTATTTGCCCAGGGAAATTTCGGATCGGAAATATTATCGTCCAGTAAACCAGGGACTGGAGAGAAAAATATCTGAAAAGCTGGAATACTTGCGCCAGTTGGACGAACAATCAAATACTGGCAAATAACTGTAATCGAAACCAATCAGGGTTGAACCCATATGAGCATGCTCCCCAAATTCTTGATGGTCGCCTCTGGCGGAGCTTTTGGTGCCATGGCCCGTTATGCCGTAAGTTTGTCTGTCCCCGTCACCGTTGGTTTTCCCTGGGCCACATTTATCGTCAATGTATTAGGCTCGCTGTTTATTGGCGTGGCCTATGTTATTTTGGTCGAAAAAGCAGCATTTCCACCCTATTGGCGCGATCTTTTGGTGATTGGCTTTCTTGGGGCATTTACCACCTTTTCTACCTTTACCATAGAAGCGGCTGGCCTGATTCAAAATCACGAAGTTTCCATTGCTCTGGTATATGTTGTATCCAGCCTGATTTTCTGTATTGTTGCGGCCTTTCTGGGCATGAGCCTTGCTCGCCTCCTTTAATTGGCGTTATTCCACATATTTGAACTGAGATGTTAGATCCAAAATTAATCCGAAATGAGCCTGAGCAAGTTGCCAAACGTTTGGCATTGCGTGGATACCAGCTCGATATCAACACATTAAATAACCTTGAAGAGCAACGTAAGATGCTTCAGGTTGAAACTGAAAACTTGCAGGCTGAGAGGAACAAAAGCTCCAAATCCATAGGGCAGGCCAAAGCCAAGGGAGAGGATATCCAGCCGCTGCTGGATGCAGTAGCTGATCTCGGCGGAAAACTGGACGACGCAAAAGGCCAATTGGATAAAGTCCAGGATCAAATGAATGACCTTTTGGCGGGTATCCCCAATATCCCCGATGAATCAGTTCCCGCGGGTAAAAGTGAAGACGACAATGTCGAAATAAGCCGTTGGGGAAATCCCCGCAAATTTGACTTCGATGTGCGCGATCATGTCGATTTGGGTGAAGCGCTCAACGGGATGGATTTTGAAACAGGTGCAAAAATTACCGGTTCTCGCTTCGTCGTTATGCGTGACCAGATTGCACGGATGCACCGTGCACTTATCCAATACATGCTTAACACCCATATTGATGAGCATGGGTATCGAGAAATTTATACCCCTTATATCGTCAATCGTGATTCCTTGAGGGGTACCGGTCAGCTGCCGAAATTTGAGGAAGACTTGTTCCGTCTCGATGTGGAGCAGGGGTATTACCTAATTCCAACCGCGGAAGTGCCGGTTACCAATACTCTCCGTGACGAAATATATGATGGTGAGTTGCCGCTGAAATACGTCTGCCATACTCCTTGCTTTCGAAGCGAAGCTGGCAGTTATGGCCGTGATGTCCGAGGCATGATTCGACAACATCAGTTTGAAAAAGTCGAGCTAGTCCAATTTGTTAAGCCAGAAGAATCGGATGACGCACTTGAGGCGTTATCCGGTCATGCCGAAAATATTCTACAGTCTCTGGAATTACCTTATCGCAAGGTCATTCTGTGTGGCGGTGATATTGGTTTCTCAGCAGCAAAGACGTACGACTTAGAAGTTTGGTTGCCCTCTCAGAATACGTATAGGGAAATCTCTTCTTGTTCAAATTTTAGGGATTTTCAGGCTCGCCGAATGAAAGCGCGCTATCGCAATAGCGAAGGTAAGCCAGAATTGCTTCACACGCTTAATGGCTCTGGCTTGGCAGTGGGAAGAACCCTGCTGGCGATCATGGAAAACTATCAACAGGAAGACGGTTCCATTGAGGTGCCCGAAGCGTTGCGACCTTATATGGGTGGCCTTGAAGCCATTACTGGCAGCTAATCGTTGATGGAAAGTTTCCCACTTTTTATCAAACTCAAGGGTCAGCCAGTTCTGATCGTTGGCGGTGGCAGTATTGCCTGGCACAAAGCAAACATGCTTTCTCGAGCAGAACCAGAAATCAAAATTGTAGCGCCAGAACTGGATTTCGCCACACGAAAGCTGATCAATGAAAAAGGCTATGAGCATGTTGCGCGCGAATATCAGTCCTCGGATCTTTCCGGGGTTAGATTGGTTATCGCTGCCACAGATGATGCAGAGTTAAATGGTCGTATTGCCTCAGACGCAGATGAGCTGGGTATTCTCGTTAATGCGGTAGACATGCCGGATCTGGGTAATGCCATTTTCCCTTCGATCGTCGACCGTTCACCCATGATCATCGCTGTGGGAAGCGGAGGGCGTTCGCCTGTTTTGGTTAGGCTCTTGAGAGCGCGGCTTGAAACACTGATTCCTGCAGGCTACGGCAAGCTTTCGGAATTAGTGGGCTCGCT
>Ga0181593_10005962_pt1 | contig 10987 bp, 10 predicted proteins | sample 071ome_19_FD_133756 | JGI IMG/M metagenome (GOLD analysis project Ga0181593, IMG submission 133756) | Coastal salt marsh microbial communities from the Groves Creek Marsh, Skidaway Island, Georgia - 071413AT metaG (megahit assembly) | ecosystem: Environmental > Aquatic > Marine > Intertidal...
AGCTCAACATAGGGCGACTGACCTTGATTTGCTAACAGCTCGTCAAGTCGCTCACACTCAACCTTAAAGCCTCCCTCTTCGCTCTGCGGTTGATAAGAGGTGCTCCAGGTTCGATCCCACTTCGTAAAAGCGATCGCGATTGGCCCATTAAATCTGCTCGCCTTTTCATTGGCAAGGAAGAGCCTTTGAAGACTTTTTTGTATGCTTTTAAGTTGTTGGATCTGATCATCTAGCTCTGCTTGCCCCCACCTGGGGTGAGGTGTGTCGAGCATGACAATCAATCCTTCGTATGAAAATAATGTTTCTCGTAACTGTTGGGTCTCAATCACATTTAAATCATGGAGCTCACCCGCGTAATCTTCAGTCTCTACGTATCGAGCACCTAGACCTCCCCCCATTGTGATCTCAAAATCTACTTTCTGTGATTTTGAGCTCTCAGGGGGCTCCTCGTTGGAGGTCTCACCACCCTGAGCGCGATCCCCCTTAGTATACTTCGTTTGCTCAATGCGCCCACCCTCAGACAAGCTCTCATGATTCGCTTGTAATTGTGAGGTCGGCTTATCCATCAACAACGTTAAAGCATCGTCGTTAATAGGAATTGAATGTGCGATCGAGGTAAGTAAACTTGACTTCCCTGCTCCCGTACGTCCGAACAAAGCAATTCTATAAGATTTGTTCATTTCTTATCACCCCTTCATTAGTTTTTAACTTTAAGAAATATATTAGCCTAGAGTTTTACATACCTCTGGAATCACATGTTCAGGCATAATTTCTTTAATCTCTTGATGTTCACGACATTCTTTGCGAAGGCGCTGTTCTTCTTTTGATGGTTGGGGAGACATCATCATAACATATAAAAATCCAGCTACGATCACGAATGCAATCACTCCAAGATATAGCTTAAAATTAGCTCCTGAAGCCTCCTCTTTAGGAGCAGGTAAATCAATACTCGCTTGACGTGTAAATCGATCTATCAAGCTAAGGGCGATAGATCTACTCTCTGGCATACACAGCGTAGAAATCTCTCGATGTAGGTCACTTTCAGGTAAGTATATCGTGAGGAGCCCTTCATTTGCTTGATCGATAAATGAAGGGTCTTGAAGTAAACCTTCTAGCTGCTCTTGGTAGCGTTGAATCACTCCCTGTAGTTGAGGGATGTCTGCTTGATTAAATTGGCCAATCACCGCGATAAGCTCAGCACCTGAACGACCGCTGACCTGATTGACTTTATATTGATAGAGCACATATTCAGAATGATAAACTAGCTGATTATATTGATCTCCAGCCACCCCATTAAGGTGTTCACTCAGGAGGATCGTGTCAACCTGATCGATGTGATGACCATATGTAAGAAATCGATTATTATGAATTCCAAATCGAGGGCAATCAATAAAGATCAAAAATCTATCAAGCATCGAAGAGTCCCTAAGTTTAGCTTGTGCGTAGAGTCTAGGACCCAAATCCTCAAGGGAGCTATCACCCAACTAACCGGGAAAGAATAGATCATCGGTATTCACAGCGCAAGCTTAAGATGATGTTGATGAGGCACGCCTCAATATAACTTTACCTAGCCTGTGTCACGATATTTTCAGGGTCTTTGGTAAGGCGTATTAGCGAGGAGCGAGTGGTCTCGATAGAGCTGTTCGAGGAGCACGAGGCGCGCGAGCTCGTGGGGTAAGGTCATTTTCCCTAGGCGGAGCTTCCTTCTTTGGGGCGCTCTTTAACAGCTCAGGGTCAAAACCGTCGGGTTCACCAATCACAAAGGCGAGCAAGGCGTGGGAGCGGGTCTGGCGCTCTTGGAGCTCTCGGGCGAGCTCCTTTGAGCTGTAGTGCCTCACTTGATGTCACACCGATGAGCGCTGCTAAGAGGAGGAATCTTGTTACAAACAAAGGGGGGGGGCCCAGGGAGCCGAGCTGATTAAGCGCCGAGCTCTGAGAGCGAGGTAAACAAGAGCCTCTGTGTGTGATTCCCCTTCTGCTCAGATGCTGTCCATAGCCCCTTATGATCGAGGTCGAGCGTGACAGACTCTCCCTGTGGCTCAAGTCGCTGGGGGATCTCGATCATTTGTGAGGTCAGCCATGGGAGCTCAGCGAGGGAGATCGGGTGAGGCGCGTTAAAGAGGTACACGGCGCCATACGTACGAAGGGCGAGGGTCTCGCCATCATCGCTGAGGTCTGCGCCAGTCACTCGGCTGAGGCGAGCCTCCTCAGGTGTAGGGTAAGAGGTCTGTCTAAGAGTGAGACGCTGAGGGGGTTGAAGGGTGAGCTGTGGGGAAGTCTCTCCCTCGCTGAGGCGTCCGGCCCACGCGCAGAGCTCACGCTCGTCGCTCTTCTCAAAGAGCCAAACCTCGCCTCTTTGGGTGACGGTCATCGCCTCCACATTGGGGCGGGCGCCCTTGGGGTAGCGGAAGGGGATCGTGAGGAGCTGAGTCGCGTTGAGGGTGACCGTGTGCCCTTTAGAGCTCGCGCTCAGCTCAGGGACAGGGAACACGATCAGCTGAACATGCTCACGCCTCCCGTGATTATCACCTACATCAGCGAGCCACAGGCAGGTCTGTTGACCTAAAGAGGGAGGGCAGGGGGCTGAGTCAATATCTTCAAGGTCGAGGACCTCAACCTCAAGCTCAACCGTGAGCAGTCGCTCCCCCTGTGTGTTGAGCGCGACGACCTCTGCTTTATGCCCTGAGTCGTTATGTCCCCACATCACAGCCTCACCACGCTCAGCGCTGTGAGTGAGCGTGAGCCCTGACAGCTCAGGGAGGCCTTGCAGTTGAGGGGCTCGTGGCGCCTGAATGTCACCGACGCTCGTCAGTTGACTGAGCAGGCTTAAGGTGAGGGTCAAGAGCTGGAGGGTTGTGCTGAGTGGCATACAGATCAAACGCAGATCAATGGTGTGAGATGACTTGAGAGCCTCTTAGCTGTAACGATCGTTCAGCAAAAGAGCGCAAGACAGCTTTCACCAGATGCTCAAGCGATTGTCACAGAGCTGACACATTAAGCGTTGAAGTGGCGTATGTCCCACATCATTAAGAAGTAGAGGACATAGACTAGAGGGCAGAGGGTGAGTGGGTCGGTGTGATGCTTAACCGAGGTGATCACTTCTCACATATCAAGCTACACGCTCACTGAAGCACCCGAGGCACGCTAAACCAAAAGCTACAGCCTTGACCTTCTGCGCTCTCGAGACCGACCTCTCCGCCGAGGGCGTGACAAAGGTGCTTGACGATCGCTAAGCCGAGTCCTGTCCCGCCGAGATGACGGGAGCGACCCTTATCGACACGATAGAAGCGCTCGAAGATCCGCGCTTGGTGCTTCTCGGAGATCCCAGGGCCGTTGTCGTTCACCTCGAAGCGGATCAGCTCTTTACCGTGACGCGCCGGGAGCAGGCGAGCGCTTAGAGTGATGGTGCCTCGCTCATGGCTGTAGTTCACCGCGTTCTCAACTAGGTTCGTGAAGACCTGCTCTAACGCGCCCGCGTCTTGTGAGAGCTCAAGTGACGCGTCCACTAGGAGCTTAACCTTCAGCTCCTTGCTGATGATCTGGTCGGCGAGCGTGTCTACTACCCGCCTAATGACCTCTAGTGGCCTGACGGGCTCAGCTTGCATCTGATAGGTCCCAGATTCGATCCGAGAAAGGTCGAGCAGGTCGGAGACGAGGTGAGAGAGGCGCTGAGCATTTTGGTCGATGCCCGCTAGGAAGCCTCGCGCGACGGTAGGGTTGTCCATCGCCCCGCTGAGGAGCGTCTCGGCGTTAGCGCGGATCACGGTGGTGGGGGTTCGGAGCTCGTGAGAGACGTTCTGTACGAAGTCACGGCGCACCGTCTCAAGGCGCCTCAGCGCGGTGATGTCGCTGAGCACGAGCACCGCTTCACCTCGGTTCGAGAGCGGGGTCAGGCGCGCGAGCACCGTCCGGCGACCCTTGAAGTCGAGCTCGACCCACGGCGCCTCCCACGGTAACTGCTCACGTAAAAATAAGAGGAGCGCGTCCTCGTCGACGCAGGTCTCGATATGCTCAGCGAGCGGGGCGCTCTCCCAGCCAAACAGCTTACAGGCGCTCCGGTTCGCGAGCTGGATGCGGTTCTCTTCGTCGAGCGCGATCACGCCCTCTCGCATCGAGTCGAGCACCGCGCCGAAGCGATCTCGGCTCTCGGCGAGCCGGCGCACACGGGCCTCGAGCGCGCTCGTGAGCTCTGTCAGCTCGGTGAGCTCAGTCGCGAGCTGGGCGCGCCCTTGATGAGGCTCGCTCATCCCTTCCGCCTCTCGAGCGTCGCTCGCGAGGCGCGTTAAGCGCTGGAGGGTCTGCGTGAGGAGCTCGGCGAGGTCGCTCATCTCTGTGCTCCTTAAGGGGTGGTCAGTCGTCTGGTTGTTGTTGGAAGCGATAGCCGACCCCACGGATCGTCTGGATATACTGCCCTGCGCTCTTGAGCTTGTCGCGCAGGCGCTTGACGTGGGTGTCAACTGTCCGAGTGGTGAGCTCAGGGCTCGCGCCCCAGACGTCGGTCAAGAGCTGGGCGCGAGACTGCGTCTTGCCCCTCCGCTCCACAAAGGTGCAGATCAGGTTAAACTCAAGGATGGTCAAGGCGACCTCCTCACCCTCAACCCACACCTGGTGGCTCTCTCTGTTGATCCGGAGCGGGCCGAACTCAACCAACGGCGAGGGGGAGGGCTCACTCTGCTGCGAGCCGTTACGCTTGAGGATCACCTTGAGCCTTAACAGGAGCTCTTTGACGCTGAAGGGCTTGAGCACATAGTCCTCTGCGCCGACCTCAAAGCCTCGGACGCGGTCGACCTCCTCGCCCCGCGCGGTCAGCATGACGACAGGCGCGCTCTGGGTGAGCGGGCTACTCTTAAGCGCCCGACAGACCTCAAAGCCAGAGGTGTCAGGGAGCATCAGGTCGAGCAGGACGAGGTCAGGCAAGAAGGTCTCTGCTCTCACGAGCCCGCCCCCCCCCGTCAGCTCCGAGGCGACATGGTACCCCGCCTGCTCCAGATTATAGCTCAAGGTCAGCGCGAGGTCCGGCTCGTCCTCGATGATGAGGATCTTATAAGGTGACTCCGGCATAGGCTCCCCTCACGGCTGGCTGATCAATAACAAGCGATCAAGAAAGGCGTAGCAGGGGGAGCGATGGTCCGTCAACTACACACGGTGGCTGTTGGGTCGTTTAGAAGCTGTACTCAAGGGCCTCTGGAGCACCTGCGATGTTGAGGATCATCGACCCGCTTGCCTCACCATAAGCGTCTTGGTACGCCTGCTTCAGAGCGCCGAGCGAGAGGCGCCGGTCCTCGGTCGGGTAGGCCTCACAGAGGTCATCTTGGGCGTCATGGCCAAGCGCGACGCTGACCTGAACAGGCGAGCTCTCCATAAAGCCCCCGAAGCAGGCGGGGAAGAGGTGGAAGGCGCAACCCCCACTGTAGCTCACGGTCAAGACGAGCTCATCCCCTTCGATGTGGACCATCTCGAGGTCGAAGGGGTCAGCCGGCAACATCAGCTCATCACTGCAGGCGGTCACCTGGACATCCTCGGCGGGACGGCAGGAGATGGTGACGCCACAGAGCGTCTCGCTTCGACAGCGTGAGCCGTCGTCGACACAGCCCATGACCTCAACCTCTCCCTCCTGACACTCTGGGATCGCCTCACAGAGCTCCTCAATCGGATCACAGTAGATGCTCCCATAGCACTCGGTGTCCTCTAACAGCGCGTAACAGTCATCTCCTCGCCCTTCACAGCTCTGTACCTCTTCTTCATCCGGCTCACAGACCGGTGGAGGGACCTCACAGCGCCACTCATCATACGCACAGTAGATCGTCGCTCCACACTCGGTGACCTCAAAGCAGTCGCCACCGCTGTCACATGAGTTCACCTGATTGTAGAAGTCAGGACAGATCGGCACCCCGTCACAGGTAGTCATCTGTGGGCTCAAACACGAGATCGTCACACCACAAAGCGTTGAGGTTCGACAGCGCTCGTCACCCGCTTGGCACTCTTCTACCTCACGCTCGTTAGGGTTACAGGTTGGAGCGGCTAAGCAGTTGGTCTCCGTTCCTCCCACTGGACCTGACCCTGTGCCGGCCTCTGTGCCGGCCTCTGTGCCTGCCTCTGTGCCTGCCCCTCCTTCTGACTCGGCTTGATCTACGATACAGCCAGTTAGGTTTAAGATCGCGAAGAGGGTGATCATGAGCGGGGTGAGGTGGTGGGTCAATGAGCGTGGGGGTCGTTTTTCTTTTAGGTTGTTCATGAGTTGATCCTAATCAGTAAGGGGGGGTCCCAAATCATGTAGAATAATGCAGGAGGTGTGCCAATGAGGGTAGTCCCAAATACAGAGTATATAGCGCGATGGGGGAGCGCTTTTAAGTAGCTCATCAGAGCCCCTTATCAAACCCCCTGTCACGCTCGGTGTGAAGCGCGCTTCACACCGAGGGCGAGAGGCCTCGCTCCAAGTTCATATCTACGCTAGGCTTAGGCTCGCTTGACTCACTCTGTACAGGAGCAAGATCGATGACGAGCGCGATCCCTAGCTATCCAGCCGTGATGCACCCCTTTCACCTCGCCTTCCCCGTGACCGACTTAAGCGAGGCGCGCGCTTTTTATGGGGGTCTGCTCGGCTGTCCCGAGGGGCGCTCCTCTGAGGAGTGGATAGACTTCAACCTCTGCGGTCACCAGATCGTCGCGCACAAGGTGAGCGCCTTCAGCGCTGAGGAGGGGGGCTCAGATGTGGACGGACACCTTGTCCCCGTGAGGCACTTCGGGCTCGTCCTGCCCACAGAGGAGTGGGAGGCCCTCGTGCGTCGCCTCGATGAGCGGGGGGTGAGCTACCTGATCAAGCCCTGCCTGCGCTTTGAGGGGACCCCCGGCGCTCAGCAGACCTTGTTTTTGCGTGACCCAAGCGGGAACGCCCTTGAGTTCAAGTCGATGCTCAACCCCAAGGCGCTGTTTACGCGCTTTGATGAGCAGGGCTGACAGCGCTTAGAACAGGCTCTGTTGGCGCTCAGAGGGCCACAGCGGTCGCTCAGGGAGCTCAGCACTGAGCCCACGAAGCTCCTGATAAAAGAGGCTCGCGACCTGTGGCGCGAGCGTCTCACCTGGGTAGTGCGCGAAGAAGTAAGGGCGCCTCCCCTCAGCGATCCAGCGCGCGAACACCTCAGCCCAGTCTCTCAGCCATGGGCGGTTCGCCTCGACCTCTGGGTGGGCGACATAGCGGACCGTTGGGTGTGGCCCAAGGCCAACTGGGTAGACAGGGAGGTTCGGCTTCTTAGAGCGGGCCGCGCTGGTGGCCTCGCTGAGCTGAGCGCTTGGGTCGCGTAGCGGGCGTGTGTCCATCCACACTCGCTCTGAGCGGGTCGCGCTCAGAAGGGCGTTACACTCCTCAAACAGCCCCGCTCCATCTCCGCACGGGTGACACAGAGAGGGCGCCCTGAGCTCCACCATATAATGTCGCTCCGCTCCGCTCTCCTCACAGACCCTCGGGAGGTTGCTAAGGAAGCGGTAGAGGCTGTCAAAGTGACGGGCGTCAAAGTGCGCTGGGAGCTGGATGAGGGTGTGGGTGAGTCGCTCACCGAGCGGGGCCATGTGCGCTAAAAAGCGCAGGGCTTGGTCGAGCGCACCCGCGCCCAAGAGCCTCTCATGGGTTACCTCCTGAGGGAGCTTGAGCACCAAGCGGAAGCTCGGCGGGCACTGGCTCGCCCAACGCTCAACCACCTCACGAGGAGGGACGGCGTAGAAGGTCGTGTTGCCCTCGACCGTGTTAAAGGCCCGTGCGTAATGCGTAAGCGCGTCGCGCGGGCTGCTCTCGGCCGGAAAAATGCTCGCTGTCCAGGGGCGGTGCGCCCACTGAGGACAGCCGAGGTAGAGGGCTCCACCAAAGAGCGCCTCTTGGCTCACAGGCTCACTCGCCCTCAGGCCTTGGCGGCCTTGATCGCCTCTGTGAGCTCAGGGGCGGCCTTGAAGAGGTCCTCAACTAACCCATAATCTGCGACCTGGAAGATCGGCGCGTCTGGGTCCTTGTTGATCGCGACGATGGTCTTAGAGCCCTTCATGCCCGCGAGGTGCTGGATCGCGCCACTGATCCCAAGGGCGATGTAGAGGTTGGGCGCCACGACCTTGCCGGTCTGGCCGACCTGCCAGTCATTTGGCGCCCAGCCGAGGTCACACACAGCGCGGCTCGCGCCGATCGCCGCGTTGAGGCTGTCGGCGAGCGGCATGACGATCTTCTCGAAGTTCTCGGCCTCTTTGAGCCCGCGACCCCCTGAGACGACGGCGTCGGCGTCGCTGAGCGCAGGGCGGTCAGACTTGACCTCATCGAGCCCAACGTAGCTCATGCGGATCGAGCTCGCGTCGATGCCCGCCTGAATGACGGTGACTGGGCTCTCGCCACCCTCTGAAGTGGCCGCGTCAAAGTCGGTGGGGCGGACGGTCACGACCTGCGTAGCGCTGTTGATCTTAACCTTGCCGATGATGTTGCCTGCCCACATCGGGCGGACGTACGCGACGCCACCGTCGTGGGCTTCAATGGCCACCACGTCGCTGGCCTGGCCCGCGTCGAGGCGCGCCGCGACGCGTGGCGTGCAGTCCTTGCCCTTGGCGGTCGAGGCGGCGACCACGAAGCTCGCGCCTGAGGCCTCAACGGCCTTATGGAAGCCCTGCGCGTAGGCCTGAGCTGTGTAGCCCTCGAAACTGGGGTCCTCGACCTGGTAGATGGCCTCGGCGCCGTAGCCCTGAAGGCTAGCGCTCACCGCGCCTGCGTTGTGACCCACGACGGCGATTGAGAAACCACCGCCGACGATCCCGTTGAGGGCCTTGGCGGCGCTGATAGCGTTGAGGGTCGCCTTGACGAGGGCGCCGTTTTGATGCTCGGCGAGAACGATTACCTTACTCATGATTGTTACCTTTCAGTCCTTATGTAATAGTCCGTGGTCTCAGAGGACCTTGGCCTCGTTGGCGAGCTTGTTGACGAGGGTCGCGACGCTGTCGACGATCTGACCTGCCTGACGCTCTGAGGGCAGGCCGTAGCTGAGCACCTCGACCTTAGGGCTGTCGAGGTCGACGCCGAGGTCCTCAGGCTCCATGGTCTCGAAGGGCTTACGCTTCGCCTTCATGATGTCAGGGAGCTTGGTGTAGCGAGGCTCGTTGAGGCGGAGGTCGGTGGTGACGACCGCGGGGAAGGTGAGCGAGACGGTCTCGACCCCACCATCAACCTCGCGCAACACCTTAGCGCCCTTGTCGCCGTCGAGCTCGACCTTATAGGCGAAGGTCGCCTGAGGCCAGCCGAGGTACTCCGCCATAAGCTGACCGACCTGGTTGCTGTCTCCGTCGACGGCCTGCTTTCCGAGGATCACGAGGTCAGGCTCCTCATCTTCACAGATCTTGACGAGCATCTTCGCGACCGCGTCTGAGTCGAGCTTCGCCTCGTCACACTCGACGAGGATACCCTTGTGTGCGCCCATCGCGAGCGCCTTACGTACCTCAGAGGTCGCGTCCTCGTCGCCCATCGCGACCACGATCACCTCGCCGTCTCCAACCTGCTCGACGACGCGGATCGCCTCCTCGACCGCGATCTCACAGAAGGGGTTCATCTTAAAGTCGACGTTGTCGAAGTTGATCGCCGAGCCGTCGGCGGTTGGGGTGACCTTCGAGTCGTAATCTGTGACGCGCTTTGCTGTGACCAAGATCTTCAAGGTGCGCTCCTTAGCGTGTGGTGGGGGAGCGCCTCGCGCTCCATAGTGATGAAAAATAGGTAAAATAGAGAGAGTCAGCTACCTGACTTTGGGTTCAACATCAATGAACTGAGCCTCGCTGGGCTTCAAGCCCAAAGAGGCCCTGTGAGCAGAACAGCCACATCGTGTCTACGGCCTGCTCAAAGGTGATCGTCTGGCGCTTGAGGCTCACCCAATACAGGCTGAGCTCGTCGAGGGCGCCAAAGATGATCCGTCGCGCGATGGTAGGGTCAACCCCCTGCGCGATCTCACCTCGCTCTTGCCCAAAGGTGATGATCTCACCGAGCAGGTTGAGGTAGGCCGCGAACTGGGGCGCCTTGTACTCTCTCATGAACTTAGAGGACTGCCTCAGCTCTACGGTCAGCACCTCCGCGAGGGTAGGGTGCTCCGCGGTCATATTCAGGTGTAGCTCCACAAAGCGCCTCAGGCGCGCCTTGGCGCTGTCCTCACGACAGACCTCCTCTCGGAAGGTCTCTACGATCAGCTGCATTTTCTCCTCAAACAGAGAGATCAGCAGGTCGTCCTTGCTCTTGAAGTAGAGGTAGATGGTCCCATCGGCGACCGCAGCGCAACGCGCGACGTCGCTGACCCTAGCGTGATGGAAGCCCTTCTTGGCGAACACCTCAATGGCAGCGTTTAAGATTAGCGCTCTTCGCTCGCTCTTGTCTGGTCGCTTTGCCACAGGCTCGCTGTCTCCTTGGGTTTAGGCTGTATGCCCCCTCATGGAGAGGGCCACACCTGTGTTGTGAATGAATGCTCATTCATTATCTTGTCGGAGATCATATCCCCTGCTCAGAGCTTGTCAAGGGCTTCTCTTTTATCGCATGAATAAGGCTCATCCTTAGCGCGACCCGAGCTCAAGTTGGTCGTGTGATTATATGAGAGGAGCGGGCAGATGAGCAGGAGGAGACGCGAGCGTTCAGGCGATCGGGTGCGTGAGGTAGGCGGGCGGTTGAGTGAGTCGGCGGAGAGAAGAGAGGCGCTCGCTACACACTTCAGTCGGCTTTTACCCCCTGAGGGCCAGGTCTGGATGGAGCGCCCTCAGCCCGCGTGTGTCGGCTTTAGGGTTCACACCTTGAGAGGTGAAGAGGGCGAGGCGCTTAAGGCGCTCCGTAGCGCAGGGCTCACCCCCGAGCCGATCCCCGCTCGTCGCGTAGCGTACTCTGTCCCTATCGAGCAACGCACAGCGCTCACCCACTCCCCGCTCTGTGACGCGGGCGCCCTGTATGTGATGAACCCCTCGAGCATGCTCGCGGTTGAGGCGCTCGACCCTCAGC
>Ga0181593_10005963_pt1 | contig 10987 bp, 7 predicted proteins | sample 071ome_19_FD_133756 | JGI IMG/M metagenome (GOLD analysis project Ga0181593, IMG submission 133756) | Coastal salt marsh microbial communities from the Groves Creek Marsh, Skidaway Island, Georgia - 071413AT metaG (megahit assembly) | ecosystem: Environmental > Aquatic > Marine > Intertidal zone...
CGGGTAATTTTTCGCAGTTCACTGGGGTAATCGGCCATGCGGTCAAGGAAGGCATTATCAAACTCGGGATTAATCAGGCCGGCGCGATGGCCCAGCAGCTGATGGCTCATGCCACCGGTTCCCCAGATCTGGACATTCAGGTCCTGGGGAAAACTTTCCACGGCATCGGCAATGGCCTGCCCAAGACAAAAACAGCGGTTTCCGGATGGAGTGGGAAACTGCGTGGTATTGAAGGCAATGGGAATAACTCTCACAGGCCAGGCATCCACCTTGCCAAAGACCAGTGACAACGGCACGGTGAGGCCATGATCCACATCAATATCATTCATGATGGTGATGTCGAATTCGTCGATGATGAGCTGTTCCGTGATGTGGCCGGCCAGTTCCGGAAATCCGGGCACCACTGGCACCTGGCGAGCACCCCAGCCTTCATCAGCGGGTTTGAATTCCTCGGCAAAGCCGATGGCGAAGGTCGGTACAATGTCCAGCATCATGGAAGAGGCGTGGTCGTTATAGCACAGGATCACGACATCCGGCTTTTCATCCTTCACCCACTGTTGTACCCATTGATAGCCGTCGAAAACCGGTTTCCAGTAGTCTTCCTGAGTTTTATCCAGATCAAACGCGGCGCCCATGGCCGGGATATGACTGGTGGCGATGCCTGCGTTGATGGTTGCCATGACGTATTCCTGAATGGTTTAGTTTTTACCCGGTGTGCGTCCGCCAGCGAGCATCATGGCGGCATATTCATCCGGGGTCATGCCAGTCATGGAACTGACAGCCTTGACCGTGCTCCAGCCATCGGTGTTGGACAGTTTGACCAGAAAATAGATATTGCCGCCCAGTTCGATCAGGCGGGTGAAGTCGCGATCAAGGACAGCCTGTTTCTGATCGTCACTCATCAAAAAACGATCCAGATACTCCTTTTCATCCTGTTTGAAAGCTTCCCTGTTGGGAGCCTCCATCAGTGACATACAGAACTTGTGCAAATGATAGGCTTCCCGCGAACGACGGGCATTGAAAACGGTCGTGCCGGGAATTTTTTCCAGCTCATCCAGGGAATAGAGTCGGTCGCGCATGTTGAGCACCAGGGAGGAAGTGGATTCCGGTTCAAAGTACCAAAGCCACTGGTGCTTAGCCAGATATTTCGGCCAGATGGCAGCCCTCTGGCAGGGGCTCAGGTGGTAAAAATAATTCTTCCGGTCGAACGGGCAATTTTCCAGCCCGCATCAGTCAGGGCGAATTCAATTTCAAACTCACCCATTAACTGTGAAGCATTAGCCTTGACGCCAAATTTTGCTTTTTCAGCATCAAGAGGGGCCATGAACAGGGTGGCATAGTAGCTCCCACGGGCATGGTGCTCATCTATGGGGTCAATGATGATGTTGCTGATGATATGGCGGGCAATTCGGTCATTGGGTCGGGCTTCATAGGCAGCCAGGATGTTGTCGCGACCTTTGGTGAAGTTATCGGGGTCCGTGGGACGGGCCAGCGCACCATTGTCAGTGAAAAGGGCACTGGCGGCCTGCCAGTCCAGCCTGTCATTGTAGTGGTAGTACAGGTTAACCAGCCTGGTGCAGGCCAGTTCTATGGCTTGTTTCTGGTGCATGTCCATGGGGCGGCAATCCCTGGCTGGGTTTCAGGTTTCAGGTGCTTCGGGTTTCAACAGTTTCCTGGTAACCAGAGCGGCGGTTACCGAGCCATTCACATTCAGGGCCGTTCTTGCCATATCAATCAGTGGCTCAATGGAAATCAGCAGCGCCACGACTGTCACCGGCATCCCGAGAGCCGGCAGAACCACCAGTGCGGCATTGGTCGCGCCGCCGCCAACACCGGCTATGCCGAACGAACCGATGGCAATAATCAGTAGCAGCGTGACAATGAACTGGGCATCAATGGCAATACCCACAGTAGGCGCCACCATCATTGCCAGCATGGCTGGATAGATGCCAGCGCAGCCATTCTGGCCAATGGTGGCGCCAAAGGAGGCGGCAATATTGGCAACAGGCGCCGGGATGCCCAGAGTTTCAATCTGCGTCCGAATAGACAGGGGGATGGAGGCTGCGGAGCTGCGCGTAGTGAACGCAAAAATCAGTAAAGGCCATACCTGTTTGTAATATTGCAGGGGCCTTATGCCAATTACCGTGATAATCAGGGCGTGCACACAAAACATGAGTGCGATGGCCATGAATGAGGCGATGACGAAACTGATAAGCGTGAGTATGGCGCCACCATCAGAGCCGGCAATCACCCGGGTCATCAGGGCGAGTACACCATAAGGGGTAAACTGAATCACCAGCTTCACAAAGCGCATAACCACTGCCTGGGTGATGCTGACAAAACGGCGGATGCTGGCGCCGCGTTCCGGGTCTTCCTCGGCGACCAGCATGGCAGCCACGCCAAACAACAGGCCAAAGAGAACAACCGCGATTATCGATACATCGCGGGCACCGGTCAGGTCGTAAAAAATATTGGTGGATACAAAGCTGACCAGTAAATCCGGTATCTGCAGGCTGGCCACGCCGGCTGGCCGGGTGCTCAGTTCTGCGGCTTTTGCTGTCTCGGCAACGCCTTCTGTCAGTCCTTCAGCAGTGAGTCCGAAGATACTGGCCATGATCACACCCAGCAGTGCAGCAATCATGGTGGTCACCAGTAATACGGCTATTACGGATCCACCAATACGGCCCAGGGTTTTGACTTCCTCCACCTTGAGTACCGATGCAATCATGGTGATCAGCACCAGGGGCATGATGATCAGTTTGAGCAGGTTGACATAGCCGTTAGCCACGACATTGGTCCAGGTCAGTGTGGCCTGCACAGCTGGGGTGTCAAAGCCATAGGCGAGCTGCATGAAAAACCCGAACACCACCCCGCCCAGCAGGCCTGCCAGCACGCGATGTGACAAAGGCTTGCCGCTACCTGCATAGCGAAACAACAGATAGCACAGGGCCATAAATACGCAGATATTGAACAGGGCGGGCATGGGCACTATGGGTGACCTTCGATCAGGGTAGACGTGCTGACAAGTATAACCAGATTACCGGAGCACTGGTGAAATGCCTGGGTTTATGGTGAATGTGGGTGCCAGTTCCCGGTTTTTTTATGTCGCCGGTATTGGTGAGGGGGCCAGGTTGATACGAAACAGTATCCTGATGCCAGCTCCAGTCAGTGCCAGGCTTAACAACAACAGGATGACAGGCGCCACAATACTGCCTGACTGGGTTTCCGAAATCGCCGTCATCTGCTGTCCCAGCACAGAAATGCCGACTCCCGTCAGTATCATGCCGAAAGCGGTGATGAGCCAGCCAACAGGACTACTCCAGTTAAAGGGGCTTTTTTCGGGTTCGCGTGTCCGGGTGCTGCGCAGAGCCCACAACAGACAGCTGATCCAGCCAACCAGGGTCCAGCCCAGGAGCAGGTTGATCAGCAGTTTTTTCAGGGTCTTGTGCGGGACACGGTTGAGTGCCATGAAGGTCGGGAAGAGATACAGGCGACATACCAGTAAAAACACCGGGAAGAATGCCATTGTCTGACCAAGCAGTTCGAAATTGCCGGAGGCTGTGGATGTAGACACCAGGAACGTGGCGATGAAGGTGATAAAAAACAGCAGGCCGGTGACCAACTGCAGCAACCGTGGGTCAACAGTGAAATCGTCAAGGTTATCCTGCTGTTCAGGTCTTTGCTGCACAGGAGAAAGCATCGCGGCTAACAGTCCGGTCAGGATGTTGTAGGGAAACAGGATCATGAGTACAGGAAAACCGGCATCAATAAACAGGGCATTGATCCAGACCTGGAGCAGCAGTGCCACTGCCATTACGGATACCAGCAGATCCATCAGATAAATCATCAAGCCCCGTACCAGGCCGTTACAGCGCAGCCAGAACGCGGACCTGACCAGCAGAAACTGGGCCAGCATGGCAGGCAGCTTGACGATGCCGCCCCAGAACAGGAGCACCTGGAAGATATAACTGAAAGCCGGTGTTGCCTAAGGTGAGCGTGGCGTCGTACTGATGTTGACTGACATGAAATACGCGGTAACAACAAAAAGGGCTGGTAGTATCAGCCAGAACCAGGTTTTGAAAGGAAATCGCTGTTTCATTCAACAGTAACTCGGTATCAGGATTGAAGGCACCAATTGTTCCACATCTCCCGGTAGGCGGCTTCCAGTGAGCGGGTAAAGGTCATCGGGTCCAGTAAGGTGGAGGCTGCCATGGCAGGATGGATGCGGGCTCGCAGTTGCTCCAGTTCATCAGGGTGGTCTGCAAGCCCCTGCGCCAGGTCGATGTAAGTTTCGGCTGAGTTGGTCACCAGTTCACCAAGACCCGCCTGCATCAGGACGCCTGTACTCATCCTGTTGCGGGATTCGCTGCTTGCAATGGTGATCACAGGCACACCCATCCACAGGGCTTCGCAGGTTGTTGTGCAGCCACTGTAGGGGAAGGTGTCCAGGGCAATATCGACCTGTTCATACAGGGCCAGATGCTCCTCAAGGGACGCTGACCAGCTGACCAGCACCAGTCGGTCTTCGCTGATGTTTTGACCGCTGAACAGGGTTTTCAGACGTTCAACCGTGGCGGGATCCCCCAGGGATTTGGATTTAAGCAGCAGTCTGGAGCGGGGAACCCTGTGCAGGATTTCCGACCATACCCTGATGACCTCAGGCGTTACCTTGGCCATGTTGTTGAAGGAGGCAAAGGTGATGCTGTCTGGGTCCTGGTTTTCGCGTGTTTTGGGTTTGAGACCCGGTGGACGGAAACAAAGTGAACCGCGCGCCAGTCGTATCAGCTGTTCAGTATGGCAATCTTCGGGCAGACCGGGTGGATCGAGCCATTCATCCGTGATCCTGAAGTCCATGGCCGACAGCCCGCTGGTGCTTGGATAGCCCAGGTAAGTGACCTGTATCGGAGCGGGTTTGAGCGCGAACACCGGCATGCGGTTACCGGCGCTATGACCAGAAAGGTCGACCAGAATGTCGATGCCATCCTGTTGAATCAGGTTGGCCACATGCTCATCCGGCATGCCCAGAATGTCACGCCAGTGATCGCAAAGCCCCTGCAGGCGCTGGGTAATCCCGTCTCTGTAAATTATGTTGGCGTAGCAGAATATCTCAAATGCCTGTTTATCATGGGTGCCCAGTATGGGCTCGATGAAACTGGCAACCGGGTGCCGGTAGTAATCACCGGACACGTAACCAATGCGTAATTTACGTTGAGGATCCCGTGTGTTACCAAAAGTCCGTGTGCCGGCAACCTGGGGCTGGGCATAGTTTTTATCCCAGGCCAGGTGAGTCTGATAGAGGGTTGCGGCATCTACATCGGCATCGTAATTCATGCAGAGCAGCAGATTGGAAAAGGCTCTGGCATTGGCCGGCTGCAAGGACAGGACGCGTTTGTAACAGGCCTGGGCTTCATGGCTCATACCCTGGGCTTCAAGGATGTTGCCCATGTTGTTGTAGGCCTCGGCAAATTCAGGCTCGATGTTGACGGCCAGCATCAGCGAGCGCTTGCCTTCCTCCAGTCGTCCAAGCTTGTACAGCGTGACGCCCCGGCTGTTGTGGGCATTGGCAAGTTCAGGGTTAAGGGCAATGGCCTGATCATAGGCTGCTATGGCCTCGTCGAGGCGGCCCAGGTTTTCCAGGGTGATACCCAGGTTGCAGAAAGCGTCTTCGTAGCGAGGGGCTATGTCGATAGCCTGTTTGAACAGCATAACGGCGCGTTCATACTGCCCCTGTGCCTGCATGACCAGGCCCAGGTTGTTGTGAAAGGCGGCCTGGTTGCTGTCCTTGATGATGGCATGTGAAATCAGTTGGGAAGCAACATCCAGCTTGCCGGTCTGGAAAGCAATCATGCCAAGCAGATGGATGACCCCGGCATTTTCGGGGGCGACAGTCAGGACCTGCCGGTACAACTGTTCTGCTTCCTGCAAACGGCCAGCCTTATGGAGTTCGCGGGCCTGGTTGATGGTGTCGTGGATATCTGTTGTTGAACTGGTCATGGTTAAACGTCGAATGGCCTGGTTGGGGTATTAAAACATCATTTTGGTGATAACAGTGATGAGCCGTCCTTGATCAGCAGTCGGTTGTCACCGCGGCCGGCAATAAAAAGACTGTCTTTCACCGGAAAGGCAGTGGTGGCGTAATTGAACAGGCTGTCACCCGGGCCGCGGGCCAGTTCCCGGGACGTGCCGGTCACAGGATTGATCAGGGCAATGAGCCAGGGTTGTGGACACTGGGGGCCGTTGCAGGCAGCGATACTGGCTGCTGTGGTGTCCTGCGCTGCAACCAGGAGGTTGCCGTCTTCAAGTGTGATGATGTTATCCGGCAGATATTCCAGTGGCAGGTCACGCCGCTCACCGGTTTGCCGGTTCCAGCTTACCAGGGCGGATGCGCTCCAGGTGCTGATATACAGGGTCTTTTCATCTGAACTGTGGGCCAGGCCATTGGCACCGCTGAGTGGGCCAATGTCGACTTCTGCAAAATGGTCATTTTCCCAGGACAGCAATTTGCCGGTGGCTTCACCGCGGGCCATGCGTTGCCATTCGTTGTCAGCATCATCAGGATTATAAAAACTGCTGGCATAGAGTGAGCCGTCACTCATGGCAATGACTGAATTGGGCAGCGTGCCTTCAGGCATGGGCAGGCAGCCTATCCAGTCCACAACCGGCGTTACGTTGCCGCGTATCCGGAACACTTCAATGGCGTGACGGTCGCCGTCGTTGGCGGCAAACAGTAAATGCGTGTTGTTTGCACCGGGCAGCAGGTCGATGCCGGAAAGCGAAAACCGTTCGGGATCAAGCGGAGCCGGGCAATGACTGTTCCAGATCACATCCGGAAGAATGCGGCTGCTGGCATCCGGAAACAGTGCGCGTGAGGTGAGTGAACCGGTGTCGACCAGGAACAGGTGGGCCGCAATGCCCACGTTCAGGCCGCTGGTAACCAGCAAGTCAGTGTCTGGAATCCGGACAATATCCTCTGCAGCTACCGGGCCGCAGAGAAAGTAGAACTCACTGGTGTCCTGGCAGTTGTATGAAGCCTGAGCCGTCGGTTCTGGCGTCTGGCAGCCTGATGACAACAGGGCGCCCAGACAAAACAGCCGGCAGAAAAGTTGCCGGCTGTTGGTGATTGCATTGGTCAGGTCGAACATTGATTACTTTTGCTGACGTCGGCTTTTTACCGAATCAGCCAGTTCTGACAGCAGGGCAGTGGTATCTTCCCAGGCCATGCAGGCATCGGTGATGCTCTGGCCATAGGTGAGTTCCTGTCCGGGAATCATTTTCTGGTTGCCGGCCACCAGGTGGCTTTCCAGCATCACGCCCTTGATGTGATTCTCGCCATTGGCAATCTGGTATGCCACGTCGCGACACACCACCACCTGACGGTCGTGGTTCTTGTTGGAGTTGGCGTGGCTGCAGTCGATGATGATGTTCTGGCGCAGTCCGGCCTTGGCCAGTTTTTCAGCCACATCATGAACATTTTCCGGATCGTAGTTGGTGTGTTTGTGGCCGCCGCGCAGGATGATATGACAGTCTTCATTGCCCGCAGTCTGGAAAATCGCGGAGTGCCCCTGCTTGGTGACCGACAGGAAGTGGTGAGGATGAGAAGCAGAGCCTATGGCGTCAATCGCAATCTGTACGTCACCAGTGGTGCCGTTCTTGAAACCCACGGGGCAGGACAGGCCTGATGCCAGTTCGCGGTGGCACTGGGATTCCGTCGTACGAGCCCCGATGGCACCCCAGGCGATGAGGTCGGCCACATACTGCGGGCTGATCAGATCCAGATATTCAGTGCCGGCAGGAATGCCCTGGTCTGCCAGGTCCAGCAGAAGCTTGCGGGCAATGCGCAGGCCGTCGTTGATCTGGAAGCTGTCGTTCATGTAAGGATCGTTAATCAGGCCTTTCCAGCCAACAGTAGTGCGGGGTTTTTCGAAATAGACCCGCATAACGATCAGCAGGTCATCCTTCAGCGCTTCCATGGGGCCGGCCAGACGTTGGGCATACTCCAGAGCAGCCTTGGTATCGTGAATGGAACACGGGCCGGTAATGACCAGCAGGCGGTCGTCCTCGCCTCGCAGAATTTTCTGGATGCCGCTGCGGGCAGTATAGACAGTGTCAGCAGCCTTGTCCGAAATCGGGAATTCGTTCAGCAACTGCTCGGGGGAGAGCAGTTCCTTCATGGCCTTAATACGAAGGTCGTCGGTCTGTTGCGTAACCATGGTCTTGTCTCTTTTCATAAATTGGGGTCAGAATACTATTTCTATATAAAGATGATCTGACCCCATTTTTTCAGTTGTCGCTTTTCTGGATATCCAGTGTCAGGGCATTGCCGTCCACATCGAAGCTGTGGGTACTGGCGCTGGCCGCCGTGAAAGTGTTGCACAGGGTTTCACCTGCGATGTAATCACGATGTTTTTCGATGGCGCTGGCCAGGCGCTCATCGGCGTTATAGGTAATGCTGATGCGGTCGGTGACATTCAGGCCAATATCCTTGCGGGTTTTCTGGATGCGGTTGATCACTTCACGGGCCAGGCCCTCATCGATCAGGTCGTCATTGAGTTCGCAATCCATATCAATGGAGATGAAGCGGTTGGACAGTGCCTGGGTTCCTTCCTTGGCTTCACGGAACACCAGGATGTCATCAGTGCTGAAGCTTTCACCGTCAATCACCAGACTGCCATCTTCCTGTAACTGGTTAAGGGCTTTGGCATCCAGATCCTGAATCGCCATACGGTACTGATTGAAGGCCTTGCCGAAGCGCTTGCCCAGTACCGGTGAGTTGGGCTTGGCAAACAGGTTGATGTATTGGTCTTCCTCGGTGGTATACACCACGGATTTCACATTCAGTTCACCGGCGATGTAATCCTCCAGTCGGCTGATTTCATCGAGCATGTCCTGGCTTTCATGGATTACCGTCAGGGTGCTCAGCGGGATCTTGGTCTTGATCTTCACCTGTTCGCGTTTCTGTCTGCCCAGCAGGATGATGTTCTGCATGCGCGATACAGCCTGTTCCAGCACGGGCTGGATCAGGTCACTTTCGGCGTGGGGGTAGTGGCACAAGTGTACGGATTTGTGACGGGTGGCCGTGTCGCCGGCAAACTGTCCAAGGGCCTGGTAGATGTGCTCGGCCAGGAAGGGGGCGAACGGGGCCATGCAAATGGTTAGCTCATTCAGCGTGGTGTAAAGGGTCTGATAGGCCGCGTGCTTGTCGGCGGTCATCTCTTCCACCCAGAAGCGGGAGCGGTTCAGGCGGATGTACCAGTTGGTCAGGTCTTCGATGAACTCGAACAGGGCCGGTACCACGTTATAGAGTTTGTATTCAGCCATCTCCCGGGCCACGTTGGCCTTCAGGGATTGCAGGCGGGACAGAATCCACTGGTCGGTGATGTTTTCCGGCTTCACATGGTGAGTATCGGCCTTCCAGTGATCGATCTCCGCATAGGTGGCCAGGAACTTGAAGGAGTTGTACCAGGGCAGCAGGGCGCGGCGTACCATGTCCTTCACACCGGCATCGGCAAAGCGCTGCTCCTCGGCTTTCACCAGGCCGGAGTTGATCAGGTACAAGCGCAGTGCGTCCGCCCCGTATTCCTCCATCAGGATGTCCGGCGGCGTGTAGTTCTGCAGGCGCTTGGACATCTTCTTGCCGTCCTCGGCCATGACGATGCCGTTAACGATGACGTTACGGAATGCCGGTTTGTCGAACAGGGCAGTACTCAGCACCAGCAGGGTGTAGAACCAGCCACGGGTCTGGTCCAGACCTTCGGCAATGTATTCCGCCGGGAAACCGGCTTCGAACAGGGTCTGGTTTTCGAAGGGATAGTGCAGCTGGGCATAGGGCATGGAGCCGGATTCAAACCAGCAGTCCAGCACTTCGTCCACGCGGTGGTAGGTACCTTCCTCGCCATCAATGGTGAAGGTCAGTTCGTCCACGTTTTCCCGGTGCAGGTCGTCAATGCGCACACCGCTGAACTGTTCCAGTTCATCGATGGAGCCAATGCACAGGGCCTTGTCGGAAACGTCGTTGATCCAGATCGGCAGCGGCGTACCCCAGTACCGGTTGCGGGAGATACACCAGTCGATGGCGTTGTCCAGCCAGTTGCCCATGCGGCCGTCACGGATGTGATCAGGTACCCAGTTAATGGTCTGATTGTTGGCGGCGATACGCTCCTTGATCTGCTCCACCTTCACGTACCAGGACGGAATGGTGCGATAGATGATCGGCGTATCCGAACGTGGACAGAAGGGATAGCTGTGCTGGTACACCTCCTGGATATACAGTTTGCCTTCCTCTTTCAGGCGACGAATGATGTCCCTGTCGGCATCCTTCACGTACACGCCAGCGTAGTCAGTGACTTCAGGAGTGTACTTGCCTTCCAGATCCACCGGGCAGACCAGGGCATTGATGCCGTTGGCTTTCATGACCCGGAAGTCATCCTCACCAAAGGCTGGTGCCTGGTGCACTATACCGGTACCGGCGTCGGTGGACACATAATCATCTGCCACAACCTGGAAGGCCCCTTCGCTTTCCAGGTCAGCAAAATAGGGGAAGAGGGGTTCGTATTTTCTGCCCACCAGATCCTTGCCGGTGCATTCGGACAGTACCTCCAGATTCTTTCCCTTGCCCACAGCTTCAAGCCGTTCTTTAGCCAGGTAGATATCGCGGTCCAGGTCAGCATCGTGCACCTTCACGTAGGTGATGTTCTCGTTAACACACAAGCCCAGGTTGGACGGCAGGGTCCAGGGAGTGGTGGTCCACGCACTCAGGTAGGCCTCTTCATCTTTCAGCTTGAACAGAACCGTGATGGCGGGGTCCTGAACATCCTGATAGTTGGAACCGGCTTCGAAGTTGGACAGCACCGTACCCAGCGCCGTGGAGAAGGGCACTACTTTCACGCCGCGATAGATCAGATCTTTTTCCCAAAGCTGCTTCATCACCCACCAGACCGACTCCATGAAGGAGGGGTCCATGGTTTTGTAGTCGTTGTCGAAGTCCACC
>Ga0181593_10005965_pt1 | contig 10985 bp, 10 predicted proteins | sample 071ome_19_FD_133756 | JGI IMG/M metagenome (GOLD analysis project Ga0181593, IMG submission 133756) | Coastal salt marsh microbial communities from the Groves Creek Marsh, Skidaway Island, Georgia - 071413AT metaG (megahit assembly) | ecosystem: Environmental > Aquatic > Marine > Intertidal...
CCCCATCAGTCGCGCGGCGAGACCATAGTCAGAACAGCCTTTTGGTTCAACGACTTTTAACTGTTCCACGTACAAAAGATACACATGTCACAGGATATACAGACTGCCTGTGCTAGGCTGAGCTTGCAGCCGCAACAAATCTTGAAAACCCATGTCCGGATTTCTCTCAGCACTATCGCCTCTTCTCCAGCTTTCCAACATCCTGTTCGCCGCTGCGGTCCTGGGCCTGGTGTGGCAGTGGATCAGACCACATTCCAAAGTGGGTAAAGCTGTCTCGCGAACAGCGCTCGTTCTGCTGGCAGCCATGGCCGTTTTACCCCTTCATCATATGCTGCTTCAGCCATTGGAAGACCGCTTTCCTGTCCCAAGGCTACCTGAAGACGTCGCAGGCTTTGTCGTATAGGGAGGAACAGTAAACCCACAAATATCTGAGCAGCGTGATCGGGCCAGCATTGCCGGCCAGGCAGAACGGATGACCGAAACCTTGCGACTTGCTCAGTAATTCCCCAAATCTAAATTGGTCTTCTCCGGCGGAAACTGGCGGCCGTCAGACACTCTGTCTGAAGCCGATGCAGCAGCGCGCTATTTCACAGAACTGGGCATTGCCGACAACAGGATTATTCGCGAGGGCAAGGCTGGCAATACCTGGCAAAACGCTCTGTTCACGATGAAGCTGGTACAGCCAAAACCCGATGAAAAATGGGTGCTTGTTACATCGGCCTCGCACATGCCACGGTCTGTCGGCGTATTCAGAAAAATAGGCTGGGAAAATATCACGCCCTACCCTGTTGATTTTCGCACCCTACCCGAGGGTGCTCGATGGCGTTTCAACGTTAGCCACAATTTATACATGGTAGACAGGGCCGTTCGGTCCTGGTTGTCGTTGCTGGGATATTACCTGCTCGACAGGACCGATAATTTGTTTCCAGCCCCTTAACGCCGTGAACCACCGATATTTTCCCGCAAAAATTCCATGACTTCCTCAAACACGCCAGCACTCTTGAGAACGTTATGCTTCTTGCCATCCTCCAGAATGATGGACTTGGAGCCAGATCTAATACCGAAATAGGCACCACAATCACCCCGCTGGTCTGTACGCTTGTTCTGGTACCAGGGGTCGTTCCGTTGAACGATGGCCAATACAGGCACATCTGGCTGGGCCTCCAGCCCCCGAATGAGAGGCGCCCCCTGGCATGTCCATTGGGTGATAATTCGAGCGCGAAAAAAATCGCCCCTGTACAGTGCCGTTGCTGCGCCACCTTCACTCACACCCATCAGAAACAAATTGTTCCAATCTGCCCAAGGCTTTTCCCATAGTTGGTCGACTGCGTAATTGATCTCCGCTTGGCGAAAATCAAACACCCAGGGATTCAGGCCGCCACGCTTGGAGTCCGGGTCACACTGCCGCGGCCGATAAGCGCGCGCCATGCTGTCTGGCGCGATGACGAGAAATCCTCGCTCGGCAATTTTTCGGATGAATTTTCTATCCCGTTTTGAAAAGCCGGTACAGCCATGCAGATAGACGAGCACCGGTAACTTTTCACCCCGATAGTTACCCAGTATTTTGCGGCCTTTATCTGTATCCATGCGGAAATAATGCGATTCTCTAGCCTTCTCGGAAGGCATAGCAACCAGCGCATGAACCCATGTTCGCTCCAGGTCGTTGATTGCCCAACCCTGCGTCGGGAAGGCCAGAACACCGCACATAAGCACCATGAAGACTCTGAAGAACGTCAAGGCTTTGCTCCTTAAATCACGCTTGCCAAGCACCACCATTCCGGATGCTTTGTCTGCATAATGCTTTCTGCCTCTTTGGCATCTTCCAAATTCGGGAACAAAGCATAACAGGTCGCGCCGCTGCCGCTCATACGCACTAGGCCAGTCCCCTCTAGTGCACGCAGACAGGCCAGAACGTCAACAATGAGGGGTACCACTTTTTCAGCAGACGACTGCAGAGCATTGCGACGCTTCCCAAGAGCCTCCAGCAGATCTTCATAGGCATCAGTGCATGCCGGAAACGGCACTTGCTGATCAAAAGAAGTGCTCGACTGCCTATAGACATTGAAAACATCTGGCGTAGCCAGGTTTACACCAGGGTTCACCAATAAAAGGCCACATGTTGGAATCGCGACCGGCGTCAGCTCTTCTCCAACACCGCGAGCAATAACCGGGCACCCCGCCAAACAGGCAGGAACATCTGCTCCTAGTTTCAGGCCTAGCTCCTGCAGCTCATCCAGACGGAGCCCGAGCTCCCAAAGCTCGTTCAACGCTAAAAGAGTTGCGGCTGCGTTGGATGATCCGCCCCCAATACCTGCCGCAATTGGTAATGCTTTATGAAGGCAAATATTGGCACCCCCGGAAACGCCAGCATGCGACTGCAACAAGGTAGCGGCTTGCCAAACAATATTGTTCTCTAGGTCCGGCAAACAAGCTGCACCCGGCCCTTCATAGGTAAGACTGAGGCTATCCGCTTCCTCAATCAGAAGCTCATCACCATCGCGAGCGAAAACAAACAGGCTGTCCAGTTCATGGTAGCCATTGTCTCGCCTGCCGGTGATCTCGAGATACAGGTTTACTTTCGCAGGGGCCGTCAGGCGCAGTGAGGCCTTCGCCAGACCCGACACAGCCTATTCGCCTCTTTTGTGCTTCTTGGGCAACCCATTCTTGATCTTGGCCCTAATACGCTCAACATCTTCTTTTTCGGGCTTCATAACCAGCGCGTGTCGCCACTGGAACCGGGCTTCCAGCTTGCGCCCAAACCGCCAATAGGCATCACCCAAATGGTCATTGATGGTTGGGTCTTCCGGCTGCAGCATGATCGCTTTTTCCAGCCAGTCGATTGATTCTTCATATTGTTTGAGCTGGTAGTGTGCCCAGCCAAGACTATCAATGATATAACCATCTTCCGGCCGCTGCTCGACGGCCTTTTCTATCATTTTCAGGGCTTCATCCAGGTTCTTGCCTTTTTCCAGCCAGCTGTAACCAAGATAGTTCAACACCAGGGGTTCGTCAGGCTGCAGCGCAAGAGCAGCGAAGAAGTCTTTTTCCGCCTTCTTCCATTTGCCAGTCCGTTCAAAACAAATCCCGCGTGAATAAAGCAAAGACCAATGACGCTGTTTCGGCTCCCCAATCAGGCTCAGAACCTGGTCGTAATATTTGGTGGCCAACTCGTATTGTTCATTGTTCCGCATCTGGTCAGCCAAACCGGCCAACACGCCTATATCTTCCGGCCTATCCCGATGCATTGCCTCAAGAATAGCGACCGCCTCGTCTTCCCGGTCCAGCTGAATGAGCAAGCGCGCCCGTTCAAATTGGGATTCCCACCCAAAAACAGGGTCATCCATCAAATTGGTAAAACTGGCCAGCGCCGCATCATATCGGCGCTCACGATCCTGCAAATTTGCAAGAAGAGCCTGGGCTATCGGGAAATCTGGCCGTAGCATCAGCGTCAAACGCAAATAAATGGAAGCCGGTGACCGTGACCGATGCCGCGCCAAACGCCGCGCCGTATTGTAATAAGCTTCTGCCACACCTGCTGCTGCACTGCTGATGAATGGCTCAGGAACCTCACCACTTCTTGCACGCTCCAGTGCATAAGACATCGTCAAATCAGATGGATTTTGCTCAAGAAACTCCGCGTAAATCATCTGGGCTGCAGATTGCTTACCCAACCGTTCCAACAAATTGCCATAGGCCCGGGCTACTTGCAGGTCTGCCCCCTGCAGTTCAATAAGCGCATCCATATAGGCTGCTGTAGCCTCATCAGTCCGCCCTGTATAGTCCAGGATATAGGCCTTGTGGATAGAGCCAAAGATATCGAAACTTCTGCTCCCCTTGATCACCAGCAGGTGATCAAGCGCTGCATCCACATCGCCTTGTTCCGCAGCAGCCCAGGCGCGAGCCAATGGCTTGATGAGGTTGATGATGCCATCGGCATTGGCATTCACCAATGTCTGCTCTAGGTTCTCCCACTCTTTGTTGCGCAAGGCAGAAGCACTCAGGACCAGATCAACCAGGCTTGTGTGCTGGTCTTCCATGGTCGCAAGTTTGGACGCAAGTGCAGCGGCCTGTTCACTACGACCACTCGCAAGCGACATGGAAAATGCCTGGCGCACCAACTCCGGATTGTCCGGGTCAGCCTCAACTGCCTTGTTCAGATGATCGGCGGCACGATGAGTGTCACGGTGCGTACTGGCGAACCGCCCTGAAAGGTAGTTCTTCCAGTCGATCGTCACCTCTTCTGTCCCGACTTCCTCGGAAGCGTGTGCCGGCCTATAGGCCATACACGACAGGAAAGCGCCAAAAAGCACGAAGCTCGCTACTTTCAGCCAAGCTGATCGCGATTTACTTGTCACTCTTACGCTGTCCTTCTGCTGCACTGGCTTTCTACCGAACTGGAAAACTAGCTGGCTTACATGTTGGGGTAGTTCGGCCCGCCGCCACCTTCCGGCACGACCCAATTGATATTTTGGGTCGGGTCCTTGATGTCGCAAGTTTTACAATGCACGCAGTTCTGCGCATTGATCTGCAATTGCGGGTTGGAACCATCATCTTCAGCGATAATTTCATAGACGCCAGCCGGGCAGAAGCGCTGTTCCGGCGCGTCATATTCCGCCAGGTTGATCTCGATGGGCACAGAATCACTGCCAAGCGTCAAATGACTTGGCTGGTCTTCTTCGTGGTTGGTGTTCGAGATAAACACCGAAGACAGACGGTCAAAGGTGATTTCCCCGTCCGGTTTCGGATAGTCGATCGGCGTATGCTTGGCAGCAGGCTCCAGATATTCGTTGTCTGCCTTCTTATGCTTGAGTGTGAAGGGCAACAGGCCGCCCAGCCAACCCTGGATACCCGTCATCAGCACACCCGCAATCAGGCCCCAGCCGAAGGCAGGCTTGGCGTTGCGGACGGACTTGAGGTCCTTGTAAACCCAGGAATTTTCGTAAGCGGTGGTATAGGCATCCAAGGTGTCATGACCTTCTGAACCACCCTGCAGCGCGGCAAAGGCAGCTTCAGCCGCCATCATGCCCGTCTTCATGGCGTTGTTGGAGCCCTTGATCTTCGGCACGTTCATAAAGCCGGCAGCACAACCCACCAGCAGGCCACCTGGGAACACCAGATGCGGTACAGACTGGAAACCACCAGCCGTCAATGCACGGGCACCGTAAGAAATGCGCTTGCCACCTTCAAATGTCTGGCGAATGACCGGGTGCGACTTGTAGCGCTGGAATTCTTCAAACGGCGAGAGGTATGGGTTCTTGTAGTCGAGCCCCATCACAAAACCGACGGCAACCTGGTTGTCTTCCAGGTGGTACAGGAAAGAACCGCCATAGGTCTTGGAATCCATCGGCCAACCGAATGTATGCTGCACATAACCCGGCTTGTGCTTGGCTGGGTCAATTTCCCAAAGCTCCTTGATGCCGATGCCATATTTCTGCGGACCAACACCGTCACGCAGGTTGAATTTTTCAGTCAGCTCCTTGGTGAGTGAGCCACGCGCGCCTTCGGCAAAGAAGGTGTATTTGGCATGCAGTTCCATACCAGCTTCATGATGCGCTTTGGGCTCGCCATCCTTGCCGATGCCCATGTCACCGGTGGCGACACCTTTAACACTGCCGTCTTCATGATACAGCACTTCAGCAGCCGCAAAGCCCGGGTAGACTTCGACACCCAGCTCTTCTGCCTGTTCGCCCAGCCAACGGGTCACATTGCCGAGACTGACAATATAGTTGCCCTTGTTATGCAGAACCGGCGGCAGAATGAAATTGGGTGCGCTGATGGAGCCTTTCTCCGTCAGCATCATGAATTTGTCCTGCTCGCAGGGCGTATTCAGCGGTGCGCCTTTTTCTTTCCAGTCTGGTATCAATTCGGTCAGTGCACGCGGTTCAAACACCGCACCAGACAGGATATGCGCACCAACTTCCGACCCTTTTTCAAGAACGCAGACGCTGAAGTCAGCCTCATTTTCCATACAAAGCTGCTTGAGCCGAATAGCCGCTGCCAGGCCAGCGGGACCACCGCCAACGATGACAACATCATATTCCATAGATTCGCGTTCCATCAGGATCTTCCTTGTTCTTTGGAGGGGACTTTTTGCCAGGATCCTAAAACCCCAACAGCAAGCGCCTTATATGTTCTTGTTTGTTACCGATTTATAGGCGTGCAGAGGCAATCTGGTCAATTCTCTGCCCCGTCCAAAACAGGTAAATTTGCCCTTTAAGGGCTTATGCAGGCTTGGATTCAGCAAATTTCGCCAATTGTTCAGGCGACGCTTCCGTCTGGTGCTTATCTTTCCACTCACTATAGGGCATGCCATAGACAATTTCGCGCGCACCGGCCTTGTCTATTTCCAGGCCTTTTTCCTCGGCTGCTTCGCGATACCAGTCAGACAAACAGTTCCGGCAGAACCCGGCCAGATTCATCATGTCGATATTCTGCACCTCTGGCCGATTACGCAAATGGCTCACAAGGCGGCGAAAGGCTGCTGCTTCAAGCTCTGTTCTGGTTTGATCATCCATGCTCTTACTCCTGCTCAATTTGGCGTCAGTATAGGCTGTTTACGACCGGGTAAAAGGGAAGATCAAAGAAATTGGCCTGCAGGCCTTTGTTCAGTCTTTGTATCGCCGCGCACTGGCGTTAGGCTGTGGCCATGGAATCACCAACGGGTAGCGTATCGGCTCTTAAAACACTGCGGTGGCACGTTGATGCCGGCGCTGATGAAGCCATTGGCGATGCGCCCGTCAATCGCTTTGCAATTGCTGAGCCCACGGCTGAGAAAAAGCCTGAAACGAACGCGGCACGCCCCGCCCCCACACCAGCGCCACAAAAACAGCCAGACGTCGTCAAGCTGGAGTCTGCCGAAGAAACGACGGCATCCGCCCAAGCCATGGCAACCGCGTGCAACACGCTGGAAGAATTACGCGCTGCACTCAATGCCTTCGACCAATGCCCCTTGAAAGCAACCGCCCAAAATCTGGTGTTTGGGGATGGCAATCCTCAGGCCGACCTGATGATTATCGGGGAAGCACCGGGTGCCGATGAAGATCGCCAGGGGCTTCCTTTTGTCGGCGTCAGCGGTCAACTGCTCGACCGTATGCTGGGCGCCATCATGCAGGATCGTGAAAACAGCTATATCACCAATATTCTACCCTGGCGGCCTCCGGGCAATCGCAAACCAACACCCTTCGAGACCAGCCTGTGCCTGCCCTTCCTGCTGCGCCATATTGAGCTGGTAGAACCAAAAGCACTGATGCTGCTGGGCGGCACAGCGGCCAGCACATTGCTGGAGACGACCACCGGCATTACAAAATTGCGCGGCACCTGGATGAATCTGGATTTGAACGGCACAAAAATACCCTGCCTGCCGACATACCACCCAGCCTATCTGTTGCGCCAACCCGCCCAGAAACGTGATGCCTGGCGCGACCTGCTGAGCATGCGCAAACAGCTGCACGACATGGGAGCAAAATCATGAACAGCCAGACATTGAAGACGCTGGCGCTCACACTGGTTGTCTCTTTGTTTACGCCTCCTGTTTGGGCGGACACAGCCGAACAAGAGACGCCGCCGACCCTCAGCGCCTTCGACCCGCAACCGGCTCCTGCAGCGCCCGCGCTCGAAATATTGAGTGCGGAAGATATTGCCTTGTATCAGGAAATCTTCGACCTGCAGGAAGATGGCCGCTGGAAAAAGGCCGACCGCCGCATCAAGAAGTTAGACAGTGACATCCTGATGGGGCATGTGAAGTTTCAGCGCTATATGCACCCTACCAAATATCGCTCTAAATACAAAGAGCTGCGGGACTGGATGGCTGTTTATAACGACCATCCAGAAGCGTATCGGATTTACCGCCTGGCCAATAAAAGACGCCCCGCCAATTATCGGGCACCCAAAGCCCCCGCACCTCGCAACTACAAGGGGCCAGCAACAACACCCTCAACAGCAACGGCCCTGCCCCCAAAAACTAAAGCGGAGAAAAAGCGCGACCGGGCGGAGTATCGCGCGCGCTCTAAAATTTCACAATATTTAGAGCGCGGCCAAATCGCTCGCGCCGAGAAGCGTCTATGGGGTTCCGAGACTGCCGGTATATTCGACGAACTGGCCTTTGATACCCAGATGTCGCGTATTGCCAGCGCCTACTATTACGCCGGTCAATTGGAGCGCGCTGAAGTCTTAGGCTCCATTGCGGCTGAGCGGTCGATTGACCAATTGCCGGAAGCCAGCTGGATTGCAGGTTTAGCTGCCTGGAAGTTGGGTCATTGGTCGCAAGCCGCAGGCTACTTTGAGGCAGTCTGGGTTTCACCCGAATCCAACAGCTGGCTGCGCGCCGCAGGGGCCTTCTGGTCAGCACGGGCGCACATGAAAGCGCGGCAACCAAAACAGGCCAACGCGATGCTGCGCAAAGCGGCGGCAGAACAACGCACATTTTATGGCCTCTTGGCTCAACGCCAGCTGGGCGAACCAAACACCTTCAAATGGGACCTACCTGTAGAAAATGCAACGGGTGCCAAGCTCGCTATGGACACCGCAGGTTTGCGCCGCGCAATCGCCCTTAAACAAGTGGGCATGCCTGAGGCTGCAGATCGCGAATTTCTGATGGCGCATCGACGCCTGCCTCCGGGGAATGACCTGGAATTGCTGCCCGTTGCGATGAATATGGGCCTGCATGGCTCCGTCGCAAAATTGTCCCGGCGCATTATCAACAACCATGACCAAGCCATCGACAGTGCCCTGTACCCTATGCCGGACTGGGTCCCGGCAGATGGCTTCAAGCTCGATAAGGCCTTGCTGATGGCGGTAATGCGCCAGGAATCCGCCTTCAACGCCTATGCTGTCAGCTATGCAGGGGCGAGTGGGCTGATGCAGTTGATGCCCGCGACCGCCGCTTATATTGAGCGCGACAATTCCCTGCGCCGCAAGAACCATAGGAAACTCTTTGATCCTTCCTTCAACATGAAGTTGGGACAGAAATATCTGAATTATCTAATGCGGCACAAAATGACCGACGGCAATCTGATGCTGGTGATCGCCGCCTATAACGCCGGGCCGGGTAATATTGCCAAGTGGAAGCTGCGCACGGGCCATGGTGATGACTGGCTGCTGTTCATGGAATCCATTCCCAATCGGCAGAACCGCAATTATGTAGAGCGTGTTTTGGCTAATCTGTGGATATATCGCCTGCGCTTTGGTCAAGAGGCCCCGACGCTGGATCAAGTTGCACAAGGCGCTCTACCGCGCTATGCCTCGCTCGACCCGGCCTTCGCACCAGCCAAGCCCAAGCAGACAGCCGGCCTCAACACCCAGCCCGCAGAACCACAGGACGCAGCAGCACCATGACATCCGCTTTACGGCCCTTTGTACCCCTCGATATCGCCATCATGACTGTTTCTGACAGCCGCACGCTGGAAGACGACCGGTCAGGCAATATTTTGGTAGAACGCCTTGAAGGTGCAGGGCACCGCTTGGCGGACCGGGCGATTGTTACCGACAATGTCAGTGCCATCACCGGCCAATTGCAGCAATGGATCGATGATGATGGTATTGACGTGGTGGTCTCTACCGGCGGAACAGGTCTGACAGGCCGCGACGTGACGCCAGAGGCCTTTGAAAGCATCTTTGAGAAAAAAATTGATGGTTTTGGCGAACTGTTCCGCATGCTGAGCTACGAGAAAATCGGCACCTCAACCATTCAGTCCCGTGCCGTTGGCGGCCTGGCAGGTGGTACCTATCTGTTTGCCCTGCCCGGTTCACCCAGCGCCTGCAAAGATGGCTGGGATATGATCCTGAATGACCAGTTGGATTACCGCTTTAAGCCCTGCAATTTCGTGGAACTGATGCCCCGCCTGCAGGAACATCTGGACAATCCGCCTACCTAGAAAGCGGCAAGTTCAGCGGCGTGGCCTTCTGCGCCACCGGTGCCAATCATCTCCATCATCGACATCCTGCAGCTCTGTTGACCAGATACGGTTCCACCGCGTTAAATTGTTGAGCGTCTGCCACATCTCCATGCCGCTGGACCATTCAACGCCGTCAAACGCACCGCGCGGCACAACCGGCCTGCGTCGCATGCCAATTAACCAATAACCGCCATCCCCCGCCGGGCCTATGGCAACATCGTTTCGCCGGATCTGTTGAAAAGCCCGGTTGATATGGCACGGCTGGATGTCGGGAATGTCTGCGCCGATAATAATAGCAGGCCCATTGGGTAACGTCTGGAAAACACGGTCCATACGCTGACCCAGATGACCTCTGCCCTGTTGAATGATCGTCGCATTTTCTGGCACACCCGGCCAACGGCGGGCGCCATCCGGTGTCACCGCGATATGTAACTGCCAACGCGGATCAGCGCCTAGACGATGGGCTGTCTCAGCAAAATTCTGACGGTAAAACTGTGTTGCGCGGACACCGCCAATGTCTTTTGCCAAACGCGTTTTGACAGCGCCCATGACAGGCCTGCGGGCAAACAGAACAAGATGCTGCTTCAACGGCCTGCTCTATACAGGCGCTGGATAAATGATATGGGGACCCTGCAGAAATAAAGGCCAAGACACAACAGGTTACGGATTGGCCGCAGCCAAGTCCCACCCTTACGGTAGCGTTCTGCAGATGTCACAATCGTTCCTTCAAGTTGCACCAAGCGTCCTTTGCCTAGTCGACGCACGAAGTCGACATCTTCCATCAATGGTAAATCGGCATAGCCGCCGACATATTCATACAACGCCCTGCTAACCAGCAATCCCTGATCGCCATAGGGCAAACCCCAGGCTCTGGCACGCCAGTTTGCCAGGCGGGCAATACGATCTATCCCGGGGTTTTCGTCATCATATCCCAGCTTGAAATAGGCTGCGCCCCCATCGTTCAACGCATCCAACATGAACACGGCGATCAGCGAACCAGCACCCTTTGGTAAAACGCTGTCCGCATGCAGGAACAACAGCCAGGAATGTTTGGCCTGCCGAGCACCCAAAGCCAATTGTTGGCCCCGGCCC
>Ga0181593_10005968_pt1 | contig 10983 bp, 14 predicted proteins | sample 071ome_19_FD_133756 | JGI IMG/M metagenome (GOLD analysis project Ga0181593, IMG submission 133756) | Coastal salt marsh microbial communities from the Groves Creek Marsh, Skidaway Island, Georgia - 071413AT metaG (megahit assembly) | ecosystem: Environmental > Aquatic > Marine > Intertidal...
ACGCCGATTTCCACCTCGACAATCATATCCTCGCGCGAAAAGCCGAACGCATCTGCCATGGTAAGCGAATTATGCCAGAGCGCATCCTGCAAGGCTCTTATCGCGGCTTTGGTGTAATCCTGGCGGCGCAGGGATGTGCCCATGCCCAGCTCCATTGCGACCTTTTTCTTTGCCATCTGTAAACTTCCCGAAATCCTTAAAACTGTTTTTTCTATCCTGAAAACGCTAGACCTATTTCATCTATTTGTCATATCATTCCGGTGAAAAAATGTCATTTTGTTGCAGACAGATTTGTCCGTTCAGATTTGGTGTAACGCGCATATAAACGGGGTTATAGTGCTGTCTGCTTTTTTTTCCGGCTTTTTTATCAGCCTGTCTCTTATACTGGCGATTGGCCCGCAAAACAGTTTTGTTATTCGCCAGGGTTTGCTAAATCAATATGTTTTGGCGGTGGTGCTATTTTGCGGCATATCCGATGCGGTGCTGATTTGTCTGGGTGTATTGGGGCTGGGGACGATCATGGCACCTGTCTTTACCCAATATTCTGACTGGATGTTCGGGCTGTCCGCGCTTTGGCTGGCCATTTACGCGATAGGAAGGGTGCGCGCAGCACATCGCGGCGATTATCCTGCAGCGGCTGATTCTGATACCCGGAATCCGGAATCCTTTCGTGCCATATTTGCTCTTTTGGCAGTACTTACCTTTGCCAATCCTCATGTATATCTGGATACGGTTATTTTGCTGGGGGCGGTATCTATCAGCTATATCGGGCTGGAAAAGCTGGTCTTTGCAATTGGGGCATCGCTTGCCAGTCTCAGCTTTTTTGCCACTATCGGCTTTGGGGCAAAAAGGCTTGGCCCGTTTATGCGTACCCCCAGAGCCTGGCAGATAATTGATCTGCTCACCGCTCTGGTAATGTTTATCTTTGCAGGAATATTACTGGCACAAACCAGTTGGACAGGGGCAGGCTAGTCCAGATCCTCGCTCAGAACGGTTAACTGGATATGATAGCATAGCTCGCCTTCATCATCATCGCGGTAGACGACGCCAAATGTCTCGCCATCCAGCTGGAACTCGACCGAATCCTTTGCTTCTGGCCGCGCAACCAGTGTGATATCATGGTTGCCAAAACGCTGGCGCAGAAAACGTTGCAGTTTTTGAGTTTCCGTCGGTGTCATCAGCTACGCCTCTTTGTTGTTTTTCAGTATTTTTAGAAATTATTTTAAACGCCGCCAGCTTAGGCAGTGTTGGGATATTTGTCCAGTTAAGATAGGGCGTCCCAGGCATCTATCTAGCCATGACGGGCAATTTGTCCGCCGTAATGTGGCCAGGCAGGCCGGGCAGCGACATCATGCGCTCCGCAATTGCTGCATCGCAGATAAATACCCAGTTCCGGTACAGGAAATAGCGGACCCAGCCGCTCGATAAGAATATCCACAGGCAAATCGGCATTATGACTGCATCTGTTACACCAGCAAAAAACACCTAAATTCTGGGCTGCCAGATGATGCAAACATACAGGCTGATGCGGTTCTGTTGCCCGAATTTTCTGCTCTTTAAACTTTCCCACGCGGCAGATATACCTTAACTTTTGAAGATTTGTTTGTTCTTGTTTTGTTCTAGTTTAGATATATCTAAATAAACAGGATGGCGCAAGCCCTAATCGCCGCTCACCCTGCTATCAAAGGGCTGTCTTTGGCGTGAGAATTTTGAAAAAGAGGGGCGCGCTTTCAGGCTTTTATCAGCCGGGGCAGGCGATACAGATAATTGGTCAATTCAGGTAATTTTCCTGTGCGATAAAGGGTTTTTTTGCGATCCTTTAAAATAAAAACCGGCTGGTCAGACCCTTTGATACGTTGTTTTTCAATGGTAAAAAGCGGCTGTTCATGGGCGTGTTTGAAAATAGAAAAAATGGCTGAATTATCGATGTGATCAAGGGCGTAATCGCGCCAGTCACTGCTGGCGACACGCGCAGCATAGGTCGATAAAATAGTGGATAATTCCGTCCGGGAAAAATAGAGGGTTCTGGATTTTTTACGTGAAATGGAATGAGATGACATTTATTTCTATTATCCGCTAAATTTATCTATCCCGAATTTTGTGTATTTTATGATGCAAGCCGTTGAATATGCGGGGGTGAACCCGGCAAGGCCGAGCCTCCCCCTCCTTATAAAAGAGTGGCGAAATCGATATGAAAGGTCAAGCCCTATAGGCTGGTGGGCTATGGCTTGTGTGTCAGTATAGAAAATAGACACAGAAAAAACTGGAAAAAAGCCTGCTAACAGACGTATAAAGGCGATGAGATAAAATACAAACCCTGAGATAAGTCAGGACGAGGACAAATGGCAGATATTTTTGACGAGATTAACGAAGAGCTGAAACAGGACAGGCAAGCAGTTCTTTGGCAGCGTTATGGCAAATATGTCATAGGTGTTGCTGTGCTGATAATCGCCCTTGTTGGTGCGCGTCAGGGATATGTTTATTGGAAAGAGGCGCGCGATGGCGCAGCGGCAACGGCCTATTATCAGGCAGCTGCACAAACAGATGAAGGGGATGCCTTGCAAGAGGTGATGGACAGTCTGACCCCGGGCTATCAGCTGCTTGCAGATTTCACTATTGCGCGCAAGCTGGCAGAGCAGGGCAGGAATAACGAAGCCGAGGCCGCATTTTTACAGCTGGCAGACCGCAGCGATATTGACCCGTTTTATCGTGATACAGCTTTGTTACTGTCTGTTATGCACGCCCCGGATAGCGCAAATAGCGATGAATTGCTGAACCGAATTAACCCTCTGGCCAATCGTGCAGGGCCGTTACAGGGATTAGCTCTTGAACAGGCAGCTGGCCTGTCCTTGAAAAAAGGACGTATCCAGCAGGCAGCAGATTTTCTGGAAAAAATTACCACGCTGAATGAAGCTCCTTCCAGCTTGCGCCAGCGTGCCAGCCAGCTTTTGACGATTGTAAACAGCAAGGTATCTGGATAATGAACAGCCTTTCAGCTCTGTATCAGTATAGATGGCCACGCGCTTTTGCCGCCCTGCTGACAGCGATATCGCTGTTGGGGCTGAGTGCCTGTACGAAAAGAGAGCTGATTTTAAAAGGCGAGCGTGAAGCGGTACTGTTGGAAGTCAACAGTCTGGAAATAGACGCGAATGCGAGTGCTGAATTTGGTACTATTGGCGTGGCTGGCGAAAATCAGAATGCCGGCCATCCCGGCCTGTCCAGTGGCCATACAGGCGGTCATCTGCAGCTGGAACTGCCTCTGGAAACTGTCTGGGAGGCCAGAATTGCTGCCCCGGAAGATGATGTGGTCAGCTTGCCACAGCCGATGATAGCAGGCGGGTATGTCTATGCGCTGGGGGCGGATGCGCTGCTAACCGCCTTTGATTTGGAAAATGGCAACCTTATCTGGCAATATCAGGTCAATCCCCCAAAAAGCGGCGTATTTCCGGGCATTGCAGGGGGGATAGCGGTTAATAAGGACAAGGTGGCGGTACACGCCTCTCGCTCCAGCCTCAGCTTGCTGGATGCCAAAGATGGCTCGGAGTTATGGAAAATAGAACATGATAGCCCTCTGGCTGGCGGCCCTACTTTTATTGGCGATGCCGGGGTGGTAGTCACCGATATTGATGGCTATGTTTTTGTCCATCGTTTATCGGATGGTGCGCTGGCCTGGCAGAGTGTTGGCTTGCCAGTGGATACAGTTGTGTTTGGCGCACCGTCTCCTGCGGTAAATGGCGGCGAGCTGGTTCTGGCCGGGGCAGGGGGCGAAATTGCTATCCACCGCGTTGACAATGGCCAGCTATTATGGGCAGACAGCCTTGCCAGCCTATCGCCGATTACCCCGCTTCAGGAGCTGGGCGATGTGCTGGCCCACCCCATCCATGACGGCGAGATGATCTATGTGATTAGCCAGTCCGGGTTACTGAGCGCCTATGAAGCCAAAACAGGTTTTCAGATTTGGGAACATCCCCTGGCAGGGGTGCAAATGCCCTGGATTGCCGGCGATAGTATCTTTGTTTTGTCAGTGGAAGGCCATCTTGTTAGCTTGCGTAAATCAGACGGGGCGGTCAGATGGATAACCGCTCTGGATGGTTCAGGCACGCTGGGGGCAGCAAAGCCTGGTACCGTGACCGATTATTTTGGCCCGATAGTGGCCTCTAATCAGGTGCATATTCTGTCTGAAAATGGCAAATTTGTCAGTCTGAATGCCGATACAGGGGCAATTGTTTCTAGCCAGTCTCTGGGCGGAAAAGTAAAGGTCGCCCCGCAAATTGCCCGTTCCAGCCTTGTCTATCTGACAAAATCTGGCCAGCTACAAGTGATGCGCTAGAAAATGACGGTTACCCTTGCCATTGTTGGCCGACCAAATGTCGGCAAATCAACCTTATTTAATCGGTTAACCGGCACCCGGCATGCGATTGTTGATGACCAGCCAGGTGTGACACGCGACCGCCGCGAGGGCGATGCCCACCTGGCCAGTATGCAATTTCGCCTGATAGATACAGCCGGGCTGGAAAAGGCCAGGGCTGGCAGTTTGCAAGACCGGATGCGCGAGCAAACAGAATTAGCGGTTGCCCAAGCTGATATCACGCTGCTGGTGATTGATGCACGGGCAGGGATTTTGCCAGATGATGTGCATTTTGCCCGAGAGATCCGAAAATCAGGCACAAGCGTTATTTTGCTGGCCAATAAATGCGAGGGCAAGGCCGGGGCAGAAACATTGGCAGAGGCCTGGCAATTGGGACTGGGCGCTGCTGTGCCGATATCGGCTGCACATGGCGACGGGCTAATCGATTTGTTTGATGCCTTGCTGGAGCGGGGGCGCGAGATAGGGCTGGAAGAGGCGCTGTTTGCCGCCGCTGACAAGGCAGATGAGGATATAGAGGATATATCTGTCACAGAAGAGGAAGTTGGCCCTGATATCTGGATAGATGAGCGCGATAAAAGCCCTATTCGTATGGCGATTATTGGCCGTCCGAATATGGGTAAATCCACCCTTGCCAATACATTGCTGGGCGAGGCACGGCTTTTGACCGGACCAGAGGCGGGCATTACCCGCGATAGCATTACCCTGCCCTTTGAATGGGAAGGTCAGGCCTATGAGCTGGTCGATACAGCCGGTATGCGCCGCCAGGCACGGGTGACCGACCGTATCGAAAGATTGATGGTTAATGACGCCGAACGGGCTATTCAATATGCCAAAATATGCGTTTTGATGCTGGATGCCCGCCAGCCGCCCCACAAACAGGATATGGTTATTGCCCGGCAAGTTACCGATGAAGGCCGGGCGCTGATCATTGCGGCCAATATGTGGGATGATGTGGCTGACAAGCAAAAGGCCATGCAGCAAATAAATGACCGTTTGCAAACCTCGCTGGCACAGGTGCGCGGCGTGCCGGTTGTGCCGATTTCGGGGATGTATGGGCGCGGTCTGGACAGGCTGATGAAAGCGGCCAGCGACATTCACAGAAAATGGAATACGCGCATTTCAACCGGGCGGCTTAATCGCTGGCTGGAGCCGATGCTGGAAGCTCATCCCCCGCCCATGTCACAAGGCAGACGTTTGCGTATTCGTTATATGACGCAAGTGCGAACCCGCCCGCCCACATTTGCCCTGTTTGCCAGCCGGCCAGTGGATATCCCGGAATCCTATCTGCGCTATCTGATAGGCGGTTTGCGCGCGGATTTTGGTCTGGAAGGGATACCTGTGCGAATGATGCTGCGTAAAGGGACAAACCCCTATCAGCCAAAATCCTAGCCTGTTCGGTCAAGCGCGTCTTCCAGCCTCGTCATCAGCCTGTCCAAAAGGCGGGCAATAGTCATAAGGGCTGTGCCATCCAGCCGGTTATGCTTGTCCAGATAGAGCGTTCGGTTCACTTCAATTTGCAGAACCGAAAGGCGTTTATCGGTCTGTTTATGATATTCCAGCCCATAAAAACGGGTCGTATATCCCCCGGCATAGGGCGCATTCCAGCCCCAGCTAAAACCAGTACTATTTTCACCCCGGTGATGCATCACCTCGTCAATGGCGGTTGCCAAATTGGCTGGCAGCGTAGCCCCATGCAGATTGCCAAAGATAAAATCCGGCAGGCCGCGCTGGCGGGCTATCTGTTTTTTGGGTTGAAACTGGCGATTTGGATCTGGCATGGAATGCAGGTCTATTAACAGGATATGGTCGTTTTCTGCCAGCATTTCCTCTAATTTTTCGCGCAATATCCGGTGATAGGGGCGGTGAAAGCTGGCCAGGATATCTTCTGTCTGTTTCTGGCTGAAAGGGGTGTCATATATCGGCTCACGCATGGCCGAAAGGCGCGGTATCACCCCATAGCCTGCCGCGATATAGGGCTTGTAAACAGAAGGGGCTTTTTGCGTTATATCCGGGCAAAGCTGGCTGTCTATCGCCTCTTCCGGGCGGTTTAAATCGACCACGCCGCGCCCGACTTGTGCGATAAGGCCAGGGCGATGGGCACGGGCCAGCATCAGTCCCAATATGTCTGTGCCTGTATCTTCCAGGCTACGCGCACGCGGATAGTTAGCAGGGGTGAACCAGCTCTCGGGATAGCATCTGCCGCCATGCGGGACAGCGATTATCAGGTTTTTGGCCACAGCACCACCGCAAATAAGGGGCAGGGGCAGCGCGTCTCTGGCAAGGATAGTGCCATCATTTACAATTTTTTTTGATGGGATGTTCAGATAGTCATGGCCGGTTTCTCTGGCTATTGGGGTGCACGCCATATCGGCCAGAGGCTGGCGAAGTTCAGATAGCTCTATAGACAGGGGATAATTTTCCATCATGGTGCAAACTCTACGTGCTTTTCTGCCATCGGGGCAAATAAATTCAGCCGCCATCGGCCAGAGGCGGTAAAATCTTTCAATGCTTGACTTGACCGGCAATTGGCCTTACATCATGCCAGATAAACGCGACATATGTGGCGGTTATCGACTCAGATGCGGTAAAGGAGCGTTAGCTCAGCGGGAGAGCACCACGTTGACATCGTGGGGGTCACAAGTTCAATCCTTGTACGCTCCACCATCTGAAAATCAAGCATACAGCGCCACCCTATAAGTTTAGCGGGCGCTGTTTTGCTTTCTTTCTCGTGTAAAATAATTTCCTTAAATATCATCTGAATATCGATTTAGAGATGCATTTGGCCCTATGTGCGCTTTGTATGAAGTTAGTTATGAGACTTTGGGTGATGGTGAAAAAATAGTTTTTGACATTTTTGCGCTAAAGGCAAACCCAAATACAACGACTGCAAGTATTCAACATTATGTAAACAAGATCGAGCAAACACCTCAAAAATGGCAAGTTAACGCATCCAACGATGTTGCGGGTTCTCTGCGTGCTATGTCACCCTGCCAGCCAGATTAAATCTTTCGCAAACCCGTCTTTTAAATAAAAATTATACCGAAAATGTTTCCAGCAAGTTTGATAGCAATAATGGGCTTGAGAGGAGGCTGGTATAGCGCGAAACAAAACTACTGGCATTTAGGGGCAATTTTAGAAATTGCATCCGCGACATAAGTTGATGGCTGGTAATTCCATTCTGAGGGAATATTTGCCACAGTGTTTAAATATTGTTGAATGCTGGCATTAAGATAATTTGCATTGAAATCAGCTTTAAAACCGCCAAAACCTTCGCATTGTTCGGTCATTATCTCGCCTATCGCGATGAAATAGGAAAAGCAGGCTACGTCTTCAGGGGTTTCAGCTTCAAAGCCTTTTTCAGCATAATCCTTACAAAATAAATAAAGGCCTTCATTTGTATATGCGCTTGCATTTCCAGCTATCAAAGCAAATAAAGCTGCAATAAAAAATCTGCTCATTATGATTTCTCCAATAATTGCCCGCCTGATTTTGGTTTGTTTTCAATACAAGGCGGCCAGACCATTTTCTAGCGTATCTTTTTGCAATCCATATTCACAGTTGCAGACATTATCCTCCCGTTGTTTTTAACAAGCGCTGTCATCACAAGCCTTTCCTCATCCAGATACATACTTCCAGTCCCCAGCAAGCCGTTCATTTCTATAAAGCCTGTTCCCAACATACTTGCATCCATTTTTTTCCATTCAAGTCCGTCGATAATTTTCTGCTCAAACTCAATGTCGTCATCTTCCAGGACGGTGATTTTTCCGTTATCTGAAATGGCATAAACAGTTTTGCTATATTTTTCATTTTTATCGATGCTTGCCGCACCATTTACTATCATCGCTGTTTCATTGCCGATTTTTTCCTCACAGCTAAGTTCCATTGCCAGTGTGTGTGATGAAAAAAACATAACAGCTAAAGCGCTCAACAAAAGCCGCATTATACTTCTCCCCTACGCAAAAAATCGAAAGAAAAGGCTAATGATCTTCATAAAATATTTCATTTTAACCATACGCCTTCCCTTGTTTTAAATCTGGCTTGATTAGTAATTTTTACGTACAATATTGAAGTATAGATTTATAAACTTATATCATCATGATGTTTTTCAGAACCATATTTCTCTTTTTGCTCATCTCATTTGCACCGGCTATAATGGCAGCGTCCGAGGTCTGGCGCACCCAGCTACAATCCCCGACCATCATAGGCGAGGGAACCTTAAAAATATTTTTATGGGAGGTATATGATATCCGTTTACTTTCCGATGGTGCGCCATTTTCCTGGCACAAGGATTTTGTGCTGGAGTTTGTGTACAAGCGCGATTTAACCAAAAACGAGGTCATAGAAGCGTCCATAAAAGAGATGCGGCGACAGAAAAATGTCACCGACAGCCAGATAGAGCGATGGCAGGCATATCTGCAGCAGGCGATAAAATCTGTTCAGCCGGCCACAAAGGCAGCCCTTTTTTGGACAGATAAAGGCACGATCACCTTTTATTATGAGGGAAAAACCCCTGTTACCATACCAGATGCCGCCTTTGCACAGGCTTTTATAAATATCTGGCTGGGGGCGGATACAACAGAGCCAGCGCTTCGAAAGGCACTTTTGGGTCTGAAATAAAAAAAGGGCTGCCCGAAGACAGCCCTAGTTCAGGGGAGGAAAAAATGTTCTGCCCGGATAATGGATATGTTTGGCGAATTTTTGGCAGCTTGCCGATTTTTGCCTCTTTATTTTCGATTGCAAAACAATTTTCCCGGGTTTTGATTTCCTGTCTATGCTATTTTGCGAGCTCAACATTTTTTAAAAACAGGTCTTTTTGCCATGACAAATCCTAATCTTGATGCTGTTGCTCTATCGCCTATTGACCATGCCGCTCTGGGCAATAGCGATCTTGCACCGGTAAAAATTGCCCTGCTTTACGGCTCTTTGCGGGCGCGTTCCTATAGCCGCCTTTTGAGCGAGGAAGCGATACGCATTCTTGAGGCGCTGGGGGCAGAATGCCGCCTTTTTAATCCTTCGGGGCTGCCTTTGCCGGATGACGGGGTAGATGCCAGCCATCCAAAGGTTGCTGAATTGCGCGACCTGATTAGCTGGTCAGAGGCGATGGTCTGGTGCTCGCCCGAACGGCACGGGGCCATGACCGGCATTATGAAATCCCAGATTGACTGGATACCGCTTGCCCTTGGCTCGGTGCGGCCGACACAGGGCAAGACTTTGGCGGTGATGCAGGTATCTGGTGGCTCGCAAAGTTTTAATACAGTCAATCAATTGCGGATTTTGGGACGCTGGATGCGCTGTCTGACCATTCCTAATCAATCTTCTGTGCCAAAGGCCTTTCAGCAATTTGACGAAGAGGGGCGGATGCTGGCTTCTTCCTATTACAACCGTGTTGTCGATGTGATGGAAGAACTGGTCAAATTTACCTATCTGACCAGAGGGCGTGCAGACTATCTGGTAGATAGATATAGCGAGCGTGTGGAAACCGCCCAGACCCTGTCCGAGCGGGTAAATAACAGCGCCCCCGCATAAAGATTTAGCCGGCAGGCTTTTTATCTTCCCAAAAGGGCTCTGCCTGGCTCTTTTGTGCCTGCTTGACGGGGGCGGCCGGGCGGGCACATGATATGGACGGGTATTTTTTAACAATCCGGGTGAAATTAAAAAAGGGGTAGGACAGATGAGCAAATTGAAAAAAGCTGTCATTACAGGGGCAACAAGCGGTATCGGATTTGCCCTGGCTCAGGCGCTGGCACAATCCGGGCGCCAGGTGCTGGCGATTGGCCGAAACCCGGACAATCTGGCCAAATTAAAAGAGGCGGGCGATATCGCAACGCTGGCAGCTGATATTCGTGATAGCGAGGCTGTTTTGCCAGAAATACAGAAATTTTCCCCCGATATTCTGGTGAATAATGCCGGGGTCGGGCATGGTATTGACGGGCTGGATAATTTGCCCCTGCATCTGATCCAGGAAGCGGTGGATATTAATGTTACAACCCCTATCAAGCTGACCGCGGCCGTGATGGAAGAAATGCGCGCAAACGGCAAAGGGCATATTGTGAATATTGGTTCTATTGCTGGGCTGCATACGCTATATTCGGCGCTTTACGGGGCAACAAAATCAGCTATCCACCTGTTTAGCCAAAATTTACGTGCCGAGCTAAGCGGCACACCCATCCGGGTAACCGAAATATGTCCCGGGCGCGTTTCTACCGACTTTTTTCAGGCAGCCACCGGCAATGCTGAACGTATGAACGCCCTTAGCCAGTCCGGCATTACAGAACTTCGCCCGGAAGATGTGGCACAAGCGGTTCTGTTCGCGCTGGATGCACCAGATCACGTCAATATTTCTACCATAGAGCTGATGCCGGTGGAACAGGCTGTTGGCGGAATGAAAATGAACCCGGTTACATAGCCAGGTTCTTTTCTGAATTGTTCTAGCTCTCTTTACATAGCCCCGGCTTTATTCGATCTGGGCGTTATTCGGCCGGATTTTGCCTGTCTTCATCCTCTTTTACCGGCTTGTAAGTGCCAGAGGTTTCAAACTTGTTTTCGGCATCAATCTCGACAAAGGGGGCTTTGGTACGCAAGAAAATCTCGCGGTTAATATCAAACCAGAAAGA
>Ga0181593_10005969_pt1 | contig 10982 bp, 9 predicted proteins | sample 071ome_19_FD_133756 | JGI IMG/M metagenome (GOLD analysis project Ga0181593, IMG submission 133756) | Coastal salt marsh microbial communities from the Groves Creek Marsh, Skidaway Island, Georgia - 071413AT metaG (megahit assembly) | ecosystem: Environmental > Aquatic > Marine > Intertidal zone...
GGCGCGGTCCATTCCCATGCCATGGGAGACATAGGAAAGTGTTAATGGCGTAAAAGGATGAATGAAAGTGCTATTTTTAACCATATCTGATGCAATTCTTGCAACGCCCCCTTGGTAATGTTTTGGAAGTCATCTGAATCATTAGGGGGCAGCAAGCCGCTATGTTGACATCCTAGGGATTGAAATCAATAATTCTCCTTGAGTAGATTTATTATTTTAGGGGATATAATGAGTTTCGCTATCCGCGTGGGTTTAGGTATAGGCTCAGATTTTGTTAATCCTCAGGATCTTTCAGACGCAAAAGCTCAGTTAGATACTGAAGTTGTATCTGTTGGCAAAAGAACCCTTCGCAAAAGAAATGATGCCCCTGAAGCTTGGCCGTCACATTTGACTTTCAATCTTGATGAGAGGGTCAAAGCCTGCAGAATGGATCGCAAACAAAGAGAAGACATTGATGAAAACCAATCCCTGTCATTAAAAGAAAAAAATAAACAACGAAATGATCTACGACGATTAGAACATAGATTTATTGATCGTTTGCATCTTGCCCATCAGTCTATTTATGGTCACGATCCCGTTCGCCAGAGATTTATTCACTTTTGGGCCAATCATTTTACTGTTGGCGCCTCGGGGCCATCCCCTTTTTTTATCGGTCATCTTATCCAAGATATCATTACAAAAGGGATCACCGGAAGTTTTGATCAGCTTGCCTATGATGTCACTCGCCATCCAAGTATGCTGACTTATCTTGATAATGTTTACAGTGTTGGTGAAAACTCGCGATATGCGCGTGACTCAGGGAAGAATAAACAAATTGGGTTAAATGATAATTTGGCTCGGGAATTGATGGAGTTGCATACGACCTCACCTAGCATTGGATATACAGAAACTGATATTCGCGAAGCAGCCAAAATTTTATCAGGTTGGGGTGATATTTTTGATAACCCCAAGACAATTGCTAATTTCAAAAAAGCCAGGATCACTGATTTTCATATGGCGTATTTTAAAGATAAGGCCGAACCCGGTAAGAAAACTGTACTTGGCAAAACTTATAAAAACGGAAAAGATGCGCTCAAAGCATTAGTGCATGATTTATCAGCGACAGAAGATTGCGGCAACTTCATCACAAAGAAACTTTGTGTGCATTTCATTGCTGATAACCCGTCCAAAGACGATCTCAATTATGTCAGAGCCGCGTGGTTCGATACAAATGGGCATCTTCCCACCGTTCATCACGCCGTTTTAGATCGCGCGCATATTACCTCACAGCCAAAATTTCAATGGCCCTTTACTTGGTTCATGACCGTGTTACGAACATTCCAAGTAAATCTGATCCAAGGGTTTGATGACCTTCACCAAGAGCTATTATCCATTGGTGGTGAATATCGCATTGAGCATATCTGCCGTGAAATTGGCCAAGATTTTTGGGCAAGACGGCAACCTGATGGGTTTTCTTTGCAATCCGAAGACTGGATATCACCGGAACATCTCGATAGGCGAGTCCGCTTGGCAGCGATGATACATGACCATGGAAAGCCAAAACAAATAGACCAAACAGCTTTGGTTGAGATGCTTCATCTCAGTCAATCAACGATAGATTTAATAAAAAAAGCAAAATCATCGCGCGATAGGTTTATTTTGTTAACCTGCAGCAAAGAGTTTTTAGGGGTGGCATCATGATTTCTCGTCGTCTTTTTCTGAAAACAACTGGCGCCTCTTTGGCCTTGGCAGGCATCCCAATTTCTGGGCATACGCGCGATTTGCCAAATGGGAATATCGTTGTGATTATCTTAGAAGGGGGAATGGATGGCCTTGCGGCTGTACCGCCGCTTGGCGATCCTGATCTTGAACGCCATCGCAAGGCTCTACTGGCCACAAATCCTATTTCCCTTAATCCCTTTTTTGGTCTTCATCCCTCTTTAGGTGGATATGCTGGAATGCTCGCTCAAGGTGAGGCGACAATCGTACATGCCACTAACTTTCCTTACACAAGACGCTCTCATTTTGAGGGGCAGAATGTGATTGAGTCTGGAAATTTGACGCCTTTTGCTGATCGGTCAGGCTGGATTGGCAGAGCGTTAGATTTAGCCCAGATGCCGGGCAGAGCATTATCAATTGATATGCCTTTAATCATTCGCGGCAATGTAAAAAATGATAACTATTATCCAGCCAGTTTAACGGGTTCATCGACCGCATCCCCCGCTTTGATGCGGCTTCTATCTCGCCATCATCAGGGCTTTACTGCGGCAGCGTTTGAAAAGCTGTCAGAAAAATACGCTTATGAAGAAAAGGCCGCCGCCAGAGACCCCGTTAGCCTTGCCAAATATGCTGGCCGCCAATTAAGGAAACCCCAAGGCCCCTGTGCTGCGGTTTTACGAGTAAATGATTTTGATACCCATGCTAATCAAGGCTCTGATAAAGGCCGGCACTCCAGACAATTGTCTGAAGTTGATGATATTTTTCTAGGCCTTAAATCTGGGCTCAAAGACGGATGGAAAAATACAATTATTCTGACGCTTACCGAATTTGGCCGAACGGTGAAAATTAATGGCACCGTTGGAACCGATCACGGCTTTGCCTCTGCTGGCTTGCTTGCTGGTGGAATGCTTAAAAAAGGCCAGATTTTGAGTGAATGGCCAGGGCTAGCCAATAAATATCTTTTTGAAGGACGTGATCTTCAATCAACCATTGATTACCGATCGGTTTGTGCCGCGGCGATTGAAAAGGCTTATGGATTAGATCACAACCTCATTGCTGATAAGGTTTTTTATGAGCCAGCACTACCCCGATTAACCGATAAATTATTCCTTTAACATGATGTACCGTTACTCTTACCGTCGTAAAACCCTTAGATTATGTTTTCTAGTCTTTGCACCGATCATGTTTCTTATCAATGACGCCTTAGGCCTTTCTACCTCTTTATCTCATCCCAAGGGCAACCCTTCAGCGCCATATTTGATGAACATCAATACGCTCAAACGCTCTGTCGATATCGAAAGCTTTGAGATCACGATTGATAAATCACACTTAGAAAACTTGAAACAACTTCCTAATGTCTTTGATTTTAAGGATGTTGAGATATGGTCAGACTTACCGCATCAGCAATGCAGATTTCAAATTCATCGCCGCCCTTTTCATGACCAAAGACTTGAATTAATGGCAAGCGGTAATCTTAATGTCCGTGACGGTATTTTTGATTTCCAATCTCACCAATGGCGCACGAATGGAATGTCTGACGAAACTTATTTGCAAGATGAAGCCAATTTAAGATTTTCGCGTTCAGGCTTGCCTGTTGGCATCATCCCTTATTTTCATCTTTTTGTTAATCAAGGTGAAGTTGCACTACCGCCATTATATGTTGAGCTTTCTGACGCCAAAGAGGATGGGCCTGCGTTGTCTTTAGAAGGATCATATTCTTTTTATGTTGATGAATGGCAGGAAGGAATTTTCAGTATTTCTGCGTGTAGGGCTGTCCCTTAATATGCATTCCCCTGAACATATCTATTGCGGAACTCACAATGGAAACTATGGGGCACTTGCGGTTTCATCACGCCATAAGGTAGGATCTTGTTGAACAGAAGGCAAACCCTGCCACAAGGTAATTGAGATGAGCATAAAATTAATAGGATATTCTGACAAACTTTCCGCCCGTCCGGGGGATCAAATTCATTTTCATGTTTCCAATGAAACCCACCAAAATGTGTTAACATATTTAACGCGCTCTATTTCTGCAGATCCCAATCCTGCTGGCATGGGCGTAGTAGAAACCAATTGCGATGCGCTGTATCCGCCCCAAGAATATCAACTGAACAAGCAGGAATTCTTTCCCGGATCATATGCGAGCACTCAAGACATATTCGCGCATCCCATTAATGATCATATCGCTATCACTGTCACCGTAATGCCAACCCATTTAACGCAAGGTGAGCAATGCATCTTATCCATTGGCCGCTTATGCCTAGGCCTTGATGCAGATGGCTATCTCCATCTCAAATATGGTGACGATGGCATCATCTCTGATCGGCCTGTTTTTATGGGAAAATGGCATAACATCACCGCATCCATAACCGCGTCCGGCACGATGCAATTAGACATATATCATGCCCATAACAAACAAACCGACCGAATGTCAGAACGATATGAATGGCCTAAAGACACCCTTGATCTGAATGATATGATCACTCTGGCCGCGCAACTTAGTGACCTAACCCCAAAACACTATTTTAATGGCCGCATTGAGCATCCTGTCATTACCATTGATGACACCATCATAGCAGAATGGGATTTGGCCGCTAATATGACCGCACTTGAAGTCCCTGATGTTAGCGCAAATGACGCCCTCACCTTAACGCTGATTAATGCCCCTACCAGAGGGGTATGCAGTAGCCAGTGGGACGCAAGTGAATTTAGCTGGAAGCATTGTCCTTCTCACTACGCGGCCATTCATTTTCATGATGATGATATTTATGACTTTAACTGGGAAAGCAGTTTTTCATTGACGATACCAAACGATATGGCATCAGGCCTTTATGTTATGCGCATAAAGGCTGGCGATCATGAAGACGCTATGCCCTTTTTTGTTTGCGCACCCAAGGCCAAGCCAACTGCCAAACTCTGTGTGCTTGTGTCCACCTTCACCTATACCATTTATGGCAATCATGCACGCCCAGATTATCATGATGGGTGGTTAAAGCGGATCGCAGATTGGGGGGCATACCCATACAATCCTGCGGTTCATAGGGAATATGGATTATCGACCTATAATAATCATTCTGATGGTAGCGGCATTTGCCATGCCTCACATAAACGGCCGCTGTTTAATTTGCGCCCCGGATACATCACTTTTGGTGAAGCGGAATGTTCAGGCCTCAGACATTTTCAGGCTGATAGCCATCTCATTTCATGGCTACATAAGCATAACATTGATTATGATATTATTACCGATGATGAACTTGACCGTGAAGGTGTTGACGCCATTGCCGGTTATGCCGCCGTCACCACAGGCAGTCATCCCGAATACCATACCCGGAAAATGCTAGATGCGTTAATGGCCTATCGTGATCAGGGGGGAAATTTGCTTTATCTTGGCGGCAATGGCTTTTACTGGAAAATTGTTCGCCACCAGCAACATGATGATCTCTTAGAGATCAGAAGGGCAGAAGACGGGCTTCGGGCATGGGCATCTAACCCGGGTGAATATTACCATAGTTTTGATGGATCCTATGGGGGATTATGGCGGCGGAATGGGCGGCCGCCTCAACAACTGGTTGGCATTGGGTTCACCGCCCAAGGTATTTTTGAAGGCCACCCCTATAAACGCACTTGTTATGATCCAGAATTTGACTGGCTTTTTGATGGCATAGACGGTGATGAAATTGGCAATTTTGGTTTTAGTGGAAATGGCGCGGCAGGGTTTGAACTAGACCGCGTTGACCCCAACCTAGAAAACAGCCACAACATCACCTTGCTTGCACAATCTTTTGCTAATGCGTTTATGCTTGTCCCAGAAGAACATCTTACGCATCTGACCAATTTGTCTGGCGGCAGCGAAGACGCCGCTAAACGCGCTGATATGGTGTATTTTGAAACCCCTTCAGGCGGCAAGGTGTTTTCTGTGGGGTCGATTACCTTTTGCGGCAGTCTGCCTTGGAATCTTTTTGACAATAATGTCTCGCGCCTGCTTTTAAATGTGGTTAAGCGCTTTACTAACTAGTCATGCACATCACGCTCGCTCGATGAAAGCGCGATATCCTTAAAGCGTAGGTCTGCCGATTGATCCTAACGCTGACTCAACGCTCATGCCGATGCGGAGACACATTGCTTCATCATGCGGTTTAGCAATAATCTGCAAAGACAGTGGTAAGCCTTCTTTGGAAAGCCCCGTCGGCAGGCTTAAGCCACAAACCCCGAAATAATTAAATGGCCGGGTAAAATGCCCGGGCGATATCGCCTGATCCGCGTCATTAATTTTTGGGGCGGTGGTGGTGATCGAGGGGGTAACGATGGCATCAAAACCTGCCAGAGATGACATGAACATCGCCTTATGCTCTCGCCTCTGCTTGAGCAGATTAAGATAATCATGTGCTAATCTTGTTTTGCCAGACAGCATGCGCTTACGGACATCTTCGTCGAGCAAGGCCTCATGATCATCATATAATGCCCCATGGTTGTTATAGGCTTCAATTGCCGTAATTTCACCATTCCAATCGGCACATTGCGCATAGTTAAACGAGGTGGAAAACACTTTAATCCGTGCCCCAAGAGACTTCAGGATATCCAAAACTCGATCATAATCTGCCAGAACTTCAGGGGTGCAATACGCTCTCTCGGTGTCATTGATCACACCAATGTTAAGCCCTGCAATGCCTTGCGCCGCTTTGCCAAACAGCCCTTGGCTTGTCTTCATATCATGGTCGATATCCGCCCCGAAACGCCCCTGCATCACTTCATAGAGTATGATCGCATCCGTGACCGTTTGCGTGATAGGCCCTGGGGTATCAAGGCTTTGTGATAGCGGCGTAATGCCATCACATGGTAGTTGCCCTTCGGTCACCTTAAGCCCCGTCAATCCACAAAACCCAGCAGGAAGACGGACTGATCCACCTGTATCCGAACCTATTCCGCAGACGGCCATCGCCGCGGATGTTGCAACAGCCGAACCAGAAGATGACCCACCCGGAACACGATGATGTTTCGTATCCCATGGATTCCATGGCGTCCCCATCTGCTGATTAGTTCCCCAACCGCCAAACGCATGTTCGACGGTTTTTGATTTTCCAAGGATAATACCGCCGCTTGCAATCAAACGCCTTACCACTGTCCCTGTTTCGGTGGACTGATGATTCTGTAAAACCTTCGCACCATTGGTGCAAACCGTTCCTTCAAGGTGATAAATATCTTTCAAAGCAAACGGGATGCCATGCATAGGGCCAAGGCGATATCCTGCCTTTATGGACTTGTCGGCAGCATCAGCCATCTGCATCGCGTTTTCTGAAAAAACGCATTGGTAAGCGCCAAGTTTCGCATCATGCTTGTGGATTTGATCAAGATGGGCAGATACCACCTCTTTGACCGTCAAGCGGCCTTCTTCATAAGCCTGTGAAATTGAAGCAATAGTACCTAAAGGGTAAGACATGGAATGAACTGCTCTAACATTATCAATATGTCTTTATGCGTTACGACTTGGATTTTGCTTTAGAGGTGGTCTTTTTCCTTGTGGGATTGGTTTTCCAATCTTTTCCCGGAACAGCGGATAACAAATCAATCGTATAGGGATGCTGAGGTTTAGCAAAAATATCTTTGGTCTTTCCTATTTCAACCACTTCCCCATATTGCATAACGGCCATTCTGTCACATACCTGTGCCGCGACACGCAAATCATGGGTGATGAATATCATTGAAAGTTTCATCTGCTCACGAATATCATCAAGCAGATCTAGGATTTGTGATTGAATAGAAACATCTAGGGCAGATACCGGTTCATCAGCAATCAAAATTTCTGGCTTGAGCGCCAAGGATCTGGCAATACCGATGCGCTGACGCTGACCACCAGAAAACTCATGCGGATAACGATCAAACGATTTGTCATCTAAGCCAACAATCGAAATCAACTCTCGCGCTCTTTTGATCGCTTCTTCACGAGGTATCCCTTGGGTAATTGGTCCTTGAGCAATGATATCACCGACTTTAATCCGAGGATTAAGTGAAGCAAATGGATCCTGAAATACCATCTGAATTTTGTTTCGCCATGCGCGCATGGCTTTGCGTTTCAGGGTATTAATCTGAGTGCCTTCAATCGTAATGGCCCCGGAATCCGTATCCATTAAACGGATAATGCATCGTGCCAAAGTGGATTTACCTGAACCACTTTCACCCACCACACCCAAGGTTTCCCCATTATATAGATCAAGAGTGACATTTTTTAGGGCTTCGACTTGTCGTGATGGCCGGCCAAATCCAAAAAGCCCCCGACCGCCGCCAAAAGTTTTGCAGACATTTTGAACCTCTAGCACTTTTTCTTTCGATATGGTTTTGGCTTTGCGAGGGGATAGGCTTGGCACCGCGCTGATCAACGCCTTTGTATAGGGATGCTTAGGATTGTTTAACACCTGCTTGACTGGCCCACTTTCCACAACAATCCCATGTTGCATCACCATAACCCGATCAGCGATATCAGCCACAACACCAAAATCATGGGTGATGAACAAGACCCCGGTATTATAAGCTTTTTGCATATCTTTCATTAATTTAAGGATTTGTGCCTGAGTCGTTACATCAAGGGCAGTCGTGGGTTCATCGGCGATGAGAATTTGCGGTTTCAGTGCAAGTGCCATGGCGATCATGGCCCGTTGCCGTTGTCCTCCTGACAGCTCATGCGGATAAGCGCGCATGATCTGTTCTGGGTTAGGAAGATTGACATCATCAAGCAATTCAATCGCACGCTTTTGGCGCTCGGCCTTTGACATATCAACATGATAGCGAAAAATCTCATCAATTTGGGCGCCGATGGACATCACCGGATTAAGAGCCGTCATCGGCTCTTGAAAAATCATGGAGATTTCACTACCGCGTAAATCCCTCAGACGCTCATAACTGACCTTGGTGATATCTTCGTTGTTAAATATGATCTCGCCATTTGAGACACGCACATGAGGTTGCGGCAAAAGCCCCATAATCGCCCGCGCCGTTAGCGACTTTCCGGACCCACTCTCACCCACAACGCATAGCGTTTCCCCTTGTTTCAGCTCAAGGTTAACTTTCTGAATAGCGTATTGGCGATCCGCCCCTTTAGGCAGTTCAATATAAAGGTCAGCAATATCAAGAAGTTTTTGTTTCAATTTCTTTCTCTTAACCTAGGGTTTAGTGCGTCATTCAAGCCTTCGCCAACCAGATTAATTGCTAAAACCGTTATCAGGATAGCAACACCGGGGAAAGTACATACCCACCAAGCTGATCGCAGCATGGTCCGACCTGCCCCAATTTGAAAACCCCAACTCATGATATTAGGGTCACCCAAACCTAAAAAAGACAAACCACTTTCGATCAAAATTGCTGTTGCAATCATGAGGGAGCCAATAACAATAATTGGGCTTAAACAATTTGGTAGAATTTCGCGCAACATGATGCGCAAATCGCTCATGCCCAGAGTGTGGCAAGCTTGCACAAACTCTCTGTTTTTAAGGGATAAAAACTCGCCTCGTACCAATCTGGCGACGCCCGGCCATGATACCACCGAAATAGCGATAACGACGCTATAAATAGAGGGTTTTAATATCGCAACCAGAAGAATGGCAAAAATAAACGATGGAATGGTCTGAAATATTTCTGTCACCCGCATCAGAATATTATCAATCTGCCCCCCGTAATAGCCAGCAAGAGCGCCAAATAAAATTCCTATAAACACCGCAACTAATGTGGCAACAAGCCCGATCAAAAGGCTGGTCTTAGCCCCATGAACAATGCCTGCGGCAACATCACGGCCAAGGGAGTCGCTTCCTAGCAAAAAGCCATTTGTGCCCGGAGACGACAAGGGTTTTCCCGCAAGCCTAAAAGGGTCAAACGCATAGAGCCAATCGGCGGTCGCCGCCATAAGTATGACAAGGAGGATCACCACTAGCCCAAAGACAGCCGAGCGGTTTCGCTTATATCGGTTCCAGAAATCTCGCATGATCAGGACACCTCTATTCTTGGATCAAGCAGGCTATAAATGATATCAACGATCAAATTCACTACGATCACAAGAGCAGAAGATAAGAGAAAAATACCAAGCAACAGATTAAGGTCACGAGCAAATAGCGATTCAAAAGCCAGCATCCCAAGTCCCGGCCATGCGAATACCGATTCAACAATCACCGATCCCCCGATCAATGCCCCAACCTGAACACCTGCCATCGTGACCACCGGCAATAACGCATTGCGCAACACATGAACAAAGGTAATGCGCCGTTCTGTTAAGCCTTTTGCCCGTGCTGTTATCACATAATCCTGACCATATTGCTCTAGCATTGATGCGCGCATCATTCGTGTGTAAAGCGCAAGATAGAAAAGAGATAAAGTGATGGTGGGCAGGACAAGATGAACCGCGATATCTTTTACCCGGTCCCAACCTTCGTAAAAGGCGGCCACATTTTCCATCCCACTTGTTGGAAACCATCCCAGATTAAGCGAAAACACAACAATCATCATTAAACCCACCCAGAATAATGGGGTCGCATAGGTGATAAGCGCGAAAACGGTGATCACGGCATCTTTCCATGTGTTAAGGCGCATTGCGGCCAGAAGACCAAGCAAGATACCAAAACCAACCGCTAATAAAATGGTGCTAACCATCAGTAAAGCCGTAGGCCAGAACCGATCAACAATCAGCTCGCTAACAGGCATGTCATGACGGAAAGAATATCCCAAATCAAGCATGACCACATTCTTCAAATACACCATAAGCTGAACAGGAAGCGGTTGATCAAGACCAAATTTGGCTCTTAATTCTGCCATGTATTCTGGTGTCGCTGATCCCGCCTCACCTGCCAAGACATCAACCGCGTCACCATCGGCTAAATTTAATAAAAAGAAATTGATAACAACAATAGCCAGAATAATCGGAATACCCTGAAGCAATCGTTTTAAAACAAATTTAAAGATTTTGCTGGATCGCGTCATAACTGATGGAAACCATGAAATTAAAATCTATAAAGAAAAGAGGATCGCGCCAGTAAGATACCGGCACGATCCCAAAAGATTTAGTCGTCAAGCCACGCTTCTCTGAACGAGCCATACGCACCCATCGCAGAGCCATAAGCCCCTTTGAGCTGAGTGTTGTAGACGGTCAGGAACTCAAGCTCAAACAGGTTAACAATTGGCATATCTTGAGCCAGAATTACCTGAACTTCTTTATATGTTGATGTCCGCTTAGCGGCATCTGGTACTTTAGAGCCAAAATCTAGCAGCGCATCAAGTTCAGGATTGCTGTAACGTTATGAGTTCAC
>Ga0181593_10005974_pt1 | contig 10978 bp, 8 predicted proteins | sample 071ome_19_FD_133756 | JGI IMG/M metagenome (GOLD analysis project Ga0181593, IMG submission 133756) | Coastal salt marsh microbial communities from the Groves Creek Marsh, Skidaway Island, Georgia - 071413AT metaG (megahit assembly) | ecosystem: Environmental > Aquatic > Marine > Intertidal zone...
AGCTAGAGGCGAGCGCCTACCTGCTCCTTGGGCAACATCAGCGGGCGATCGGGCTCCTCACACAGCTCCTCACCCCTGAAGGAGCACAGGAGCCCCCCTCCGATGACTTTTTACTCTTGACGGCTCACCTCTCACGAGATGATGTATTGAACGAGAGTCGCGCGTTACTCGCCGGCGCTTACTGCGCTACCGCTCAAGAAGCGCTAGCTGCCCCGCTCGTGAAGCGGCTATGGAGCGACAACCCCACGACGATCACCACCACCATTTGGAGCCTTAAGGCCGCCGCGAGCTGCCCAAAGGTGAGCACTGAAACGGCTAAGATGACAGACGCACAACGCAAGCTCTTCCCACGGCTACGTCGACCCTTAGAGCAAGCGGTCTTCGATGAGGTTAAGGGGCCCGCTGTAAACCGGGTCGCCTCTCTTGGGATCACAGAGCGTTGGCTTGATGAGCTTCAGTATCAGTACGCGTGGTCTATGAGCCTCATTGACGAGCGAGTCCCCGCGCTCAACGCGCTCTCAAGCGCAGAAGACAGCCGAGCGCCGATGCGCTTAGGCGGTCGGAACCGTCTCCATCGGCTCGCCTTGAGCGCGACGCATCAAATTAACCTCAGGCGCCTCAGGGTCGCCTCGAAATACTTCTTACGACTTAGAGAGCAGCTGCCCGCCGTAGCCGCCCTCGCCGAGATGACAAGCGACGTGCTGAGTGGTACGTCCTTCTCGGCGACAGGGCAAGTGAACGCTGGCCAGTAAACAAGGAGCACTTACATGAACAGGAACACGGCGCTTAAGGCGCTCTGCTGTCTCGTCCTCACGTTATTTATGTCCCCCGCTACGGCGAAGGTCTTCCGTTACCCAGAGTCCTCAAAGCCCTCATCTCTCATGCCGTTCTTTATTGAGAACATGAGCGCGGTTCGAGTCTCCGAGTTTATCTTCGAGTCGCTCGTAACCAAAAATAAGCGTGGTGATATAGAGGGCGTGTTAGCACAAAACTGGAGCGCCTCACCTGATGGCTTGAGCGTCACCTTCCAGCTGAAGCCAAACATCAAATGGCACGACGGTAAGCCCTTCTCCGCTCAAGACGTAGTCTTCACGGTGAACGCAGCACAGGACCGAGGGACCATCTTTGGTCTCAAAGGCAAATATCGCTTTATCCGCTCTGTTCAAGCGGTCGGCAACCTGCAGGTGCGCTTCACGCTGAAGAAGGCGAGCAAGAAGCCAGAAGAGCTGTTCACCTTTAAGATTATCCCGAAGCATCACTTTCAGAGCACCGCGATCACTCGCTTAGATCGTTTTTCTAAGTACCCTGTAGGGACAGGCCCCTTTAAGGTCGAGAAAAATGAGCTCCGCCTGATTCGGCTCGTCAAGAACCCCCACTATTGGGGGCGGGCCGGGATTGAGGCGATTGAGCTCATGCACACGCCGGACTCAAATGAGCAGATCAACCTCCTTAAATACTCTGGTCAGGGCGCGGGTGTACAGAACGTCATCTTCATCCCACCCAAGAGCATGAGCATGTTTGAGAACAGCGACTCTGTCGTCCTTGAGCCGTACCACACGGTCGCGTGGTGGTACTTTGCCTTTAATCACAAGAACCCCGCGCTGAGTGACATCTCTGTGCGTAAGGCCTTCGCGCTCGCGCTCAACCGTGAGGAGCTGCTCGAGGCGCACCTCGGTCAAGGGGACCTCCTCAGTGGCCCTTTCACCGAGTCTAGTCCGTACTATAACTTTGACGTTGAGCCTCGTGAGCAAGACATCGAAGAGGCCCGCGCGCTCCTGGATCAGGCTGGCTACAAGATGAACGGTGGGGTGCGTTCTAAGGGGGGAACGAGGCTTGAGTTTGACTTCTTAGTAAACAAGGACCTCCCGAACTGTCAGCCTCTAGCGCTCTCTATTCAGGCTGACCTCAAGAAGATCGGCATCAAGATCAACCAGAAGTTTGTTGATAACTCCCTCTACCAAGAGCAGGTCATGAAGCAGCGTAAGTTCGACCTCACGATGAACATCTGGTCTTTTGAGGAGCTAGAGGACATCTACCCACTGTTCCGTACCAGCGGGGTCCGTAACTACATCAACTACTCCAATCAAGAGGTCGACGTGAAGCTCGACGCCTCACGAAAAGAGAGTGACCACAAGGCATACAAGGAGCTCATGAAAGAGCTACATATGATGCTTAATGACGACCTCCCCTACATCTTCCTCTGGTCACTCGACATCTACTCAGGCCTGAGCCGTCGCGTCACCAACATCTTCATCCAGCCTTATAACTACTACACCTTCTTCAAAGACTGGATGCTTAAGTGAGCTCACGCCTCGACGAGACGAGAGGGTGGTCGCTTAGCGTCTGGGTGTTCAAGAGGACACTCCGTAGCTTCGCGCTCCTCGTCGGGGCGAGCTTTCTCATCTACGCGACCCTCAGGACCGCGCCTGGAAACATGGTTGACTTAATCCTCGGGATCAACGGGACAGAGGAGGCCAGGAGCGCCTTACGGGCTGAATTTGGTCTCGACCAAGGGATCATCATGGGCTACGGCGAGTGGGCAGTACGGGCGCTCACAGGTGACCTCGGTCGCTCGATCACCTTCTCTCCGGGCGACAACGTCGCAGAGGTCGCCTCTAGCGCCTTCTTAGTCACGCTCGCGCTCTCTGTGCTCTCCTTGATTGTGAGCGTCACGCTCGCCTTCGCCCTCGCGGTCGCCTTAGGGAGGCCACGCCCTAAGCACAACCTCCTCCTCACCCCGCTCTCATATCTGAACGCCGCGCCCTCGTTCGTCGTGGCGATCGTCCTCACGAGCTGTATTAACGCGTTGATTTATATGCAGCTAGAGGGCGGGGGGCGCATGGGACCATCTTGGTACCCCATCCCCACATATCAAGCGATCTCTGAGTCTCTCGCTCCCTTCTCGTTTGCGATGATCTCCATCTCGTTAGGGGATGGGCTCTTTATTGACCTGTTTAACGCGCTCCGCGCCGAGCTAAGGTCGGTCAGTGGCGCCCAATATATGAACGCGGTTCGGGCCAAAGGTGCCCCTGTGCTCCCGCATATGGTCAAGAACCTCATTGTCCCTACCCTCTCGATCTTTACAGCTCGGCTCCCGCTCGTCTTGAGCGCTGTGGTTGTCGTCGAGTACATCTTTACGCTCGATGGGTCTGGGTACCTGCTCCTTGAAGCCGCTCGAGTGCGCGACGTCCCGCTTGTCGTGGGGGTGAGCCTCTTTTTCATCGCCGCGGTGATCTGTATGAACTTGATCCTCGACCTCGTGAAGGCGGCGGTCGACCCACGGGAGGTGACCCGTGTGGGCTAAGCTCTGGCGCGCTCGGAACCCGAGCTTAACCTTAAGCATGTTCGTCGTGCTTGTCGTGCTCTTGTCGGGGTTGCTTACGCCCTTTATTGACTATGACCCCGTTGAGGACGTTGAGCTCAAGCTCCGGTATCTCGCGCCCTCCTTCGAGCATCTGCTCGGCACGGATGGGCAGGGTCGATCTGTCGCGCTCAGGGTCTTCGTGAGCGTCAAAGCCTTCTTCTTCCCTGGCCTGATCGCGGGGCTCATCGCGGTGGTGTTCGGGAGCGCATTGGGGGCGACATGTGGTTACATGGGGGGGCTCATCGGCAGGTCGATCGCCGCGCTACTTGAGCTGATCGACACCCTCCCTCGTATGGTGTTCTTGATCCTCATCTGCACGATCTATCAGCCGAGCATCACGCTGATCGCGCTCGTCTCTAGCTTTTTATTCATACCGAGCGTCGCGACCCTCGTTCGTAGGCGGGTGGAGGCGCTAGGCGCTGAGGACTACATCTTGGCGCACATGGCGCATGGCTTCCACCCCTTTAAGATCATCACATACCACATCCTGTGGTTACAGTGTCGCGCGCTGATGATTCGTCAGCTGATCTTTGTGTTCGCGTATGTCCTCTTCATTGAGACGGCGCTCTCCTACCTGGGAGACTATGGAGTTCAGGAGCCCACACCGTCATGGGGGAACATGGTCGCGCAGGCGAGGACATCGCCAACGCTGTGGCCTTGGCTCTTCCCCGCGATCGCGATTATTATCACCATCGCGTCGCTCCTCGCGGTTGGGGACGCCCTCGCTCAGCAAGAGGAGGAGGTCAAGCGATGAGCGAGCATGTGAGCGTCATTAAGGTCAACGACCTCACCATTGAATTCGACACTCCAAAGGGGCGCAAGCGAGTCGTAGATCAGGTCTCCTTTGAGGTCGCGCCAGGTGAGGTGCTCGGGATCCTTGGAGAGTCGGGTAGCGGTAAGACGATGAGCACCCAAGCGATCTTGGGGCTGATCGATGGGCTCCCAGGCGTGATGGGGGGGCAGATCAGCTTCACGCATCAAGATCAGACTATCGAGCTCCTTGAGGGCCTTACGAGCTGTATCAAAGGGGCAGGAGAGGCTGCGATTAAGCAGGACCGAGCTTGGCAACAGCGCTCTAAGGCCATCATGAGCCCGCTGTGGGGCAAGCAGATCACCGCGATTTTTCAAAACCCTAGGCGCTCCCTTGACCCACTGATGACGATCGGCGCTCAGCTGAGCGAGTCGATTCAATATGCCTCTGTGAAAGACGACGCGACCCCTCCTCCTCCAGCCCAAGTGAGAGCAGAGGCGCTCGACTGGCTCGAGAAGGTGCAGATGGTGAACCCACCTCGCGTCTATGAGAGCTATCCTCATGAGCTCTCTGGAGGGATGTGTCAGCGGGCGATGATCGCCGTCGCGTTGGCGTGTCGGCCGGCGGTCTTGGTCGCAGATGAGCCTACCACTGGCTTAGACGCTACGGTCCGCGCTCAGATCGTGACCCTCTTACAGACCTTAGTCCGAGAGGCGCGCTGCGCCATGCTCTATATCTCACATGACATCCGTGAGGTGCTCTACATCACCGACAGGGTGATCGTGATGCGACATGGCCAGGTCATTGAGCGCTCAAGCACCGAGGCGCTTAAGTTGGGTCAAGGCGAGCGACACCCCTACACCCGCTCACTTCTAGAGGCCTCAGGGGTCGTGCGAGAGCGTACGTCTGAGCAGGTCACCGCGGTAGAGACTCTAAAGGAGCCACAGACGTCAAGCTCCGCTAAAACAGGCGTAGTCTTGAACGCCAGAGGGCTCAAAAAGAGCTTTATTGGGAGAGATAAGAGCGTCACTCGGGCGATTGATGACGTCGATCTCACGCTGTATGAGGGTGAGGTGGTCGCGCTGATCGGTGAGTCAGGGAGCGGTAAGACAACCCTTGGGCGAGCGGTCACGCGCCTGCTGTCTTTAGATGAGGGTGAGGTGACCCTTGACGGGACCTCACTGACGTCCCTCAAAGGGAGGGCGCTCCGAGAGGCACGAAAGCGCTTTCAGGTGATCTTCCAAAACCAACAAGCGAACCTACACCCCAACTTATGCGTCGATGAGATGCTCGAGGAGTCTCTCTTGCTGCATCGACCTGAGCTCAGCGCTCAGGAGCGCGCAGAGCTCAGCGCACAGCTCCTCTCTAGGGTAGGTCTTCATGACCATGGGGCTCGATATGTCGCGAGCCTCTCAGGGGGTGAGCAGCGTCGGGTGGGCTTAGCCCGCATCCTCGCGACCGCCCCAAAGCTCATCGTCGCAGATGAACCGACAAGTGGCTTAGACGCCGCGATTAAGCTCCAGACCATCGCCTTACTGCAGGAGCTCAAAGGCGCTGAGCTCACGTACTTATTAATCTCGCATGACTTAGGTCTCGTCAGGCGCATCGCGGACAGGGTCCTCGTGATGTTGAGAGGGAGGATCATCGAGCGTTGCTCAATTGAGGAGCTCGGTCGGCGGTCACATCACCCTTACACCGAGAAACTCCTCGCGGCCGCTCAGCTTGGTGATCGACCGCTTGATCATGACACCGCCTCTATTGAAGACCTCACCTTCACCGAGGTGGGGTGTGGCTACGCGAGCCTGTGCCCTCTCGCGAGAGCGCGAGGGATCACTGAACGCTGTGTGTCAGCGCGCCCTCCTCTTGTCTCCATAGGTGATGAGGAAGATCGCGGGCACAACGCGGTCGCGTGCTTCGCGCATGAGGCCGATCAAGCGCAGGTGACCGTATGATCCCCCTTCGGTCGCTCCCCGGTCTAGGTCACCTGATCCTGAGCCTCACGCTGTCTTGCGTAGGGATTCGAGGCGCTCTGATCAGCGAGGTCTCGGCTAAAGAGCTCAGCTACCAGCAACGTATCCGCCAGGTTGAGCTCTACATTGACAGTAAGCTCTATGATCAGGCGCTCAAGGAGCTCAAGCTACTCGAGCGGACCCCTGAGGGGGGGCAAGACGTCCGAGTCGCCCACAGCTACGCGCTCGCACATTACAATACGTTTAACGTCAATCAGGCGCTGTTCTATTTGAGGAGAGCCCGCACCCTCACCGCTGATATGGACCTCAAAGCTCAGCTGACTCAGACGTACCAGCGGTGGATTAAGGCGTATGGCCTCGTCAACTTCCAGTCACTCAATCAAGTACAGCGTGGGGCGATCAAGCTAGAAACCGAGCGGGTGATCATCAACCCAAAGCGACGAAAAAGCTTCAAGATCGCTCAACGCCTGCTCGCCGAGGGCGTGACAACCCCGATCTCTTTCTACTTGCCCTTTGGCTCCTACACCGCAAATGACGTCGAGTTTCAACTCAAATCAAGCCTCCCTCCACCTACTGTTGAGCTGATGCTGACCCCTGTTCATACAGAACCTGTATCGACAAAGAGCTCAAAATGGGTTTATATCACCTTAGGTGGTGTGGCGCTCGTCGCGACAGCGGTTGGAGGCTATTACCTTCTAACGTCTGACCCCTCCTCCAAGGGTCAGGTGAGATTAGTCAACCTAGAATGATGAATTTCGCCCCTCTGACGTACCGCAACCACACCGCCCAACTCTGGGCTTGACATGATCAACAGACAAGGACCCCTATGAGAACCTTTATCACTGTAGCGCTTTCTCTGTTCATAACCTCAGCGGCGCCTGCCTTCGCCAAGATTAGCCCCCCTCAAGAGGTCGCCTCTCGCCCGAGCGCTCACTGTCAAGGTCCCCAGTGGTCACCGGACGGTAAACAGCTCGCGATTGACATCTACAACCCCAAGCGAGAGTCACGTGAGGTGTGGGTGATCCACCTCACGAACCGTTATGTACAGGTTAAAGAGGAGCAAGTCCTCCCGCTCGGTCAACAAACGAGCCGACTCAACGAAGGGAAGTCAGCTCCAGTCATTGAGTTCTCATGGACCCCTGACATGGAGATGCTCAACCCTCCCTACGTCTTTAGTAGTCAAGTCCCTCAGCGTAAAAATTTCGACGTCTATGGCGACGGGGCGTGGCTCACCAAGAATAAGGGGAATGATGGTCAACCCACGATCTCACCTGACTCGAATTACCTAGCGTACACCTCACAACAGCGCGATTCGGGTGACATTATGATGATCGACTTTACAGGTGACATTGAGCAACCGATCGCGCTCACGAACACCCCAAGCTACACCGAATACCTCCCACAGTGGCACCCTACTCAACCAAAGCTCCTCTTCATCCGCTCACAGAAATCACGTGGGCAGGACATCATGATCATTGACGACCCTAAGTCTCCAGCGGTCACGATGCGACCCCTCACCGAGTGGAAGGCTGACGAGATTCGCCCTCACTGGTCACCTGATGGGGAGTGGGTAGCCTTCTATTCAAATGAGAAAAGTGGCAACGACAAGATCTTTGACCTTTGGGTGATTAAAGCGGATGGGACGCAAGCGAAGCGCCTCGCGAAAGACGTCTATGTCGATGAGCATAAGGGGCCCGTTTGGTCACAGGACGGGAGCGTCGTCTTTTATGTGAAGAAGGACTTTGAGAAAAAGAACCCCATCATGTGGGTCGATCGAGCCTCGGGCAAGAGCAAGGTGCTGATCGAAGAGACGGAGATTAACTCAGACCTAGCGATTCACTTCCAAGAGTCTGGCGAGATGGCCCTGGCCTACCGAGCCGTAGGCCTTAAGGGCTCCGACAAAAAGACATGGCAACGCATTTATGTTGTCACCTTCACAATGGATGACCTGCGCTGATGACCACCTCACACCTCCGACGCTCACGTATCGTGTGGCGACTCCTCATGGGCCTCTGTCTCACCTTGCTAGGTAGCCAGTCACTGAGCGCCAAGCCACAGTCGCCTAAAAAGCCACGTGTCGGGGTGATGGTCTTCGCTCGTGATGGGGTGAGTGAGCGGCTCCGTAGTCAAGTCGAGCAGAAGCTCCGCGCGATGGTACAGTACGCGGACGCTGAGGGCTCTGTTAAAGGCCGGCTCTACCCAATGGAGTTTTTCTTTGACGTGGGTGAGCTGAGCAAGGCGAACCTGACGACGGCCAAGCGCCACTTCAATGACGCTCAGCGTGCGCTTGAGGGCAACGACTTTGATGAAGCAAAGGATCAGCTTTTTCGCGCGCGAAGGTTTTATCTCAAGGGGGTCCCTTACGTGAGGGATGAGCCCCTCCTCCAGAGCATCTTTTACTTTGATTATATTACTCACAAAAACCTCAAGAAGCTCGACACGGCCAGAGACCTGTACTGCCAATACGTGTCGCTTTCACGTAACCTCACGGGGAGCGTCGGGCCGATTGAACAGTATGAGTCGCTCGCTGAGCTGTGTGGTGAGAGCCCGATCTCCGGGACCGCTGAGCTCAAGCTCTCCTCAAACGTAGATGGGGGACATGTCTACATTAACAACTCCCCTGTGGGGGTGATTGACAGTAAGACGCCCTTCGTCTCGCCTTTCATGGCCGCCGGGGTTCACCTCGTAGAGGTTCGAAAGCTTGGCTACGCGCGCTGGGGTGCGCTGATCACACTAAAAAACGGGCGCTCGCAGAAGCTGAGGGCTCGGCTCAAGAAGGCGAGGAACAACGTCAAGGACTTCCAGCCTCTACATCAGCTCCCTCTAAGAGGTGCAGGCGCGTACAGTGACACCTACCTCACAGAGTTCTTCTATGAGGCTGCCTATAAGTTTGGGATTGACACCTTCCTCGCGGTTTACCTTGAGAGCGCGGGTACGAACACGATCAGAGCGACCTTCTTTACCTTCCGTAAAGAGACATTAGAGAAGCGCTATGAGACGACCTTCTCCACAAGTGAGCGGACGGGGTACTATGAGGCGCTCTCAGGATACTGGAAGCGATATTTTAATATGGAGCTCAACCCTGAGCAGGCTAGAGAAACCAGCGCGAGGTGGCAGCCCACCTTCTTTAAGGTCGAGTAAGGGTGAGCCATGAGGATGAATAAACGAACACACCGACACATCCGGAGCCTGCTCTTCGGGCTCCTCTCAGGGCTTGCAGTCGTGTCACTGTCTCACTTAGACGCGAGCGACGCGAAGCCAAGCGCTGCGCAGAGGGTAGACGTGGATTACGACATTAGAGATGATAACCTGACGATCCAAGAGATCGACCAGGCTGAGTCTCTATTTTTTAGTGGCTTTGTCGCCTACCAACAAAAGCAATATGAGCGCGCGGCGGAGCTCTTCCAGCAAGCATACTCGATCGTGCCCTTTCACGACCTCCTGTACAATGTGGCAAGAAGCCGTGAGCAGCTTGGTGATAAGAAGGGCTCGATTCAATGGTATCGCGCCTACCTCGCGACGAAGCCTGTTGATGAGACGACCGTGATCCATAGATTGAAGCTCCTTGGTGGTGAGCCTACACCACAGGTGCTGAGTGAGGAGAGCGTAGAGGACACCACGCTTAAAGAGTTCGCTTCGGTGAGCCTAGTCCCGTGGATCACCTTCGGCGCGGGGGTCGTCCTCGCGGGCGTTGGGACATACTATGGGCTCAACGCCCTTGATGAGGCGACCGCCGCACGAGACGCGGCTACAAAGTCAAAGTGGAGCGTGCATAAAAAGGCCGCCGAGAGCGCCGCGCTTACAGCTGACGTGACCTACGCGCTAGGCGCGACCGCGCTCTTAGCGGGGGTTTATCTGTGGCTACAGCAAGACCAAGCACAAGGGACGCTCATCAATGGTAAGACCGAGGTGAAAGAGACCAGCTCTCTCACCCCTCCTCTCCAGCTTGCGGTCACCCCAGACGGGGCGCACGTCGGGTACCGGTGGAGCTTCTAGGCCCTGTACGTCTCGTCAGACACTTCCTCGCAGGGACCCCTAACAAGACCTTGATCGTATGGGGAGCGGCGAGCGTTACGCTCGCGCTCTCGAGCGCCGCCTACGGGCTGTTGGTCGGCCCCCTGCTCCGGGTCGCGTTTGGCGGTGGGCTCCCTGCCCTCCCTAGCGTAGTTGAGCGATTAGGTTCAGCATTGACGCTTGAGGGGCTCCAGGCAGTCTTACCCTGGGCGATCGCTGGGACCTCCGCTGTGAAGGGGCTCGCCTATTACCTCGAGCGCTACAGCCTCTCTTCCTTGGCGATCGCTTATACGCATGGGACACGGACCCAGCTGATCTCTTCGATTCGGGGGCGCTCGATTGATGAGCTAGAAGAGAAGGGCAGGGGCACATTACAGGGATATGTCACCCATGACCTCGCTCACCTTGAGGCTTGGGTAAGTGATGGCTGGGCGCCTATCCTCAGGGATGGTTTACAGGTCATCGCGTTGACGATCACGGCGCTGGTCGTGAGCGGTGAGGTCGGCGGGTGGGTGCTGGTGATCTACCCAGCCTTGATGCTCCCTCTCTTAAGCCTCAGGCGTCACTTAAAGTCGCGCGCTCGAGGTGAGCTCAAAGAGCTCCGACGGATCTCCCAGTGGACACATGCGTTCCTTGAGCGCCTTCAGCTCTCTAAGCTTTTTCAGAGCGCAGAGGACCACGCCAAGGAGCTGAGGCAAGCTCAGGGTCGTCTGCGCGCTGAGCAGCTGTCACGAGCGAGGCTCTTAGCGGTCACTCCCCCGCTCACAGAGCTGACCTCTGCGCTCGCGATCTCAGCGGGCCTAGCTTGGTTTCTAGAGGGGGTGAATGAGGGACGCTGGCAAGCTGAGCAGTTGATCTCTCTCTTCGTCTGTCTTGTGA
>Ga0181593_10005975_pt1 | contig 10978 bp, 11 predicted proteins | sample 071ome_19_FD_133756 | JGI IMG/M metagenome (GOLD analysis project Ga0181593, IMG submission 133756) | Coastal salt marsh microbial communities from the Groves Creek Marsh, Skidaway Island, Georgia - 071413AT metaG (megahit assembly) | ecosystem: Environmental > Aquatic > Marine > Intertidal...
CACGTCGCTTCTCGCCCAGGTGGACAGCTCCGTCGGCGGCAAAACCGCCATCAACGCGCGCGCAGGCAAGAATCTTGTCGGCACCTTCTATCAGCCGCGTCTGGTTGTCGCCGATACGGACACGCTCGACACCCTGCCCGACCGGGAGTTGCGCGCGGGCTATGCCGAGGTCGCGAAGTACGGACTGCTGGGCGATGCGGAGTTTTTCGCATGGCTCGAGCACAACGGTCCGGCACTCCTGGCCGGCGATGCGGACGCACAGGCGCACGCGATCGAGCGCTGTTGCGAGATGAAGGCGGAGATCGTGAACCAGGACGAGCGGGAAACCGGACGTCGTGCGCTCCTCAACCTCGGCCACACCTTCGCCCATGCGCTCGAGGCAGAAACCGGCTATGGCGCGACCCTGCTGCATGGCGAGGCGGTCGCGATCGGCATGGTCGCGGCGTTCGAGCTGTCGGCTCGCATGGGCCTGAGCGCCGCGGCGGACACCGCACGTGTGCGCGAACACCTGGCGGCCTGCGGCCTGCCGACGGAATTCCCGTCCCATCCCGGGGACGGCTGGGATACGGACGTCCTGCTCGGTCATATGGGCCGGGACAAGAAGGTCCAGGAGGGTCGTCTGACCTTCATCCTGACGAAGGGCATCGGCGACGCCTTCGTCACCAACGTGGTGGCCGGGAACGACGTCTCGCGGCTGCTCACCGACATGGCGGCAACGCCAACCACATAGGTCCAGATCCATGAGTGATCCCATCACCATCATCGTCATCGGAATCGTGGTTCTGCTGGCGCTTTCGGCGTTCTTCTCCGGTTCGGAAACCGCCCTCACCGGCGCGTCGCGGCCGCGCATGCATCAACTGGAGAGCGAGGGCAACCGGCGAGCGGGCACGGTGAACTTCCTGCACGCCCGGCAGGAACGGCTGATCGGCGGCATCCTGATCGGCAACAACATCGTCAACATTCTCGCCTCGGCGCTGGCGACCAGCATGATGATCACCCTGTTCGGCGACGCCGGCGTCGCCTACGCGACGATCGCCATGACAACACTGGTGGTGATCTTCTCCGAGGTGTTGCCCAAGACCTACGCGATCCGGCACGCCGACGATGTCGCGCTGACGGTCGCGCGGCCGATCCGTTTTGTCGTGACCATCCTGTCACCGCTGTCGCGTGCCATCGAGGCGGTGGTCGGGGTGTTGCTGCGGCTCATGGGCGAACGGATCTCGGCAGAGGAAGATGCCGCGCGCGAGCAGGAACTGCGCGGCGCGATCCGACTGCACGCGGACACCAACACCGTCGCCGCCCATGAGGGACAGATGCTCGGCGGCGTGATGGATCTCGACGATGTCGAGGTTGGCGAGATCATGACCCACCGCACCGATGTGCAGATGGTCGACGCCGCGCTCTCGCCCAGCGCGATCGTGACCAAGGTGCTCGACTGCCCGTACACGCGGATCCCGCTGTTCGAGGACGACCCGGAGAACATCGTCGGAGTCCTGCATGCGAAGGCGCTGCTGCGCGAGGTCCAGAGCCATGACGGACATATCGACGAGATCGATGTCCGGGCCGTCGCGGCCGATCCCTGGTTCGTGCCGGAATCGACGGACTGCCTGCGCCAGCTCCACGAGTTTCGCGACCGCCGCGAGCATTTCGCGCTTGTGGTCGATGAGTATGGCGCGCTGCAGGGAGTGGTGACGCTCGAGGACATTATCGAGGAGATCGTCGGCGAGATCGACGACGAGCACGACATCCCGGTGCCGGGAATGCGGCGGCAGGCAGACGGCAGTTTCATCGTCGATGGCCGGGTGACAATCCGCGATTTGAACCGCGAGTTCGGCTGGAACCTGTCTGACGACGAGGCCTCCACGATCGCGGGGCTCGTGCTGCACGAGGCGCGCTTCATACCCGAGGAGGGGCAGAGCTTCGACATCGAGGGACTGAAGGTCGATATCCTGCGCCGCAGCGGCAATCAGCTGCGCTCGCTGCGCATCACCCCGCGGCCGACGGAACCCCAGTCGACTCCCCAGGCGCCCGCACTGCAGAACTAGCCAACCGCGGAGACTGCCCGCCCGGGGCTTCCTTGACCGTACGGCGACGGCTCCTATAGTCCCCACGACACATGCGAACCCAGCCACATCCCGCGAGGACGGACCCCATGCCACTGTCGAGCCCGGCGGAGCGCGAGCACATTCACACCCGCACGGTCGAGTGCAACGGCTACCGGCGCTCGGACGGGCTATGGGACATCGAGGGCCGACTCGTGGACGTGAAGAGCTACACGTTCCACAACAACGAACGCGGCGATGTGCCGCCGGGCGAACCCGTCCACGAGATGTGGATTCGCCTGACCGTCGACGACGACCTGAAGATTCATGGAGTCGAGGCGACCACCGAGTACAGTCCTTTTTCGGTGTGCAAGGAGATCGCGCCCAACTTCGAACGGCTGGTCGGGATCAGTATCGGGCCGGGCTGGCGCAAGAAAGTGCGTGATCGGGTCGGCGGCGTAGAGGGCTGCACCCACATCGTCGAGATGCTGGGGCCGGTCGCGACGACCGCGTTCCAGACGATCTATCCGATCAAGAGCAAGGAGCAGCCCGAGAGCCGGGCTGCGTCAACGCGCGCACCGCGCCTGCTGAACACATGCCATGCGTTCCGCAGCGATGGCCCGAAGGTGAAGGAATTCTGGCCCGATCACTATGACGGGCCCGTGCACGACTAGCGCCGCACCGAAGCGTCGGGGCGCCGGTTCGCAAACCGGCCAGGCCGCTTAGCCGACCGCGCGGGTCGCCGGGACGTAGACTGGCGGATACGCCGCAGGCCGCTCGATCACGGCCGAAGACGCCATGTCGGCCCGGCTGCGGATTTCCGCGAAGTAGCTGGCAATGAAAACCCGGATCGCCACCGTGCGTCCGAGGACCCCCGCATTCGCGTCGATGATGGTGCAGAGACGATCCACCGTCAGGCGTTCGCGCGCCGCGATATCCGACAAGGCTTCCCAGAATTCCGGCTCCAGGCGCACGCTGGTGCGCAGCGAACCCACCGTGATGTTGCGATTGACAAGCATGTTGGCCGTCCTTCCGACCCCGAATAGGGATCTTGCGAATGATTCCTGAGGCGAAAGGTAGAACGCAGGCGACACGTTTGCAACACATAGATATGTTTCGTTTCAATTTGTTTCTTTTGCGGCCTCCTCCGGCGTGAGCGCGCGCATCGACAACGCATGCAATCCACCCTCAAACTCCGCGCCCAGAAGGGCATAGACGGCGCGCTGGCGCATCACCCGCGACTGGCCGGTGAAATCGGGACTCACGACCAGCAGGTCGAAATGTGTTTCACCCTCGGGTGAGGCGCCCGCATGACCCGCGTGCAGATGCGAGTCGTCGCGCACCTCGATCCGGTGCACATCGATCGCGGCCTCCAGCGCCGCCGTGATACGTTCCGCGCGATTCATCGCGTCCCTCCTCGACATATGACCTTTGCCGGCCTGTTGTTGCCTCGCGCGGCCCCACCGGACATATTCCGCCCATGACCCGCCGGCGAAAATCCATCGACCTGGACGACCTGCTCACCGAAGGCGGTGACAGTACGTCCCGCGCGCACGTTTGCGCGGAACCCGGCTGCGACCTGCCGGGCGAGTTCCGCGCGCCGAGTTCGCGGGAGAACTTGCGCGAATATATCTGGTTCTGTCTCGATCATGTGCGCGCGTACAACAAATCCTGGAACTATTATGATGGCATGTCGGAGGCCGAAATCGAGTCCGACCGGCACAGCAAGACCTTCTGGAACCGGCCGACCTGGCCGTTCAACGGCCGGCGCATCGGCGACGGCATGCGCGACGAGTTCGGCTTTTTCGACGCGGAGCGCCACGGCATGGAGCGCGGGGCGTCGGCCGCCGCGAATGCCGGACTGGACCCCGAAACGCTTGACGCGCTTGCTACAATGAAACTGTCGCCTCCGGTCACCGCAGACGCTATAAAACGGCGCTACAAGGCGCTGGTCAAACAGCACCATCCTGACGCGAATGGCGGCGACAAGCTGGCGGAAGAACGCCTCAAGGCGATCAACCAAGCCTACGCAACCCTTATGCAATCGGTCGACCCCGAACGGGGCCGCGCCGAATGAAGACATTTTGACGAAAGTGGACCGGATTATGGAAGCGACAGAATCGATCACCAGCGCAGATATGCCCGCGAACCCGGAGCCGGACATCAAGGTCTCGGCGCGCCAGGTTTTCGGCATCGATTCCGACATGGAGGTGCCGGCCTTCTCCGAGGAAACCGTGCACGTCCCGGCCCTCGACGAGACCTACCAGTTCGACCATGACACGACGCTCGCAATCCTCGCCGGGTTCACGCACAACCGCCGCGTGATGATCCAGGGATACCACGGCACCGGCAAGTCCACGCATATCGAGCAGGTGGCCTCAAGACTCAACTGGCCGTGCGTGCGCGTCAACCTGGACAGCCACATTAGCCGTATCGACCTGATCGGCAAGGACGCGATCGTCCTGCAGGATGGCGCTCAGGTGACCGAGTTCCGCGAGGGCATCCTGCCATGGACGCTGCAGCACCCCTGCGCGCTCGTGTTCGACGAGTATGACGCCGGCCGGCCCGATGTGATGTTCGTGATCCAGCGCGTGCTCGAGGCCGACAGCAAGCTGACCCTTCTCGACCAGAACAAGGTGATCCGGCCGCATCCGAGCTTCCGGCTTTTCGCGACCGCAAACACCGTGGGCCTGGGCGACACGACGGGCCTCTATCACGGCACCCAGCAGATCAACCAGGCGCAGATGGACCGCTGGAACATCGTCACGACGCTCAACTACCTGCCGCATGAGCAGGAAGTCGATATCGTCATGGCGAAATGCTCGAGCTACGAGGGCAAGGAGGGTCGCGAGAAGATCTCCGCGATGGTCGCGACGGCCGAGCTGACCCGTTCGGGCTTCGTTGCCGGCGACATCTCCACGGTCATGTCGCCGCGCACGGTCATCACCTGGGCGGAGAATGCCGAGATCTTCGGTTCCATTCCGGTCGGCTTCCGGGTCACATTCCTGAACAAGTGCGACGAGGTCGAGCGATCCACGGTCGCCGAGTATTACCAGCGCTGCTTCGGCACCGAGCTCGAAGACGGCGTGATCGCCCCGGCGCCAACCCAGTAGGATCCCGATGGCGGGCTCGAACAGAGGCAACAACGACGGACCGGTCGAGGAGTTCCGCCGGGTGACGGCGGCGGCCATGCGCGCCATGGCCCGCGAGCCCGAACTGACCGTCTCCTTCACGCCCGATCCACCGGGAGTCGCCGGAGCGGAAGCGCGCCTGCCTCTGCCCGCGCGCGATCTTCCGGCCGAGGAGGTTGGCGTCGTGCGCGGCGAAGCCGACGCACTGGCGTTGCGTCTGCGCCACCATAATGCCGAGTTGCACCAGTCCCGGGTGCCGACAGCTCCCGCCGCGCGTGCGCTCTACGACGCGGTCGAACAGGCGCGCGTCGAGGCGATCGGCGCAAACCGGATGTCGGGGGTCGCGGACAATCTGGGCGCCGCGCTCGAGATGCGCTGCCGTGACAAGGGATATGCGCGCGTCACCCAGCGCGACCAGGCGCCGGTGTCCGAGGCCGTCGCCCTGCTGGCGCGTGAGGCGCTCACCGGCATGGCACCGCCACCCTCGGCCCGCGCGATGGTCGATGTCTGGCGTCCGTTCGTCGAATCCAAGATCGGCGCCGCCCTCTCGGACCTGAGCGACAGTCTCGACGATCAACTCGCGTTCCAGGACGTTGTACGGCAGATGATCTCCGATCTCGGCCTCGCGGAGGAAGAGCTCGCGACCGAGCCCGATTCCGACGACAACAGCGGTGACGAACAGGACGACGCCGACGGCGAGAGCACCGGCGAAGGCGAGAGCGACGGCGAAGCCCAGGCCATGGAGGGCGAGGGCGAGGACGAGCAGGCCGGCGCCGAGAGCGAGGAAATGGACATGCCGTTCGAGGACGGCGACGGCGACATGGAAGAGGGCGCGGGCGACGAAGACCCCGACGCCCCGGGCCAGCCCTGGCGACCACCCGAATACGGACACAACCAGGGTGAACAGTTCGTCTACGGCGCCTTCACGACCGAATATGACGAGATCGTCGAGGCGCCGGACCTGTGCGACCCGGACGAACTGTCGCGCCTGCGCCAACAGCTCGACCAGCAGCTCGGCCATCTCCAGAGCGTCATCTCGCGGCTTGCCAACCGGCTGCAGCGCCGCCTGATGGCGAAACAGACCCGGAACTGGGAATTCGACCTCGAGGAAGGTCTGCTCGATACGGCCCGCCTCACCCGCGTCGTCACGAACCCGGCACACCCGCTGTCGTTCAAGATGGAAGAAGACACCAACTTCCGCGACACGGTGGTCACCCTGCTCATCGACAATTCCGGCTCGATGCGCGGCCGCCCGATTTCGGTCGCGGCGATGAGCGCCGACATCCTGGCGCGCACGCTCGAGCGGTGCGGCGTGAAGGTCGAGATCCTGGGCTTCACGACCCGCGCGTGGAAGGGCGGACAAGCCCGTGAGAACTGGCTCGCCGCCGGCAAGCCCGCCAACCCGGGCCGGCTCAACGACCTGCGCCACATCATCTACAAGTCCGCCGACGCGCCCTGGCGCCGCGCGCGCAAGAATCTCGGCCTGATGCTGCGCGAGGGGCTGCTCAAGGAGAATATCGACGGCGAGGCACTCCTGTGGGCCCACAACCGGCTGCTCGCCCGCTCGGAGCAGCGCCGCGTTCTGATGATCATCTCCGACGGCGCTCCGGTCGACGATTCCACGCTGTCGGTGAACGCCGGCAACTATCTGGAGCGCCACCTGCGTCAGATCATCGAATGGATCGAGACCTATTCGCCCATCGAGTTGCTGGCGATCGGCATCGGCCATGATGTGACGCGCTACTACCGGCGCGCGGTGACGATCGTCGACGCCGAACAGCTTGGCGGCACCGTGATGGACCAGCTCGCCGAGCTGTTCGACGAGGAAGACGGCGTTGCCCAGCGCACCTCCCGGGGAGCCTCGCGCCGCGTCGCCTGATCGTGCACCGGCGAAGTTCGGCCCTGTCCGCGCCTCGGAATACGGCTATAAACGACGGATGATGCGATTCCTTTCAGCCCTGCTGGTCGCCGGCACACTGCTGGCCACTCCGGCCGCTGCGGACTCCACGCCGATCCAGCTGCATGAAGGTTTGAGCGGACAGGACCGCGTGGGACGACTGATCTATCGCGGCGGACTGGAACTAAACTTCGACAATCCGAACTTCGGCGGCATCTCGGCCATGGAGATCGACTCCGCCGGCCGCGCACTCACCATGCTGACCGATCGAGGTTACAGGGCGGAACTGTTCCTCGATTACGACCGGACCGGCGACCTGTCCGTCGCGAAGCTCGAGGATATCGCGCCGGTCACCGGCGCTGTCGGCCGCTCCATCAACGACGAGCGAAATTCCGACATCGAGGCGATTGCGCGGATGCCAAACGGTGGCTGGGTGGTCGCCTTCGAGCGCAATCACCGGCTCCTCCATTTTCCGGCCTCGTTCGCGCCCCTGCGCTCCTCGCCACGCCTGCTCATCACGCCACCCGGTCTCGAGCGCGCACGCGCGAACCGGGGCATCGAGGCGGCGAGCGAAACCGCGGACAAACAGATCCTGCTCATCACCGAAGATCTGATCACGACCCGCGCCTTTACGACTGCCTGGCTCGGCAACGGTGCGGAATGGACGCCGATGGCCTACACACTGTTCCCGCCCTACAAGCCCACCGGCGCCGCGCTTCTGCCCAACGGCGACATCGTCGTGCTCGAGCGACGCTTCACGCCGCCCCGCGACGTGGGCTCGCGAATCACGCGCATCCCGCAGCGCGGCCTGCGACCGGGCGCACCGATCCAGACATTCGAGATCGCCCGGCTTGAGTCGCCGTTTGTGACCGAGAATTTCGAAGCCATCACTGCCCGTGCGGCCGGGCGCGGCAAGACGCTGATCTACGTCGCGAGCGACAACAACTTTTCCGACGACCAGCGCAGCCTGCTGCTGATGTTCGAGCTCTTGCCCTAATTCGCGAGACGTCTCAGCCGTCGATCCAGTGAGCCCGCCGTGCGGCAATGTCGTCATTGTCGATCGCCGCGCGCACATCCTCGAGCAGCCTGTTCATGAAGCGCACATTGTGGACCGCCAGCAGGCTGACCGCGTTGAGTTCGCCAGCCTTGACCAGGTGGTGCAGGTAGGCGCGCGAAACGGTGGTGCAGGTCGCGCAGTTGCACTCGGGATCGACGGGGCCATCGTCTTCGCGGAAGCGCGCATTCTTGAGGTTTATGAATTCCCGGCCGTTCTCGGTCTCGCCGAGGCCGGGCCGGATGTAGGCGCTGCCATGGCGCGCCAGCCGGGTCGGGTTGACGCAGTCGAAGGTGTCGATCCCCTTCGCGATCCCGTACCAGACATCGCGGACACTGCCGACGCCCAGCAGATGAATCGGCCGGGCGGACGGCGTCGCGGCGTTCAGCGGCGCCATGGCCAGCGCCACCACCTCGTCCATCTCTTCAGGCGTACCGCCAAGACAGCCGCCCACCGCATATCCGAAATAGGGCTGCGCGGCCGTGAACTCCGCGCTCTCCCGGCGCAGGTCCTCATAGACCCCGCCCTGGACGATCCCGTAGAGCCCCTGGGGGCCAGCGGAGCCTTCTTCGGCCTCCCCGAACGCCGCGATCGAGCGCGACGCCCAGCGATGGGTCAGCTCCATCGACCGGGCCGTGTAGTCCCGATCGACGTGATAGGGCGTGCATTCGTCGAGCACGAGGATGATGTCCGCCCCGATCTGACGCTGAATCCGGATCGAATCCTCGGGCGTGAGCGTCACCTTCGACCCGTCGATGTAGGAGCGGAAGGAGGCCCCCGCCTCGTCGATGGCCAGCAGCGAGGGATCGCGCACATCGGTCCGGCTGCCCTTGATTTCCTGCTGATCGCCACCGCGACCGAGGGAGAAGATCTGGAACCCGCCCGAATCGGTCAGCATCGGGCCGTCCCAACCCATCATCCTGTGCAGGCCGCCGAGTTGCGCGACGCGCTCGGCACCCGGCTGCAACATCAGGTGATAGGTGTTGCCGAGAATGATCTGCGTCGCCTCGGCTCGGGCCTGGGCCGGCAACACGCCGCGCAGCGCGCCCCGTGTCGCACAGAAGACGAAAGCGGGCGTCTCGATCACACCGTGGGGCGTGGTGATCCGGCCCCGGCGTGCCGCGCCCGGCCAACCCGCCTCACCCGTTGCGGTGCGGGTGACTTCGAACGCGAAACCTGGATAGTCGGACATGGCTTGGACGCGCCGGTGGATCGGGTTTCATTCTCGGGCAATCGTGATCATACAGGCACCGGGCGCAAAAAAGCCCGCATGACGCGGGCTTTTCGTCAGACCGGGCGATGCGCGCGATCAGGCGGTCGCGCCGGCCTTCTCGAGGTCACGCTTCATGCGGCGGAGCTCACGCGGCAGCTTCGAGGCTGCCGTCCCGCGCAGGAACGCATCGACGCCACCCTTGTGCTCGATCGTGCGGATCGCGCGGGCGGTCAGGTTGACGCGGACACCACGCGCCAGCGTCTCGCTGTACAGCATGGTCGTCTGCAGGTTCGGCAGGAACCGGCGGCGTGTCTTGTTATGCGCGTGGCTGACGTTGTTCCCGGTCAGCACACCCTTGCCTGTGATGGCGCAGCGACGCGACATATTCCTTGCTCCATGAACGGCTAACGCGCCGAAATCGGCGCGAACGGCGGTGTTTTTAGGCGAAGCCGGGAGGCGGGTCAAGCCCGGCGTCGCGCGGATTCAGCCCCCGCGAAACGCCTCGAGCAGGGCCTGGGCCGCGGCCGAGGGTGTGATTTGCGCGCGCGACACCTGCACTTCGAGGGTCGCGAGCCGCTCGCGGACCTCGGGATGGCGCTGAAAGGCCGCGAGCAGATGCTCGTCGACCTCGCCCCACATCCAGCGCCGGGCCTGGTCCGCGCGGCGGGATTCCAGCGCATCGTTCGCCTCTGCCTGTGCGCGATGGCGCTCGGCCGTCTCGCGAATCTCGGAAACTCCCCGATTCTCGAGGGATGAACAGGTCAGGACCGGGGGAACCCAGTCCGACGCCGCCGGGTGCAGCAACCGTACGGCGTTTGAATACTCGGCCGTGGACCGTTCCGCGGCGTCGGTCATGTCGCCATCCGCCTTGTTGATCACCAGCAGGTCGGCGAGTTCCATGATCCCGCGCTTCAGGCCCTGTAGCTCGTCGCCGCCGCCCGGCAGCAGCAGGAGGACAAACATGTCCACGAGGTCCGCGACCGCCGTCTCGGACTGCCCCACACCGACGGTCTCGATCAGGATCACGTCAAACCCGGCGGCCTCGCAGGCGAGCATGACCTCGCGGGTGCGCCGCGCGACCCCGCCGAGCGTGCCGGCGGTCGGCGACGGCCGGATGAAGGCGTCGGGCGCGCGCGAAAGCTGTTCCATCCGGGTCTTGTCGCCCAGAATCGAACCGCCGCTGCGGCGCGATGACGGGTCAACGGCCAGAACGGCCACCCGGTGGCCCGCATCGATCCAGTCGAGCCCGAATGCCTCGATGAAGGTGGACTTGCCCACGCCGGGGACCCCGGAGATGCCGATACGGCTCGCCCGACCTGTATGGGGCAGCAGCAATTCGAGCAGCGCCTCGGCCTGGCTTCGATGATCCTCGCGGGTCGATTCGATGAGGGTGATCGCGCGGGCCAGCGCCCGCCGGTCGCCAGCGCGCACCCGGGCAGCGAGGCTAGCCGGGTCGTCGGTGGCGTTCGCCGATGTCTTTCCGTCATCCTTCGTCATCGCACCAACCTAGCGAACCGCCGCAGGCGGCAACAGCGCACCGTCCACCGGCACCGGCTTGCCGTCGACCGGGGACGAAAGAATGACCGAGCTTTGCGCGGACCCGATCTTGCGGAAACGGGAGATGACATCCTCGAGTTCGGC
>Ga0181593_10005980_pt1 | contig 10972 bp, 7 predicted proteins | sample 071ome_19_FD_133756 | JGI IMG/M metagenome (GOLD analysis project Ga0181593, IMG submission 133756) | Coastal salt marsh microbial communities from the Groves Creek Marsh, Skidaway Island, Georgia - 071413AT metaG (megahit assembly) | ecosystem: Environmental > Aquatic > Marine > Intertidal zone...
CCACCAAGTGAGATTCGCCACCAGCAAGCCATTTCAAAAGGATATTGAGAACGCTGGAATCGACTTTTACCCAGTCCCTCCAGACTGGAGCCAATCCGACCTGGCAAACTGGATGGGCAAACTGCAAACAGTGAAGTCGCCCATTCGGCAACTAAAGATCCTCTACCGGGCAGCTCTTCCTCATCTTGCAGAATCTATCGATGTCATGGAACGCATTCTAGAAAATGCCGACTGCCTAATTTCCTCATACCTATTTCCCATCAACGGCTCGATCGCGAAAAAGCATAAGGTCCCCTTCATTACCTACGCATTCGCCCACAACACGGTTCCCTCCCGTTACTGCCCGCCACACGGCTTACCCAGACTGCGCGGACTCCCCTATTGGATACAACTCAGATGGAATCGGTTTGCCTGGAAGCTATGTAATATTGCGGTAGATACAGCGATCAATCAGACTGTTTCACGAACTCTCAAAAAGAAGGGGCTCCCACCAGTACGGGACTTTTTTTCCAAGTCCGCCAAACTTGTTCTCGTCGCCGTATCTCCCTCGTTGATGCAACCGAAAACCAAACTTAACAGGCGCTTCCAATTCACTGGATACTGCAGGTGGCAATCTCCCGAGATCGAAGAAATCAGTCAGCAGGTCTTGGAATTTACCGGAGGCAAGCTCACACCTATTTTGACTTTCGGCAGCATGGTCTACCAAAATCCGGACGACTATATCGAACGACTCCTCAACCATTGGCCCAAAGATAGAAAGCTCATTTTGCAAACCGGATGGTCGGGATTCCAGGTTCCTCAAAGCGCGTCCCACATTCTTCAGATCGGACCGGTGTCGCACGACCAATTGTTTCAGCATGGATCTGTCATCATTCACCACGGAGGAGCGGGAACCACAGCCTCTGCCCTCCACGCAGGCAAACCTCAAATTGTCGTTCCCCATATAGGAGATCAGGATTTCTTTAGTTCAGAAGTGATCCGACTTGGATGCGGAGTGAAATGCTTAAAGCGCAAGTGGCCCGAGCAGCTATTCAGGAAGGTTAGTCAAGTTGAGTCGAACCGACAGATTCAAACAAAGGCCGATGAATGCCTCGAGCTCCTTAAAATGGAAGATGGTCCTCGTGAAGCGCTGGCCCAAATCGAAAAATTCGTCTCGCAAGCGATTGCAGACTAGCCAGAAACAGGACTTGACTTAGATTCCGCTCCACCTTTCCTCCCTTGTATTCGGTCGCCAGGGTAGCTCAGTGGTAGAGCAGGAGACTCATAAGCTCTTGGTCGGCAGTTCAAATCTGCCCCTTGGCACCACAATTCGCCCTTCGGGTTGAGAGTCGACAGGCCCTAATCGATGGGCCCGGAAACAACAGAGATTCGATCCAGCGAAATGCACAGGACATAAACCGCTTTCTTCACAGGACAATGCCATCTTGAAAAAAGAAAGAGTAAAGTGGCGTTTTCTCGGATCCTTTCAGCACGAGGCGGCGGTCGCCTCGCCGTCCGTGGATCGGATGAAGGGCACTAACGCTGCAAACTTGGACCTAGAGCGCATTCCCTCCGGGGACGGGACTGAAACGGGATGCAGCCTCCGCCCTTACATTCATTATTTTTTCGAAAAGGCATAAAAACGCCTACAGCGCCAACTCGCCTTGAGCGTAACGCTTCCGGGCTTCTTTAAGATGGGTTTTCATCTCCATCTCTTCAAGAATCGAAAATAAAGCAGGGGCGTCCACGTTTCCATCAGGAATCGATTCCGGGCCGCATTCTGGATCGAAAGCGATGATCTGCCGATTGATTTTCAGCTGCCCAATCATGGCCGGAAGAATCTCTCGAAACCTGATTGGCTTCAAATGGTCCACATTGCTGGCCACGCCATCCAGATCCCCATATTCTTTAAGCCATTTTGCGGCTGTCTTCGGTCCGACTCCTGGGACGCCAGGGATATTGTCTGACGTATCGCCTATGAGCGAAAGGTAGTCTGGAATTTGCTCCGTCGATACGCCAAATTTTTCTTCTACGCCATTTGAATCCAGTATTCTCCACCCCAATCTTGGATTCGCGGTAGGCGGCGGCAACAGCATGTGGATGCGATCCGATACGCTTTGGGCAAAATCCTTGTCGGCACTGACGATAAACACTTTCGCTTTTTCATCTGCTGAACAGATCCGATTCGCGTGGGCAGCAAGCAAATCATCTGATTCGACCCCATTTTCTTCATACATCCCAAAACCCATCGCCCTCGTCAGTTCCTTGATAATCGGGACTTGCTTTTCAAAGTCCTCAGGAGTCTCCCCACGATTTGCTTTGTATTGGGGTAGCAACTCCAATTTCGCTTGAGCCCCACCTAAATCGAAAAACACGATTGTTTCCTTTGGCTTCTGCTCGTCTATCAATTTCCACATCGATCGAACCCACCCATATAGAGCATTTGTAGGAAATCCATCTGAGCGTGTCAGTTCGTGAACCGCGTAATAGGCCCGGAACGCCATATTGAATCCATCGACGAGCAAGTATTTTTCCATGGTCAAACGTTTCGCACGAAAAGCAGCGAATCAAACCAATAACTCAACCGGAGGATACCGCTTACCTACTGGCTCCGTGACTCGCTGCCTCCAGGAGTGACGATAGTCGGGTTTTGGAACAGGGCTCCGGGCTGCACGCCCCGCAGCGTTTGCCGCTTCGGCGAGCCGCCTGGGCTGACCAGATTCGCTGTAACGAAAATTAGAAGATTGCGCTTCGCCGAGGACTCCCCTTCCGAGCGGAAGAATCGCCCAAAGAAAGGCACATCTCCTAGAAAGGGCACCTTGTCGTTGACCGTGACCACATCTTCTCGGGTCAACCCGCCCATGACTACCGTAGCGCCATCCCAAATAGTGACCTTCGTAGACACTTCCCGAACCGCGAAAATTGGCTGATAGAACCCGGAGGGAACCTTGACTGTACGCCCCGCTGTGACTGCAACGCTGGGCCCACCGTATTCGACAAATCCTTCGAACTCCGTTACCCGAGGATTAAGCTCCAGAGTGATGCTGTAGTCATCCTCTTCAACGATGGGCGTCACCGCGAGTTGAACTCCGATATTTCGCGTCTCGAAATCTTCAGGCGTACCCGGCGTGATCGTTACCCCTGCCGCGCCTCCATCCAAGCTGCCGCTCGTATTGCCAACGTTGCTTTCCGTATCCGTGTAGCGCGTAGGGTAACGGAACTCCTGGCTAACATTAATTTCCGCCTGGTTTCCGGAAAGCACCGTAACCTTCGGCGCGCTTAGCAGATCAGATCCCGAGGTTTGCGATAGGGCCCGTACCGCTACATCCAAGTTCATCTTTCCTACGTCTCCAAAAACTCGCGTAAGGGGCTCCGCGCCCACACCCAATGGTAAGCTGCCTGGCAAATCGGGTGGCGTGATTTCTTCAACCGGAACACCGTCGATCAGAATCGAACTGGAAACGTTGGAAGGAGAGTTGATTCCCGCCAAATTCCTTAGCGAACTTCGATAGTCTTCTCCCGTGCCAGTAGGGTTGGCCTGAGTCCTGCTATTATTGTGCGTCAGAACCCAATCAAACCCGAGCTCTTCAATGGTCCCTTCCTGTACCTCGAGAAACTTAGCTTCGATCTCAACCTGCTTAACATCAGTGTACCTATTGAGAATATTGCGAATGCGCTCAAGATTGCGCGTTGTCTGAGTAACAATCATGGCCGACCCATCATAGGCCATAGTGCTGCCTTCCGTATTGACGAAATCCACTCCAGCTTGCTGCAGAAAATTTTGGATCGTTCGCGTATCATTAGCCATACCCAAGGCGGGCGAAGACGTTCCAGAACCAGAATCGAAGGGATCGCTGTCAAACGCTCTCTCCGGAGAACCGTTGGAAACGCCAGTCATCCTAATGACCGTCGAACGGGAAACCGGGAATACTTCCGTATTCAGATTTCTATTCTCACCTCCTGGCCTGAGCACAACAGCGTCCTCCTGAACTTCGTACTGAAAACCAACCGAATCTGCGATAAAATCTAGAATCCGCTTGAGTGACAGGTTTCGCAAAGTGATATTGACCGTCGGGTTCGTGCGCTCTGGATCAAGCAAAACAAGGTTGACGCCTGGAGGGCCTGTATCGGTATTGTCAAAGTCTTCGGAAATCGCGCTGAGCGTGTTGACCGCCTGGTTCAATGGCACTTCCGTAAAATTCACATCTGAAATAATGATTCGATCGAGCTTCTGCAACAGCGGCGCGGGACCCATCACCGTGGGGTCGATATCCGGACGCTCTTCGTAAATCCCAGGTCGCTGCCAAGCGCTGGAAACTTCCTCCAAGAGCTGCTCTCTCGATTTCAGCTTGTTAAGGTAGGCCAAGGATTGCCGCTCTTGCGATATCTTGACCAAAAAACTCTTGGCCATAGCGCTGTTTGGGTCCAAGGCCTCAATCTGCTTGAATGTCGCTTCAGCCCCGTCGATATCTCCCGCGATAAACTGACTGCGTCCTCTCAGCTCCAGCGTTTCGATTTCCTCTTGCAAGCGAACGAAATCAGGGCTCACTCGATCGATGGCTAAAAGCCCGTCGCTAGATGTCGATGCCGACAACTCCCTCGCTTCGCTGGCCGCTTGGCCTCTGAGAATATCGCGTTCATCACGCTTGAGTTCGTCTATCAAAGTCTGGGTCAACGGATTCGGCTCGAGCATATCCAAGGCGCTTCCAATCGTTCTCAAGGCCAGAGCATAGTCGCCCCTTCTGGACTGCCGCAAGGCGATCTCACGAATTTCTCGAGCGCTTATCATTGATTTTTCAATACGCTCCGCCTCTAGCCTAGCCAAGTACTCTGCTTCGCTTTGCAAAGCATTCCTCCTCTCCACTTCTATTCGCGATTGATCGCCACCCGACCCATTCCTCTCTTCGATCATATTTTCCACGCTCCTGAGGATGCTTTGTACAGAACGATCGTCGGGCGATATTTCCAGCAGTTGGTTTAGCCGAGCTTTGGCGGTTTCGTAATCCCCCGAGTCGCGAGCTTGAAGCGCCTCGGACATCAACCGAATTTTTGTATCGATCTCGCTTTGACCGAATAGCGGCACGCAGATGAAAACCGCGATGATCGCCAGCGACGAACTAGCCAAGCAGTTTCTCAATTTACAAATCTTGTTTTTCATATTCGTGGGGAGCTAGACAGTCCTAGCTTTCGGGTTCAGATTCGGCTGCCCTCGGACGAATAGCAAAGGGGCTATACGTATCTTTATTTTGGGTACCTTGATTAAGTAAATTATCTCCAGACAAGGGCGTTAGCAACTTGGAAAGCCGTTTGCCGCCATCCATCGAAACTTTCGTTACCATAGCTTCAGGAGGATTGCTCGACAGCGCTCCGATGACGTATGCGCTATCATCCATCTCTACTTGGCTTCCTTCCCTCACTACGAAAGTCGAGCCCGAATCTTTTGAGCGAATCGTCGCTTCGAGATCCGAAAACAGCTTGGTTTCCAAATTGGTAAGGTAGACCTCTTGGTCGTTTTCGTAATCCATCAATCGAGCGACACCCACTTTTTCGAACACAGGCATGCTCCCCTCTTGCTCGACTTTCATCTGCTTTACTTCGAAGGAGAGGACCTTTACCCCCGCTTCCACGAGCAGCTTTCCCTGCTTGGCTAGAATCAGCTCTTTGGTATCTAGAAATTCGAAATAGGCCAAGTAATTTCCTGCCTCCCCGGCATAGCCGACCAACTGGAGTCGGTAGGGGCGTTGCCTAACTTCGACGAGCTCAATTTCGAAAGCCTTCCATGGATCGCGTTCCGGCGCTGAAGTGAGAACTGGCTTGGTGACCGCAAACTCTCTCGAGGTTGGGTTGTAGTAGAGTACGGGCGGCGTAAAAACGTCAAACACCCAATCTTCGCCGCGGGATTGATTTTGCGGCCGCTCCCAAGACACCGCGTCCGGCAAAGGAGCTTTGATATCATAAACTTCTACATCCACCTTGCTCTCGGAGAGCATCGGCGAACTTTGAGTGGAAAGCGTATCCAAAGTTTTCACACTTCGTATACTGTAAATACCCATTAGCAGGAAAACCAACATAGCCACAAGCAAGACCAGTTTGTCTAGAAATTCTGAAAAACTGAACCTAAACATTTCCTCCCCCCTCCTCTGACCCATCGTCAGCCAAAACACCGTCTCTCAACTCGATAAACTCCACAATCACAACAAACCTGGACTCATTTTCTGAAATGATGGGGACTTGCAATGCCGAACTTCCCTCCGAGGCAGTCTCGGGCGCGAAGAAGGGATTCTCTAGCAAGACGCTCCTCTTGTCGATGGATCCTGATTCACTTTCCAACTGAACTTCGATCTGGCTGATGGTAAAGGGCAGGGACGATCCATTAACGCGATTCAGGAAGCTTCTCATCGAGTGGGACTGCCCTTTAAATGCCAATCGGAATGCGAGCGATTCGAAAGCCTCGGTCGACCGGATGAAGCTCTCTCCTGGCACTCGGAAATAATCGGAATCCCGGGCTTCCCGGCTGTCTGCCGAACCCAAATCAGCCGGATTTTCACGCTCTACCGATACGAGTTCGCTAATTCCGGCATCTACCAAGGCCTGAAGCAGGGCTTCCATAATTTTAGCCTGCTTGTGTACCAGAGGTATGGTCTCGATAGAGGGTCCGACGTTTTCGTAAGCGCTGAAGCCGAATCGATAGCCTTCTTCGAATAGAATATCCGAGCTCTGAGCCAGGCGCCTCGAGTCTTCAACAAGCCTGGCGATCATGAAGAAGGCAGCATTACTGTCCCGAGGAGGGCTGCCGAAAAAGAGCTCACGATCATAGGTACTCAGATTCAGAGTGGTCTTCGAAGTCTCGAACTCCTGTTTTAACTGCTGCAGGTTCCTCTCCAATAACGCTAGATTCGCTTTGGTTGGGGATGGCAATCGCTTTATGAAGAGCGAAAGCTCCTTATTCTTTTGCTCGTGTTCGAGCTTTAGCTCAGCGAGCCTTTCCGCGTCCATCGATGTGTGGAATACTCCAAGAAGGGCGATCGCCAGCAGCAAGCCAAGCATCAGATAGAAGAAAGGGTTTCGCTTCATCCAATTCATAACGCGCTACAGAAGCTGAGCGGAATCCACCACTAGCGTAAAATTAAACTTCAATATCCCCGGCACGTTGTTGTCAAAGCGCTCGTCCTCCAACCTCTCGACGAAACGCGAGTCGCTGAAACTGCTAAGGAGAGCGGATACGCGGCGATTCGATTCCTGGCTCACCGTCGACAAGGGGTTAGCCACATCCAACAACCGGCCCTCAAGCCTCAAACGGATCCTCGGCTCGGCATTCGCGGCACTCTCGTTTCGCGTACCGCTAAATCGGTTCGAAGACGACGCCAACTCAGTTTTGGGCCGGACTACCTCGATGCGATCCAGCCAAACATCTTCGACTTTCGCCATCCTTTCCTGAATGTCATTCAAAAACCGAATCCAATTAGAACGGGCGTCTGCAACCACATGGGTTTCCTCGATGAGACTTTCGATCTTCTCGATCTCCTCCGTTCGGCGAATAATATCGTTGTTTAGGTTCTTTAGCGGGATTAATTTGGTATCCAGGTTCTGAATCTCCTGCTCATAACGCTGTATCGCTATTTTCGAATTCACCAGCGGCAAGGCGATGGCGGCACAAGCAACGAGACCCGCCACCAAATAGTATGGCTGTTGTCTCTTAAATCGGCGCTGCCATAGAATGCTTCTGGGCAATAAATTAATCTGGGTTGAATCCGGAAGAAACCTTCCAATCCCCACGCCAATTGCTTCAGCTAGAAACGCCTTGTCAAGAAGGAGCGATTCCGACGAGCAATCTTCCGAAACCCGAATTTCCTTGAGGGGATCGAATCGACTAACCGGTACGCCCAGGCGACTGGATAGATTTCTTTCCAAATCTGGCAAAACGGATCCACCTCCAGTGATCAAACAACGGGTAGGATCGTTTTCGTATCCATGATTTTTGTAAATCGCTAACGTTCGGCTAATCTCGGTGTTCAGCCGCTTCAGGAAAGCGCTACTCGCTTCTCTAAAAGCGGCGTACTCTCCCATTGGAACGGGATCTTCTATGATCGATAGGCGCTTGATCTTTTCAGCTTCCTCGAAGGGCAAGCCCAAACTGCTCGCCAATTCTTGCGTTATCGAATTACCGCCAATGGATACGTTTCTCGAATAGAACTTCGCCCCATCGATAAAAACGACATCAGTCGACTTGGCCCCAATCGAGAGAAGCAAGACACAGCCATTCGATTGCGGTTCGTTGAACCGATAGGCATTGATCAATCCGATAAAGCTCGGCGAAATAACGTCCGGATCCATCTTGGCCTGCTTACCATACAGGGACAGCGACTCCACGAGCTCAGTCTTGGAAGCGGCAATCAGCGTCTCGAAGTCCAAGTCATCCTCGTCAATAAGCTGGTCATCCCAAGCAACCTCTCCAATCGAATACGGGATGTTTTGCCTCGCTTCAAAAGCGACGATCTTTTCCCGCTTCTTTTTCGGCGAATGGGGGATTTTCAGATACTTCGAAAGGACCAAATTGCCAGGAAGAGCATAACCAACTGGCATATCGCCCTTAAACCTAGCGCGAATTTCGCCTAAAGATTGAGATGCTGCCTTGAGCCATAGGAGAGGATCGCTCAGAGCGTGATCCATTTCTTTCCTCCAATAGTTCAATAGCTCGCAGCGGCCACTCGAATTCATCGACAGGTGAACCGCTGACAACTGACTCGAGCCACAACTTACAACAAGGTATTGAGGGGATCCCATTATTCAGAGTTTACTATTTTTTGAAGATTACCAGTCGGCACAAGAAAAATCTCCTGACAGACGAGAGTTATTACCTAATGTCTAAATAGGAAAACCCTGTAAAGATACCGAAATTGAATCCAATCAGGAATTTAGAGTCCATCGATCGGGTACTCTGATGGTCATCAACCGAACAAGCTACTCATTACCGCCTAAACGATTATTCGGAAACCCCAGGATTCCGCTCCTCTTAATCCACGCCCTTGAAAGAAGGCGTGTCGTCAGGATAAGCCAGAACAAATGGCGTGTGAGGCTGGGCTAGAAGTATTCCTTCGTTTTTCGGGGCGTCCGAGTCAATACGCGTGAGGAAGCTCTCTCTCACGTTCGGTCGCTCCAATTCGCGAGAAACCGCTTCTGTAAAAATGCGGTCTCCTCGCATTAATCGGATCAGGTACGAGTGTGGTTGCTGACCGATGCGGTCTCGCTCCACGATTTCGGGCGGCAGATAGAAACGGACTGTGTGCCTTCCTTCCGGTAGGGAAACCAGATTGGCTTCCGCGCTGTAGAAATCGAACTGGGCTTGACTGGACGATCGTGTCTCAACCTCGACACCCAGCATGAGATTCACCACTATGCCGTCTATGTAATCAGGATGTCTACGCTCTCTATCGCTAGCATCTCTCCTCACCTCTAGCAGCAAAGAGCATTCCAGCCACTCTCCCTCGTTCGCAAATTCATCGATCTTGTTGAATTCGATCTCCCGCAGGCTGATGGAGGACAAGAGAACTGGGCTAGCCAGCACCGTTATTATAACCGATGCCACCCCCACTCTAAATGACTGAAACATTCTCAATAGCGTATTCAATAGTAAGGCTAGGGCAAGACATTGATTCCGGGCTTTCCGCGAAGCTATTTGGATTGCCCTTGACCCGAGGCGGTGTTTCAGGCCCTTAAACTATCCAAGGCCATGCAATACAAGATCAGTGTCCTCGTTTTCGTTCAGAACTCAGACGGTAAATTATTGATGCTTCAAAGAAATAAGGCCCCCAACAAAGGGCTTTGGAGTCCGATTGGCGGCAAACTGGACATGCAATCGGGAGAATCACCGCACGAATGCGCTACCCGCGAGACCAGAGAAGAAATCGGCCTAAACGTCAAGTGCTCTCAAATGCATCTTTTCTGCATGATCTCAGAAAAAGCCTACGAAGGATCGGGACATTGGCTGATGTTCCTTTTCAGCTGTTCGAAACCCATTGAAAAATTGCCTAGCCCTATCGACGAGGGCCAATTCTCCTTCTTTACGCGTCAGGAAATCGATTCACTCGAGATACCCGAAACTGACCGGCATTGCCTCTGGAACATCTACGATAAACACAGGTACGGATTCGTCGCTGTTCGAGCCGATTGCTCGCCGGGCAAGCCACTGGATATCGTCTACGAGCAGGTAATAGGGCCAGATTCCCCTTCCGCCCAGCAATGCGCTCCCGAAATCAGGACAGCCCACTGATCTATGGCCTTGATCAATCCGGAAATTTCCAAACAGTCTCCCCGCATTCCAAACAACCAAAAGCTCGCAAAGTGACCAAAACGACAGCTCAACCGACCAGCTCGCGCCAGAAACCGGAAAAGGCAGACCTATCGAGCGAAGCCAAATCGCCCGTGAACGCGGATCTTACTCAAGATCAGCTTATTAGCTTTTATCGGGATATGGTAAGAATTCGACGCTTCGAGGAACGGTCACTCAGAGCCTACCAGCAAGGAAAAATAGCCGGCTTTCTTCACCTTTACATTGGTCAGGCATCCATCGCCGTCGGTTGCGTATCCTTGATGGAAGAGAACGACCACATTATAACTGCGTATCGAGATCATGGACACGCTTTAGCCGTCGGAATGGGAATGGACCAATGCATGGCCGAGCTCTATGGAAAAGCCACGGGCTGCTCCAAGGGCAAGGGTGGATCAATGCACTACTTCGATCCTTCCAAACGCTATTGGGGCGGACACGGAATCGTTGGCGGGCAAACTCCCTTGGGAGCAGGGCTAGCCTACGCTCTCAAGTACAAAGGCATCAAGGGATGCGCCCTTTGTTTCTTGGGAGACGGGGCCATCAACCAGGGAGCTTTCCACGAATCTTTGAATCTCGCTGCTCTCTGGGATCTTCCCGTGATTTACATTGTCGAAAACAATGGATACTCCATGGGCACTTCGCAGGCCAGATCAAGCGCCCACC